>Ga0157378_10004570_pt1 | contig 12141 bp, 11 predicted proteins | sample M65metaG_FD_115309 | JGI IMG/M metagenome (GOLD analysis project Ga0157378, IMG submission 115309) | Miscanthus rhizosphere microbial communities from Kellogg Biological Station, Michigan, USA - M6-5 metaG | ecosystem: Host-associated > Plants > Roots > Rhizosphere > Soil | place: USA: Michigan...
CCTTCGCGTTCGACATCACACCTCATCTGAAGGACGGCGCGAATATCATTGCCGTGCGCGTCAATAACACCGGCCGCAATAGCCGCTGGTATTCCGGCTCCGGTATCTTCCGCAAAGTCTGGTTCGCGGTAAACGGCACTCTGCGCATACCCGAATATGGTGTTTCGGTGACGACACCTGAAGTTTCAAAGCAGGCAGCAACAGTCAACATCGAGATTAGCGTCGAAAATAGCGCTGCAGTCGAGAAGCGGGCAATAGCTAGGGTTCGCCTGCTCGATGCAACCGGCGAACTTGCCGCCGACTTTTCAGCGCCCCTCAGAATCCCCAAAAACGATCGCGCCAACGCAACCTGCACATTGCATGTTGAGGACCCGCGTCTTTGGTCACCAGCCGATCCGCACCTCTATCGCGCAGAGATCATCATCGAATCCGACCACAAAGCCGCCGATGCGGCCAACCTCCACATCGGAATTAGGAAAGTCGAAATCGACGCCGCTCGAGGCGTCCGCATCAATGGCGAAGCCACTAAGCTTCAGGGCGGATGCGTCCATCACGACAACGGCCTGCTCGGTGCGGCCTGCATTCCTCGCGCCGAGGAGCGCCGCGTCGAAATCCTAAAAGCAAACGGCTATAACGCCATCCGAACCAGCCACAACCCTCCCTCACGCGACTTCCTTGACGCCTGCGACCGCCTCGGAATGCTTGTCATTGACGAGGCCTTCGATTGCTGGGAGGCTGGCAACAAGAACCCCCAGGACTATCACCTCTACTTCAAGGAGTGGTGGCAGCGCGATCTCGAAAGCATGATTCTCCGCGACCGCAACCATCCATCGGTCATCCTCTGGAGCATCGGCAATGAAATCAACGAGCGCGCGGAGCCCCACGGTCTCGAGATTGGCGAGGCTCTCGCGGCCCTGGCTCATAAACTCGATTCCACTCGCAAAGTCACGGGCGCAATATGCCACGCATGGGACCATCCCGGTCAGACTTGGGCAGATATGCAGCCTGCGTTCACCTATCTCGACGTCGGCGGATACAACTATCAGTGGCCTGAATACGAGAAGGATCATGCCAAGTACCCGGATCGCATCATGGCCGGCACTGAATCCTTCCCCAACCAGGCTTTCGAGAACTGGCGCGCGGTCGAGTCCAACAATTACCTCCTCGGCGACTTCGTCTGGACAGCGATCGATTATCTCGGAGAATCCGGTATCGGTCACGCAAGTATCAGCAGTGGCCCAGCGCACGACGTCTTCTCACCGCCGTATCCGTGGTTCAACTCTTATTGCGGAGACATCGACCTCATCGGAAAAAAGAAACCGCAATCTTACTTCCGCGATGTCGTCTGGCGTCGCAGCAAGATCGAGATGGCAGTTCAGCGTCCCCTTCCCGACCGCTACACCGAACAAGTCAGCAGGTGGGGATGGAGCGACGAGTTGCGGAGCTGGACCTGGCCAGGATTCGAGAACGTGCCGATGCATGTCCGCGTCTACACCCGCGGGGACAAGGTCAGGCTCACCCTTAACGACAAGGAAGTTGGTTCGAAGGACCTGACCGAAAAAGACGCGCTCAAAGCCGAATTCACCGTTCCATACGTTTCCGGAGAACTCAATGCCATCGCATATCAGGGCGGAAACGAAATCGGCAGGATTTCATTCAATACAGCCGGCAAGGCACATAAACTTCTGCTAACTCCCGACAAGCCGAAGCTCAATGTCTCCCGAGACGACTTGAGTTACGTGATTGTGCAGGTTGCCGACGAACAGGGCCGGCCACTTCCAGATGCCGTCGTTCCCGTCACGTTCAGCCTGACGGGCTCAGGAGAGATCTCCGCCGTCGGCAGCGCCAATCCCAAAGACGCCGCCAGCTTCCGCCAGCCACACTGCAGAACCTTTCACGGCGAATGCGTGGCGATCGTTCGCCCAACAGGAAACCAGGGCGGCCTTCAACTCCGCGCCGAATCGCCGGGCCTCCAACCCGCTACTATCCAGCTGGAAATTTCCAACTGAAAACTTTTAAGCAAAGTTGAAAAGCTTGATCTTTGAGACACCTGCCTGATCTGTGCTCTGCTCCCTGGTCCATCGTTTCTTACCGTCCCATCACAATCTTGCTGGCGCGGTCGTACGAGCCGAGATTAAATACGTTCTTGTATCCCAGATCCTCAAGCTTCCTTTTCGCCAGACCGCTGCGCACGCCTGTCGAGCAGTGCAGTAGCAATATCTTGTTTTTGTCCTTCACGGCAGACGGGACCAGTACATCAATTCGATCGAGGGGCATATTGTAGGCCTGTAAAATGTGGCCCGACTCAAACTCGTTCATGCTCCTCACGTCGATGAGCATGGCGCCGTTCCTCAGGTAATCGGATGCCTCTTTCGCCGAGATCTGACCCGAACGCTTCATAAGCATGTAGGCCAGCGCGAGAACGAGAATGATGATGAATGCAACCCACGACGACATATAGCCAGTGTACCGTCCTTACATGAGCCCCGTAGTGTGGACACACCCGCGACCATCTGTAGAGCATAAGCTCAATTCTCTTTTGTTTCCGGATACCCTAGACCTTAACCACTTCCACCAGCACCGAGTAAAACGTTGGTGCAGCCCCGATGTCCGTCAGCCGCTCGCTCGTCAGGGCATTGACATTTACACCACCAGCCATCAACTTGGCCCAATCCAGCCGGGCTGCTACTACGCCCCGCGGCACAGCTTCATCTACGATCGCCGACAGCCTTAGTTCTCCCCGATCATTCCAGACGCGAACCTCATCCCCGTCTTTTATGCCTCGCGGTTCAGCATCCTCAGGATGAATCTCCAGCCGCTGCCTGGTCCGAGCCTCCATCTTCCTGTGCCCTTCTAAATTCGCAAACGTGGAGTTCATGTAGTTATCAGCCTTGCGACCGAGAAATTCCAGCGGATATCGCCTTGCCGCCTCGGTCCACCTTGATTCAGCCGGCGGCACATAGGCCGGAATTCCGTCCTGTCCAGCCGCCGCCAGCGCTTCGGAGTGAAACTCCACCTTCCCGGATGGCGTTGGCAGAATACCTTCTGTATACGGCATGAAGGGCTGAGTGTCCGGATCGCGATGAAAATCCAGCGGAATATGCCCTTTCTCCTTCAAATCCTCAAAGCTGATGTGCTCCATGCCTTTGTTGGCTGAGCGACCATCCAACCCGATCGCCAGCGCTTGCCGAATCATCTGCTCTGCGGTGTCCCGGAAGCACTGCTCGGTAAAACCCATCCGTTGGGCTAATTCGCCAAATAGCCAGACATTCGGCCGCGATTCCCCCAGCGGCTCGATGGCCTTATGCGACAGTTGCACGAAGTAGTGTCCGTAGGCACCCTGGATGTCGTCATGCTCCAGGAAGGTCGTCGCCGGCAGCACGATGTCTGCATAGTCCGTCGTGTCATTGAAGAAAAGATCATGCACAACGGTGAAAAGATCCGGACGCGCCAGCCCACGCTTCACCGCGTTGTGGTTTGGCGCCACAGCTCCCGGGTTCGAATTGTAGACAAATAACGCCTTCACAGCCGGGCCGCCGCTCAGCACCTCGGCATCTCCCGCCTCAGCATTCAATGCCCGCCCCAGCAACGACATGTTTACCACCCGAGCTGGCCTGCCAATCGGTGAATCAAGCGCCAGGTCCATCCTCTCCAGTTCTCGTTTGTTCCACTGGAACGCCCCGGATGTCGAGAGTGATCCGCCCCCGCCGCGATGCTTCCATGCCCCCGTCAAAGCCGGCAGCATGGCAATCGCTCGCGTCGCCGTGCCTCCGTTGTCGCATCGCTGTACGCCATAGTTCAGCCGTAGTGCCGCCGGTCGCGTTGTTGCATACTCGCGCGCCAGCTGTTCAACTTCCGAGGCTGTCATGCCCGTCCATGCAGCAACTCGGTCCGGCGTATATTCTCGCGCTCGCTCAGCCAGCTTTTCGAATCCATGCGTCATAGCCGCGATGTAGGAATGATCTTCCAGACCATCTCGCAGAATCACATGCATCATCCCCAGCGCCAGGGCTGCATCAGTTCCCGGCCGAATGGCAATGTGCCAGTCGGCCAGCGCCGCCGTGCGGGTCCGGTACGGATCAATCACAATCAAACGCGCGCCATCACGCCGCGCCTGTTCCACCATGGGCCAGAGGTGAACATTGTTGCCGTGTATATTCGCGCCCCACGCAACAATCAACTTGGCCAGCCTGAAGTCCTCGGGGGCCGTTCCCAATTTCTTCCCGTAAACGAGATTCCACGCTTGGCCCCCAGCCTCTGCGCAGATCGTTCTGTCCAGTTGGCTCCCTCCCAGCCGATGAAAGAACCGTCTGTCCATTGATCCGTATCCCAGAACGCCCATCGTCCCGGCGTAGCTGTAGGGAAGAATCGATTCCGGCCCGAACTCATCGCTGACTCGCTGTAAGCGGACCGCAATCTCATCGAGCGCCTCATCCCAACTCACGCGCTCAAAAGATTCGTGCTCGAGCCCTTTCGGAAGAGGCCCCTTCCCGGCTCCAGGCTTCCGACGCATCGGGTACAGGATCCGCTCAGGCGAATACACCCGATCCAGGTACTTCGCCACCTTGCCGCACAGAAATCCCTGTGTAACAGGTTGCGTCGGATCCCCCTGCACCTTGACCGCTCTCCCATTTGAATCTACTGTGACGAGCACCGCGCAGGAGTCCGGACAATCGTGCGAGCAAACCGTGTGTACAACATGAAACGGGGAAGTCTCTGCTGGTGCCACCATGCTGTCATTGTAAGCTGATTGCGTATTTCCGCTTCTCCGGAGAGTCCCGATGAAACGCGCTTCACTGGTAATCTGTACGGCACTATTGTCCCTCACGCTCAATCTGCCAGCCAGGGCTCAGGCTCCTCCCGATCAGTCCCCCGATGAGGCCGGGATTCGTGAGGCCATCAAAACCCAAACGGATGCCTGGAACCGCGCCGATATTCCTGCTTTCATGCAGACCTACGAAGACTCACCGGATACTACCTTCATCGGGCAAAAACTTCGTAAGGGCTATCAGCCGATCCTTGAGCGCTACAGGCAGAGCTATACTTCACGCGAACAGATGGGAAAGCTGAGCTTCTCCGATATCGACATCCGGCTACTGCCCTCAGGCTGCGGCAAATCCGAGATCGCCCTCGTGACCGGTAAGTTCCACCTCGATCGGACTGAACACGGCCAGGCTGCCAAGGACGACGGCATCTTCTCCCTGGTCTGGCGCAAAGGTCCCCAAGGATGGAAAATCATTCTTGACCACACAAGCTGAAAGGGATAGAGCCATTCGGTCTAGTGGACCGGCCCTTACCCGCCCGCTTTTTACACCGAATGCTCGTGCTTCTTGTTTATCGGCCCTGCCTGCCATTCGTGTGTATCGAACATCCGTCGCGACGTGCATTTATGGCAGGTCTGGTGTGCGTCAAATCCGCTTAACCGTTCATTCCTGTTGGCACGCGGCCAACTCCAGACATGCATTGGACAACGAAGTGCGAGCCAGAAGCGGTCCATTCCTTCTACAATCTCGGCCTCGCATACAATTCGAGTTCGCGCACCCCTGCGCAGAATCTTCCGACTTAGTTTGGAATAGAGGGGGAGAAGTTGAGTTGTCGCCACGTGTGAACCCTCAATACACCTTGCCCGGACAGACCGGGCGCAACTGTGTCACGTTCGGTCCCGACTCCGCACGTCCGACATCAACGTTGTAAAGTCGTCACTCGTGCAACAGCGCTGAGCGGTTCGGAAACTGAAACTATTCTACCCGCATTGAGACAAATCTCATTTCAAAGCAGGAGCTCTGGTCCGCGCCACCCCATGCACTTTCATCCGGGTACACTCTCAGCGAACCAGAAACCGGTCTCAAACCTGAGTTGCTTATTACATCACGCGCAACGACCTTCTTACATTAATGCAATCAGCAATTTAGAGCGGGGCCTTAACCAACCATGTCCTACCGAAGAGCATCTCTCTCTTGTGCGCTGAATGATGATCAAATTCATCTCTCGCCGGAAGTCACTCAACTGCTGAGGTGCTCAGTGAGTTCCGCTATCTCCCGAATCGTCATCAAATCGGATCATATATTTAGTCGATTTCCCCAACTTGGTCAGGTTGTCGGTGTAGCAGGCGCACGAGGTCTTTATGTGGTCATGGATCTCGATCACGCAAATCGCGTCGCTCAGCTGATGGAGAGGTCCGGCAAGCATCGCCTCATCCAAGTACCGTTTACATCCGTCCGAACCCTCAATCGCAAGCTTGCACAAGCCATACACCGTCTTCTGAATGCCAGAGAAGATCCAGAGACACAAGGGGTCTGACCGTTTCCTGACTTTAAGGAGACCCGGTTCAAAGGGCTCGATCAACTGACAGCTCATTCAAACGCTTGTAGACTCGTCATCATGAACTGCGTCTTCTGCCAGATCATCGATGGAAGCATCCCGTCGAAACCCATATACCAGGATGAGCACTGCTACGCCTTCGCCGACATCAAGCCGCAGGCGCCCGTGCACATTCTTGTCGTCCCACGAAAACACATCGCATCGATCGCTCACGCACAGAAGGAGCAAAAGGAGCTCCTCGGGCACCTGCAGTGGGCCGCAGCGGAAATCGCTCGCACCAAGGGCCTTTCTCAGGGATATCGCACTGTCATTAATACGGGAATGGATGGCGGACAGACGGTCGACCACATTCACGTTCATCTTCTCGGCGGCCGCCCCATGATTTGGCCGCCGGGATAATCCGCAACATGATGATCTGTGATCGAAAAACAACAAACGGGTGCCAATCGGCACCCGTTTGTTGTTTCCTTGACGCCTCGGTCTCGCTAGAACGCCGGCTGAGGTATGTTGTCGTCTTCCTCTTCCAGTCCGTACCGGCGAAGCAGATTTGGCAGACTCTGCGAAAACGCCGACCTCGGCATCACCGTGTCGCATCCCGCTTCGATCGCTTTCATTTTCAGGTCGCCCTGAAGATGATTCAGAAACCCAATGATTGAGGTCGCTTTCTTGAACTTTGTTTTGAACTTCGGGATCAGGGACATCGGTTTCGCATTAAGGTTATTCAGATCGAACACGAGTAGGGTCGGCGGCTCGGTAGAATCCGTAATCCGCGAAACCGTATCCTTTTCGCCCTTAACAAACTCAACCTTAATGCCCAGCTTCTTCGCAGTCTCTTGAATCTTCGCCTGGAAGAACAAGTCATCGATAAAGCAGAAGATCCGAGTCGGCGCATCTGCCCGCATTGGAACATTCGGCCCACCCACGTTCACATCGTGGTAATTACTGACGTGGTGTCCGTTTCCTGAAAGCGGAATCGTCGATGGAGGCCCGTCTGCTACGTTGCCGTTCACAGCCCGATAGCTGTGATCCATCGGCCCCACGAACATGCGCGGCCCTCTTTGCCTTTCCTTACGACGGCCATGGTGCTGCGGAACAATGCTGTTTCCGGGCTGCGGTTGAGGCTGCTGCGGTCCACTCTTCTGCTGGAAAAACTTCTTCTTCTTCCGGTGCCGCCCCGAGCCTTGCTTCTGCGGCTGCTGGGCACTCGGCTGCTGCGGAACCTGCGCCTGAGGCTGCGGCATAGGCTGGTTCGGCTGTGCCTGCCCTTGCGGCTGCGGTCCGGCCTGCTGGTTCGACTTGTTTTTGCGGCGACGCCGGCGGCGCCGATGCCCTTGCGACTGTCCCTGCCCGTTGGCTTGGGCCGGCCCCATCTCTGATTGGGGCGCTGTCGGTTCTGTTGTCATGCGTGCACTTCCTGGCACTCTTCGGTGTGTTGCCTTACTTCTCTGGGTCAGCAGCTTCGAAACTGGGGTGCTGAGGTTCCCTTACTCCGCCTTCTCCCCTACATCCATGCGAGATCAGCTGAGGGCTTTCTGTGTTTGTGAGTCAATGCCGCACACGTTACCGGGAAACCGAACTCTCGGCGCACCTTGTCGTCAGCTTGCTATCCCCAGACGATTGAACGGCGGGTACGTACCTTTCCTGCCCAGCGCACGACGCCCATCTTTTCTGTTCCCTCGGCAAACATCTCGCCGTCAGGATCCCCGCAAAGAATGACGCCTATTAATCTGATGCGGCTTCAGGCCCAAACTCCAAATCGAAATACTCAGGTCGTCAACCCAAGCGAAAATTCCTCGGCACGCTCCCGTGACATTGTCGGTACGACCTGCCGGCGTTTGCCTAGGTAATTGCCTGTCCTATAGTTTCTTCAGACTCCGTCAAAGAAAATGGACGCCATTGGTCCGAAGATACCTTCTTCAGCGGCGAGCCTTCTCTGCCCAAGAGGGTGGTTCGCATCAGCCGCCTGATCGGCAATTTTGATAGTACAGGCTCCTGCCAAACAGCGCAAGTAGCACAACTACCTCGCTCGCAGGTACGAGCGTAACGCCGGGTAATGCCAAAAGACCTCAATCACCTTGCTGGACCAAACGCACGAAACGCCACTTCTTCGAGTGGCGTTTCGTGTCCCTGCGCTGGTCACTGGCCTCCCAGCAAGTTCGGCCGGTGGTCACTCCACCGCGCCTTCTACAGACTCCTCGCCGGTTTGCCACTTCTGTGGTGGCTGCTCTTGCGGGGCGACTGCTGTTTTGCGGGCTGGCCGGATATTCTCCAGCAGCCGGTACATCACTGGCACTTTCTAATTAGCAATCATTGTGCCGTTCTAGCGTTCCATTAGATTCAGCAAGTTGCGTCGGAACAAACAGCACCTCTGTTTTGATTCTGGTAACGAAAGCTCCTGCAACTTCAAAAAACAATAGATCGCTAATGTTGGCATCGGGCGCAATAGTGTGTGCTTCGTCCCGCAATTACGATCTTCTTGATGTCGCTTCCGCACTTCCGACAGGGCTCACCTGTTCTCTGATACACGTTGTGCTCAAGCTGAAAAAATCCCTTCATGCCATCTGCGTCCACATAATCCGAGACCGAGGATCCCCCGAGCCGAATCGCATGCTCCAGCACTTCCTTCAGTGCCCGCCGCAGTCTCTCAAGCTCAACTCGCGTTAGCTTTCCTGCTCTCCTCTTTGGGCGAATTCCAGCCCGGAACAGGCTCTCGTCGGCGTAAATGTTGCCCACACCAGCGAGTAATGTCTGATTCAGCAGGGCGGCTTTGATCGCCAGCTTCCTTCCTCGAAAGAGCTCCGCGAACTCCTCTCCCTCGATTGTCAGCGGCTCCGCTCCCGGCCCACCAAACGCTGTTCCTTTTGCCAGATCACGAAACTCCAGGCGCCCAAAGCGTCTGGGATCGACGAACCGCAGCTCGCGTCCACTCTTCAGCCTCAATCTCGCATGAGTGTGCTTTGCTGCCGCGGCATCATGTGTCGTGACCAGCAGGCGTCCAGTCATGCCCAGGTGAACGATCCACTGTGCCGAAATCTCACCGCCTTCGGCTGACCTGCGAGGATCATCCTGCCGCCCAAGTTCGACAACAATGTGCTTTCCTGAACGATGGACCGACTCAATTCGTCGCTCGATGAGTCCCTTTAATTGCCGCGCGGGGGGAGTTTTGAATGGCTCACGATGCGACCCAAACCATGCCTCGACAATCCGATCGCCCCGCACGCGCGCATTTACGCCTCGCGCAATTGTTTCCACCTCTGGCAGCTCAGGCATAACCCCATTTTAGGGTGCCGCTGACCCCCTCTACGCCAGCCTTGCGCTCCCCGGGGCTTACTCCGTCTTTGATGAGCGCCGTTCGCCCGGCTCCCGGATTCGGCTCGCCTCGAAACTCACAATCTTCCATACCCCATGCGGATCACGAATATAGACGCGCGTATACCGGTAGCTTCCTGACATGTCTCCCTCAGGACCCGTACCCTTCACCTCCGCGCGTGACGTCACCAGCGCAGTGGTGCCATACACCCTGATCTTGCGATCCGAAATGTCGAGCGAATCGAACTTCATCGTGCCCGACCGAAGAGCGGCAAGGGCCTGCTCTTTCGATTGCAGAATGCCAGAGGGCGTGATTGCCATGTAGTCATCTGCCAGCAAGCCTTCCATCGTTCCCAGATTCCCGTGGAGCACGGCGGTCGTCCACGTGCTCTCCAGCCTTTCAATCTGATGTCGGAATTCATGCTTCTCCGCCCGAGGCATGCCGTACAGCGATCCACCTGCAACCAGCACCAGCACAGTTAGCCCGATGAAGACAGGACGCCTCTTAACAATAGCCGCCGTTCCTTTAAGTGTTCGCATAGGCGATAGGGATAGTAGCCGGGACACATCAAAAGGGTCAATGCGAGAGATCACAGACGCCTCCGGCCGGCAATCCAGAAGTCACTTATGGATCAGGACTCATGGACCACCTGTCGATGGTTTGACTGTTCTTGGCAGTCGGCGTTTGTCTCCAAACTCAACTTCGGTTCAGTCCAATGCTGCGAGGTCCTCGCGGCTTCGCTCCAGCATTTTTTGATAGAGGCCGGCGACCGCATACTTTTTGAAATGGGGCGATTGCCGATGTGCTTCCTCGGCTTTGGAGTCTCTGTACTGCTCGTAGATCAGTACCGTGCAAGGATCGCCCTGCACCCAATGCGGTATATAGCTGACGCACCCCTGCTCTTGACGTGAAGCCTCTGTCAGTTCGCGCAGTATCTCGGCAATCTCCGCCCGATCTTCCTGGGCGAACCTTATCCGGACCGTAAAGCTGATCATGGGAAGCGGTTCCTTCAATATCCGAATTCGTTCTAAGCCTTGATCTCGTTCAGCGCCGCAGCAAACTCCGGCAGAATCATCGTCTGGTCCCGATCGGGTCCTGTCGACACCATGCCGATCTTCGCCCCGCTCTCACGCTCCTGGAACCGTAAGTACTCCTGGGCGGCTTTCGGCAGCTTATCAAATTCCGTGATCCCATCGGTGGAAGCTCTCCAGCCTTTAAGCTTCGTGTACACCGGCTTCACGCGCTCAATTCCTTGAACATCTGCCGGAATTTCATCGCCAACCTTCCCGTCCACCTGGTAACCAACACAGATCGGGATCTCCTCGAGCTCATCCAGCACGTCCAACTTCGTCACGACCAGCCACTCAGCTCCGTTCACCTGATTCGAGTAGCGGAGCAACGGAATATCCAGCCATCCGCACCGCCGCGGCCGTCCCGTCACAGCTCCATACTCATTCCCGCGCGCTCGCAGCTGGTCACCTACGTCCTCATGGATTTCCGTCGGGAACGGCCCTTCTCCAACCCGGGTTACATACGCCTTCGTCACCGAGATTACGGTCCCGATCGCTGTCGGACCCACACCAGTTCCTGTCGCCGCTCCGCCTGCCGTCGCCGACGATGAAGTCACAAAAGGATACGTTCCGTGATCGATGTCCAGCATCGTTCCCTGGGCGCCCTCGAACATGACTGAGCCGCCATCCGCAATGATCTGGTGTAGGAGTCGTCCCGTATCCGTCACAAAGGGCCTCACCTCTTCTGCGGCGGCCGCGTACTCCTCATACATCTTCTCCGGCTCCAGAGGATCGGTTCCGAACAACGCGTGCGCAATTGCATTCTTCTCACCGCATGCAGCATAGATATGCGTCTTCAGCAACTCAGGCCGCAGCAGGTCAACTACCCGCAACCCGCTCCGCGCCATCTTGTCCTCATAAGCCGGTCCGATCCCTCGGCTGGTGGTTCCAATCCGCTTTCGCCCCGGCGCGCTCTCCGCTGCCAGCTCAATCATCCGGTGATACGGTAGGATTACCTGTGCACGATTCGACACAAAAAGCTGCCCATCAACGTCGATACCGAGGCCTCGCAGCTTGCCCACTTCCTTCAGAAAGGCAATCGGATCCAGCACCACACCATTTCCAATTACGCCTTTACAGCGTGGCCTCAGCACTCCGCACGGAATAAGCTGAAGAACAAATCTCTGTTCGCCGTGGATTACGGTGTGTCCCGCGTTGTGTCCGCCTGCATAACGGGCCACTGCACTGAAGCGTTCACTCAGTACATCAACAATCTTCCCTTTGCCCTCGTCGCCCCACTGGGCCCCCAGAACCACCGCCGTCTTCGCTCGCATCCGACCGCCCGCTTCCTTCAAAAGTCGCACAAACACCCGCCGCAGCTCTACCAGCTACGCACGGGGCGGAAAAGGCGCAAACGCGCATCGCGCCACGAACGATTCTAAACCCTGAGTTCAAAGAAGGCTGTGAGGACCTCCCCCCGAAAATCCGCGCTGAGCCCAA
>Ga0157378_10004572_pt1 | contig 12139 bp, 15 predicted proteins | sample M65metaG_FD_115309 | JGI IMG/M metagenome (GOLD analysis project Ga0157378, IMG submission 115309) | Miscanthus rhizosphere microbial communities from Kellogg Biological Station, Michigan, USA - M6-5 metaG | ecosystem: Host-associated > Plants > Roots > Rhizosphere > Soil | place: USA: Michigan...
CGGTAATGCGACAAATCAGGAGCTAGCGTTCCAGAATGATATTCTTCGGTAGTGATGAACCCTAAAGCGGCGAAAATCGTCACAGTTGTTGTCGCGATGTCGGCTGGATTTGCGGCGGAACTATACTTTGATAGATGGTGGAATGCTTCCAGGCTACAGGGCAATCTATACCTCTGGGGCTTTTTGTCGTTTGTCATACTCTTTGGGATCACGTTCGCCCTCTGCAAATTGCTTTTTCGCCTTCTGTCGCGGTGAACGGAAAATCAGGAGTTAACGAGCCAGCTCCCAAACGTTGTGCCGAAAGTAAGGTAGTCGAGCAAAATGCTTCACTCGTTCACGGAACTCGCCAAACAGCATTGGGTCATTGGCGGAATCTTCAGCTCTCTGATATGGCTTCTCGCTGGCAAACAGTCTCTATCTAACGGAAATCCACGTGCAGCTCTAGGTTGGCAGTCGGTTGGGATTTTCGTGATATTGGTTGTCTTGGGCTGGACCATTGCTGAAGGGGAGTGGTTAGGTTCTGCCTGCTCAATCTTGGTGCTGTGCTTTGAAGTACAGGCGATGAGACAAACTCTAGCCGCGCAAAAAGGGCGCGTGGCTAACCCTTAGTTGAGGGCAAGTGGCCCGCGTTGGGGAACCCGGGGACGGGTGGCCCACAGAAAATGGGTCTCTCCGAACTAGATCGATCTAGCGACACCGACCTGTCACCACAACGAACCATTTGTCATGCGGCAGTTCGCGCAAGCTTATGACATTTGACACCGGTCGGCTCTGTTTGTGCCAATGCCGGGGCTACCCGAAGTTAAACGCCGTTACCGGAGATGTGGAAATCGGCCCAAAATCCACTTGTACGGTTACGCGACTAATCGGGAGTTGACGGTGGAACCGAAACAAATGTTCCAAGCGCCGACAATTTTAGATGCTCTGCGCGTGCTTCATGCGGAATTTTTATCGGTTGCGTGGAGAACGATCGGTGAGCGCAGGATGATTCCGTTTGCGGTGACTAAGAAGTCGCCTTGGACATTCAACGTGACCTTGTCAATTTCACGTCCCTCTTGATCGACTAAGCGAACGACAACCTGTTTCAGAACTCGGTCGCATTTCTCACCCCACTCGCCGAGCAGTCCGTACCCAGCTCTCGAGTACATAGAGAATCCTAGTGTCTTGGAGAACGTGTCACCTTCTAAGCTGACCATTTCATCAGGAGGATGCTTGCGGCCGTTTCGAAACACCAATGAAACCGCAAGCTTCGCGACCGGAGGCAGCTTGCCCGTTATACTTCCATGAATTTCGACTTGGACAACTCGGCACTTGGCATAAGTCGTGGTTGCCAGTAGAAACGCGGTTACAGCGAACACGAGTCCGGCGACAGGCCGAATCAGCATCTTGACCTCCCCGAAATTATAAGACAGGTCGTGGTACGGGACTTGTCCGATTATCCGACTTACCAGGACCTGACGATAATCTCTCGGCAAGCTGAACTACAATAGGGTGCAGGCGACCGTCAAATGAGTTCACACAATCCTGGCCAACGAATGAGCTGCACTTTTTGTCGCATATTCCGCGAAAACACAAAGAAGCTCATCCAGTCTCCCGACAAGCGTACCTACATCTGTGATACATGTACGCTGGACCCTGACAGGCTCAAGCCCATTTCCCCGCCATCCACAAATCAACTAACCTCCGCCCCTTCTCTGTTTTCACGAATGACTAATTTCTTATGGGGCAGGCGGAGCGGCGCTTCGCTACATCAATTTCGGTGTTCATTTTGCCGAAACCGGAAGCCTTCAATCAGCTATTACACATCGTCGCTGCTGGACGAAAGTCGCGCACAGATTTGCGGAGAGTGCGTGGCTGTTTGTCGTCAAATCGTCATGGACGAAGCGAAGAGGGATTTGGTCGTTGCGAACTCAGTCAAGTCCTGATAAACGCCGTAACCGGAGAAGTAGGTTAGCCTCGTTTCCCTTATCCGGTCTTATGTACACGCCCTGTACGGAACTAGGTACTTTAGCCGCACCGGAACAGGTTCGACGGGCGGGCATTGGGTGTGCCCATGGCTCCATTGAAGTGGACGATTCGCATCATAAAAGTGTAGATAAAATGCAAAACGCAGGAGACCTGGTCCCTTCAGACAGTTCATGCCTCTTTCGATGACGGTCTTTCCATCCGAGGAAAGCAAAGTCTCGTCGTATGCGCATTGAAAGTGGTCAGGATAGTCTCCGCCTCTGTAGAGCTGCCCGAACTCACCCATTTTGAATCGGGCGTCAATGTGCTCCACTAAGGCTTCAATCAGAACAAGGTCTTGGAAGTGCGCTTTGGTTTTCTCGTCCGAACCCGTTACGTCCCATTGCTGCTGATACACAGCCTTCGGAATCTCGGGCTTATAAACTGCGAGAATGACAATGCGAGGCGTCGTCATCTGTAGGCGGAAATTGTAGCGGCAAATTCATCTCAGCAGTCCAAATACCGCACTGATAGCAAAGTCCTGGTAAACGCCGTAACCGGAAAAGTGGCTACCAGACTAGTCCTTGGAATACGTATCGAGCCACAAGGGGATTCCAAAGTCTCCCAACCCTTTGAGAATTTCTGCTGACAGGTGCGGGCCACCATCAAAACCGGAACAGAAGTGTCCACACCATATGTAAACGTCGTGGCTATTGCTGTACTCCTGGAGAGCCTTTGTATGTGAGGAGAAAATCTCCAGGAGTGCGGCGAGCCCAATTTCGAGCGAGTCCCAGTCGGAACGATCATCGGGAAAAACCTCAAATTCCCAAAGTGCTTTTTCCCACACCGTCCGAGCATCTCGATGCTCTCCAACCGCTCGGGTTTGCGTGGGACTGACAGCCAGTTCTCTCGTAATCTGTGCTGTGTCTAGTGCTCGTGATTCGATTCGCAATGAAACGGTGTACGTGTGCATTGTCAAATTGTACGGCACCGTAGCGGCAGAGATGGGCTGGCAAGTGCCAGGTAAACGCGCTACCGGAAAGGTTCGTCCTAGGAAGGTACGTCGAGTAGCCGCAGTAGCTCGGCAGCAGCATTAAGCGCAGTCTCTCGGTAGAACTGCTCGGCTTCGGCAATCTCGCGCTCTTTGGGCTTTAGTGCTCCTGGACTCCAATCGCCCCGGACTGCACCGATTGGAAGTGCGTCGGTTTCGGAGTCGATTCCAACAAAGGTTAAGAGTACTTCTGCGACTTTCGGCTCCGCTTCGTCGCGGAAGTGACTCAAGAGCCGCGATGCTGCTATCACTCCGAGCTGGCCTGCAATCAGTTGCCTTGCGGCGTGAAGAATCTGGAATCTGGCGGTTCCCTCGAGTCCCGATTGTAGGTTGTCGTCGCGCTCGCTCACACAGTTACCATACTGTGTGATGAAGTTTCATGGAACAGAGCAGAATAACTGAGGTCAAGTCCTGGTAAACGCCGTTACCGGAGATGTGGAAACCGGCCCAAAATCTACTTGTACGATTACCCGACTATACGTCCAAGTGGAATTACTTCTGGTTTGCTCGTGATCCAGGCTCAACCGCCAGGAATGTCCACGAGTCAGATTTGAAGCAGGGTTGCCAGTGACTTCCGCAATGTCCTACTCGTATCGCAGTGCGACTAAGGGGTCGACTCGCATAGCCCGGCGTGCGGGAATATAGCAGGCGACCAGCGCAACCAAGACCAACAGACCCGCAACGCCCATAAACGTAAGAGGGTCATAAGCGCTGACGCCAAAGAGCAGCTTGGCCATGAGGCGAGTCAACATAAGAGAGCCGGCAATCCCTACGGCGACACCGATAACCGCCATCCTCGCGCCTCGGCCCAGAACCAATCGCAGCACGTCGCTTCGTTGGCCGCCCAAAGCCATGCGAATCCCGATCTCATGGGTGCGCTGCCCTACAAGGTAGGAAATCACACCGTAAATGCCAAGGCACGAAAGAGCCAGCGCTAGGGCGGCGAAAATACCCAGCAGAATCATGGAGAATCGCCGGGCAGCCAGCGAATCAGAAATCGTGTCGTCCAACGTGCGAATGTCAAAGAGCACAATCTGGGGGTTGATCTTCTGTAGCGCCTGGCGAATGGAGCCCATCTCGGCTCCCGGCGATACCTGCGTTCGCACGACAAACTGTGAGCCACGAGCGAGCAAGGGGGCGAATTGGTCAGGGATCTGGGAAATCGGGAAATAGAACTGCGCCTGTACCGGCGATTGGTTGTTTTCATCCAGGCCCCATTGTTTGACGTGCCCCACGACGCCGACGACTTGGGCCGACTTGTCAAAGAATGCCAAGTTAACGTGCTTGCCTACCGGGTCTTGGCCGCCGAAGAACAGCCTGACGAATTGCTCGTCGATGGTGATCACGGGCGGAGAATGTTCGTTGTCCGCAGCGGTCAAGAAACGCCCGCGCTTCAGTGGAATGCCCATCACGTTCAGAAAATCGGGCTCGACGAAGTAGAACAGGGCGGTCTTCATTTCCGATTGGGTCGCCGGCTTAGGCTGACCCTCGATCCAAAACGGCAGCTCGGAGTCCCCCGACATCGGCATGGAACCCGCAGAAAGCGAAGCGGCCTGCACCCCCGGAACGCCTGCGACAGAATCGTGGAGTTGGCGCATTGAAGCCCGAATGGCATCGGGAGTTGCGCCCATGGTCGTGGGATACGAGATTGCGAAGCTGGCGGCGTTGTGCGGATTGAAGCCCGGATCGACGCCCCAAAGGTTGGCAAGGCTTCGGATCATCAGCCCGGCGCCAACAAGCAACACGAGCGCCATGGCCATTTCGACGACCACGAAGAGGTCTTGCAGCCGGTGCCGCGCACCGCTCGAACCGCGCCCCCCTTCTTTGAGGGTTTCATGTATGTCGGCTCGGGAGGTTCGCAACGCTGGCGCGAGACCGAAGAAGATTCCTGCGAGCACCGAAGCTGCCAGGGTAAAGAGCAAAACGCGAAAGTCGATATGGACCGACTCCGAGCGCGGCAAGGCTTCCGGCAAGGTTCGAATGGCCGCACGCGTGCCCCACGCAGCTAGTAGCAAACCCACGCCCCCACCGACGCAAGAAAGCACCAAGCTCTCGGTCAGAAGCTGTCGGATGACACGGCCTGGGCCGGCGCCAAGAGCGGATCGAATGGCGAATTCTCGAGTGCGCCCGGTGGATCGCGCCAGAAGGAGATTGGCCACATTGACGCAGGCAATCAAGAGAACAAATCCTACGGCGGCTAGTAGGACCAAAAGAAACGGCCGGATGTCCCCGACGACGTCCTGTTTAAGTGGAAAGAGGGCGATTCCGCTACCTTTATTGGCATCGGGATAGGCATCAGCAAGGCGTTGCGCCAGCGCGTCCATATCGGCCTGCGCTTGGTCGAGAGTCAAGCCCGGCTTGAGCCGACCAACAGCATCCATGCCCATACTCGCGTGCCGATCACGAAACGTCGAGTCGTTCCACTGGCCAATGGGCACGTAAACGTCGCTGTTATGAAAATTGCCGCTTTGATATCGGAAATCTGCGGGTATCACGCCAACAACGACGTAATCCACGCCATTCAGCCTCAGGGTCTTTCCGATTGCGTCGGCCGAGGAACTGAATTTTCGCTTCCAAAAGCCGCCGCTGAGCAGCGCCACCGGCTGCGTCCCAACCAAATCCTCTTCGGGGCGAAACAGACGACCGACAACCGGCTTCACGCCTAGCAAGGAAAAGAAGTCCGCCGAGATCATCTCCGCCTTCACGCGCTCAGGCTCGCCCAGGCCGGTGAGGTTGTAGTCGTCTTCTTTGAACGCGGCCAGGGAGGAAAACGAACGCTGTTCTCGAACCCAATCCAGGAAGTTGGGATAGGAAATGGACGACCGCGGAAACTCACTGCTCTTCGAATAGATGGCAACGAGACGGTCGGGCTGGTCGTAGGGCAGCGGATTAAGGAGCACGCCGTTCACGACCGAGAAAAGCGCGGTGTTCGCGCCAATGCCGAGGGCCAGTGTGAGGATTGCAATAACCGCAAAGCCCGGTGATTTCGCGACCATGCGAATGCCGTAGCGAATGTCGTGCAGCAGTGTTTCCATTTCGGCTCGCGAGGCGCGATCCAGATTCCAGGAAACGATTCTTGCTTCGCCCGGGGCGGTGGCGCCTCGAAACCTGATACGCAGTTGCCGCAGGTAATGTTCCTTGAAGCGAATGGCCTCCCGCCCGGCAGGGCGATTCATACATTTGGCCAACTTGATTTCGAAGTTTCCCGTCTGTTGCGGAGTCGGGCGATTCCGGACGAATGGTTGGCTACTCGGAACTAATGGGGGCAAGTCCTGGTAAACGCGCTTACCGGAGATGTGGAAATCCCGGCCAAAACTAGTTGTCCGATAACGACTTACCGGGACCTACCGACCATCATCACGGTATTGAGACCATTTTCGTGGTACTTTTCCTCGATGTTTCCTCGGCTCTTGACTGCCGGTCGCCGGTCGCGTTGGTGCAACTGAGTGATGCGGACAATCGAGGAACTTGGATGACGCAATGAAACTGAAATGCCGCCTCGCAGTCGTTGCACTCTCGACTCTCGTTGTATCCGCCTATACCGTTCACTCTCAAATTGCGCCGAAACCCTTGACACCATTTGTGGTAAACAGCGTGATGAGCAGTCCACTCGCGAATGGTAAGACCCAAACAGAGAATTTCTCCACTGCAGTTCGCTACGATGGCTCATGGGTTGAAATTCGGGCAGTTCGTGCTGGCGGAAAAAACTGGCAGGAACGAGACATTCACGATTTCAACTCGGCGACTCTAACTGTTGTCGAGGATATGACCAAATCCACCGTAACTAGGGTGATCGTGCCGCGCGACATAACCAAGTGGCGATTACTGAACACTGGATCGTGTGAAGGGAAATCGTCTGGTCAAATACTCGGCCATGACGTGACGTACACAGAGGAAACCTACCAGATAACCGACAATCCGCAAGGGCAGGCTACCGCAGTTGTCAAACGGTGGCTGGCGCCTGATCTAGCGTGCTTTGTGCTCCAAGATGAAACCGTCTGGACTCGTAACAGCGATGGAGTGCTCTTGGTGCATACCACAATCACGCCGCTATCTGTGACATTGGAGCCGACTGATCAGTTTTTTGAGATTCCTACGGACTATCATGAGCGGGCTCCGGGTGAGGTGCTTCGTATGCAAGCTTCGCTTTATCCTAACGAAATTCCGATGCCTGCCGACACATCCGGAATTGACGCCTCGTATGAGGCCGCACACGCCAAACCAAAATAGTCCAGGGCTGGGTTTGTTATCTAGTTGAGGGAGTTATGACTGATCGGGTCCTGGTAAACGCCGTTACCGGAGTTGTGGAAATCGGCCCAAAATCCACTTGTACGATTACCCGACTTACCGGGACTTGACTCCGAGTGCTGAAAAGATTGGTAGGTGATTACTGGATTCGGGTTGGGGTTGATGAGATTGGCGAAATCTGTTTTATCTCTGGGGGAGCGTAAGCCGCCACATCTATCAAATGATTCAAGCACGTCAACTTGTAGTGCAAGACTGCCTCTGTGTGGCCGCCAGTGTCCCGCGAAAGATGCTCTAAGAAGTGTGACTTCGTATAAACCCGCAACAGCTTGCCAGTATAAATCTCATCGGCATCTTGACCACACGAGCCGACACATTCCTCGGTGACCAAGTACGCTACGTATCGTTTCCACGTTAGCTCAAAGGTTCGGCAATTGTCGGTGGACTCAATCGGCGAAGTGCCTTTCGACAGTTCGTCTAATTCAGGAAGCTCTGGATAGGGACGAACTAAACCACCTGGGTTGACAACAGCCTCCTGCACGACCAAGCGGAGAGAATTATCTCGCGGCTCCGCAAGCTCCCGCAGGTACAAATATTTTGCCAAGTCGAGTTCTGTTCCAGTCGCCATTCCTTGCTCCCATCGCAAAACGAGAAGAGGAATCGCACATCTATGCTGAACACAGTAGAACGGAGCAGGCGGCTGAACGCAAGGCGCCCACCTGAAAGATTCCGACAACTTCTGGTAAAACGCGGTTACCAGAGATGTGAAAATCGGCCCAAATCCACTTGTACGATTATGCGACAAATCAGGAGTTGGTCATTTCTGGGTCAGCAAGGCCCTCATCGTCCCTCTGAGTGATTTTCTGATTGGGCGGTCCTTGAATATACTCGGATTGTGAAATGGTCTTGGCTGACGCGCCCATTGTTCTTCGTCCCAATGAGAGTGCGGCGATTTCTGATCCTCGTTTCGGTTGCCCTTGTCCTGACCATCAGCTTTGCTCCCGGCTTGTGGACGCTTATCTGGCATGTATTTCATGGGAAGAGCGTGATTTACAAGACAAAAAGGATCCCTGTTCCACTTAGGTGGATCGCCCACGTAGAACCCCAAAGTGCGAATCTCGAAAGGCTGGCCTTCACAGTTTTCCCCGACTGGCCCGTCGAAGCCTTCATTTCATTCCACACGACACTGTCGCCGTTGGGCAAGACCCACGCGGAATCGGCTGAGTCTTTCATTTCTATCTACTGGACGTACTTGGCCAGGAACGGGGTGGTCACAGGCCCCGTGAACGTTAGCGACGGGACTGGGGAAACTGTGTGCATGGAATCTTCGCCCAAAAACGATCCGGACCGCCTGGACATTTCCTGCCTTGTTTTTGAAGATCGATGGATCGTCAGTCTTAATGGGAAAAAGGCGGACCGCAGTGAATTCTACGAATTGTTAAAGGCAATTCATTGAGAACGCGATTCGCTCATTCGATGGTCACGCACATCGTTGGCGATCATCAGGTCCTGGTAAACGCCGTTACAAGTGAAGTCCTGGTACGGCAAGTTTCCGATTATGCGACTTACCGGGCACAGCTATTCTTGGCAATCGCGTGTCTGCACAAATATGCAAACGATTTCCAGAAGCATGGGCCAAACGATCACCAGCATCACGAGCCATCCGGGCTTAGTATCGAGAGTGCCGGGAACCTGCCCATAAACAGGCAGGCACAAACCCGCATTAGCGAGATACGCGGTGTTCAACGCAAGCAGACAAGCCTGCGTAGGTGAGATTTTGGCCCTGTACTTCAACCCTAGCGCGCCTGTGACTATCGGAGTGCCGTAGCCGAGTGCCAAGACGGCAAGGCGCTGAGCTTCGCTAGTCCCGGCGCGGTGCAACAAAAACGGCACCTCTACAGCAAACGTTCCGCAGATGGAAAGAATTGTGACCGTCCAAATTACCCGTCGTTCGGAGGTAGTGGATAGCTCCACCGAAAATAATGCTCGCAACCGGAACCAACTCATCGGAAGAGCCAGAAAAAACGGTGCTCCAATACCTTCCAAGACCCAGGGACTGGGAAGTCCCGGATCGCTCAATGTCCGGTAACGCGACGTATCGTGAGTTGACTTCGGCGCGTCACGTGGTTCGCGTACGGAAACGAAGGCACGGCTAAGCACGGAATCGTCTTGACCCTCTGATTCCGCCCTCAGAATGCGGCCAGTCGATTTCACTGCGTTGGACAGGAGGTGAAGACTGTTTGATCTAGAGCAACGAGACGATGCGCTTCCGAGAGTTAAAATCGCCCTGGAGAGCTATGGATGCCAACATCTAACAGGAGCTCGTATTGTTTTTGGGTAGCGGGCGCGTTGTTATCTTTAATCCCGTCCCTCGGAGCGCGTACCAACTTGCGCGATGAGCTCTCGCTGCGGACACCCTCTCAGGGTAGCGACGACCGTCTCCTGCGGCTCTACAACACCCACACTGCCGAGCGAATCGAGATTGTTTACCGGCACGGGGACGCCTACGTTCCGGACGCGCTGGCTAAGCTGGATTCCTTCTTGCGTGATCATCGGACCGGTGAAGTTCGCCACTTTGACCCGCGCTTGTACGACATCCTCGGTGATCTTACTGCGTCGATCGGTCGTCCAGGCGGCGAGATCGACATTATTTGCGGCTACCGCACGTCTTCGACAAACGAGTCTCTCCGTGCCCACACGACCGGAGTCGCAAAGAACAGCCTTCACATTCAGGCGCAAGCCATCGATCTCCGTATGCCCGGCGTCGACACGCGCAAACTGCGCAAGGCTGCTCTAGCTTTGGCACGCGGCGGTGTGGGCTACTATCCCCACTCGGACTTCATCCACTTGGACGTGGGCCGCGTTCGGCAATGGTGTTTCGATTGCCCTGTAAGCCTCGTCGCCGGCCAGCCTGAGTCCTGAGAACGCGCTTACCGTTCCATTTGGATTTCAAGTTTCCGATTATGCGACAAATCAGGACCTAGAGCCACGACGTAGGTCTACGAAGGAACTGCGCGACCGACGCAGCATAAAAAACCTGAATTTCAGCTTTCGCATGCAATGCCGGTCATCATCTATACGCGGCCTGAGGGAAGGGGCCGCTCGCCTCGATCACTCCTCGTCGCCATCATCGTGATCGTCGTGATCGTCGTCGCCGACAGAGCGCAAGAAGTGGCCGAAGACCCACTGCGCCACGTGCCGACCCTGTTTCCGCGCTTGCACGTCTGCAGGACGGAAGTGGATGCCTTCCCAGATGCGCGCATTCACCACGTCATGAGCCACATCCGAGAACCGGTGATAGTCAAGCGTCTGCACTGGCGCTGTGGCGTTTGTGGTGTGCAGAGTGAAGTCCATTTCGTCGGTGCCGAAGAAGAGCGCGAAGCTGCGGGTCGCGGCGCCGGTGACATTGTTGGCTCCCGAAGTGTACTCGGGATAGTTCGGGTTGTTGATGAGTGGCTGCCAATCTGGGTCGCCGATGGTGTCCGGGTTGCCATCGTTGTCGCCTTCTTGAATGGCAGTGAGGGGACGCCAGGAAACGAAGTGGCGCTTGCTGTCCCAAGCAGTAATGACCGCATCAGCTATCGCCAGATTGACCAGCGCGAAGAGACGCGCGCTGTCATCGATGCTGGAGAGACGGGAGTTCGCGACATCTCGCGCCACCTGGTTGTAGTTCGCGAGGAAATTGGTATTGAAGAACAAGGCCAGGTTGGTTTGGTCCGTGGTGCGAGCACTGTTGAAGCGCGCGCCCATGGCCTTGACCTCGTTATAGGCCGTAGCATATCGCTGGCTTGTCAAGGGCGGCGGCGGCACCGGACGAAACTGGGAAGGGCTCTTCAAGGTAAACGGAGTGACCGTCGCGAGCCATGGCGCCAACATTGGAGAAAACGGCGCCGGAGGTCCCGGTTGAAACGACGGAGTTGGCCGCCACTCGCCGGGAGCGTTGCCACCCGTGAAAGGTGGCGGTGGGGGCGATGGAAAGCTGCCGTCGTTGGCCCGCAAGGCAATGATGCCAGCCGCAGCCGCGGCACCAACGGCGACACCAAGATCGCTTTCCGAGAGACTGTGTGCGGCCAGATAGTCGTGATAGGTCGTGTCGAGAGTCCCGGTGAGAGAGGGAAATCGATTGACGAGCACGTCGTGAGCGGCCTTGGCGACAGCGGCGGCTGTCGAGCCGGAGGCTCCTGGGACGTGTACGGCGAAAGGTCGGAACCGGCCCGTGATCGACTCAACGGCGTCATAAACGGCGGCCTGGACCATCGCGCTGTCAAGGGTCCCGGTCGCGCCGGGATGGACGGGCGGGCTGCCGCACGGCGCGGCGGGACACGGCGCGTTGGAGATTATTTGTATGGCGATCGCATTCCAATCCGTTACGGCGTCGGCTCGTACGACTGACGACATCGCGAGGGCCATCGCTAAGCCAAGTAGGAACACACAAAATCTTTTCACTAGTCCCATTCCTGTTTCCTCTCTTTCTAGAAGGTCCTATGGGTGGGCCGAAGCAAGCTGGGGGCAAAGTAACAGATGACGGAGTCAGCAGGGTTGCGCGGAAGGGCCTGGAAAGGGGATGGACAGCTCCGTACCTGGGTCGCACCTGTTTGCTTGATGGACCATACGCCCTGACTCCGGTGAAGTAAAGTTATTATTCCTCAAACAACCGTTATCGGACATAACGAGATGAATGCTGCAGAGGCGGTTAAGCAACCAACGGTTGGCAAGCCCTGATTAGCGCCGTTACCGGAGAAGTGAAATCCGGCCAAAAACCACTTTTCCGATTACGCGACTAATCGGGAGTTGGAGAAGGTTTACCGTCGCGAAGTGTTAGAAACCTCTACGAGGGTCCCCTGCGCAGCGCAACGAGTTCCTCACTGACTGGCACGCCACGACCAACTTTAACGCGGA
>Ga0157378_10004574_pt1 | contig 12133 bp, 12 predicted proteins | sample M65metaG_FD_115309 | JGI IMG/M metagenome (GOLD analysis project Ga0157378, IMG submission 115309) | Miscanthus rhizosphere microbial communities from Kellogg Biological Station, Michigan, USA - M6-5 metaG | ecosystem: Host-associated > Plants > Roots > Rhizosphere > Soil | place: USA: Michigan...
AACAAACACTTTTGTATAATACCATGCACGTTGACGAATATTATTATCACTGCTTGTCAATGTCCAGGTTTCTCCTCCGTCATTACTCATGAACATGCCGCCACCTGGATTTTCTATCAACGCGTAAAGTTTATCAGGATTAGATGGAGCAACTGCAACGCCCACAATTCCCCAGGTTCCTTTCGGTAGCCCTTTTTTAGTCGTGATGTTGATCCACGTGTCGCCACCGTCAACGCTCTTATACAATCCACTTCCTTCTCCACCGCTTTCGAGACTGTAAGGTGTTCTAATCACTCTCCACATTCCGGCGTATAACGTAGTGGGATTGCCAGGTTCCATTACCAGGTCGCTGCAACCCGTTTGATTATTTACGTACAAAACTTTCTTCCACGTTTTGCCCCCATCAATTGTTTTGTAAATGCCACGTTCTTCATTTGGCCCAAATAGGTGTCCCATCACAGCGACTAAAACAATATCCGGATTTCTCGGATGCACAAGGATGCGAATGATATGTCGTCCATCTTTCAATCCGATGTTCTGCCAGGTTCTGCCGCCATCATCAGACCTCCACATGCCGCCAAGTCCTTCGCTTACATTTCCGCGCATGGTATTTTCTCCTTCGCCCACATAAATAATATTTTCATCGGTGGGTGCAACAGCCACCGCACCTATGGAGCCGCCAAAATATTTGTCAGAAATATTTTTCCAGTTGCTGCCACCATCAGAAGTTTTCCATACGCCGCCTCCAGTGGCGCCGAAATAAAATGTGTTTTTGTTTTTGTAGCTACCCGTTACAGCTCCGCTTCTACCACCACGCCAGGGACCGACGAGACGATATTTGACTTTTGATAAAAGTTGCGAATCGGAATTAATGGTGGGAGTGGGTTGCGCTTGATTCTTTTTCTGAGCATATGCGAACAAGCATCCCATGCAAACAAGCAATAGGCAGAATTTTCTCATATCATGTTAGTTGAAAGTACAATGTACAAAGTACTGAAGAAATTATTACGATGATTGAAGATGTGTGAACTTTCGATATCGTTTCGAGTTTCGAGTTTAGCGTTTCGCGTTTCTTAATTCGAAAGTTCCTGAGAAATACGAGCTTCAAAATTTATGAGCCTTCCCTTGAGGACAGGTAACTAAATAATAATAGACTGCCGATTCGAAGAACGCGACACGTAAAACGCGAAACATCATTCTCCCATGAATTCATCCATATCTCTTCTTTGTTTTTTAGTTGGTCGTCCAATTTTGCTAAGACGTTTTCCTGTATGAAATGATGCTGATTGGAATTGGAGTCGTTCAATTTCTTCGGCAGGAGTGATGTCGATATAATATTTGATTGCTTCTGCAAATTGAACGCGACTATGAAGCAAGCCCGTGACTTTGATTCGCCAGCGCTTCGCTTCGGTTTTCACTTCATATTCTTCGCCCACGTTCACCTGCTTTGAAGCTTTTACGGCAGTGCCATTATGCTTTACCTTTCCGGAATCACATGCGGCCGCGGCAAGCGTTCTCGTTTTGAACAATCGAATTGCCCACAAATATTTATCAATTCTGAGCTTTTCCTTCTGCATATCGAATCTTTATCATTTTGGAAAGGAGGAACGCAGATATTTTATGATGATCATGATTTGCGCAGATATCTTAACAAATCATAACGATCCGCGTATGCGCCTCAGGCGCATCAGCGTTCCCCTAACGCACACTCATGAGCTCATCTCTGCAAAATACTTGTGGAAGTATGGAATGGTTTCAATGCCCTTATAAAAATTCTTTAATTCAAATTTTTCATTTGGTGAATGAAGATTATCACTATCTAGTCCGAATCCCATGAACACAATCTTTATTCCTAATTCCTTTTCAAGAATTGAGCAGATTGGAATGCTTCCTCCACCGCGAACGGGAATAGGTTTCTTACCGAAAGTTGCTTCGATTGCTTTTGCTGCAGCCTGATAGGCTTTGCTTTCTATCGGCGTCATATACGGCTCGCCTCCATGTAATTCAAATGCATTCACACTCACACCAGGTGGTGCGATCTTTTTAAAATAATCGAGAAGGAGCTTGGTGATTTTTTTTGAAGATTGATTCGGGACCAGTCGCGCAGAAATTTTTGCGCTTGCTTTTGATGGAAGAACTGTTTTCGATCCTTCTCCCTGGTAGCCTCCCCAAATTCCGTTCAGTTCCAGTGTTGGCCGAATGCCGGTTCTTTCAATTGTAGTAAAGCCTTTTTCTCCCCACAGTTCATTTACTCCCAAATCTGCTTTGTATTCTTTTTCATCGAATGGCGCCTGGTTCATCATTTTTCTTTCATCAGGCTTAGCCTCTACCACATCATCATAAAAGCCAGGAATGGTGATGTGATTATTCTCATCATGGCAACTGGCGATCATCTTCGCAAGGATGGTGATGGGATTTGATACTGCACCTCCATATGTTCCACTATGCAAGTCGCGATTCGGTCCGGTAACTTCTACCTGTATATACGCTAGTCCTCTAACACCGATGTCAAGCGAAGGATTTTCTAAACTGATCATGGCGCTGTCGCTAATTAGAATCACATCGGCCTTCAGTAGTTTCTTATTGTCGGCAACAAACTTCGCCAGATTGGGAGACCCCACTTCCTCTTCTCCTTCAATCAGAAATTTCATGTTCGTGGTCATACTGTTGGTCTTAACTAATGTTTCCATGGCTTTCACGTGCATGAAGAATTGTCCTTTATCATCAGCCGACCCTCTCGCGTATACCTTTCCATCTTTAATCACCGGCTCAAAAGGCGGACTCTTCCAAAGGTCCAGCGGATCCGGGGGCTGCACATCATAGTGGCCATACACCAGCACTGTGGGTTTCGAAGGATCGATTATTTTTTCTGCGTATACCACAGGATGTCCTTCGGTGGGCATTACTTCGGCTTTGTCGGCTCCTGCTTCTAATAATCGTTGCTTCACGAGTTCGGCAGTCTTTTTCATGTCCTCTTTATGTTCACTTTTTGCACTGATTGATGGTACCCTCAGTAGATCTAGCATCTCATTAAGAAAGCGATCCTTATTTTTTTCCTGATATTCTTTCCAACTATTCATAACTATTGTTGTGTTTGATCCGCCTTCGCCAAGGCTTCGGCGGACAAGTGTTTGAGGTTATCCAAAAGTATACGATTCCGATTTAGTTGAGTTGATGTTTCTTGTTTGATAACACATTTTCGAGTGTCCATTCAACTTGTTTTTCAAATGGGCGCCGGCGCACGGGGCAGTCAAATTTATTACATAGGCTACAGGAGAACTCAAGGCAACCGTCAGTATGTACAAAGAACTCTATGGATTCCCCGAATTCATTTCTGATGAGCCCGATCAGTTCATCTATTTCACCATGCGCTTCATGCACATTCAGAAACCAGGGAACAGTTAAATGGCAATCGATATGCAATACGCCACCGTATTTAATTACTCTAAGATTATGAAGATCGATCCAGTTCACGCGTCGATGTTCATTGAGCAGCTTCACCATTTTTCGGAGCAGGTCAATATCTGCTTCATCCATAATTCCTGCTAAGGAGGAACGAATGATTTTATAGCCGGTATAAATAATAACGAACGCAAAAATCACGGCTACCGCGCTATCGATCCAAGTATATCCGGTGAAATAAATTAAAGCGAGGCCAATGATTATTCCAATCGTAGAATAAGTATCGGATTGCAAATGTTTTCCACTCGCAATCAGTGCAAGCGAATTATTCTTCTTTCCCTTTTGAACGCTCCTGTATCCTACAATGAAGTTGATCAACGCAGTGCTGGCAATGAGTATGATTCCATAATCAAGTTGCTTAAGGGGTTGGGGATGTAGAAAATGGTCAATGGCTTCATAGATGATAATGAAACCTGCAATGGCGATGAGTGTCCCTTCTACTGCCGCTGAAATGAATTCTGCCTTGCCGTGACCGTAAGGATGATCGATGTCCCTTGGTTTTGCTGAAACGTATAGACTGTACCAGCCAAGAGCTCCGGCAATTACATTCACTGTGCTTTCCAATGCATCGGTGAGAATGGCAACTGAGAATGTGAGGAAGTAAGCAACAATTTTAATCGCAAATAGTAATAGGGCGGTGAACACAACCCATTTCTGAATGCGGAGATTTTCTTTCCGTGGATCCATTTCGGTAAAAGTACAACGGGAGGAATCGAAAACTAGCCGAGGTGATCGTACAGCTGCTGTACAAAATCCCAATTCACCAATCCCCACCAATTTTCGATGTATTCGGGTCTACGGTTTTGATACTTGAGGTAATAGGCGTGTTCCCAAACATCCAATCCGAGCAGTGGCATTCCTTTCAGATCGCTCACATCCATAAGGGGATTATCTTGATTTGGGGTGGATCCGATTTTTAATTTTTTATCTGGGCCAGCAATGAGCCAGGCCCATCCGCTGCCAAAGCGATTCTTCCCGGCGTCAGAGAATTGCGTTTTGAAACTATCAAATGAACTGAAGGCGGATTCAATATCGGTAAGAAGTTTACCAGTGGGCTTGTTAAATTCTTTTCGTGGGCGCATGCTCTTCCAAAACATTTCGTGATTGAAATGTCCACCCGCGTTGTTGCGCATTTTAGAAGAATACTTTGAAATACTCGCGAGAATATTTTCAAGAGGCATCGGAGTGTTGCCTGCAGCACCCTCTGCTTGTGCTGCGTCAATTAAATTCTTTGAATAAGCAGCAGCATGCTTAGTATAATGGATTTCCATTGTGGTAGCATCAATCACCGGTTCAAGCGCGTTGTACGCATATGGTAATGGCTGCTGATTAAATGGAACATTGAATGCTTTGCCACTAGTGGTCTTTGCGCTTGCACCACAAGCCACCGCGTTGATGCCGATACCAAGTGCAAGGCCGGCCTTACCTGAGTTGATAATAAAATCTCGTCTGCTGGTTCCTGAATTTTTCATACTAGTAAGTTAAAGCGATGAAGGTACAAATGATTTCATTTAGGCGAAGTGTCAAAGAGTGTTAGGCCGGTTCTTTGGCTGTAAGCGCTCTTTTCCTGAATTTTTGAAACGCTCGATAATAAAACTCCTTATTAAAAAGTTGCGAGTCGTGCATCGCCTTATATACAAGAAAGAAACCCACTGGTAACAATATAAAAGTAGCGAGCCACATGCCGTATGCCGGCAACAGCACATCTTCCTTGACAAATTTTTTCCCGAAATTATTCAGCAGGAAAAACAGAACGAAGAAAACGACAGCAAAAACGAGTGGAGTTCCAATTCCTCCTTTTCTTATAATTGATCCCAGCGGCGCACCAATCAGGAACAGCACAATGCATGCAACCGCCATAGTAAATTTCTCATGCCATGCAATGAGATGGAAGCGGAGGTCGCGACGCTGCGCTTCATATATCACCGCGTTGGATTCAAGAGTCGACTTAATTGAGTTTACGGTCACCACCGCGCGATCAATGATCGGTCTTCGTGTTGAGTCAGGCACATAGTCAATAAAACTTTTCTGCTTAATTTCTTTCGGCTTGGCATTCTTCCAACTGGAGTCGAGGTATTTGGGAAATTCCAAAAATGTTTTGAGGTCGGTGTTGTTTTTCTTTTGATTATTGACATTCATCTTCTCAAGTGAGTCAATCGCCTTGTTAAGCTGTCGTACGCTCAACATCTGGTAGTTATTCTTGAACATACTATCATCTGTGCGGTTCAGCACAAAGGATCTCAGGTCAAGAACCTTTTTATAATCTTTGAATCCCAGCCTGATAAACTCGGTATTTGTAGTCATTCTGTTACCGTTTTCCTCATACCGCCACCCATTGCGCAGGTTTAATTCAAGGAATTGTTTATCCGGACTGATGCGCATCACACCACTTTCTGCAACAAGCATATTGTCCTGCAAAGAATAGTTTTGTTCATAAATAATGACGCGCCTGATAGTGGAATCGTCCCTTTCTTTTTTTCCAATCTTGATCACGTATCCTTCAATCTTATCATAAAACACTCCTTCCTTAATATCAAATGCAGGTTTGGACATGATGATGTCGTACTTCAACGTCTGCATTTTGAGGTTGGCAACAGGAATAACATTATTGTTGAAAAGAAAAGCGAGGCCGCTTAGGAAGATCGTTACAATAAAAATCGGTCGCATGAATCGCAACAAAGGAATGCCGGCGGATTTAATAGCGACTAGTTCAAAAGACTCCCCGAGGTTGCCAAAGGTCATGATGGACGATAACAGGATGGCTAGTGGTAAAGCAAGTGGAACAACCGTTGCTGCAACATATGCGATCAACTTTCCGATGGTGACCATATCAACACCTTTGCCCACGATATCATCAATATATAACCAGAAGAATTGCAGTACCAGCACAAAAAGCGTGATAAAGAAGGTGGCGATGAATGGACCAATGAATGCCCTCAGAATGAGTTTGTCAAGTTTCCTGATCACGTTACTTACTTGAATCTATCTTTATGAAATGCAAGCATCAAAAATAATGTTTTCTGAAGAGGAATTAAGAAGGGTAGAAAACAGCGAATGGATTTTAACAAAGAACAACATCATCAAAAAAATGATGATCGTTTTTGGTGAGCTGTCGGAATCTTATAAGCAATTAGTCGGGAAGTATCAAAGTGCATTGCCAGAAGAAGCATTTCAACTATCTCCTAAAATATCAAAAGGGGAGCAACACCAGGGCTTGCCATATATCATGTTAGATTACCCAAGAGTATTTACAAAAGACGATGTATTTGCCATCAGAACTTTTTTCTGGTGGGGAAATTACTTTAGTCTTACGCTTCATTTGAAGGGAAAGTTTTTGGATCAACTATTTGATGGAATCTGTAATAATCTGGAAACGCTTGCGGAAAATCAATTTTATGTTAGTAGATCTGACAACGAATGGGCACACGAGATTCATGAGGACACTTATACTCCACTAAATAAAGAAGGCATCCAGTTAATCAAAATGAGTAAAAGCGAAAATGGTTTTGTGAAACTGGTTTGTAAGTGGCCATTGGAGAAGGCTAATGCAGTCCATGAGCTCCTGGAAGAGCAGTATGCAAAATTGTTGAAGATAATCGCCGGTTAATTGCTTCCCAGCCGATGAAATAATTCTTTTACCTGGTAGCCCCAAAGCTGACTCTGATCAGCAATGTCTCTTTTTTCAGCAAAATCTTTAATCACCAAAATGGTTTGATTGCTTACTTCTGATTTTTCAATGGCAAATTCAAAAAATTCTTCTCTTGGGGCTTGGAGCCAATGGAAACGAATAAATTTATCTTCCTCAGTTTCTAATACCTCTGCTTTATCCGTTGAACCATTCCATGAGAAGCTAAACACGTTATCTCTTTCATCCACTTTATCTGCAAACCATTCCTGCAAACCTGCAGGAGTGCTAAGAAATTCAAATAAAATTGTTGGCGAGCACCTGACCGGAAACTCCAATGTAAACAGTTGTTTTTTGCTCATCAAACTTTTCAAATTATCAAGTTTCGAATTGCTGCAATAATAGATAATTAATCAACCAATCAGAATTTTTTCTTTTCTGGAATTGTTAAAGCGAAACGCCTAATTTATTGATGGGAACGCTTTTTTATCTATTCTGAAAACCAATGTTTTATACAAAATAAATTTTGGAAAGCCGATTTAAAATGTTAAATTGCTAACCGGCCCACAAGAGCAAATTAGGTTTAAGAATCAACAAGAAAATAGTCGTTTTAACGTTTTTACAAGTAAGCAACTATTTAAACCTGAACCTTTAGAAACCCTTTAAAATGACCCGCCTATGAGTATGCGGCAACTAAAGATCACGAAGTCTATTACGAATCGTGAATCTCAGAGCCTTGAAAAATACTTGCAGGAAATCGGCAAAGTGGAGTTAATCAGTCCCGATGAAGAAGTGCAGCTGGCAGGCCGAATCAAGCAAGGAGACCAAGCAGCATTAGACAAGCTTACAAAGGCTAACCTGCGATTCGTGGTATCAGTTGCAAAACAATACCAGAACCAGGGTCTATCGCTACCAGATTTAATTAATGAAGGAAACCTGGGTTTGATCAAAGCAGCACAACGCTTTGACGAAACCAGAGGCTTCAAGTTCATTTCTTACGCAGTATGGTGGATCAGACAAAGCATTCTTCAGGCTTTGGCCGAACAATCCAGAATTGTTCGTCTCCCATTGAACAAAGTGGGTTTGACCAATCGCATTCAGAAAGCATATTCCCAATTAGAGCAGGAATATGAAAGAGAGCCTTCACCCGAAGAATTAGCGGAAGTATTGGAATTGGAGATCGAGGAAATTTCGGCAACACTCGGAATTGGTGGCCGACATGTAAGTATGGATACTCCACTTGCAGAAGGTGAAGAAAACACACTGATCGATGTGCTTGAAAATCCTAATGCAGAAAGTGCAGACGGAAACATCGAGCATAAAGAATCATTGAAGCAGGAAATTGATCGCTCATTAAAAACACTTACTGAGCGACAGAAAGAAGTGATTTGTTTCTTCTTTGGAATTGGTGTTGATCACCCGATGAGCTTAGAGGATATTGGCGCACGATTCAATCTTACCCGCGAGAGAGTTCGCCAGATCAAAGACAAAGCCATCACCAAATTAAAAACAAACTCCAGGTCAAAAGCCTTGAGGACTTATTTAGGAGCTTAAAATCTGTTTTGCCTATAACTTAAAGTTTACCCTTACAACAACTGAAAATGCCGCCTTAGGGCGGCATTTTCTTTGACCACGGACCACGGACCACAGACCACAGACCACAGACCACGGACTACGGAAGGCCTATTGACTCCGGGCGATCTTATTGAAGGCCGCGAATTTGAGATTGGATCATCTTTACGAGCTTCTCATACTCGTTATAGAGTTCGGCAAACACCGACTCGTCAATATACTTTCTACGTTTCGCCTTGAATAAGCAGGTTACTGTTTCTAATGCTGAACGATTTGCATAACCGAGAAATTTTATTTGTTCCGGGTCTGATAACCCCGTAGATCCTTCAGCTATATTAAGTGAAACACTGTCTGCAGCACGTCGCGATTGGGATGAAAGATTATACAATTCTTTTTTAGGAAATCGATCTGCTATTTCATTGACGCGCTCAGCAAGATCCATCGAAAGTTGCCATGTTCTGAGTCCTTCAAATTTGAATGCCATAAGATAAAGTTTGAATCACTAATCTAGCTGGGCATTGTTTTCAAAAAAACGTGTTTTCCCCATTTTAAAATGGTTTTTTCTTGTGACTGGAATAGCATTCGGTTCGGCACTCCAACTTACTGGCGGAGTGGTCCGTCATCCTTGGTCTTTGGCCTTTCCTTTATGGTCTGTGGTCTGTGGTCTGTGGTCTTTCTCTATCTTTGCAGCCCGACAAAAAACCCAGCGGATGGCCTATACTTTGCAACGCGCAAACGTGGTGGTCCGTCGTCTGTGGTCCGTGGTCTGGATTCGGTAGTCAAATCATAGTATTATGTTCGAAAGTTTAAGTGAAAGATTAGAATCGGCCTTTAAACAGATTAAAGGTGAAGGAAGAGTCACCGAGCTCAACGTAGCGGCAACGGTGAAAGAGATTCGTCGTGCCCTGATAGATGCCGACGTGAATTACAAAATCGCGAAGGAGTTTACTGATAAAGTAAAGGACGAAGCATTAGGTCAGAAAGTATTGAACGCGATCAGTCCCGGCCAATTGATGGTGAAAATTGTGAAGGATGAACTCGTGTCATTGATGGGCGGAACAGAAAGTGAATTCCAGGTAAAAGGAAATCCTGGAGTTGTACTCATCGCAGGCTTGCAGGGTAGTGGTAAAACAACCTTCTCTGCCAAGCTCGCCAGCTATCTTAAAAAACAAAAAGGGCTATCTCCGTTACTGGTTGCTGCAGATATCTATAGGCCTGCGGCAATTGATCAGCTAAAGGTATTGGGCGAGCAGATTCAGATTGATGTGTATAGTGAACCAGAAACGAAGGATGCAGTATTGATTCAGAAGAACGCGATCAAGGATGCAAAGAGTAAGAATAAAAATGTGGTGATTATTGATACGGCCGGCCGTCTTGCCGTGGATGAAACAATGATGACCGAAGTAGCGAACATTAAGTCCGCGGTGAACCCAAATGAGATCCTGTTTGTAGTGGACAGCATGACTGGCCAGGACGCCGTGAATACTGCAAAGGCTTTTAATGACAGGCTTGACTTTTCCGGAGTAGTGCTCACTAAGCTTGATGGAGATACCCGCGGCGGTGCTGCATTATCCATAAAATATACTGTTCACAAGCCAATCAAATTCATCAGTAGTGGTGAGAAGTTGGATACTATTGATGTGTTTTATCCTGAGCGGTTAGCGCAACGGATATTGGGAATGGGCGACATCACTACTCTCGTAGAGAAAGCGCAGGCACAGTTTGATGAGGAAGAAGCGAGGAAACTGGAAAAGAAAATTCGCAAGAACCAGTTTGATCTCGAAGACTTTAAGCAACAATTGCAGCAGATCAAGAAAATGGGAAACCTGAAAGATCTGTTGGGAATGATACCCGGAGTAGGCAAGGCAATCAAACAGATAGATATCAGTGACGACGCATTTAAAGGTATTGAGGCAATCATCAACTCAATGACGCCATTTGAGCGGGCAAACCCTGATGTATTGGATCAAAACCGGAGAAAGAGGATCGCTAAAGGATGTGGAAAAGATTTGGGCGAAGTAAATGCATTCATGAAACAGTTTGAGCAGATGAAAGATATGATGAAAATGATGAACAAAATGCCAATGGGCGCTCGCATGGGAATGGGGAAAAAGGGTATTTTTTGATTATTTTTGTTGTCTGTTTATCTGGCTAGTCATAAATTTGGCCAATTAGAACCGATTGCTATTTTTGCAATCCTTATAACAACATTTTTTAACCGCATTTAAATTTCTATTTAAGATGCCAGTCAAGATCCGCTTACAGCGCCATGGGTCTAAGAAAAGACCATTCTACTTCATAGTAGTAGCAGATGCCCGCGCTCCCCGTGATGGGAAATTCATTCAGAAAATTGGTACCTACAACCCACTTACTGTTCCAGCATCTATCCAATTGGATAGGCAAAGAGCTTTGGATTGGTTGCATAAAGGTGCTCAACCTACTGATACCGTGCGCCGCATCCTTTCCTTCAAAGGAGTTCTTTACCTCAAACATTTATTAAGAGGAGTAAAACTGGGTTTGTTTGATGAAGCCACTGCAATGGATAAATTCCAAAAATGGCATTCAGAACACGAAACACAGATTAAGAAAAGACAAGAGTCGAATAGAGACAAGCGCGGAGGACCCGGTGGTCGCAGACCTCAGGGAGCTATACGCAGACCGGAAAGAAAAACTGAAGGTGGACCAACTTCCGAAGGTTAATTGATCACGAATAATATTGGAAAATCCCGACGCAATTTAGCTCGGGATTCTTTTTTTAGACGCGAATGGACGCGAATGGAAGAAGAAATAATGGATACGAATAAATGAACAATTACAGGAGCATAGGAAAAATCGTTTCATCGTTCGGACTGAAAGGAGAATTATTGCTCGTGCACCAACTCGGTAAAAAAACTTCGCTTAAAGGATTGGAGGTAATTTTTATTGAGAATAAGAAGGATGAGATGCTTCCATATTTTATTCAATCCGCTCGCATCAAATCCGAAAATGAAATCTTTCTTCAACTGGAAGGTATCGATGTTAAAGAAAGTGCCAAACCGTTACTGCAAAAACAAGTGTGGCTTACGGAAGAAGATTTTGAAAAGTATGCCGCCAAATCTTCACCTATTTCATTGGTGGGTTATCATATCATAAGTGATGAGAAAGATCTGGGAGAAATTCTGGAAGTGATCGAACAACCTCATCAACTAGTTTGTCGAATTAATTTGAATAACAAAGAAGCCCTCATACCACTTCATGAGGAAACAATCAAGAAGATCGATAAGAAGAAAAAAGAGGTTCTTGTGGAATTGCCAGAAGGCTTGCTGGATGTTTATAGATGAATGACGTTTCCGATTTAACACATAGGAGCATAGAAGCATAGAGATTTTACTGTTTATCCCGAATAAATTCCGCCAACAATTTGAGGCGGTAATAGAGGTTACTCATCATCAATGGAATATTATTCCTTACATCTTTTATCGATCCCCCATTAAG
>Ga0157378_10004575_pt1 | contig 12131 bp, 10 predicted proteins | sample M65metaG_FD_115309 | JGI IMG/M metagenome (GOLD analysis project Ga0157378, IMG submission 115309) | Miscanthus rhizosphere microbial communities from Kellogg Biological Station, Michigan, USA - M6-5 metaG | ecosystem: Host-associated > Plants > Roots > Rhizosphere > Soil | place: USA: Michigan...
AAATACAGCGGTATCGGTGAGACCCCTTTCCGCCTTGGAACTGATAATAAATGTATCGGCAGTTCGGGATAAAAGGTTTAAAAACTGTGCGCCAAAAATGAACAGTCCAAAATTGATCATTTTACTTTTAAGGCGCGTGGTTAAGCTGCTGACAGAAGCATTGAAATTAAATTGACCTGTTCTTTTGAGAACAATAAAAAGTACAACCGCCGGAAAGGCGTATGACAGCGAAAACAGGATCAAAAACTGCATTAAAGTTATAATGCGAAAAAAGAATAACAGCAACAACGCAGTAAACAATAACCTGGGCGCCATTTCGCGTAACAGGTTGGATGTAACGCCTTTTTTAAAGGACCAGCTAAACCCTTCCAGCCATAAATACAAAAGATAAAACAGGCAAAAAGGATATACCAGCCAGCTATATTCTACAAAAAGCGGCGATTTTGTGCTGAATTTCTGAATAATGATATGGCGGAAAAAATAACCGGTAGAAGACAGCACGATAAATCCGGTACAACAAATCAATATCGTAATGAAAGGCAGGTCGTTTTTTTCAGGAGAAAGATGGCTTTTATAAAACGGGAAAAACTTATAAATGACCGGCAGCGAACCGAGTGTGCAAAGGGTTGCGAGGGTGATCCCCAAATCGGTGATCAATCTCGTAAGACCCAATTGTTCTGTACTCAGAAATTTAGGCGCCAGTACCAACAAATTAAAAGCACCGATTGCAAAACCGATTGAAATGCCAATTGTAGACCGTATGCTTTGTTTCTGGATAATGCCCATTAGTTGCAATAAAAAATTAAAAGTACTGGATAAAGAAATGAAAAATGGTCAAAAAAAGTGGATTGTTCCCTATCCGTTATTTTTTGAAGAACAAACGACTTAATCAGTTAATTTTGGCAAGTTTTTAAATGGATATTAATACGTTATGAAAGTAGTCATTTTTGCCGGAGGGCTGGGTACCAGAATTTCCGAGGAAACCGATACCCGTCCCAAACCTATGGTAGAAATAGGTGGCAAGCCCGTTCTGTGGCATGTTATGAAAATTTATAGTCACTATGGATTCAATGATTTCATCATTTGCCTGGGGTATAAAGGATATATGATAAAGGAATATTTTATGCATTACTTTTTGCATAATTCGGATCTCACCATAGACGTAGCCAATAATAAAATGGAGATCCATGGTACCAGTACCGAAGCCTTTAAGGTAACGTTGGTGGAAACAGGGGCCAATACGAAGACGGCCGGCAGGTTGCAACGGGTAAAAAGCTATCTCGACAATGAAGACTTTATGCTTACTTATGGAGATGGCGTAGGTGATATCAACATCCCGGCATTGATTGCCTTTCACAAGGCTCAGGACAGAATAGCCACCGTCACTGCCATACAAATGGATGCGCGTTTTGGGGGCATGGATCTGGGACCTGATGGCGAAGTAGTATCATTCAGGGAAAAGGCAAAAGACGATAATAAGTGGATAAACGGTGGGTTCTTTGTACTAAAGCCGGAAGTGTTCAACTATCTGCAGGGTGATATGAGCGACATGATGTGGGAAGACGAACCAATGGAAATGCTTACTGCAGCCAATCAACTCTCAGCATATCGCCATACCGGCTTCTGGAAACCAATGGATGCATTAAGAGATAAGATAGAGCTGGAATCCCTCTGGAAAAATAACCAGGCAAAATGGAAACTGTGGTAACCCATCGGCAATTACAGACATACTATAAAAATAAAAAAGTATTTGTAACCGGTCATACTGGTTTCAAAGGGGCTTGGCTTACTGCCATTTTACATGGCTTTGGCGCTATCGTAAAAGGGTATGCATTGGCGCCCGAACACCAGGAAGGTTTGTTTAATTTGTTACGCCCGCTTGATACCTGTGAAAGCGTTATAGCAGATATCCGGAACAAAGAAAAATTGGAGAAAGAAATGCTTTCTTTTAAACCTGATTTTATTTTTCATCTGGCGGCGCAGCCATTGGTAAGAAGATCGTATGCGATTCCGGCAGAAACTTTTGAAGTAAATGTTGCAGGAACAGCCAACCTGCTGGAAGCTATAACCCGTTTACCCGGAAAATGCAGCGTGGTAGTTGTTACTACAGACAAGGTATATGAGAATAAGGAAATGGATATACTTTACAAGGAATCGGACAGGCTGGGTGGATATGACCCTTATAGCGCGAGCAAAGCCTGCACGGAATTGGTAATAAGTTCTTTCCGTAATTCCTTTTTTAATCCGGCCGATTTTCCGCACCATAAAAAAACAATTGCGAGTGCGCGGGCAGGCAATGTTATTGGTGGTGGAGACTGGAGCGAAGACAGGTTGGTACCCGATATTGTACGTTCGCTGCAACGGCATCAGACAATCAATGTGCGCAACCCGGGTGCGGTACGGCCGTGGCAACATGTGCTGGAACCGTTGACCGGATATTTGATATTGGGCGCTCTTTTGGAAATGAATGCGGCGCCCTCTGCTGCTTATAATTTTGGCCCCCTTCCTGGTGACCACCTCAGTGTAAGACAATTGGTATCGATGTTGATTGAGCAATGGGGAGAGGGCGACTGGAAAGACATTTCCGGCAAAGATCAGCCACATGAGGCGCAATTATTGCAATTGGATATTGCGCTGGCTTTAAAAGAATTGCAGTGGGCGCCTAAACTAGCTGCGGCCGACGCCGTTCGCTGGACGCTTGAATGGTATAAACAGCCAGTTAACAATCAAGCTCAATTCACCTTGCAACAAATAAAAAATTACCTGGCTATATGATTTTTACGCCCACTCCCCTTGCCGGCAGTTATATTATTGATCTGACGCCTTTCGGCGACAGCAGGGGATGGTTTGCGCGTACTTATTGCAAAAAGGAATTTGAGCAGATTGGTCACACAAAAGAATGGGTACAGTTAAATCATTCCTATACCGTTCAGAAAGGCGCATTGCGTGGAATGCATTACCAGCTGCCACCTTTCAGCGAAGTAAAAATGGTAAGGTGCATTGCCGGCGCCGTTTACGATGTAATAATTGATTTGCGTGAAGATTCTGCAACCTTTTTGCAATGGTTTGGTATAGAACTGTCGGCTAAAAACAAAAAGATGGTATACATACCCGAGGGCTTCGCACATGGCTTTCAGACGCTGGAAGATCATAGCGAATTGATTTATCATCATTCTGAATTTTATACGCCGGCAGCTGAAAGAGGTGTGCGGTTTAATGATCGCCGGATAAACCTGCGGTGGCCGGCGGAACCGACCGAGATTTCCGAGCGGGACAAACAGCATCCATTGATCGATGACAATTTTAAAGGGATTTAGCGGGATGCCGGAAAAGACATATCAAAATAAGTAAAAGATGAAATGCAGATTTTGTAAGACGGAACTCAAGACGGTTTTTATTGATCTCATCAACTCCCCTGCGTCCAACTCTTTTTTGAAACAGGAGGAATTGAATGAGCCTGAAACTTTTTATCCCCTGAAAGTATATACCTGTCACAAGTGTTTTTTGGTACAGGTGGATGAATACAAGAAATCGGAAGCGATATTCAATAGCGATTATGTATATTTTTCATCCTATTCCAGCAGCTGGCTGAGGCATGCAAAATCATATACAGAGATGATGACGACGCGATTTGGATACAACAACCAATCGTTGGTGGTTGAACTGGCGTCAAACGATGGATACCTGTTACAATATTTTAAAGAGCAAGCTGTACCGGTGCTGGGCATTGAACCAACTGCCAATACAGCTGAAGTGGCGATTGCAAAGGGAATAGAATCGGTGGTGGATTTCTTTGGTGTGCGCCTGGCAAAAGAACTGGCAGCCAAAAACATACAGGCAGACCTGCTGCTTGGCAATAATGTGCTGGCGCATGTACCAGACATCGTTGATTTTGTTGCCGGAATGAAAATCATACTAAAGCCTGGTGGCGTTGTTACAATGGAATTTCCACACCTGATGCAATTGGTAGACAATAACCAGTTCGACACCATTTACCATGAGCATTTTTCATACCTGTCTTTCACCACTGTCAGGCAGATTTTCGCATCGCAGGGGCTGGAACTGTTTGATGTGGATGAAATAACAACGCACGGCGGTTCACTTCGCATCTATGCAAAGCATAGAGAGGATACAAGCAAAACCCTTTCTGACAATGTAGAACAATTGTTAAAAAAAGAAGCCGGCAAGGGTATGAATTCCCTGGCATATTATGACCATTTTCAGCAAAAAGCTTTGCAGGTAAAATATGATTTGACTGATTTTCTCATTCAACAGAAACGGGCCGCCAAATCCGTTGCAGCTTATGGCGCTGCTGCCAAAGGCAATACATTGCTGAATTATTGCGGCATCAAAAATGATTTAATTGATTTTGTAGTAGACGCCAATCCCCATAAACAGCATAAATTTCTTCCCGCCAGCCATATACCGGTTGTAAATGAGCAATATTTAAAAGATAAGCAGCCTGCATTCATCATCATTTTGCCATGGAACCTCAAAGAAGAAATTATGGCTCAACTTTCTTATGTAAGCGACTGGGGTGGAAAATTTGTAATACCGATACCTGCATTGCAAATCATTTAATATGCGTAAAATCCTTGTTACAGGCGCAAGCGGTTTTATTGGCAATTGGGTAGTAAAAGAATTGCTGAAAAACAATTTCCGGGTAATTGCCAGTTCTTCGGACCCGGAGAAGGCAAGGTCCTGTGCATGGTTTTCACAAGTAGAATATATTCCTTTTAATTTGGCATTATTTAATTATGAAACTGACTATTTTTCTTTTTTTCAACGCCCAGATATAATGATTCATCTGGCATGGGAAGGATTACCTAATTATAAAGCCGCATTTCATTATGAGGTAAACCTTCCGCGTCATTTCTCTTTCTTACAGAACCTGGTGCTGCATGGCTTAACCAGCCTGTCAGTAACAGGAACCTGCTTTGAATACGGTATGCGTGAAGGCGAATTAACAGAGCACATGGTGCCAGCTCCTGCCAATCAATATGCAAAGGCGAAAGATTCTTTACGACAACAGCTGGATGACTTAAAGTATCGAAGTCCGTTTGATTTTAAGTGGATACGGCTATTTTATATGTACGGCCAGGGACAAAATCCAAATTCCTTACTTTCGCAATTGCAGAAAGCACTCGATGAAAAAGCCGCCACATTTAATATGAGTGGCGGAGAACAGATAAGGGATTATTTGCCGGTTGAAAAAGTGGCTGAATACATTGCAAAGATTGCCATACAGGATAAAGTAACCGGGATTATTAACTGCTGTAGCGGCCAGCCGGTTTCTGTAAAACAACTGGTTGAAGCTTATTTGAAAGAAAAAAAAGTGTCAATACAATTAAATCTTGGATATTATCCTTATACAGATTACGAACCGATGGCTTTCTGGGGTAATACAGGAAAACTTAAACAGATAATAAAACAATGAGCGACCCAATTCAGGAATTTGTAGAAGAACGCAAACAACGAATCAGCGCCAACGCTGACAACAAAGAGCTAAAAAAGGCGGCGACCGATTTTAATACGGCATCCAACAAATCTCAGTATTCCTACAATTTCTCGTGGATGGGCAGGCCTATCATACAATATCCGCAAGATATGATAGCGATGCAGGAAATTATATGGGAATTGAAGCCCGACCTGATCATTGAAACGGGCATTGCGCACGGCGGCTCCCTCATTTATTATGCATCATTACTTGAACTCATTGGGAAGGGATCAATATTGGGTATCGATATAGACATCAGAAGTCATAACAAAGCTGAGATAGAGAGGCACCCAATGTTCAAACGCATTCAAATGATCCAGGGATCTTCTATAGATCAGGCAACAGTTGATCAGGTAGCTGAAATAGTCGCTGGCAAGGAGAAAGTGTTGGTGACACTTGACTCGAACCACACACACGATCACGTATTGCGGGAGTTGGAATTGTATAGTCCGTTTGTTACAGCACAATCATACCTGGTTGCGTTCGACACCATTGTGGAAGATTTGCCAAACGATTACATGCCCGGAAGGCCCTGGAGACAGGGCAATAACCCTAAAACGGCGGTGCGTGAATTCCTTAGATCACACCCGGAATTTGAAATTGACAGATCAGTTGATAATAAATTACTAATCAGCGTTGGACCTGAAGGATATCTAAAAAAGATTAAGTGAGCAGCTAATGGAAGTTACCGGTGAAAAGAAAGATAATATGCCATGGGTAAGTTTTTGCATGAGCACATATAAGCGGCCCCAGTTTCTTAAATCGCAGCTTGAATGCCTGCTTCGGCAAACATTCCATGATTTTGAAATTGTCATCTCCGACAACGATCCGGAGGGAAGCGCAAAAACAATTATTGAACAGTTTAACGACCCCCGTATTCGTTATTACCTCAACAACGAAAACCTGGGGATGGTAAAAAGTTTTAACAGCAGTCTTGCAAAATCTGCGGGCGAATTTGTAGTAATGATCACAGATGATGATCCCGTATATCCAGATATGCTGGAGACACTGCACCAACTTTCTGTTAAATATCCAGGCTATGGTGTCTACCAGGGCGGATGTGAAATACTTTGTTACACGCCGTTCAGTGCGCGGGTAATGCGGGCAAAGGTGGGCATTAACTCCTGCCTTTCTTCAGAAATGGATTATGATGCGGAAAAAATTTATACGGCCGCAGAATTTCCGCACGTATTTTTTAAAGGAAAAATGGGGTCTCTCCTATTATGGTCCTGCAGTATCATTAAAAGAGACATATTGCTTCAAAATGGTGGAATGCCTGACTATGGCACGGAATATTTTACTGATCATGCATTTATTGTTGTTAATTGCTCACATTCCGGAATGGTGTTTAAAAACAGGGCATTGGGCCACCAGGCCATTCATGGTGAGAATTTTGGATTTAACGAACTGAAAAACCTCAATAAGTATAAAGCAATACCCGAAAGTTTTACGGGCTGGGTTGGGGAAAGATTAAAAACAAGGCCTGACTGGCCGGCTCTGCAGAAAGAGATGTATTCATTTGTTGGCCAGTCATTGGTCGAATTCAGCCTTTTCATTACAAAATCTCTTAAAGAATTGCATTTCCCCGACGATGACTTTAAAAAAGCGTTGAATAATGTTTTTAAGTTGCCGTACCTTAAAAAATGGAAAACAAAATATGTTTTGTTGTCAAAATATCCCGCCACTTTCTCCTATTTGCTGCAATTAAAACAGAAATTCACTCATTAATTTTTTGAAATCATTTTCTATCATATTACCCGTTCGCAACGGCGGAGATTACGTAAAAGAATGCGTGCGGAGCATCTTAAGGCAGACGCTTAACGATTTTTCGTTGCTGGTACTCGACAACTGCAGCACGGATGGTACGCTTGAATGGATAAAATCGTTGAATGACGACCGCGTTACCTGCTACCCGGCTGAAAGGCCATTGAGCATTGAAGAAAACTGGAACAGAATTGTAACCCTACCGAAAAATAAATTTATTACTTTAATCGGGCACGACGATCTCCTTCATCCCCACTATCTGGCAACAATGTCCGACTTAATTGAACGGCATCCACAGGCCAGTTTGTACCAGGCCCATTTTATCTTTATTGATGCTAACGGTAATAAAATACGATCCTGCTTGCCGATGGAGGAAATACAATCTGCGGACGAGTTCCTTGCCTGCCAGTTTACAAAGACACTCGACAGTATGGGAACAGGATATATGATGCGCAGCAGCGATTTTGATACAGCCGGCGGTATGGGCCTGCATTATCCAAAACTGATTTTTGCCGATTATGCTTTATGGGTTAAATTAACTTTGCTGAATTACAAAGCAACCACCCCGGTAACGGCGTTTTCGTACAGGCTGCACAACAGTGTATCAAAACTTACCAATGGCGAAGATTACCAGCAGGCTTTCGGAGAATATGTTTATTTCCTGGCAGGCCTAAGATCTACCAATTCAAAAATCGCTTCGGTACTGGACAGATACGGCAAACCAATGCTTTTATATTTTTGTGAAAGCCTTTCCCATCGGCTGTTAAAGACATCACTTTCGCAAAGACACACCACAGTTGCAGCATTTATTAATAAATGTTACCGGTACGCTGGATTATTAATACCCGGGCAGCCGTTCCGTCCGTTGCTGAAACCCCGGATTCTGTTGGCTGCACTCCTAGACAACAAGCCTGGCATTGCTATCTTCAATTTTATAAAAAAACATTCTGGTACCAGCACTTCTTAAATACGTTTTTTATGAAAATCGCCATCAATTGCTGGGTACTGCGCAACAAACAACTGGATGGGATCGGTTATTTTACGGTCAACACCCTCTCACGCGTGATCAAAAACCACCCGGAAACGCAGTTCATGATCCTGTGCGATAAAAAATTTACGGAGACCTATTTCGATTTTCCCAATGTAAGCAAGCACTTTATATTTCCGGCTTTGCGTCATCCGGTGTTGTATGTGCTGTATATGGAGCTGGTATTACCGTTTTTCCTGAAAAAGCATCAACCCGATTTACTGGTATCTATGGAAGGCTTTTTAAGTCTTTTATCGGGAACTCCGCAAATGCCTGTAGTATACGATATTAATTTTGAACACCAGCCGCAGGATCTTAAATGGCAAAACCGGCTGTATTTCCGATTTTTCTTTAAACGCTTTGTCAGAAAAGCCACCAGGGTAGCTACCATTTCCAATTACAGCAAACAGGATATTGCATCGTTCTATAAAGTCAACCCGGATAAAATCGATAATGTTTCCTGCGGTATCAACAGCAACTTTAGCCCGCTTGGTACAAATGAAATAACTGCTACCCGTTTGCAGTATACCAATGGAAAACCCTATTTCTTTTTTGTTGGATCCATGCACCCCCGCAAAAACATTCAGCGGTTGATTGAAGCCTTTACTCTATTCAGGCAAACAACGGCGTCTGATCATAAGCTTGTGCTCGCCGGCGCTATCTGGTGGAGCAAATCAACCATTGAAGAAGCATACAGCAAAAGCCCTTTCAAAGATGATATCATATTCACCGGACGACTAGCGGAAGAAGATTTGAAGAAATTACTGGGCAGCGCTTTTGCCTTAAGCTTTGTACCCATCTTTGAAGGCTTTGGACTGCCCATTGTGGAAGCTTTTCAAAGTGAGGTGCCAGTGCTTTGTTCCAACACAACCTCTATGCCCGAAGTGGCAGGTAATGCCGCCATACTGGTGAATCCGTTTGATACAAACGCCATCACTTCCGGCATGAAAGAATTGTATGAAAATGATAAACTGCGCAGTGAGCTGGTACAGCGGGGGCGGTTACAGAAAGAAAAATTTACCTGGAACAATACCGCCGTTCTTTTCTGGGCGTCTATCGTACAATGTTTGAAAGCAGACCTGCGCTGACAATTGCCAATGCTTATTTGCCTTGCGTAATTATGAAATTGTACGCTTTGTCTGCGATATTCCCCCAATAAAAATGTTCGAAAAAAGAATCCGGAACAGATCGGTTTGCGCCAGCCTCCCCCATTGCATTTGCAAAACCATCCCAATCTTCGTCGCTTACTATTTTCATTTTGGTTCCGGTGAGCTCAATGGGCACCCCAATTGCGCCACTGGTGGTACTTACTGCATCTAAATTATAGCCAAGGGCCTCTACCAGTTTGGTTTTTATACCACCTCCGTCTGTTACCGGATTGATAAATACGTCCGCCCCTTTAAAATAAACACTGATGTCATCCACAAAGCCAGCATAAATAATATGCTTGTCTGCATAAGCTTTCAGTTCATTCATTTCAGCAGGCAAACCCCTGCCACATATAATTATTTTATACCGAAATTTATTTTCCAGCAAACGGGGGTTAAGGGTATTCACAATTATTTTTACCGCATCCAGGTTAGGCGCATAATCCAACGACCCATTGAAAAGGAAAATCTTTGTTCCCGGTTGAATGTTGTGTAGTTGTTCCAATTTAGTCCGCGCTGCAAGCAGATCGTTTTCAGCGGGTACATGGTCCCATTCTATGCCATAGGTAACAACGGCTGTTCTTGCACGATCCAGCCCAAATATTGCAACTGCATGCTCCAGGTCCTGCACAGTCTTGAAAAATGAATAGTCGGCTGCACGCATGGTTTGCTTTTCGTACCATTTAAGGATAGGCCACCACCATTTGCCCAGCGATTTCCACCGGGTATATTCAATATTATGGGCATGCACGACCATGCTTGCACGCGTTGTTTTTTTCAGCAAAATCCCCAGCCAGCCGTAATAGGGATGCTCGAGTATAAAATGACTGGCCTTTTGTTTATTAATTTTTCTGCTGATGGGAAACAACAGAAAAATATTGATATAGCGGAGTGGTGAATTAGAAATAGCATTAATAACCTGGTAACCTTCTGCGGCAGCGGGATCATTTTTTTGGGTTGTAATACACAAGAGCCGGCAATGCCTGGAGAAATATTTATAGAATAAAGCGATCCCTTTTTGTCCGCCGAGTTTAGCAGGCAGGAAAGGATAAGAAACTATACTTATGATGGTCGGCATCTTTAGTGATATTGGTACCAGCCCTCATTTGGCAGTTGCAGGCGTCACTGCTGTATTGTTATTTTTAAATTTTTTCCATTCCATCCATCCCGCTGTCAGCAATAACAGGTAAGCAGCCAGCGATGCAATCAGCGCCAAGGTATTACCAGTTTTATACGACTGCGGTTCAAACTTAAATTCTATCGTATGGTTACCCGCGGGTAATGGCAAACCACGCAGGGCATAATTGACTCTTAAATAATCTGTCTTTTTACCATCAATAAAAGCATTCCAGCCTTTGTCGTAATATATTTCGCTGAATACCGCGAACTGATTTGTTTTTGCCGCAGACGTATACACAATGGTGTCATTCACATTGCGCACTAATTTCAGTGAAGCGGTAGAATCAAATGCAGGCGGGGCACCAACCGTATTTTTATATTTCTCCTGCACAATGGCATTATCTTTCAGGTTAATACTATCGAGCGCTTTCATTTCTTCATTGCCATCCTTTACATAATGAATATCCTTTACCAGCCAGCAGGGTCCAAATGCGTCTGCATTCAATGAGGCAACCGGCTGCCCGTTCGCGGGATTTTGCTGAATAATGTATTTTGTATTCAGCATATTGTACACCGCTTTATTACCCTTGCGTAATTGGTTATCCATTAAATCCTGGTAAAGTCCCAATCGCGCAGCCAGGTAACCACCCAATGAGTTATGAAAGTAGGATGCACGCGCATCGCTGAACGGATCCTGACCCGTTTGATCAAACACGCGGTAATATCCATGGTCTGCTTTAATACTGTTATCTGCTGCAGTTGGCGTAAAATTGCCTTCATAATCAGACTCCTCTATAAAACTATCTGTATCTAAATATCTTCTGCCTACCGCCAACACATCATAGCTGCTCAATAGCAGGATACCTGCAACCACAACAGGCGCTTTTATTTTACCCTTAATAAATAAACCGATTAAAGCGATTGCAACGGCAATCAGGAATGCAGATCTCAATAAGTCTCCACCCATTATACCTTTTCGGTCCTCTTCTATGGCTTTTACCAACGATTGCCCGAACTGTGCGGCTTTCTGCTGCATGTCTGGCGTTGGCTGCTGTCCTTGTGCAGACTGCAGCATCATACCCGCAAACCGTTCTTTTATTTTGGTGTTGTCCTCGGGTCCTTTAAAATCAGCTGTAAAATAAAAGCCAGCCAATAAAATAATAATGGCACCGCAGGTGTATGAGCTGAGCTTAAAATTTTTCCAGAGCGTTTCTTTTGATACTGTTCCAAACAATATTTGTTGCAATGCCAGTCCGGCCATTACAGGAAATACCAGCTGCGGAATCACCAGCGCCATGGTGGGTGCACGGAATCTATTGTAAAAAGGAAAATAATCGAACATGAAATTATTAAAGGCGGAAAAATTCTTGCCCCAGGATAAAAAAATTGCAAAAACAACAATTGCAATAATCCACCATTTGTGCCAGCTTTTAATATAAAACAAACCTGCTATAAAAAGGAAACACATGATGGCCCCGAGGTAAATGGTCCCCTGGGTCCAAGGCAGCGCGCCCCAGTAAGCATAGTTGTTCGCCATCTGCAATGCATTGTCTTCGGGAATACCGGCTTCGGCTAA
>Ga0157378_10004579_pt1 | contig 12126 bp, 5 predicted proteins | sample M65metaG_FD_115309 | JGI IMG/M metagenome (GOLD analysis project Ga0157378, IMG submission 115309) | Miscanthus rhizosphere microbial communities from Kellogg Biological Station, Michigan, USA - M6-5 metaG | ecosystem: Host-associated > Plants > Roots > Rhizosphere > Soil | place: USA: Michigan...
CGCACAATTACGAAGAGAAACTTAAAGGCGTGACCACGCAGCGCCGCGCGCGGGACGGCTCACGCAACATCCCCGCCGTGAAGCGGGCGGAAAAAGTGGGCATGAACAGCGTCATTGACATGGCGCGGCGCTTCGGAATCACCAGCCCCTTGCCGCCCTATTTGCCCATCACGCTGGGCGCGGCCGATCTGAACCTGCTGGAACATACGTCGGCGTTCACGGTGTTTCCGAATGACGGCATCCGCATCGATCCGCACATGATTCGCCGCGTGACCACCTATGACGGCGCGCTGCTCGAGCAGGCGCATCCGCTGGTGCACGATGTTGTGGAGCCTGACGTCGCGCGCACCATGACGGCCATGCTGCAGGATGTCGTTGAGCGCGGCACCGGAACGCCCGCGCGCGCACTGAACCGGCCGGCGGCCGGAAAGACCGGCACGACGAATGACTTTACCGACGCGTGGTTCATCGGCTTCACTCCGGAAATCACCGCCGGTGTGTGGGTCGGCTACGACGATAAAGCCGTGTCACTGGGCAAACCGGAAACCGGAGCCATCGCGGCGCTGCCGATCTGGCTGGAATTCATGCAGGGCGCGCTGGACGGGAAGCCGGTGCAGCTGTTTCCAAATGTGATGTCATTGGACAAAGTGGCGCTGACGAAAAATGTGAAGGTCGATACTCCCGACACCGCGCCCACCGAAGCGGGCGAAGCCCCAACGGGCGCGCCATCCGCGCGCCCGGCCGTTACTCCCACATTGCCCGACAGCGCGCCGCCGGGAGAAGCGCCAGCTAAGGCCATTCCGCCGCCGCAAAATCCGCCGGTGGCAGCCAGCCCACGAAGCTAGCCGCACGACGCACGCCAGTGACGGGGCTTTCGTCCCCGACGTTCAGCGCTCTGAGTTTATTTTGTCATTCTGAGCGAAGCGAAGAATCTCTCTTCGATCGAGCTCAAAAGAAAGAGAGATTCTTCGCTTCGCTCAGAATGACAGAGTGATGCCAGAGTAATGCGAGAGCAATTCCAGAGAGAAATCTACTTCACTCGTGTCTAGATAGATGACCCGCACTCTGCGATGACAACAAGAAGCCTTCTTCAAACAACTCCTGAAGATCACTCCACCAATTGAAGTTCACACCACAAATTGTTTTACAGTCACGCCACTAAAGACAAGAGGGCGGCGTGTTACGCCGCCCTCCATCAATCGGTTGAAATCTAACCTTGGTTAGAAGTTGAAGCTGACGTGGAACCGCGCACTGAACGGAGCTACGAACCCGACCACCAGATATTGCTGAGCGCCGTTTGGCCCACCCGCGCCCGGCTTCTGGAAGTCCGAGTTCAGCACTCCGAAATCGAGGTCCCGGAATTGATTTACCTGGAGATTCCTCTTGGTATTCGCGATGTTCAACATGTCGATCGCGAAGTGGAAGGACTTGCTCTCGCTTAGCTTCCACGGATAATCAAGGTGAACATCAACCGTGCCGGTTACCGGGCTCCGGCCCAGGTCCCCTCGACCAAAGGGGGGAACCTCACCGTTATTTCCGTACGCCTCCTGGGCGTAGAGGGTAGTTACGGGAACGCCCGACTGAATCTTTACGCCTGGAGTAACTACCAATCCGCGCAGGAAACTCTTATCGAAGATATAGGTGGGGTAGACATTCACGATGTGCAGGCGATCCGCATTGAGCGGGCCGGTTTTTAGTTGGGCGCCGATTTCATTCAGAAGTCCGGCAGTGAAATCATACAGGGAACTGATGCCCGGATCGTTCTGGCCGTTGTCATTGCGGAAGGCTCCCTCAAAATTGCCGCGAAGCCGTGCAACCCGCCAATTCGCGATCAGGGACCAGTTATGGCTCATGGCCTTATTCACTTCGAATTCGATGGCCTGGTATTCACGCTTGGGATCCGAGTAACCGTCCGGATTGCCGTCGGGAGTCGCTTCACCGCCGAACAGCGTGCCGGCCGAATCAACGGCGGGGAAGCAGGCGCTCCCAAGGATGGCACCGGTCGTATCCGCAAGGTTCAGGGCGTTGGGCACCGAGCTGCCACCGCACTCAGAGGGCAACGGACCACTGAAAGTCGCACCCTTGGAGAAAACAAATTCTTTGGAGTTTATGACCTCATCTGTATTCGCGTTTGGATTTCCGATTGCGTAGAACCCCGGAATCCCTGCCAGGTTCTGCTCAATCGAAACGCTGGTGAAGTCTTCGATGATTCGTTTAATTCTTCGGTCGATATAACGCACGGAAGCTGAGATTCCGCCGCGGAATTCATGCTCGGCGCCCACGACAAACTCGTCGTTGTACTCCATCCTGGTTCCCGGCACGAAAGGCGATGCTCCGCCGTTCCCGGAAATTCCCGTGACGCTTGGATTCTTGGGCACGCCACCAACGGCATTGTTGAGAATGAATTGCGCCCCGGGATTGAAGTTCACCGTGCCAAGAGAATTCAAGGTCACCATATTCGCAGGGCCCACTCCCCCCGTCGATTCGGGAGCGTAGTAAACCTGGTTCAACTCGTCCTGCACCGTCAACTCGCGCAGGGCCGCATCCAACGGCATGACCCACGCATAGCGCCCGAAGTTGGCGTAAATCTTTGATTTGCGATCGCCTTTGGGATCAACCGAGAATCCGATTCGAGGATTCCACTGGTCATTCAAAAGCTGGGAAACCCCGCTGGACGTCATGCGCTGCTGTTCCCAGCGGACACCGGCTTCTAATGTGGCGTATTTGCTGATCTCCCAGGAATCGTTAACGTAAGCAGCGTGGTACTTGGCGACGTTGTCGCTGGTGAATCCGCTGAAGAGCCCTCGATCCTGAACCAGGTAAACTTGTTGGGGAGTGTTGAATCCAGGCACGTTCATGTATGGGCATACTGTGCAGTTAAACGTTGGGTCGGCCAGTTCCAATAAGAGGTGAACATTCTCGCTCTGACCCGTGCCGATGAAAGCAGCCTGTTTGGCGCTGACATATTGCACGCCGTCGCGATTGACCAAGCTGATTGGGAACAGCGGGCCGCTGTATCCATTGGTGTCCAGGTAGGTCGTAAAATTGTAATTGTATCCGGCGCTGATCGTATGATGTTGGCCGAGGATCGTGAATTCCTTGTGGACGTCGAACTGCCCGCCCTTGCCATTCGAGTCATAATTCTCAAAATTTCCATAACCTTGAGCCCGGAACGATCCCCGCTGTCCCGAAAGACCGTCTATCTGCGTCTCGTCGGTTATGTTCGCGATCGGCAGCGGTTCTTCGGCGAACTTATTCCAGTTCATGGTGAAAGCCGCGTCTGCGACGAGGGTCGCGCCGAAGGTGCCGTTGTAGCGAACCGCCAAGTTTCGGGATCCGAACTTCTGCGCTGTGTCGGCGGTATTGTTATCGATGTTTAGAGTCTGCCAGGGCGCGAGATTGGTGTGTGTCGGATCGCCGAATACCGATCCTTCAATCGAGTGGTTGCCGTTTAGTTGGACAGTCAGCTTTCCACTGTAGTCCCAAATCGTGGTCTGCCGATCGACCAGTCCGCCGGTTGCCGCGAACAAACCAGTTCCGGGTACCGGCTCAACCCAGCTGTGATTCCACGTGGGGTTGAAGGCGCCAAAGAAAAACACATGGTTTTTGAGGAAGCCCAAGGGTACATATCCGCCGAATTGGAAGTCGCCTTCATTCCCTCCTAGCTGCAATTCGCGGCCGATTCTGTTCGCCACATGGAAATCATCCTGGTTGGTCCACAGCGCGCTAGTTCCTCTCGGTTGAAAATATCCGCCCACCACGCCATGAAAAGCGTTGCCACCGGATTTCGTCACCATGTTGATGACGCCGCCCGTGGAATGGCCGTACTGCGGACCGAAAGCGGCCGTGCTGACTTGTACTTCCTTCACGAACGAGGCGTTGATTCCAACTCCCAGAGAGCCGTACCTGCGTTGATAGACACCCAAACCTCCGAAGCCCGCGTCATTGAGCAGCACACCATCCGCGATATAGGCGTTCTCAAGGCCCGTGCCTCCCGAGATGGCCGGGTTCATCGCGCCGGTTCCGAGCCCACTGGATACTCCGGGGCTCACATAGAAGACGCTGGTAATGCTTCGTCCGAGTGGGAGGTTCTGATAAACCGTGTCCGAGATGTCCGCAGTTACCGCTGTGCTCGTGCTCTCCACCGAGACCGCCGAGGCTACTACTTCAACCGTTTGCGTAACGGCTCCCAGTTCGAGAGCAACCTTAATGGTACTGGTCTTGTTGATCCCTACTTCGACCTTCTGCACGGTGGTGCCTTTAAAGCCGTCTTTGGAAACTTTTACATCGTAGAAACCTGGAATCAAACCCGAAAAATTGAATTCGCCGGAATCATTGCTGGCTCTTGTCGCGTTACCCGTGGGTCCCATAATTGTGACCAACGCGCCTTGAATGATCGCCCCGGTGGGATCTACCACCACGCCGCCCAATTGTCCCCTGACGCTACCTTGGTCTTGGGCGTGCAGATTATTCAGATAGAAGAAGCCTGACAGAATCAAAAGGAAAATGGACACGGTAGTGACACTTACACGCTTCATTGGATTTCTCCTTTATTTGCCAGAGCTTCGAGGCCAGGCGAGTGTTTGCGACGGTAACTGGAACCGAAACGCGAATAAAGTGAAAGTTTTGGATGGGGCCGATTAGGCTTTTCAATACGGCTGAAGCCGGGTGGGTCGCACGAGGCACTATCTCTTTTCGATCACACCACACTGCTGGTGGCGGGAGGATGCGACTTCCCCAAGCCCTCGTTATCAAACGACAGGCCCTCATGCAATCTCGTTTTCTGCCGCGACCCAGTTTCAAGGGACACTAAAAAAAACCGAAAGGAAACCGGTGCATACGCCGGGACACGCGACGTTAGCTTGGGCGGAGTCTATTGCTCCCTTTACATTCCTGTCAACAGATAATTACATGTATATAAGGCGTCGAGAAGCTGTAGGGAAATTCCCAGTCAATGTCAAATAACACATTCTTTATCAATAAGATGAGAGCCTGGCTAGATTCTACGGTGCGGTGGCGGGCGTCAGCCTCGACCTGCCCTTGGACTCCAGTTCCGCAGCCTTTGCGGCGTCTCCCGACTTGCGGTAATAGCCCGCAAGCGCGAGGTAAAGTGGTCCATTTTCTTCGCTGGAATGGAGCGCGGATTCGAGGATTGAAATCGCATTCCGCATGTCGCCCGTCTGCGCGAAACTGTCAGCGATTCGCAGCGCAGTTTCGGCATCGGACTGGTCCGTGATCCCCACGTCCTTATAAAGACTCAAAATTGAGGAATAGTCCTTTGCAGAGTAGTAGGCCTCGACCAACCGCGCGCGCGAGATTTCGTCGGAATGATTCCGAGCGAGCGCGCGACGGAACCAGGCCCTGGATTCATCCCGCTTCCCTTGCTCCAGCAGACACAGAGCCCGCTGGCGATCCGGAATTCCGCTGGCCGCATCCTTTGCGAGAGCGGGATCGGTAAGATCCCAGACATCACGAGACGCCGGTTGGGGTATCACCGAAAACAGCAACGTCGAGTTGGCCGTGAGTGGGGAGCCCGGCTGGTCGATCGAGATGCTCAACATGTAGTTACCGGGAGGTTGACCATCGAGCGGCAACTTCTTGCCGCTGACCATGGAGCCCGCCGGATCAAACTGATTCTTGGCGATGTTTTCGCTTAGTTTTATCGCTCCCCCCGCAACCGCCGGCCGGCCCACCGCGTATTCCACGGTCATTTTTTGATCCGCGTAATTGGCAGGGTCCTGAGGGGCGGCCCAGATCTGATAGGCAACCTGCATCGGCTCATCCTGCGCCATGATCAGGGGGTTTGTTCCGAGGGGCACAAATTTAAGGCCGCCGATTGTGAAAGGACTATTCTCCGGGCTGCCGGGATCCGCTTCCTTCACGGAAGAAAAGGGCAGCACCCCGCCGATGACGACTCCCGCGGGACCCACTTCTGGAATGACGACTTCGCGCTGCGCTTGCAGAGCCTTCTTGTGTTCCCAGTCCGTCAGAATAAACTCCAGACGATACTTGCCCGGCGGCAGCGGCAAAGAACCCTCGTACCCGACGCGGCTGTTCTTGATGTCCTCGGCTTGCTGCTTGTCGATCGTGTTGTTGATTCTCTTCTGTTCCGTGAAAATCAGCTGATTGTTTTTCGCGGCGTCGAAAACGCGAACCTGGGCATCCAGATTGAACGAATACCCGCCATCCGAACCCTGAATGAGTGATGCGTCGGAAGGCTGCCTGAAACGCATGGCGTAGTCGAGCCTGGTCACTCCGCGAGCGTCGCGCAAAGGCAGCGTGGCCACGTCCAGATTCTGTCCGGGGATCAGAATGCGGGCCGTGACGCTCTCCACCTGGGAGCGGCGGCGGTCCAGCTCCTGCTTCGTAAACGGATTATCGGCCAGTCCCTTGATCGTCGCGAGCATCGTATCGGACTGCAGGCTCGGTCGGTCGGCGGTCGGATCGATCGGTTCGTCCGGAATCAGGCTTTGCGACAGATGTGCGACGAGCGGTCCCACGGAGTCCTGGATCGCTTTTATGGATCCTTGACGATTATTGATATTTTCCGTGCCGGTAACCAGCTTGTCGGGACCGTCGATGAACGGACTGTAAAAACGGAAATCCCCGAATCCTTCATGCCTGTAGAACATGAGGTAGAAAAACGGCGGGAGGGATGGATGATTGAACGAATAAAACCAGATCTCGATGGGGAAAAGATTGGCTGCGTTGTTGTGGGTTTCTTTTTGCTGCGGCGGGCCCAGCGTGATGTACGCCCGGCCCCGGTCGGTGCGCCATCCTTCGCCGCCGGACCCGGCTCCAAAGTGTGCGTTGGCGTAAGAGATGCGCTCATACACGTCGTCCTTAAACTTGTTCTCGGCCGAGCCTGGAGTAGGATTGCGAAGCTCCCAGAAATTTTGAATGAACTGATCGCGCGCGTCGTCCGTGGCCAGTTTCAGGAAAGCGGTGCGTTCTTCCTTGGTAATGAAATAAGCGACGTCCCGTTCCAGCCATTCCTTGTAGCTTTTTTCCAGCTTTTGCTTCTGGGCTGCGGCCGGCTTTAGGAATGTGAGCGGAAGAAGAGTGATAATCAGAACGGAGACAATTCCCCGGGAAATGCAGGTTCTGATCCGAGAGCAGCGCATTCGCGACAGGTCGCCCATGGTCCACTCCGATCAACCAAATACTAGCAACGGACTTGTAATTTACCAAGTTTCTCTTGGGTCTCGCGTATCCGTCACTTGAATACGTTTCGAGGCATTATCCCCGAACACCCGACCGTCGATCACTCGTAAGTAAACTTTAAACGGCGCGGAACGGATCCCATCCCCCGGGCTGCAAAGGTTTGATGCGCCCTTGGTGATCCTTAAGAAGGATCTTCTTCGATCGTGTGATCTCGCCGATCAGGGTTATCGGCAGGCTTCCCAGCTTGCGTGGCAGCTGCGAAATCAACCGTTTTGGGACCGTGAAGAGCAGTTCGTAGTCCTCGCCGCCGTTCAACGCCAATTGCAGAGGATTGAGCCCTCGCTTTTGCAATTTGGGAGGAATGCTGACGGTAGGAAGTTTTGATGCCCATATGATGGCGCCCACGTCGCTTGCCTTGCAAAGGTGACCTAAATCGGTCGAAAGGCCATCCGAAGTATCGATCATGGAGGTAGCAAATTGCCGGGAATTAAGCCATTCCCCGAGTTCAAGGCGTGGTTCGGGATAAAAATGCTTCTCCAATAGGCTACTTACGCCTCCCCGCTTGTTCGAATTCGCCTGGATTAGACGTAGACCCAGTTCCGCCTCCCCCAGTCTTCCGCTAACGCACAGGAGGTCCCCGGGTCGCGCGCCTGATCGTAGGATTGCCCGGCCCCGGTCCACTTCGCCGATCACCGTCAGGCTGATTATGACGAGTGGGTAGCTCGTGGTATCGCCGCCAGCCAGGGTCAAGCCGAATTTTCGGGCTCCTCCGGCCATGCCGGCGAGGAACTGGTCGAGCCAGGGCCCGGAGCAGTTGCTGGGAAACCCCAGAGTCAGGAAGCAGTATCGGGCGCGCGCACCCATGGCGGCTATGTCGCTCGTAGCACGCGCTAAAGATTTGTACCCAATAGACTTGGCCGGTTGAACATGGCGCAAGAAATGCACATTCTCGAGGAACGCATCTGTCGTCACCACCCATTCCGTCCCGCCCGACGCGGCAAGAATGGCGGCGTCGTCGCCGATTCCGACCCGCGGGCGGTTGCGGGTTTGAGTGAATCGCCTGCGTACCCGTCCGATCAGTTTATCTTCGCTGGTCATCCGTTGACCGTCAGGACAGTTGTCGGGAACCGGCCCTGTGTGGTTCCATAGGAAGCATTCTAGGGTATGGTCGCTGTTCTCGTACAACTTTCGCAGGTCCCGAACCGGGAAATTTAGGGATTGACTCTGCCCCTGTCTGAAACTAGACTCGGGTCGGGTATGGTTTCGCGCTAAGCTTCCGGTTCAAACGGCGTACAAATTTGATGGCATGTACCGTTCAGGGGATGAACGGCGCCGGTTCCCTCGAATGCTTCTAGATTTATTTTGTGCCAATGGATTCAGACTATGAAGCCTGAAGCATATACGCTGTTCGTTGCCTCGAGCCGAAATGGAAGCGTTCGCAAGATCACCCTTCCCGGTTATGTGCTGCACATGGTCGCTCTCCTGGCCGTCGTGGGTGGGGTGACGGTGATTGCCGCCGCCAGTTCCTATACGCGCATGCTCTGGAAAGTCGGCAATTACAATGCGCTGCGCCGCCAGCAGGCTACCCTCAAGCATAATTATGAACAGCTTCAGTCCAGCGTCAAGGACACCAACGAACGGATGAACTCGTTGCAGTCGCTGGCCACCGAAGTGGCCATGACGTATGGCTTCATGCGCTTCCGGCAGAGCCCGTTTGGCGTGAACGAAAGTTTGCAGGCCTCCAACAACGCCTACGAACAATCTGTCGCGCAATTTAATTTCCTGCAGAAGAACGTCGGAGAAGCGGCTCATCCCACTGGCAATTTTCAACTGCTGCCGGCTTCCGTTGGTCTTGGTGACATGACTTCGACGCCAACGCTATGGCCCGTAGTCGGTCATCTGACGGGGACCTTCGGGGAACGCATGGATCCGTTCAGCGGTGAAGGCGCCTTTCACACGGGCGTCGATATTTCTTCGCAGTATGGAGATTCTGTTCGAGTGGCAGCCGACGGCGTGGTGATCCGGGCGGAAGAAAGTTCTGGCTACGGCCGATTGGTGGTTGTCGATCACGGATTTGGATTGACTACTTACTACGGACATCTTTCGAGCTTCCACGTGATCGCGGGCCAGCAGGTGCGCCGCGGAGACTCGGTCGGCAACGTCGGTGTGAGTGGGCGATCCACCGGTCCTCACGTTCACTACGAAGTCCGCATCAACAACGCGCCGGTTAACCCGATGCGTTACCTGCGCCAGGCTACCGTGGCCGCCTCCACTTCTACGGCGGACTGAATCATTCTTCTCTCTTCCTCTTTCTTTCTCTGTATGTTGAACCACGTTCAGTAAACAGGCTTGACAGGCTGCGGAAACAATGACTTATTCTGTCATTCTTCGCTTCGCTCAGAATGACAGCGTTTTGAGTTTTTCCGGAGCCTGAGCCTTTCTGGTGTGAATTTACTCCGCCACTAATGCGGACTAGGAAGGCTGAAACCGGTCCTAGTTGACGCTGGTTTTCTCCAAAAATCATGTGGGTGCGAGCGCGAATTATTGTGGTTTTCTTGGCTGGCTTAGCTTAAACATGTCCGGTGTCACTTCCAACAGAATGCGAACTCGCTGCGCGCTTTGCGTAATTTCGGCGGAGTTCAACAATGTCTGAAGCGCCGCCAGCCCGTCGGAATCCATGGACTGGCGCGTCTTGGGACTCTCGAGGCCTGCGCGTCCGAACATGCGCAGGACTTCCAGCGCGGACTGAAGCTGCCGCGCGTCGGCGTCGTTGTCACATTCTCCCTCGAGCGAAACATGCACGTTGTCACCTTCGGGCCGCGCTGCCAGTGTGACCCACTGCACCGATCGCGCGAATGCCGCCAGTTGCGCGGCCTGCGCTCCGCCACCCGCACTCTCCGGAATGGGTGGTACGCGCGTAATCATAAACATGGCTGCACCGTCGACGCGCGCGGCACGCTCTCGGGCCGGATCGCTCGTCGTGTCGGCGCCCGAGCCGGTCATGAGCGGTGCGATACTTGGTCCGGCGACGATGGCGATGCGATGATCGTCGAGGAATGTCAGGGATTCCGATGGATCTTTGGCATTGTCTGCTGCGTTGAAAACAAAAACGTCGCGCCCTTGCTGTCGATCGAGTTTCCCCTTGCTCATGGCGTAGTCACGAATTTTCGCGCGGTCAAACCGGCCGTCTGCGATCACGATAATTTTTTGTGGTTGATGGCCGGACGCTGCGGGCCATGACGCGATTGCCACGCGGTCCAGATCCTTCTCAAAATCAAATCCTGTCGAACGCACAAATTGGGCATAGTCCGGGCTGGGTATTGTGATAGGCCCTTTGTCCGGCCGGTGCTGATAAAAAGATGATGCCCGCATTGCAGCGAGATCCAGGTATACGAGCGTGGGCGCGCCGGATGGCAGCGCTGAAAATAACTCCGGCGCCGGAGAGGCGTGCGTCCTGCCGGTGTGCTTGACACTTCCATAGAGGAGTAAGGCGGCCGTAATCGTGGCCGCGCCGATGCCTACAACCGACACACGAAGGCCTTTTCTGGATTTCCACATGGGCATTCTCTCCAGCCTAGATTCTCTCACTCCACGTATCACCGCGCTACATCCCGCCATGAGATTTGTAGTCGGAATGAAATCCAGCGAAGTTCGCTCCGGTGCCTGCTGGTTGGGTCGACGAATCTATGCAGCAAAGAAAGATTTCACTGGTGCGGCGGGATGGGTGTAGAATAATTCTTCCAGCACGGACTTGAGGATCGAACGTGGGTGTGGGCTCTGAAATGAGCCCACCGGCAGGTGGTCGAGGTTTGCACAGGTCTTCCACAGGGGACCCTTGCAATTCAAGTACCCTTTTGTTATATTTCCTCGGTTTGCGCCGTGCTGGCGTAGCTCAGTTGGTAGAGCATCTGATTTGTAATCAGAGGGTCGGGGGTTCAAATCCCTCCGCCAGCTCTGCCAAAAATTTTTTAAGTCAGGGGAAGATTCCCAATTGATTGCGGCGGGCAGGTTCCTGCATCGCGAAGCAAGTGTGAATGTGTCTTTGTGTCTTTTCAACCTTCGCTGATGCACCGTGGCCTTCTTTGCTTATTTCCCCCCGTGCGGACGGGTGGGTGAGTGGCTAAAACCAGCAGACTGTAAATCTGCCGCTCCTTGCGGGCTACGGAGGTTCGAATCCTCCCCCGTCCACCATCTTGTTCGTACCGCTCGCAGTGAACGGTCGCGGCGAGCCGCTGGAGAAGACCTGAAACGCGAACCGGATGAGATCGCGATTTCTTTCAGGTGCGGGCTCTCAATCGAGCCTGCCGGAAAATTCAGATGCCCGGCCGCGTCGTGAATTCCGTAGAAGCTGTGCTCAACACTTTTGGTGTCACAGATTGCGCTGCATGCGGCAAACAGAACTCGCCTGGGTAGCTCAGATGGTAGAGCGCGTCCTTGGTAAGGACGAGGTCACCGGTTCAATCCCGGTCCCAGGCTCCAGAAGTCGGGGGTGGGCTGAATTTAGAGGCCCCCGGAGATTTGTTTTGGCAGGCAGGGCGGGGGTAACTCAACGGTAGAGTCTCGCTCTTCCAAGGCGATGGTTGCCGGTTCAAATCCGGTCCCCCGCTCCAAAAACTTTTAATGGCTCCACGAGAGCCCGCTCTTACTTTCACGAGGACTTGACGCGATGGCGAAGGAAAAATTCGAGCGAAATAAGCCGCACCTGAATATCGGAACGATTGGTCACATCGACCACGGCAAAACGACGCTGACGGCGGCGATCACCAAGGTGCTATCGAAGCACAACCCCAAGGTGGCGTTCCGGGCGTTTGATTCGATTGACAACGCGCCGGAAGAGCGCGAGCGCGGGATCACGATTGCGGTGTCGCATGTGGAGTACGAGACGCCGAACCGGCACTACGCGCACATCGATTGCCCCGGGCACGCGGATTATGTGAAGAACATGATCACGGGCGCGGCGCA
>Ga0157378_10004583_pt1 | contig 12119 bp, 10 predicted proteins | sample M65metaG_FD_115309 | JGI IMG/M metagenome (GOLD analysis project Ga0157378, IMG submission 115309) | Miscanthus rhizosphere microbial communities from Kellogg Biological Station, Michigan, USA - M6-5 metaG | ecosystem: Host-associated > Plants > Roots > Rhizosphere > Soil | place: USA: Michigan...
ATCAGCAGTCGGGCCCAGGCCGCCGGTAATAATAACAAGGTCGGCATCTATGAGCTCGTGGCTAAGGGCAGCCAGAATTGCTTCACGGGCATCGCCAACCGCAACGCGCCGCAGCACATCTATGCCAAGCCCGTTAAGCTTCTGAGCTATCCAGGCTGAATTTGTGTCAATGACCTGCCCTATCAGCAACTCATCGCCAATGGTGATTATGGCCGCAACTATATTATTCATTGTTTGCAAAAAATGGCGCCAGCCGGTCGTAAAGCTCGGCAGGCATATTAACGCGCTTCTTCTCTTTAGGGTCGTAAAATACGAGGGTCGTTACGCCCTTGTTGAGCAACTGGCCCTCCTCGTTATATAGCTCTGAATGAAACTGAATCTTCGCGCCATCAGGAAGTTCCTTCAGCAAAGTTTTCACCGTTACAAGGTCATCATACAATGCAGGCCGGTAATAGTTGCTTTGCAGCTCAGCCACGGGCATCATCACACCCATTTCTTCCAGCTGGCGATAGGTGAATCCGAGCTGCCTGATGGCTTCAGCACGGCCCACCTCGTAATACAGCGCATAATTACCGTAATAGAGATAACCCATCTGGTCTGTTTCACCATATCTGACCCTTATGTGTGTGGTTGCTGAAAACAAAAACGGATATTTTGTGCCAAAGGTAATTTGATAGGGCGAGCGGACAAATGGTTTTCGATGGTATTTTGAGCCTGAAGGTTTGAGTCGCACATTTGCGGCGGGCTATTAAAATGTTACTTTTAAGGCAATCGCAAACCGCAGCGGCCAGGTTGGAGTTCCGCAGCGCATGGAGTAGCTTATGTCAGCAGGAACACAAAAACTATATTACCTCGAAGGAGTAAGGGGCATTGCATCGTTCCTGGTTTTTCTCCATCATTTTCTGTTGGTATTTTATACCGCTTATTATAACTGGATGGTTTGCGACACACACCTGGGTTGCTGGGATATACGATATGGCCAGAGTGTTTTCAGTTTTTTGACAAACGGCAACTTCCATGTGGACATATTTTTCGTACTCAGTGGTTTTGTGCTCAGCCGCAAGTATTTTCAGACCAACGATCTGTCAATTGTTATTTCAGGTGCGTATAAAAGGTTCATTCGCATATACGTACCGGTTGCTTTCGCGCTTATCGTTGCATATATCCTCCTGGAAGCAAGGCTTTATTTCAATACCGGCGTGGCAGCAATTGCTCATTCCAGCTGGTGGTTTGGCAACATGTGGACTTTTCCACATCCATTCGCAAAGTTGTGCCAGAGTCTTGCGTACAGTACAATGTTTATGGGAGATGGGTCATTGGACACCACGCTATGGACAATGTCACTTGAGCTTTTCGGGTCTTATTTCATTTTTTCCTTCCTGGCGCTTACCCATGGGACCACGAAAAGGGGCATGCTGCTGCTGGCGGTTCTGGCTTATTTTCTGGTTACCGACCAGTCAAGGTTTTGCTGCTTCGCCCTTGGCATAAGCCTGAACTACCTGGAGCGCCTGCTTGCTAAACGAAAGAGTGTTTCCAGCCTGCTGGCTTTGTTACTGCTTATCGTCGGCCTTGCCCTGGGTTCTTATCCTCCAAACGACCCGGTGAAAGGCACCCTGTTTTTCAACTTGCCCTCAAAGCTATGGCAATATTCAGGCTGGTTTAATGTAGCCGGCAGTTACCTGTTGCTGACCGCGGTGATGATGTCGAAGCACTTACAACGATTTTTCAGTGCCGCTATATTCCGGTTTCTTGCCTTCATATCATTTTCGTTATACCTGCTGCATCCATTGGTATTGGGCTCCGTTAGCTCTTATGCATTCCTGCGCCTTTATCCGGGAATGGGCTATAACCCAACAGTGATCGCGGTATTTGTAATTACTACCGCAGTGTGCATGGGATTGTCGTGGGTAATGGCAAAATACATTGATGCCAACGGAATAAGGCTCGCTGACTGGTTCTACCTGAAGAGCGAAGGCAAAACTGATAAAAAAACCATCTATTAATGATTACTCCCCGGCCTTTGGCTTTTCGCGGTCTGACTCTTTGATGGAGTAAAAGCTGCTGGCCTGGGTTAGGCAGGTAACAGTCAGGTCATTGATGCATACATGCGGCGGCAGCGATGCGCAGTACCAGGCAATATCAGCGATGTCTTCGGCCCGGAGGGGCTTAATATCGGCATATACATTTTTTGCCCGTTCTTCATCGCCCTTGAATCGCACCAGCGAGAATTCAGTCTCAGCCATACCCGGATTGATAGCGGTAACTTTAATACCGTAGGGCAGCAGATCAATTCTCATGGCCTGGTTAAGCGCCTCTACAGCGAACTTGGTAGCGCAGTACACATTGCCATTCTTATACACCTGCTTGCCGGCTGTGGAACCAATATTTATGATGTGGCCGCTCGCCTGGGCGCGCATCATAGGGGCTATCTGGCGGGTCATATACAGCAGCCCCTTTACATTTGTATCTATCATGGTCTCCCAGTCGTCAATATTGCCTTCGTCAATAGTTGCAAGGCCGGAAGCAAGACCGGCATTATTGACAAGCATATCAATGCGGGGCATCTGCGATTTCAATTCAGCTATAGCCGCTTCCACCTCATTGCGGTTCCGGATATCGAAAGTGAGCGTTACGACTTCTACATTGTATTCATTTTCCAGTTCCTGCTTCAGCTCCTCCAGGCGCTCCCGCCGGCGGCCAGTGATACAGACGTTACATCCTTCTTTTGCAAACCGTGTGGCGATAGCTCTGCCGAATCCTGACGTTGCGCCGGTAACCAAGATATTCCTGCTCATATTGTGCAATTCGCCGCAAAGATAAGCGTTAGCAATGTGCAAATTCACAGTGTGCAAATATGCTAATGGGAGCGAATGGAATGAAAGCGCAACTGTGCTTAGCAATATGCCAATTCAAAATGTGCTAATGTGCAGATTGAGCCAGGGGAAGCAGTGGGATCAGGCTACAGCTATCTCCTGTACCTGGTTTTTTTCGAGATAATCTTCCCAGTCTTGGAGCGCGGCGCCTTTGAGCACCCGGGGGAATTTGCTCATAGCACCCTCCTTACCCTTTGCGCGCAGGTAATCTATGAAAACGCTGTTAGGCAATATGCGCACAAAAATCTCTTTTAGCGCAGATGTGCGCTCTACCTCATAATCGTCGTTCAGCCTGCACAAAGTTTGGTCAAGAAGGTCCTTTAGTTCATTTGCATTGACACGGGGGTCATCGCAGCCGATGTACCATTGGTGGGCAAACAGGTTGTCATGGCTCAGCCCGGCAACCGTAAACTCACGGATAGTTATCTTCATTTTCTTCGAGACGGTCTGGATGGCTTTGTTCATATTATCCACCGACATATGCTCGCCGCACAGGCTCAGGAACTGCTTGGTTCGGCCCACGATGGCTATCTCGTGGTCGCGCGCGCTGGTGAACCGGATCACATCGCCAATAATATAGCGCCACGCACCTGCGCAGGTGCTCAGCACTACTGCATATTCCACACCCTCCTGCACCTCATTTATCAACACAGTCTGGGGCTGAGGCGTGGGATTGCCATCCTCGTCAAAATTTGCCGGTGTAAAAGGGATGAACTCATAAAATATCTGGGCGTTCAGTACGAGGCGGATACCTGCGCCGGGACGTGCCTGGAAGCCAAAGGAACCTTCCGAGGCCATATAGGTCTCTATAAAGGTCACCGGCTTGCCCCACAGCTTTTTAAAGCTTTCGCGGTAAGGCTCTATGGAAACGCCACCATGAATATAAACACTCAGGTTGGGCCAGATGTCGTGAATGTCCTTTACCCCATAACGCCTGACAACACGCTCCAGCACTATCTGCACCCATGCGGGCACACCGCAAACGGTGCCAACATCCCAATTGCGTGCGTTCTCCACGATCAGTTTGATCCGGTCTTCCCACTTTGGGCGGCGGCTGATGCGCTGACCGGGTTTATAAAGCAGCGATGACATCCAGCGCGGCATATTCTTGGCGCTGATGCCGCTCATATCGCCCTCATAATATTCTCCTTTTTCGAACAGCGAAGTGGTTCCCCCCAGCATCAGCACCCCTTTCTCGAAGGCGATGGACGGGATGTGGAAGTTGGCCATGCTGTACAACTGCTTGAAGCCGACTTTCTTGATTGACTTTATCATATCCTGCGTAACAGGTATATGCTTGCTGGCAGCCTCTGAAGTTCCGGAGCTCAGCGCGAAATACTTCACCTTACCCGGCCAGGTCACATTTTCCTCGCCTTCCTGGCAGCGGTGCCACCACTGCTGGTGCATCTCGTTATAGGTGCACACAGGCACCCTCTCGCGAAATGCTCTTACATAATCAATTTCTTTACTCAGAATCTCGCCGAAGCCGTAATGTTTGCCAAAAGCGGTGTACTGTCCGCGGTCAAGCAGGATGCGCAGTGCGTGTCGTTGGTAGGTTATAGGAGATGCTACAGGTAATTTAAATTGCTTGCGAAGCTGTAATGAACGTGCTATCAGATTACCTAATATGGCCATCGGTACCCTTTGCTTGGATTTTTAATGTAAACGGCAAATTTACATTTTCCTTTGTTAAATCAATGGTAAGTGATTTATTAAAATGTCTCAGATGCCTGCTATGCAACCCCTTGGGCCGGCAAGTGTATCAACCAAAAGCAGCACATTATTTGCAGTAGTGAATTTTCCGGCGAACATCTATGAAACAATCCTCACCGTAGCTATGAATCAATGTCGGCGTGTAAATACTGCACATGCCCCACTTCGTGGGGGCACTGTAAAGTATTTCGCCTTTCAGGTTGAAGACAATGAGTTTTCCGTCGGCAACTCCCGTGCCGATGCCATGTTCAATTCGGACATCCGGATTATCATTGAATGTACACGGCACGATCTTCCTGCCATGCTTATCTATCAGTTCGCATTTGTTGTCAAACGTATAAGCCAGTGCCGTTCCATAATAGAACGGATGACCATACGCCTGGCCGGCGCCTTCAATCCAGCGGTATTTTGGCTGGATCACTATCTTTCCCTTGCGATCAATAAAGGCTATTTTTTCACCGAAATATACCGGCGCTATTCCATCCATAAAGGGCTCTGCCCTTTTATACTTATATGGGAGTACCAACTTGCCTGTTGTATCGGCATAGCCATACAATGAATCGATGATCACGGCGATAAGACCTTCGTGGAAGCCGTCGAGCATCAGCAACTCTTTTGCGTCCACATAGTTGGGGTACTTATAAATTGGCTTCAGCACATAGTTCCCTTTCTTATTGATGATCCCCCATTTTTCCCCGATCTTTACCCAGGCGTAACCATTGATAAATCCGAATGCCTTGTCGAACATAAACGGTATTGCCGTACCTCCTTTCTTATCTATGTAGCCGCTCTTTCCGGCGTCATCTATCACTACGGCAAGGCCCCCGTAGAATCCATCGTAATTGTAACCTTCATGACCATATTCATTGTAACTTTCGCCTGGAGCTACGCCTTCCGGACAGGCTTTGTGGTATTTGAAAGGAATTACTTCGCTGCCCTGCTCATCTATAAAACCAAATAGCTGCTCCTTAGATGCCATGATCAATCCTTCGTGAGGTGGGTAGAGTTTGCTGTAGAGGCATGGCACCTTATTGCCATTGGCGATGTTTATAAATCCACGTTTGTAGCTGCCCGGCTCGCTGACCTGGAACAGGGCACCGCCAACGAGGGAGACAGATTCGTATTTGTCAGCGGGAATTATCTCGTTGAAATCAGAATCTATCACACCCATTTTGAAATTTTTCCCCGTAAATACTGCATAACCGCTTCGATTCACTCCTTCGACCCGGTCGTACTGCTTAGGAAGCCTATTGCCCTTTGCATCATAAAGCTGTTCGGTTGACTGGTCTTCGCTGACAAGGAAATACCGCCCCCCGGAGCGCACATAGGTGGATTTGGTGCTCTTGTGAATGATATTGCCTTTCTTGTCTATGACGCAGTAGTAGCTGTCAAGCTTAACAACGTTCAGGGTCTGCCAGAAAATACCTGCCTCGGTAAACTGTGGTGCAATGATGATCTTCCCCGAGGGATCGCAGTAACCCCATTTTTTACCATCACGATAAGGGATGAGGGAAAAATCACCCTTTTCCTGCGCAACGGCCTTGCAGGCAAATACCATAAGCACTGCGACCAATAGTTTCCTGACCATAGATTTCTGATTTGCTACCGGCATATCGCCGGCTTTATTAAGGAACGTTGAAGAAATAAAGTACACCATATTGCGAAGTTATTTTTCTTTTTTATGAGGCGTAAAATCTGCGAATAGTGTACTATTTAAAGACTTTTACAACGAAATAAAAATGAAAAAGAACGAGTAAGATGGGGTACTTTATTTCTTCATCGTTCCTAAGACGTTGAAAGTCTGCATTTATTGCAACAAGCTCCTAACACTTTCGTGGTATTTTATTCACAACCAATGGCGAGTACCTTTATCATTCTTCTATGCGCAGTCTGCTAATAACTACTCTCCTTTGTTTGTTGTTCCATGCCGGCAATGCCAGCCAGCCCCGCCACGATTCAGTACAGGTACATGGCGTGTGGGTACATTATTTTGTTGCCGGCATCGGAGCGCCCATCGTGCATCTTCCGGGAGGTCCTGGAATGTCGCATGTAACCTTGTTGCCGCTTGTGGATCTGATGGCTCCCCTGCCCTATCAGAACATTATCATTGATTTCAGAGGCGTGGGGGCATCGCAGGCGCCGCTTACTGCGGAACATATAGGATACGACAACATTGTAGAAGACATCGAAGCTGTGCGCAGCAAGCTCCATATAAAAAAGTGGATAGTGAGCGGCCATTCCGCTGGCGGACAGTTTGCCATGTACTATACAGTCAAGCACCCCGCAGCCGTGGAAAAACTCATACTGATATCATCGGTAGATGCCGATAATGCCTTCCAGTCTTATTTCGTACACAACGTTTCTTCTCGTCTGACACCCGAGGCCAGGGCTCAAATGGCCAAATACCGGCAACCTGACGAGGTAAAGAAAGATTCAATGCAAGCTGAGTGTGAAGGTATGAAGACACTATTTACGGCTTACTTTTACGATTACAAAAAAGCCAAAGCCTTTATCGATACAATCTCGCAGGCCACTTACTTCGCTATGAACTCCACCCCCTACTTCAATGCCTTTACTTACAGCGAGGAATATACCCGTTTCAATATCAACCGGCAACTGAAGAATATTAAAGTGCCTACGTTAATTATTGAGGGCAGGCAAGACCCGCTGGGCGCAGAGATACCCATAAGGCTGCAGGAGCGCATACCCGGCGCACGGCTACGGTTCATTGACGAATGCGGGCACCTGCCATGGGTAGAACAGCCAAAAACGCTGTTGAACATACTCGCGGCTTTCCTGCTCTAAAATCCTTGGAAAATGAAGAAGCAACTATTCATATTGGTGTTACTCCCCCTAAGCATGCTGCTCACGGGCTGCCCGCTAAAAAATAAAGTTCCCGTTGATGACGGAATGCATACGCCTGAAAGCCGCCTGACTGGCAATTGGACGAATTTCGAGACACCCCTGAAGAAATATTCCATATCGGCACCGCATGATGGGAAATACACTGTGCTGGAACGCGCGCAAAAATCGGATGGCAAGGTGAAAGAAACGATGTACTACGCTACCATCAGCGATGTAGCTGGTACCCGGTTCATGAATATCTTCGACACCTCAGCTGACGAACCGGGTTATTATATCTACAAAATTGAAGACCTTACGGCAAAGAAGCTCGTACTGTTGCCGCTTACCGAAAAATCGGTACATCCCATGAACGGGAAGGGCGAACTCAGCGCCTGGCTGCGGGTGAATAAGGACCGCGCGAACTTCTACGATGTGGGAGACCTGGCCGTTTACGTAAAGTAATAACCGGAAGTTGACACAAATAATTTAACACAATGGACATGCTGGCTTTGTATATTTACCCTCTTTTTTTCAAAGCGCATATCCATGACTTTATACGATAAGATACAGGCGACGGCAGAGTTCATCCGCGGCAAGGTAACTACACAACCCACCATAGGCATTATTTTAGGCAGTGGCCTGGGTGGGCTCGTGGACCTTATAGATAAAGAGGCAACCCTACTCTACCCCGACATTCCCAACTTCCCCGTGAGCACCGTGAAAGGTCATGGCGGCGCGCTGGTATTTGGCAAGATATCGGGCGTGGACGTGATGCTCATGTCGGGGCGGTTTCATTATTACGAGGGGTACGATATGGCCGAGGTAACCTTCCCCGTGCGGGTCATGAAGGCACTGGGCGTGCATACGCTGATTGTATCCAATGCATCAGGCGGTACAAACCCCGGCTTTACCATCGGCGACCTGATGATACTCAAAGACCATGTGAATCTATTCCCCGAGCATCCGCTGCGTGGACCGAACGACGAACGCCTGGGCACCCGCTTCCCGGATATGGGGCAGCCCTACGACCCGGAGCTGATAGAGCTGGCCAAGCTGGTGGCCGCAGAGAAGAATATTACTGTGCGGACGGGAGTCTATATAGGACTGCAGGGGCCCACATTTGAGACGCCTGCAGAATACCACTGGCTCCACACCATAGGCGGCGATGCCGTGGGCATGAGCACCGTGCCCGAGGTAATAGTAGCCCGCCACGGAGGTATGCGGGTATTTGCCATTAGCGTCATCACAGATATAGGCATAAGCGCCGAGCCAGTGACCATAACCCACGAAGAAGTGCTGGAGGCGGCCAATGCTGCGGCGCCCAAGATGGCGGCACTGGTAGCCGGCCTGGTGGCAAAATGCAGTTGACCTTGTTAATAGCAATAAGACAACAAGTTGATAAGGCAATATCAATAGGGCAAGCGGCGAACAGAAGTAACTGGCCTCATGCCCTATTAACCTATTAACCTGTTAACCTATTGCCCTCATGACCTATTGACCTATTGACCTATTAACCAATTAACCGCTACCTTTGCCCATTGGCTGAAAGGAAGGCCGAAAGTGCGCCATTGGAATATAGCTTCTGGAAATATCTAAGAATATTTTTTTTATCGGTATGCTGCTTTGCATTCAGCGAAACGCTTTTGGCGCAGGCCAACGGTACAGTGCCCTATAATCCCAATGCTCCGAAAAAGGACACTTCCATGAACAAGAGCAATACGGGGAAGTGGAAAGAGGAGGAAGCAAAGGTTTCGTACGAAAAGCTCAATTCTTCAAAAACATATTATCCCGATACTTCGCTGCATACCTTTCAGCGCAACCATTTCACGGAGACCTGGTACCGCGATCTGGGCAACCTGGGCAGCCCCGCAAACAATCTTTTGTTTACACCCGATTACCCGGTTGGGCCGAGCCTTGGCTACCATGTGATGGACATTTACCGGCTCAATGTGGACAGCCTGAACTACTACAATACCAACAGGGCATACTCAGCTTTCAGTTTTCAACTCGGCAGCAAGCTCGAACAGACAGCTTCTATACTGCATACACAAAACATAAAACCTAACTGGAACTTTGCAGTGAGCTACCGGAAATTCAATACCCCCGGCTTTTACAACAGCGAGCGCAACAACCATGATATTGCAGGCCTGACCACCAATTACAAAAGCCTGGACAAACATTATGTGCTGAACATGGCTATGGTATTTAACAAGCTGCAGCATGACGAGAACGGCGGCCTTGTTGATGCCAATCAGCTTGCAGACCAATCGTTCGATGACAGAAAGACTATTGCTACTGCGTACCAGAATGCCACCTACAGCACCACGCGCAGCCCGGTGACCAATGTACAGCGGGAATATACCCTGCTGGTGCAGCACAGCTATCGCTGGGGGCGAACAGATACTACCTACGATGCAGATTCAACACAGTTTACTTACAGGCTGATCCCGCGGTTCAGCCTTACCCACAAGCTGCAGTTAAGCACGGAAAGGCACACCTACAAAGACCTGATACCGGATTCGCTTCGGTACACCTCATTGTTCAACTACAGGTTCCCGAGTTCCGGCACCGGCTATTACCAGCCGGGCGGCGACTCAGTATTCATGCAGCAGAATTGGTTCTGGATAGATAACCAGGTATTGCTGAATGGCTTTCTTGGCCGGGAGGGCCGGCAGATGGAATTCAGTGCCGGATTGGGCAACCGCTATGACCAGTTTGTTTCGCGCCCCACATCTAATATCATCAAGGACAGCCTGCCTAAACTGTATTATACCACCGGCGTTGACAGGTCAAGTATTCTGAGCAACTATCTGGTGGCGCAACTCAACAAAGAAGCCCTGAGCGCTGCTTCATGGGATTATCGCGCTGCCGTGCGTTTTTATCTCACCGGCACCGATGCGGGCAACTTTGTGGCCGATGCCCACATAGGCAGGCAGTTGGGCGGCAACTGGGGGCGGTTTGTCGCGGGCTTCCGGCAATCGCTTGGCGCGGCGCCTTACAGCTATACCAACTATGAGCACCTGTACGATAAGTCAATATTCAGTTTCGGTAACCAAAGTGTGACCATGCTGTACACCAGCATTGAGAGTCCGAAGCTGCGGCTCTATGGCGGCGTGAGAAACTACGTTATTGACAACTATAGCTACATCAACGACAGCGAAAAACCGGCACAGTACACCATACCATTCACCACCACGCAGGTGTGGCTGAGAAAGATATTTGTGTGGGGCGATGTGGTGCTTGATAATGAACTGGCCTGGCAGCAAATGCCGGACAATGCCCCTGTAAACGTGCCCGACTTTATGGGCAGGCACCAGCTAAGTTATGAGCGGACTATGTTTAAACGGAGGCTGAAAATAGCCACTGGTGTGGAGGTGCGGTACAATACCGCCTATCATCCCGCGGGCTATGATGCACTGCTCAACAAATTCTTTTACCAAAAAACAGCCTACATCGGCAACAACCCGGAGCTTGCCATATTTCTCAACTTCAGGGTGAAGCGGTTCAGGGCCTTTGTGATGATGGACAATCTGCAGCAGATCTTTACCACCAATACCCTGCTCTACACAGGTACGCCGGTGCTCAACTACCAGAATGCGGGAGCCAACTATCTGCCTGTATATGCATCGCCCGATGTGATGCTTCGGTTCGGGTTTACGTGGGTGATGGTGAATTAAACTCCTGAACCCCTAAACGGCAATCGTTAAGTTAAGGAAATCTGACTCCAAAGGCAATCTCTGACTTAAGCTCTGAAAGAGCGGTATATTATAGCCGGGGGCATCGCCCCCGGTACAAAAATATTAACACAAGCCCTGAAAGGGCGCAATAGGCTTCGCGCAACTCTTAACTATGACACTGTTTTAAAAGCGAAACATTAATTTGGCATCTAACGCTGTACTTCGGCCACGGCGCCATGATAGGCAACTATAAAGAGAAAGGATAACTGTTACCTTTGCAAATCAAATAATAGGATCATGGATAACGGTGATACAAGCTGGCAGCAGCGGTTTTCAAATTTCGTCAAGGCGCTTGGCCAGTTAGAGCGGTTTGTACAAAAAGGATTAGACCTGAATGAGCTGGAAGCGATTGGCATGATCAAGGCATTTGAATATACCTATGAGCTCGCCTGGAACACGATAAAAGATTTTTATGAAGACCAGGGGGAAACTGGGCTACAGGGCAGCCGCGATGCGATACAACTTGCATTCAAACGCGGACTGATCGCGGATGGGGATACATGGATGCAAATGCTCACAGACCGTATCCGGACCGTAGACGCCTATAATGAGGAAGTGGCCAACGAAATTGCCGGGAACATCTTAATCTATTACTACAGGGCATTTACAGAGCTGAGACAGCAACTGGAATCGAAAGCAATTGCAAACTGAAATAACGCGTTACTGACTAAAGGAACACGTGCTCCAGCAGATCAGAATCTTCCCTATACTTTCGACTTAATCTAACCTTCGCCGGTTTAATCTTTGTTAGTTTTTTTGCTCAATAGAAATCCCTGGCTGAGATAAAGACGGGCCTTATAAAAATGGCGTTAAGAAAAATGGTTGAACGAAGCGGCCGCAAAAACTATGGCGGGATATATTCGTTTGCCGATAAGCAACTAATTTGCTTTTAATGGAAAACTAAGGCTGATGGATAGCTATTTTTTGCAGCGGAGTGAAACCATTTTTTAGC
>Ga0157378_10004586_pt1 | contig 12117 bp, 10 predicted proteins | sample M65metaG_FD_115309 | JGI IMG/M metagenome (GOLD analysis project Ga0157378, IMG submission 115309) | Miscanthus rhizosphere microbial communities from Kellogg Biological Station, Michigan, USA - M6-5 metaG | ecosystem: Host-associated > Plants > Roots > Rhizosphere > Soil | place: USA: Michigan...
ATCGGCTCGTCGAGCAGCAGCAACTGCGGATCGACGGCGAGCGCGCGCCCGAGTGCGACGCGCTGCCGCTGGCCCCCCGACAGCTGCGTCACCGGCCGCGGCCCGAACCCTTCGAGCTGCAGGAGTTCGAGCATCTCGTCGACGCGCTTCGCGATCGCATCCCTTTTCCAGCTGCGCATCCGCAGGCCGTAGCCGATGTTGTCCGAGACACTCATGTGCGGCCACAGCGCGTACGACTGGAACATCATCGCCGTCCCGCGCTTCTCAGGCGGCAGGCCGAGGATGTCGCGCCCTTCGACGCGGATCGCGCCAGCGGACGGCGTGACGAAGCCGGCGATGGAGCGCAGCAGCGTCGTCTTGCCACAGCCGGAGCTGCCGAGCAGCGCGCAAAGCTCGCCGCGCGCGACGTCGAGGTTGACGTCATGCAACACCGTCGTGTCGCCGTAGGCGACGGAAACGGCGTCGATCGCGAGATAGGGATCCATGCAGAGTGCGGCGGATGCAGGGGCGTTTCAAACACGCGAGCATGACAACAATGCGTGTCGCCAGCAAGACGCGGCTCGCGGCGCGCCCTTGTTGCGTTGCAATAACCACGGCGGCCCAGGGCTTGGGCGACAATCGAGCTTGCCGCCCATGATCGCTACCGACCTCCTCGTCGACCGCGCCGCGCCGCTCGCACCCGGCCGCAGCGCCCTGCTCATCGCGGCCTACCTTGCCGGCTATATCGCGCTCGACTGGGTGAGCCTCGTCGACCCGGTCGGCGTGTTCGCGCTCACGCCCTGGAATCCGCCGCCGGGGCTGTCGCTCGCGCTGCTGCTGCGCTTCGGCTTCCGCTACGCGCCCTGGCTGTTCGTTGCGGAGTATCTGGCCAATTCGGTCGTCGGCGGCGGCGCGCCGATGTCCGCCGGCGTCAACGCCGCCGCTTCCCTGCTGGTCGCCGCGTCCTACACCGGAGTGGTCGCGCTCCTCGTTGGACCGCTCCGGTTCCGTCCCGATTTCCAGCGGCTGCGCGACGCGGTCGTCTTCACGATCACCGTCGTCGCGTCCACCGGCGTCATCGCGCTGGCATTCGTCGCGCTGTCGGCGGCCACCGGCCTGGTCGCGCCGCAGGAGTTCGGGCCGAGCGTCGTCCAGTTCTGGATCGGCGACCTGATCGGCATCATCGTGACCACGCCGCTCCTGCTCGTGCTGACGCGCCCCGGCGCGCTCGCGTCGCTGCGGCCAGCAAACGAGACCCTCGTGCAGGCGGCGACCGTCGCGGCGGCGCTGTGGGTGATCTTCGGATGGGGGATCGGCCATCAGCTCAAGTTGTTCTTCATCCTGTTCCTGCCGCTCATCTGGATCGCGACGAGCCGCGGCGTCGAGGGAACGCTGATCGCCATCGTCGCCATCCAGGTAGCGCTGATCGTCGCGGTGGAAGTGGCCGGCACGAAGGACGGCACGGTGCTCGAGTTCCAGATCCTGATGCTCACGCTCGCGACGTCCGGACTGCTGTTGAGCGTCGCGGTCGCCGAGCGGGCCGCCATGGAGCGCGCGCTGCACGACAAGCAGGCGGAGCTCGAGCGCAGCCTGCGGCTCGCGTCGGCGAGCGAGCTCGCCTCCGCGCTGGCGCACGAGCTTAACCAGCCGCTGTCTGCGATCACAGCGTATATCCGCGCCTGCCAGCTGATGCGCGACCAGGGCGCCGGGGCGGATCGGGTCATGGGCGAGACGATGGACAAGATCGTCGCCGAGGTGAACCGCGCCGGCACGGTGGTCCGCCGGCTGCGCGAATTCTTCCGCACCGGCGCGGCGCAGATCGAGCGCGTCCCGGTGGCCACGCTGATCGACAATGCGCTCGCGACGACACGCGAGCGCGCGCTGCGCCACGGCGTGACCGTGACCGGGCACGTCCCCGTCGGCCTCGCCGACGTCGCAGCCGATCGGGTGCAGATTGGCGCCGTGCTGCATAATCTGGTCAACAACGCGATAGATGCGCTCAAGGAATCCGCGAAACCCGCGCGCACGGTCCGCATCACCGGCGCGCTCGACGAGACGGGCCTCGTACGCCTGACGGTTCAGGACAACGGGCCCGGCGTGAATGCCGACATGAGACCGACGCTGTTCCTCCCGTTTGCAACCTCCAAGCCCGACGGCACCGGCCTCGGACTCGCGATCAGCCGCTCGATCGTCGAGGCGCACGGCGGCCGCCTGTGGTACGCACCCGCCGACGACGGCAGCGCGTTCAACTTCACCGTGCAGGTGGCCTCATGAGCCCGCGTCCCGAAGTCACGATCGTCGACGACGACGCGGGCGTCCGCGATTCGCTGGCGCTGCTGCTGGGCCTGCACGGCTACGCGGTGCGGGCGTACGCGTCGGGCGAGGCGCTGCTCGACGCCGTGCGCGACGACTGGCGCGGCTGCCTGCTGATCGACCTGCGCATGCCGGGCATGGACGGGCTGGCGCTGCAGGCGGCCCTCGCCGCGCGCAGCATCGCGCTGCCGGTGATCATCCTGACGGCGCACGGCGACGCGGCCAACGCGCGTGCCGCGCTGAAGGCCGGCGCGTTCGACTTCCTGGAGAAGCCGGTCGACGACGCGCTGCTGATCGAGATGATCGAGGCCGCGACGCGCGTCGAGGCCGAGACGCACGCGGCCACCACGGAGCGCGCGCAGGTCGAGCGGCGGATCCAGCGGCTCACCCCCCGCGAGCGCCAGGTCTTCGACCTGGTCGTCGCGGGCCGCCACAACCGCGAGATCGCCGCGGCGCTCACGATCAGCCCGCGAACCGTCGAGGTCTACAAGGCGCGGATGATGGACAAGCTGCAGGTCGAGCGGCTGCCGGACCTCATCCGGCTGTCGCTGGCGACGCCCGCGGCGAGCGCGTCCGCGTCACGGGACGCGCGCACGGAGTAGGAACAGCTCGCGAAACGACGGCCGGCGCTGCGCCGCCCCGCCGCCCGCGAGCTGCACCGGCTCCTCGTCGTCATCGTCTTCGTCGGGGGCGTCGTCGTCATCGTCGTCCCAGTCGTCGTCGCCGAAGTCGTCGTCGTCCGGATCGCCGATGGGCGTCTGCGCACGAAGGATCGCGCGCCCGCCGTCGCGTCCGCGTTCGCGCGGGCACGCGATCCACAAAGCGACGAGCGCCGCCATGCCGCTCAGGGCGGAGGGATGCGCAGCACCTGTCCCGGATAGATCTTGTTCGGGTCGGAGAGCATCGGCTTGTTCGCCTCGAAGATCGCCATGTACTTGTTGGGATCGCCGTAGGCGGCCTTCGAGATCTTCGACAGCGTGTCGCCGGACACGACCGTGTGGTAGGTCGATTCCGGTGCGCTCTGGTCGACCGACATCATGTTGTTGACCTTGGCGACGCCCGCGACGTTGCCGCAGCACAGCGCGATCTTCTCCTTCGTCGCCTGGTCGGGCGCGACGCCGAAGACCGAGACCGTCGACGTGGCGCCGTCGTACGTCACCGTCAGGCCGGTGGCGCTCAGGTTCTGCGCCTTGATGTAGTCGAGGATCGCGTCCCCCGCCGCCGCGTTCGCGGCGTCGACCTTCGCCTGATTGCTCGGATCCGTCTTCACTTCCGCCATCGCTGCCTGCGCCTGTCCGCGACCGAACAGCTTCTCGCCGGCGTCCTTCACGAAATCCATTAATCCCATTTTCCGTCCCTTCTTTTGTCTGCCTTCCAAGATGAACGTCGGGTGCGGGCACCTGCGTGCGCGACGCCGGCGGTCCTTGACTTATACACCGCACGATAACGCGGTGTGAACGTTGCCGCTCGCTCGACGCGCCGTCGGAATTGGTCTGGAGACGCTCTGGCGAAATCTTGGCGCCACGCACAAAGACCGTTCTCGCCCGTCCGTCGCAAACGGTCATGGGGACGCTCTCGCTGTACACCACCCCCGCTACAGCTACTGCCCCGGGCACGGAGGACGCCGCCCGCCTCTTCGCGCGGGCGCGCATTATCGCTGCCCAAGCCGCGCTTTGTAGCGAACAAGCGCGGCGCTTGGTGCGGATCGGCGCCCCGCGCCCTTGGCGCACTTTTGCGCCAACGTCATACGGCGGTCGGCAATCCAAGGTCCCGCAATTTATTGTTTCGACTAAGGAATAGCTGCAGCAGTCCTTGATGAGGTCCACCGCGGACATCGTTCCGTACGCTACGCGTGCCGTGGCCGCTCGACGTTGTAGTGGACATTCCGTTTACCACTAACTCCTGACCGCCGCACTGCGGCACCCGCTACAGCTAGTGGCCCAGCCCCTACATGCCGGGCGGGAATCGCGCGTTTTCATGTGTCGCAGAACGGTCACACTTGTTGCTGAAGACGAACTTTTGTTGCCCCGGCTCGGTTGAGACCTCCGGAAATCGTACGTATGATGCATTTGTCATAAGAGAAAAACCGGTCTGCTTCATGGCACGCCCAGCGAAAGCCGGGTTCGCAAAGTCACCGGTCCAAGGGGCCGAAGGCCCTACGACAGCGGGATTGCCGGACTGGAAGCGCGCACGGGACTGCGCGCGTTCTGGTTCCTGCCGCCGCCCCGAAAGCAGTCGCGGTTCGGGCATCGCTTCGTAGGCCTGGTCAGGGTAGCAATCGGATTAACGGAGCATGCCCATGCAGCCATCAACAATCCCCCGGAACTCGAACCGCAACACGTTGGCTCTTCGCGGTCTGAGCTTCAACCCCAACCTGCGCTGGTTCCTGCTCGTGGTGATCGCCGCGGGCGTTGTCATCGCCGGTATTCACCCGGCGCTCGGGCAAACCCTGAGCCGGGCCTCGGTAAAGCCGGGAAAGCCGATCAATGTGGCTGCCGCTTCCCCGTCGACCGCGGTCGCAGCGCCGGTCGGGAGTTCGGTGCCGACGCTGGACGGGGCGTCGATCCCGTCCCCGTCTTCAGCCGGCATCCTGTCCGACGCGGGCGGCTCATGGGTCCGCGGCCGTGTTCTCGTCGCGCCGAACGCCGGCCTGCCTGATGGGGACTTTGACACCGTGCTCAGGGGCATCGGCGCGCAGTCGAAACGGAAGCTGAATGGCCTTAACGTCCACATGATCGAGCTTCCGCCTTCGTCGCACGGCAACGAGCGGGCGATCGCCCGCGCACTTTCCAACAACCCGCACGTGAAGTTCGCCGAGGTCGACGGCGTCGTAACGGAGTCCGCAACGACCAACGATCCGAATCTTTCGGTCGAGTGGCATATCGACAAAATCGGCGCCCAGGAAGCGTGGAACTGGTCGACCGGGCAGAACGTCGTTGTCGCGGTGATCGATACCGGCGTGCAACTCACGCATCCGGACCTCGTGGCCAACCTCGTTCCGGGCTGGAATGTTTACGACAACAATAGCAACGCCAACGACGTGAATGGTCACGGCACGGCGGTGGCGGGGACCATTGCCGCCGCGGGAAATAACGGGATCGGCGTAGTCGGCGTGGCGTACGGGGCCAAGATCATGCCGATCCGAGCCGCCGACGCCTCGGCGACCTCCTCGTTCAGCCTGATGGCATCGGCGCTGACCTGGGCAGCTGACCACGGCGCCGACGTCGCCAACATCAGCTTCAGCAATCTCTACATGAGTTCGGCGGTGCAGGCCGCCGCACAGTATTTGCGCGACCGCGGCGGCATCACGGTCGTCGGAGCGAACAACAACGCCAAGGACGAAGGCTGGCCGAACACGACGACGATGATCACCGTGTCGGCCACGGATCAGAACGACGCGCTCGCGAGCTTTTCGAGCTGGGGCGCGATGGTCGATCTGGCGGCGCCGGGCGTATCGATCGGAACGACGCTCTGGAACGGTGGTTATGGATATGGAACGGGCACGTCGTTCGCCACGCCAGTCGTCTCCGGCGCCGTTGCCTTGCTGATGGCCGCCAACCCTGCCCTGGCGCCGACCCAGGTCGAGAGCGCGCTGTTCTCGAATGCCACGGACATCGGCAGCAACGGCTATGACATTCAATACGGCTGGGGACGCGTGAACGTCGCTGCCGCCGTGCAGGTCGTGATCGGCGCGCCGGCGGCGGACACGGTGAAACCCACCGTGGCGATCGCGTCGCCCACGGGCGGCACGGTGGCAGGGCTGATCCCAGTCTCGGTGAACGCCGGCGACAACGTCGGGGTGACGCGCGTCGAGCTCTATGCCGGCAGCACGCTGATCTCGACGGACACGAGCCCGCCTTATTCGTTCAGCTGGGATACCGGCGGGTTTGCGAACGGCGGTTACTCGCTGAGCGCGCTTGCCTACGATGCCGCCGGCAACGTCGGCGCCTCGGCGCCGATCGACGTCAGCGTTGCAAACGTTACCGCGCCGCCGCCGCCCGCGCCGCCGCCGCCCGCGCCGCCGCCGGCGAGCATCGATTCGTCGCCGCCGGTCGTCACGATCAACAACCCGACCGCCGGAAGCGTGGTGAATGGATTTGTCAGCATCAGCGCCCGCGCGACCGACAACGTCGGGGTATCGAGGCTTAGTCTCTACGTCGACGACGTGATGGTGAGTACTGGAAATGGTGCTTCGGTGAGCTACAAATGGAACGCACGTAAAGCAGGCGCCGGCGTCCACACCATCACCGCCATCGCGATCGACACGTCTGGAAATCAGGGAACGACGTCGATTCAGGTAAGGCGATAACGGGTTGGCGCGGCACTGCTTGACTGACCTGACCCTTTACGTTTGCCAAACAAAGACGCCGGCCCTAGGGCCGGCGTCTTTTTACTTCGAACAACCTTGAATATTGTAGCTTTCAGGACTCTTGACGCCGCCTCATCAGCCCCAAGCCCAGCAGCGCGACCGCGAGGAGCGCGACGCTTCCAGGTTCCGGGACCGTGATGTCGATTCCGGTGGTGTCGGGCGTGCAGGTGGTGCAGATGTTCGTACCCGGAATATTCAGCGAATACAGGCTACCGACCTTATCCCCGCCCACCGTTGCCGTGAACGCCACCTGAAGGTGCGGGCCCGTCGCAGCGACGATAGCCAGATTGGCCGAAAAGTCGATCGTGTACAGCAAGTTAATCGGACTAGACCCAAGCGGCTGGTCGGGGGCGATGTCGAAGCAGATTGACCCGGGCGGCGAACCCGCCGACTGACAATCCTTGGCATTCGCGGACAACTGCTGGTTCAATCCGGCGAGATTGGTGGCGCCCGGCCCGTTCGCGACCGCGGTTACCGAACCAAAGTCAAGCCCCAGATCCTTTAAGTCGAACGCTCCAAGATAATTGGCGGTCGCCCAATCGCCCCCGGGCGTGCCGGCTATCCGCAAGGTCAACGAATTGGCGTCAGTCTGGATAATGGTGAAAGTCACGCCCTGAAACGTATCCGACCCCGAGTAAAGGGCGGCGTAGGCTGTCGGAGCCGCTCCGGTCAACACGGCGATGGCGCTAGCTGCGAGCAAAGACTTGAACTTCATCGACACACCTCACTTGAGCGTTCTCGATCGCCGAACATGGCGGATCGAATATTCGTTTCATAAGCTACAACTGTGCCATACACGTAACGCTTTGTTTTATAAAAATAAATTGCATGTCATAAAGCCAGACTGTAATATAAATCGACGGCCGGGCTTCCCCACCCTTTGAGCAAAATTTTCCTGACTGCCAAGCTCCATTGAACCCATGCCGACAGCTAGAGGTTGATTCGCCGCAGGAACGCTTTGCCCGCCATCGCGGAACACCCGGAACACGGGTGCGGCAAAGCGTATAGAAATCCGACGCCCATCCGCACGCTTCCGGCCGAACGGCTCGCTCCCTGACCATTTCCGCGGTGCGACCGGCTATAAACTAGTACGCACAAAGCATTTCTGAGGGAAGCCTTTGACGACGACGCAGACCGCCTCGGCATCGGATCTCCGTGGCCGGAGCCTGCCTGGCAGCGGGTTTTTCGCCAGGATCCGCACGATTTTCGGCATCGACCTGCGAACGCTCGCGCTGTTCAGAGTGGCCGTAGGCGCGATGCTGATCGCCGATCTCGGGTTGCGAGCGCGAGATCTGAAAGCCCACTACACGGACGATGGGATATTGCCGAGGGCCGCGCTGCTCGGCGACATTGGCGCACCGGCATTTTCGCTGCACCTGATCAGCGGCGCAGCGTGGATCGAGGGGGCGCTTTTCGTCGCAGCCGCATTGTTCGCGCTCTCTCTGCTGGCCGGTTACCGCACGAGGCTATCCACGATTGTCTCGTGGGTGCTTCTCCTTTCCGTGCAGGCAAGAAATCCGGGCATCGCTCAGGGCGCCGACCTGCTGCTGAGCCTCCTCGTCTTTTGGGGGATGTTCCTGCCCCTCGCTGCCAGGTTTTCTGTCGACGCGGCGCTGGACCGCCACGTCGAGGAGGCGCCGGACAGCTACTTCTCTCTCGCGACGATGGGGCTACTGCTTCAGTCGGTGACGGTGTACTTCTTCGGCGCCCTGATGAAAACCAACCCGGCCTGGATTCCCGACGGAACGGCCGTCTATTACGCGCTGCACATCGACTATCTCGCAACGCCCTTTGGAGTATGGCTGCGGCAATTTCCGGTCCTGCTGCACGCCCTTACCTACTTTGTCTGGTATCTCGAGCTGTCCGCCCCGATCCTGTTGTTTTCGCCGCTGCTGCACGTACCGCTTCGCCTGCTCGCTCTGACGTTGCTCATTGGCATGCACGTCGGGTTCTTCCTGTGTCTCGAAATCGGTATTTTTCCATTTGTCAGCATCGCGTCGCTGCTGCCGTTCATACCGGGAAAAGTCTGGGACCGCCTTGGAGCGCGGACCACGCCCGCCGAGCGCCTGCGGTTGTCGATCTACTACGACGAGCCGTGCGAGTTCTGTCGCAAGGTCTGTCTCATTCTCCGAACCTTTCTGCTCCCGAAGGGCACGCCGATCCGGCCGGCTCAGCACAACGCGCAGATCCATCGCGAGCTCGAAATGCACAATAGCTGGGTCGTCGTCGACTACGACGGCTCACACCATTTTCGCTGGGACGCAGTCGCGCTTGTCTTCAGCCGGTCGCCGCTCTTCCGCCCGCTCGGCTTGGTATTTGCCAGCCGCCCGATGCGCAGAATCGGGGAATGGACGTACGCGGCAATCGCCCGAAACCGGGGCAAGCTTGGGCAATGGTCCGCCGTCGCGCTGCCTTATCGCGACTATCCGCTTCAGCCCACCCGCGCGGCAAATCTCGTCGTCGCGGTGCTCATCGCTCTGGTCATTCTCAACAACCTTCGGCTTCTTCCGGGCTATCGCTTTGCGCTGCCAAGCCTTGCGCAGGACATCAGCGGGACGCTGCGCCTCGGGCAGGGCTGGATCATGTTCGCGCCGGCCCCTTCGCGCGTCGACGGCTGGTATGTCGTACGCGGAAAGACGATCGCCGGAACGGTCGTCGACGTCCTGCGCGACCGCTCGGGCGAACCCGACTGGTCGCGTCCGACCTATCTCGCGCGCGAGTACGCCACGTACCGATGGCGCAGATTTCTCATACTGATCACCAACGACAACGCCGCGAAGTACCGCCCTTACTACGCGCAATACCTGTGCCGCGCCTGGAACGACGCGAAGGCGCCCAGTCAGCAACTCGCCGAGTTGACGATCTATTTCAACGGCGAGATCGTGCCCAGCGACTACGGCCCGCGGCAGACGCGGCGCCTATTGGTGTACGAGCACAAGTGCCGAGCCTCGTCCGACCAGGCACCGGAAGTCTCGGGCGCCAGCACCGACAACTTCTGAAGCCGGTCACGGTGCGGTGCGCGAGCTTTCGTCGTCGCTGCTTTGTCTTTCCCGGCCAGCGAGCGGAATGGCGCAACCGCTCGTGATCATCGCCGCATCCGACGCCAGGAAGAGTACGACCTCTGCGATGACCTCGGGCGGGGTCCATTGCGAGGGGTCCGCGTCCGGCATGGCCGCTCGGTTCTGCGGCGTGTCGACGATGGTCGGCAGAATGCAGGTAACGCAGATGCCGTATGCCCGCAACTCGGCGGCCATGCTCTCGGTCAGCCGGACGACGCCGTTCTTCGCAACCGCGTAGGGCGCCATGCCGGCCTGGCCCCGGACGCTCGACGCGGCGCCGACGTTGACGATCGCGCCCTGCCCTGCCGCGATCATCCGCGGGACGATCCCGGCGGACATGTGAACGGCCGTCATCACGTTGAGCTCGAACATCCGCCGCCAGGCGTCGTCGGGCGTGTCGTGCGCCGGAGGGCCCATCGCGAAGCCGCCGGCGATGTTGCACAGCACGTCGATGCGGCCCCACCGCGCGAACGCGGCGTCGCCGGCCGCACGGGCCGACGCCGCGTCCGTCAGGTCCGCGGCGAGGCCGAAGCGCGAGGCTGTCTCCGCCGGGCCGCCGCCGGCGCCGCCCCCGCCGCGCCGGTCCACCATGACGACGCGCGCACCCGCGCGCTCGAAAGCCTCGGTCACGGCGCGCCCCAGATTGCCCGAGGCGCCCGTCACCACCGCCACCTTGTCCCGGAAGTCCATGCTCATTTCACCGTGTTGAGAAGGTTGGACGGCGAGTACTGGTCGGTCAGCACCCGCGTGTCCGGCGGCCAGCCGCGCTCGACCTCGAAGCGGGACAGCACCCACTCCTTGTCGACGCCGACGGCGCGAACGCGCGCGTCGAGCGCCGCTGCGTTGCGCGCGAGCTCGGCCTTGTCGGGCAGACCGGCGGGACGCGCCATGATCACGCGGTTGTTCGTCTTCAGCGAGAAGAAGTCGCCGAACGCCGCGTGATACGTCGCCGACTCGCTGTGATAGAGCTTGCTCGACGTGAACGTGTTGCCGGCAACCACGCCGCGGGGCGTCAGCAGCGACTTCACTTCCTGCAGGAACTCGAGCGTCAGCATGTGCTCGGGGATGTACTCGTGGTCGTACGCGTCGAGCACGATCACGTCGTACTTCACACCCGCGCGCTGCATCCGCTTTACGAAGACGCGGCCGTCCTCCTCGTACACGCGCATACGGTCTCCGGGCGCGAAATGGAAGTAGTCGCGCGCCATCCGGACCACGGCCGGGTCGAGCTCGACCGCGTCGATCGCCACACCCGGGAACGCCTGCTGGATGGCCATCGACAGGTTGCCGCCGCCCATGCCGACCACGAGGATCCGCGCCGGCGCCGGCACGACGTAGAACGCGCCGAACACGAGCTTCGCGTAATTGAAAACGAGCTGCGCCGGCTCGGCCAGCGACGAGCACGACTGGCGCATCTTGACGTTGCGGCCGAACGCCATGCAGCGCAGCCCCTCGTCCTCGTACACGACGATGTTCCGGTACAGCGAGCGCTCGCGATGGAGCACGTCCATCGCCGACGTCGCGTCCGCCGCGGCGGCCGCGATCAGCGCGCCGACGATCGCCCGCTGGCGCCTCGCGCGGCGGCGCGCGTCGCCGTCACCGTGCATCGCGAAACGGCTGCGCGGCGAGACCGCACAGGAAGGACAGGACGATCATTCCGACGAAGATCTGGTTCACCTCGAACCACAGCACCATGTAGAAGGAGGTCAGGATCGTACCGGCGGCGCTGCCGAACGTCGAGACGAAGTAGAGAAGGCCCGCGGAGCGGCCGGTCGACTGCACGCTCGTCGCCAGCAGGCGCACGGCGTACGGCGACACCATCCCGGAGATCGCCGTCGGGACGAAGAACAGCAGGCCCGACGCGAGCAGCGACGCGTAGCGCGGATCGCGGACGTTGTCGAAGATCCAGTCGAGCACGCGCTCGCCGACGAGCACGATCGGCAGCGACGCCACGGCCGCGGCGATCAGCACGAGCCCGAGGCGCCGCGTCGTGGGGGCGAACAGCGACAGCTGGCCGCCCAGCAGGTAGCCGAGCGACAGCGCCAGCATGAACACGGTGATGATGCCGCCCCACACGTAGATGCTGTTGCCGAAGCTCGGCGCGAGGATGCGGCCCGACAGGAGCTCCACCGCCATCACGTAGTAGCCGCTCCAGGCGGCGATCAGGAAGACGACGAGCTTCCGGGCCATGCGTGCCTTGACGTCCGTTGCGGGAGCGCGAAGGCTAGCAGACGCGAAGCAGCGACCGTGCGCCGCGGCGCGTGCGACCCTCCGGCCCGGGCGCGCCGCCTACGAGTGGACGTAGCACTGGATCTTTTCGTAGACCCAGCCGAAGTTGCCGTTGCCGAGCTCGTTGAAGTTCGTCGTGTAGAAGTGGTCGCGCCCGTTCGAGTTCCA
>Ga0157378_10004587_pt1 | contig 12117 bp, 23 predicted proteins | sample M65metaG_FD_115309 | JGI IMG/M metagenome (GOLD analysis project Ga0157378, IMG submission 115309) | Miscanthus rhizosphere microbial communities from Kellogg Biological Station, Michigan, USA - M6-5 metaG | ecosystem: Host-associated > Plants > Roots > Rhizosphere > Soil | place: USA: Michigan...
ACAGGCGCTGGAGACGCGGTGATCAACGCCAGTCAGCGTGCACAGCGCTGGCGCATGACGACCGAGCCGGAAATATTACTCCGGCAAATTCGAACGAATCAGCGCCGCGGTTTCAACAAGTTGCCTGGCAGAAACTTGAACTCGCTCTCGACGCTGTGCATCGCCGCCTGGATCGTGTGAGGTACCCCTCATGCGTCCGGCGCCGTCGAATGTCGCGAGTTGCGGCGGGCCTATACCCCAATCGCTGCCCTTCTGCCGAGGCACCACATGGAAATGGAAGTGCGGTGTTTCCTGTCCGCTATAGACCCCGTTGTTCTGGAACGTAAGTATTCCGAGGGGCCGATACGTCTTGACGAGCGCCTCTGCGACTCTCTTGGCCGAGACCAGTATGGCCCTGCACTCCTGCTCAGAAAGATCGAGCAGCGTCGCGACATGCCGACGTGTGATGACGCAGCACTGGCCAACTTCGAATTGCCACGGATTGATCACGGTCAGGGTATGTTCGCTTTCGTCAATGATCGCCCATCTTTCTTCGCGACCTGCCATCCCTTCACAAAGGTCGCACGGATCTCTTATGGGAAGTTCGAGCAAGTGCCCTCTCCGACAAGCTGGTTTGTTCCAAGCGGCGTAGTGCTTGAGGCAACTGGCCGCTGCAACGCGTTTTGTGAAGATACCGTGCGGATTCGCAACGGACCGCTCGAGCGAATAGCTATGCGACGCTGCGAAGCACAATGAAGTTGCGCGCGCTGTAGTATCCGTCGCTATGCTGCCACTGAATGGCTTTCACCGCACTCAAGCCTGCCGCCCATGGCTCATTATCAAGTAACACCTCATAGGTCTGTTGTCCCGCGATATTGCAAAAGAACACTCTCACCCAATGGACGCCGTCTGGAAGTGGTTCGCTTTCCGCGGCGGACTGAATGACAGATACGAGTTCGTCAGGGACGAATGGACTAACTCCAGCGGAGGCCCGGGTACCTATGTTGCCGATATATGCCGTGAAGTGCTTTTTACCCACGTGCCAGTGCTCGGTAACGACTTGGTCCGTATCATTCACGCCCCAAAATGCTGCCAGAAGCACATGCAGTGAATTCACCATGAAGTTTCGAATGGCATCGTTCAATGCTATCTGGTCCTTGCCAATACCGGCAAAACATTCTTCGATTAGAACTCCTTTTTCAACCAGAACGTGCACATCCAGCCGTCCGTTCTCTTCGCCAGGATGCCAAACGGCTCGAATAGCAGGAAGATTGTGGTTTGGCACAATCCATTCGTTTTCGGTGCCGCAGCTGATGCCATGAGCTGAAAATATTGTCGCTAGCTTCTTCGTCATCTCAAATTGATCAACAGTCATGGCGAATTCTCTGTAGCGCATGGCACTTGAGGCAAGTGGCAGCTGCCACGAGTTGCATGAGGATACCGCGCCGGTTCGCAGCGATCCGCTTGACCGAATAGTTAGGTCTCATCCCCTTGCGCCTTGTTCGCCCGAGAGCGAACCTTCGACTTCGATTGCCTCCAACATAGCCACGCCTTTTGGCAGCGATTGTTGGGGAAAATGGGGACGGAGTTATTATCGTTTTCAAACAAATAATTCCTCCGTCCCCTTTATTGGGTCGGCTCGTGTAGGCAGGCCCCATAGGCAAGTTTCATCTGCTGACGACATAGACCTTGCTTGCAGTGCTGACGGGTTGAAACACCGCCAATTTGGCCACTTGGCCAACCCAAACCGGGCAATCGCCGAGAACGGAGGCCTCGACGATTGTACCGTCCGGCAACCGCACAGTGGCTACTTGCCCTGAAATTCCGGCACTCGGATTTGCTTTGAGCGACTGTACCGTACCGCTGATCGTTGCGACTGGGGTTGCCTCGAAGCTAGCGGAAACCGAGCGCTGCGGAATGTACAGCCATGCGATACCTGCTAGGAGAACCAAGACAACAAGTGCGACGACCTTTCCCATTGCTCACACCACGCCGGTTCGAAAATAAGATCTAACGCTTGCGCTACGCGGCCGCTGCCACGATGAGAATTGGTCTACACCGTGCCGATTCGCAGCGTTCCGCTTGACCGAATAGTCAAGCATCAGGAACGCGAAGACATGACTGCGCAATAAGAGCGTCAGTTCCTGACTCAAGCTCGACCATGTACATAGGGTCATTGCCCAAGCCCTCGATGCTAATTAGTGAGCCGCTCTTGCCAGCGTGTTCGCCGGCGACAATTGCGACGAAGGAATTGTGCGCAAACGCAACACCAGGTATCAGTTCCCGCGAAAGATAATCGTTCTGCTGCTTATGGGTTGGTTTCATGAAGCCTACGCTTGAGGCAAGCGACCGCTGCCGCGAGGTGTATGAAGATACCGAGCCGATTCGTAGCGGTCCACTTGATCGAATAAGTCAGGGCGCACTCTTGCCTTGGGGATTCAGCGCGGATACGACGCGCAATGTGGCATTGAACATCTCACGTGTTTCCGGATCGGTCATCTGTGCCGCGGCAGCTTTTGCCTCGGAGTAATGCATGGCGTACGCCTCTGCGTTGCCCTGTGCGGAGGCGACGTTGGCTGCCACTGCATGGGCAAACGCCAGCTCCCATGGCGCACAGTCGTGTTGCGTGAAGTGCGGCAATGACTTGCTCAGATAGTGCGTTGCCGGTTCAGGGAGCTTGAGCAGCGCGTACACGTGAGCAAGCAGCTGTGCGGCATGGGCGTGATTGCTCGGCTTACCAACAATCTTCCAGAAATACATCGCTGCATGTGCAGCCTGCAGCATCTCTTCGTCTTCTGCGGGCGAGCGGCAAAGCATTTCGGCGAGTGTCCACGCGCGGTTGTTGGCCTGAGCGGCCAACCGCTTTTGCCAGAGCGCGACATCCTCGGGAGTGGGTGTCTCAGCCATCGATCAATGCCCGTATGTGCGCCCTAACGCTTGAGCCAAGCGGCCGCTGCCGCGATGCAATTAGTCTACACCGTGCCGATTCGCAGTAGTCCGATTGAGCGAATAGTCAGGCAGCAGTAACTCGCACCTATGGAAAGATTAAGCTACTTGAGTTCCTCGCAGTCTGCAGTGCAGCCAACACTCCCTCGCGATTGTGGGAATTGTTGATCCCTGCCGGCACCCTACTTTGCCACGGCTGAAACTCCCAATGCTCGGTTGAACGAGGGGTCAGGCGTCGCTGCGCCTCGACGCTTGGTAGGTCTCGATGAGCGGCAAGAGTGTCTTGCGACGCTCCAGGCTGCTCGCCGACCATATCTGCTCCCGCTCGTAGTACTCCGGGAAGGCCGGAGTAACCGCCGGCAACTCAACCCACGGCTGCTTTGATGCGGTGAAGATATGAACGTCTGGCGCTAGCAAGTTCGGGTTGTCGAGCGTGCCGACACGGATGAACCTGACCACAGGCCCAGCGCCTGAGTAGTTGCTCCAGACGGCGATCTTGCAGGATGGACACCGGGCAATACGCTGACCCGCACCACTCTCGGATGGCGTGTCGATAACCTCCGGCTCAACCCCCAGAGAAGTGACTCGGTCGGCCTCGATCATGGCGTTGAGCGCGAAAGACGCGCCGGACTCACGTTGACACCAGCGGCAGTGGCAGCAATGCACCACCAGCGGCGCCGACTCCATGCGGTAGCGCACAGCACGACAGTCACAGCCGCCTTCGGCCGGAAACGGAGATGAGGGTGCCATGGTGGTGATTGCGACGCCTAACGCTTGAGCTAAGCGGCCGCTGCCGCGACGAGGTTTAGTCTACACCAGCGGTCCGCTTGAGCGAATAGTTAGGCGCACCAGCTCAGCGAGTGAAATTGACGAGTAAGGCTATGAAGAAAACATTTGAACCAACGAAAAACCAGTAGGAAAACGGATTGGCGTCTCTTGAAAAGTTCTCAGAAAGAAACCAATAGGTTGCTCCGATGGAACGACTGTAGAGGGCCTCGCCTACAACCGATGTGAGCAAAGCGATTACGGCCCAGGCTAGAGAACCTTTCAGTGGTGTCTTGGGCCCATGCCTTACAAGCACCCAGATCACGAGCGCTCCCAGCGCAACCATGTTGAGGGTATTCCACAGCCCCGCTTTCGATTCACTGTCGCGCATGGGTGCGCCTAACGCCTGAGGTGAGTGGCCGCTGCCGCCATGCAATCAGTCTACACCGTGCCCACTCGCGGCGGTCCGCTTGAGCGAATAGTCAGAACCCTACTTCGACAACGTAGGCTCAACAAGAGTGCCGTCCATCATCACTCCCGCAAAATTCGCTATTCCAGTCATGCTCTTTCCGTTCGCGACTAGCGACAGCTCGACGCGGTAGTACCAATGGTTGAAAGTGCATTGGAAACTTTCGAGGTCAATCGACCTGACCCGAATGTTGTCTGCACTAGGGTAACGCTGTTTTGCCCAAGCCGTCACAGAGGTGGCTGCTTTTTCTGCGGATAGCGGTGGCTCCCTGTCTCCGGGTACCCACGTAGGCGTGTGTTCTACGGCGGCTGCGTCAAGTATCAGCGCGTGTGTCATGTCATCGGCGGTTGAGGAATAGACCTTTACCTTGCCATTTGCCTCGCCGCAGGCCACAGCCTTCCCAGCGCAGAAGGCGCTCGCCATGAAAAGCAGCGTGGACAGAGCGACAACAGTCTTCATGGGTTCGAACGCTTGAGCCAAGCGGCCGCTGCCGCGATGACAATTAGTCTACACCCCGCCGATTCGCAGCGGTCCGCTTGAGCGAATAGTTAGGGTGCACGGCACTACTGAACACCGACCCATTGATATGTGTTACCGACCTCATCGATCGTGTCCGCAAGCCAGGAAATATTGGACGTAGCTAATCCAGCTTGGCAACCGAATTGGTACTCCACGGCCTTTGTTGCTCCGCCGGCAGACACCTTGATGGAAAGGCTCGGCTTCGCCAGCATGTCGTTGCATCCGTCGGACTCCTCCGCAGACGAGTCTCTCAGGTTGGAGAAATCAACTCGTTTGATCGCCGAGTTGAGAAATTCGATGTCGCTCGCTGAAGCTTTTCCGTGCCTCTCGCCCTTGGCTGCAACGTTCGATTTGCCATTGAACCGGACCTCTCCGTTGCCTTTGATCTCTACCGTGTACGCAGAACATGCTCCAAAGCACGGACTGCGTTCAAGCGTGACCGAATCAAAACTATTGGGCGTTACAGCAAACAAGACAGAAGCGGGTTCTGTGAGAAGGGCTAACCCGATGCCAACGAGTGTGAGTCGCATGATGCACCTCTAACGCTCGAGCTAAGCGGCCGCTGCCGCGATGACGACTAGTCTACACCGTGCCGATTTGCAGCGGTCCGCTTGCGAATAGTTAGGTTCAACCTACCCAGTTGAGTTGCAGGTCGTTGAACTCACCCGACTCTACTGAGTAGGTGATGCCCCAGTAAGCCCAACCGCCGTCACAAACGGAAACGGCCTGCGAAGCTTCGTCTTTGGGAGCTCTACTAGACATGTAGAAATTCCCGTACACGTACTGCTTGCCACCCTTTATGAAACCGACGTATTGCCTTCGGTATTGATCCAGGGCAACTACCGTGTGATGCCCGTCACTAGGCAGAGCTCTGGGGGCAAATACGATACCGTGCCTTTCCCTCGGGCGAGTTTCGATGAATGTGGCCAAATTTCTCTCCAGAGCCGCAATCTGTGATGCGCTTGGCGTCCAGAAGCCTTCAACTCCTTGCGGAGTGTCCCGGGTGCATTGATGGAGTGCAGCAGGTGCTTTCGCTGCTGGAAGAATGAAGACATTTGACGCGGATCCCGCGTACGTACATAGAAAAACAACTGTCAGAAGTCGAAACATATCTTTGCAGGCTAGCGCTTGAGCTAAGCGGCCCCTGCCGCGATACGGGTTGATCTTACACTGTGCCGATTCGCAGCGGTCCGCTTGAGCGAATAGTTAGTTGGCACCTGTGGGAGGCGAAACTACCAGAGCAATACCTAGCAACGCGATACCAATGGCAGCCACGTTCCAGACGAGCGAACGAACCAGGAATATGCCAAACGCATACAGCGGAAGGTATGCCAAGCGCCCAGCCAAATACAGATAAACGCCCCAGGCGGACCACGCAGAATGCGAACGGGTAGCTATGACAGCCAACACCAAGCTTGCAAAAAACGGAAATGTTTCGAGATAGTTGGAGCACGCTCGACTCAGGCGACCAGCGACACCCAAGAGAGGAGGCAAAGGCTCGTCGCGCGCTCCGGCGGACCAGCGATACCCACGTTGGAGGCTTGCAGAGTGCGAAGCCAATACGATGTGGACAATGCCCAAGCCGACAGCCATGAGAAGCCCTGCGACCTCAATGGAAATTAGACGCATGGCTGTGCCACCCAACGCTTGAGCAAGCGGCCGCTGCCGCGATGAGGTTTAGTCTACACCCCGCCGATTCACAGGGGTCCGCTTGAGCGAATAGATGCTGCTGCAGATATTCGCTAGCAGACTACTTGTTGCCCTATGCCTTCGCGCCATGTCCCGCCTTGCCGGTGAAACGAAATGCGGTACGTAACGCCACAGCCGAAGAACTCTCGTGGATGAGGCACATACAAAGGACCGAGCGTGCCTGCGATCTCTGCGTCATCACCGTTCAAGCGCAGCGTCTTGAGCAAAAAATACCCCTCAGGGAGGGTGACTTTTTCTGACTTTGGAACGGCCTCCGGACTCACGACTGGACGGATCAAAGCCAGAGCGTTACGAGTACGTGCATCAAATTCCGGCGAAACAACAAACGCGGCTATACCGCTGCGACTACTTACGAACTGCTTTGCAATCGACACAACATCGGAGTCAACGCGAGAAGGGGCGCTGGCACAGCCCACAAAAAAACAGCTCATCAGGACAAAGGCTGAACCTTTCATGCGAGGCCAACGCGTGAGCTAAGCGGCCGCTGCCGCGATGACAATTAGTCTACACCGCGCCGATTCGCAGCAGTCCGCTTGACCGAATAGTTAGGGCCCAATGCTAAGGACAGTAGATGCGCCGCTCTACAGAAAACTGAACATCGCGGCAAAACCCTTGATGTAATGACTCGCCGCCATAGCCGCCTCCGCCATGCACGTCGGAGTCGTATGAAAGCAGCCAAACGGTCTTGTCCGGTTCGAGGGCCACACCCCGCCATAATAAGGAATCTATGCCCTCAATTTGGGCAGCAACCCAGAATGGCTGACCAGCAGCCATGGCGCTTCTCGCGCATGAAAATGCGGCAGTCGGATCATCCCGCAGCTCAACGGTGCCACAAGCGGCGGCTCCTTTCCCGGCGAGTTCCCGTAGCCGATCGAACAAGCGATCCTCGCGCGCTGCAATACCAGCGCTGACGAGCGACAAAGCCACAGCTAATGAAATTGCAAAGCGTCTCATTGGGCCCCAACGCTCGAGCTAAGCGGCCGCTGCCGCGATGAGATCTAGTCTACACCGCCACCTTTCGCAGCGAACCGCTTGACCGAATAGTGAGCCCGCCCGCGACGGCGGGGTAGGCTTCAGTCCGGGCGGAGACTTTCTGTATCTGTTCCAAGCAGACGGTACGTTTCTGGAGCGCAGTCGTGACCGACATACAGGATTTGCACAAGTACATTCCATTGCCCGTGAACAAAGGAGGCGCCATATTTGCAACCGGCAATAGGCAGGCCGGCACCGTCTTTCGGTGGCGCGCAGTCCTCTGAGGAAAGCCGTCTGGCAGCGGCGACAACTTCATCTTCCGATGCTTTGAGCGTGACCTCAGCTGCCAGCGCTGAAGAAGCGCATCCAAGCAGGAACAAAGCAGAGACGAAGTATCGCATGCAATCCACGACCAAGCTAAGGCGCCCTGCGGCACGACGAGCTTACACGTAGACTCGATCCGCCACGTCCGCAGGGTCGGCTTGAACGCATAGCTAGGCCGCAACCCAGGAAGCGCACATGCACGACCGAGCTAGAGCCGCGATCGAAAACGGGATATATCAAAGAATTTGTACCCTCCAACGAACTGATCCGAAGATATTTCGTGGCGATTCCAGAAGTGATCAGAGAAGTCATCGTTTGCGACCCCACCCCAGCGGTTTAGGAGGGAAACTACAACCTCCGTGACCTCGGAGCGCCCATCATGACGCCCACTGACGTCTATGGCAAAGCCAACAATTGGAGCGCCACCCAATGCTTCCTGAAGCAATCGAACCTCATCCGGATCCTTCTCTATGTACGGACGAATGAAAAGAACGGTTTCCCCATCTTCGCGCTCGTAATTCCATTGCTCCGGACCTATTCGACGGTACGAAAGCGAAAGAAATTCGACTACTTCCATTTCCGCTGCATCTCGCAACCAAACACACACGGTACGCATTCCAGCTGCCGCTCCATTGGGGCCTGACGCTTGAGCGAAGCGGCCGCTGCCGCGATGAGAATTAGTCTACACCGTGCCGATTCGCAGCAGTCCGCTGAGCGAATAGTTAGACCCGCACTGGCAAGATACCCAACTTGCGCGCCCACGCACCGAACTCGCGCTCCTGCTCTTCGGACTTGATGACATCTCCATCAGCCGCTTTGTACATTCTTGAGGCGTTCGGGATGTCGCTGATAGCAACATAGCCTGCCATTGCGTACATCTTATAGATCCAGGCACCGCTTAGATGACCGTACTCTCCAGCGATGGATGACACCGCCGCGGAAAGCGCCGACATCTTCTCAAACCATGGGACAGCGAAGTTTGAGATAGCCTGGGCTACTTCTGCGCTTATTGCCTCTATGTTCGTGTTCTCGTCAACTTGCCACCAAGAATCTTGAATTGCGAGCAAGCCCAATTCTTGCCGCACCTGTGAATGCCATATCCGGGGCGTGTCGGAAAGAGGCTCCTTGTGCTGCAAGCGAGGGAAAGCCTGCAACTGGTCGTGCCACCGCGGATGAAAGACGCCGAGGTCTACGGAAAAACGTCCGTTTGCGCCATAGTTGTACTTGCCCCGTTGCACTTCAACGATCCAAGTGCACTGAGCAAGGCGCCTTGTGAAACGACGTTGCTTGCGCTTGAAGCCGATGGCCTCAAGCGCGGGGGCAACGCCGTTCATGACCACGGCATCGATTTTCTTGGTAATGTCTGCTTTCATAATTGGAAAAGAGCAGGCGCGCTCAAGCGATGCGTGGTAGCTCATCGAAGACATTGATGCCTGAGCCGGTTCGCGTGCTCCAAACAAAGTGCTCGATTAGGCGAAGACGACCATCAGGTAGCTGCTGAACGTCACATATGGAACGTCCTGCGTTGAATGTCTGCGACTGCTCGATCTGCGCATACCGAAAGCGCAGTGAGTCTGCAATCCATCGGCCAATAAGCCAACCACGCGCCACCTTGCCACCAGCGTAGCGTGCCCAGACACGTTCGCCACGCTGTGCGAAGTCAAGACGAGTCTCCTTGTCGACTACACCAGTCGCAGCAGTATCGCTTACGAACATTGTGACTCCGGCGAGGTTGATCACGAGGACTCCTTCATTGGCCTAGGTTTGAATCCAGGACAGCAATGAGTAGTGGCGCCAAGACGAAAAATAGATTTGCGATTCCGGATGCCTTGCCCATGAATAATGCACAACGCTTGAGCCAAGCGGCAGCTGCCGCGATGACAATTAGTCTACACCGCGCCGATTCGCAGCGGTCCACTTGACCGGATAGTTAGGCACCAGACGCTTGGCTGAAGGGCAACGGGATTTGATGCTCGCCGAGTACCGAACTGTAGTGATTGAGCAAGGACCGGAGGTGGTTGCGTAGGCCGTTGAGTTCGTCATACGTATCAGATTGCAGAACGCCTCTTGCCGCGTTACAGGCTGACACGACAGGTGCAAGGTGTCGCCCTGTACAAGCACACCAGGAAACTTGCGGCTGGGATGCCGAATAACTGCGGCATTGGCTTGATCTGAGTAGATTTCCACGACTTCGGTGCGCATCTCTGGGGGCCTAACGCTTGAGCTGAGCGACCGCTGCCGCGATGAGGTGTGATCTTACACCGTGCCGATTCGCAGCGGTCCGCTTGACCGAATAGTTTAGGCTTCAGTGTCCGGAGCGTAAACACAGACGCCAAGCTTGATGCCACGTTCACCGAGTGCATGAAGTGTAGATGCAGCAACTTCCACACCCTCGTCGCTGCTTCCCATAAACCAACCACAGAACAGATCTATGTCAAAGCGCTCCGCTAGTTGGCGCCAGACATCCAAGTTGCTGGAAAGCTGGCCAAGCAGCTCGGCAACTTGGGCGTCAAGATTTTCCGGCACCGCGTCTGTTGCCTGGAGGCTCCACAAGCCAAGCTTCTTGACAACAATACGGCCATTGCCGAGGTCACGCTTGTCGCCTTTCGCGTAGGAATGGCTCGGCGCGCTACCGAGAAGTCTTGTCACCTCGGCGGGGATCAACTGCTCCCCTGAGATACGAAGAGCGGCAACGCTTCGTTGGAGATGCGCCATGTACTGAAGCCTAACGCTCGAGCTAAGCGGCCGCTGCCGCAATAAGGTTTAGTCTACACCGCGCCGATTCTCAGCGGTCCGCTTGAGCGAATAGTTTGGCGCGCTTTGCCGATGCTCCCCGACCAAATGTTGGCGGTAAGAGAACAGCAGTGCGAACGCATATGCGAACCAGACTATGCCTGCCAACCAAGGGCGCGTGGCGGAATGCTTGAACCACTCGTTGGAAGTTTGGTTGAAACCAGAGGACGCCGCCCAGATAGCGAAGGCAATGAAGGCAAAGCCGAAGCAAATTGTGGCAAAAGACTGCAACCGGGACATAGGAACGAAAACGTCGGTGCGCGACGAAACCAAGGTCGAGATGCATAGGACGATATTTAGAGCGACACTACCTACCCCAACGTAGTCACTGAACCCGATCAGGTAGCAGGCAACGGTCACGGCCAGAAGCGCACCAACTCGAACGAGAATCTCACCGGCAACCTTCACTGCGCACCTGAGGCCTGAGCTAAGTGGCCGCTGCCACGCGTTGCGTGAAGATACCGCGCCGACTCGCGGCGGTCCACTTGACCGAATAGTTAGCCGTGACTCTCGACTTCAGCCGCTGGCTACCGTGAGACCCTTGGAGATGCCAACGAGACCAAGAATGATGCATAAGCCCGCGTAGAGAAAAGCCATTTTGCGACCTGAGGGGAAAGAACCGTGCTCGCATAGCCAAATTAGCCAGCGAAACACAACGGACTCGCTTTCAAAGAAATACGCAAGAACAAATAGTATTCCAATCCCGAATAGGTACGCGCCGTCGACTAGCGCGTCAGTTTCATGCGAGCGGCCCTGAGCATGAAAGACCACAGGCCAGACGAACAAAGAAATGGCGCCAGCTTGCAAGAGCCAACCAGTGTTCTTCGAAGGATCTGTCACGGCCAACGCTTGAGCCAAGCGGTCGCTGCCGCGATGCAATTAGTCTACACCGCGCCGATTCGCAGCGCTCCGCTTGAGCGCATAGTTATGCGTATGTCTATCGGTAGGCGTTGACCACCGCCTCGACGTACCGTTGATTCTCCGCAAAATCGGCGCTCACCTGATTTCTAAACTCGGGGTCGACTTTCTCATTGAACGCGGGCTCTATCTCTGCGTAAGGATGCTCAAGCCGATACTTCACCGCCCCCCGAATCGCATGATCATCTTGGGCAATGAAATCGGGCCACAACCATTTCCAGGAGCTCTTCAGATACCGGCCATGATTTGCGAGAGCAGTACTCAATTGCACTTGGAAGACCTTCCGCAACGTTTCAGGATCTGCGTCGAGGAGTTTCAGATTGACTGCGGCGAGGGATGCGCTGTACTGGGAATCAGCAAGAGTATATTGCCGCTGTCCGATTCGCGAACCTGCATAGAAGCTAACCGCCGCGATCACGAGCGCGCAAAGCAAGACGACGACATTTCTCATGGGTATAACGCTTGAGCTAGGCGGCCGCTGCCGCAATGAGGTTTAGTCTACACCGTGCCGATTCGCAGCGGTCCGCTTGAGCGAATAGTTAGGCACCACCGCGATGGGCACTTCTGTGACCTGGCCACCGAGCTGCACCTTAGTTAAGTAGGATGTTACGCAGCGTCTGGCGTGGCGCTTCAGGAATACTAAGGGAGAAAGTAACTCCACGCCCTTGTGAAACGGTGATAAAACCCTGCTTTACTCGAAACTCCCGAATGACGTCCGCGAT
>Ga0157378_10004588_pt1 | contig 12116 bp, 13 predicted proteins | sample M65metaG_FD_115309 | JGI IMG/M metagenome (GOLD analysis project Ga0157378, IMG submission 115309) | Miscanthus rhizosphere microbial communities from Kellogg Biological Station, Michigan, USA - M6-5 metaG | ecosystem: Host-associated > Plants > Roots > Rhizosphere > Soil | place: USA: Michigan...
GCTGAGCTTCTACTACAAGGCCCCGATGGTGGCGCCGGGTCTCTACCCGGAGCACGACCTGTTCATCCAGGAGACGAAGTTGAAGAACACCCTGCGCTGGATGATGGGCGAGGAGCAGATCACCCACCTCGGCCGCGAGTACTACGAAGACGCCTGAGGCCCAGCCGCCCGATCGGGCCCGAGCTGTAGTTCGACGCGAGCACCGCCCGTTGGGCTCGAGCCGATCGTCACCGAGCCTCCGTGCGCGATCGCGACCTGCTGGGCAATCGCCAGACCGAGACCCGAACCCGACCCGCCGCCGTGCTCGAACCGTTCGAGCACGCGCTGGCGGTCGGCGACCGGAATGCCCGGACCGTTGTCGTCGATGATCACTGAGGAGCCGACGATCGACACCGCGACACGCGGCGGGCTGCCGTCGAGAGGGACGCCGTGGATCAACGCGTTGCGGACCACGTTGGCGATCGCCAGCAGTACACCATCACGCCACGCAACCATGGTCGTGGGCGGCGTCGAGTCGATCTCGATCACCGCGTTCGGAGCGCGACGCCGTTCATCGGCGACGGCCGCGTCGGCAACATCGGCGAGATCGATCGTGTCGAACCACGAGCGATCGGCGAACTCAGCGTCGGCCAGCGTCCGCACGGCGGCCAGCGCAGTAGCCATGCGTTGCAGTTGATCGTTGGCGAGGCCCAGCACCTCCTTGCGTTCCGAATCACCGACCCGATCGCTGCGGGCGATGTCGAGATTGGTCAGCGCACCCTGGAGTGGCGTGCGCAGTTCGTGTGTCGCGGATGCGGCGAAGGCGCGGGCCGCATCGAGCGCCGCGCCGCGGCGCTTCGTCTCGTCGGCGAGTCGTTCGAGGTTCTCGTTCAGCGTCGTCGCCACGTCGTCGACCTCGGTCGATCCGTACGACGCGGCGACATGCCACGTGCTCGGTTCGGCGTCTTCGATACGCCCTGTGTCGCGTCGCAGCGCGGTGAGTGGGCGCGTGGCAACCTTGCCGAGCAGGTAGCCCACCAATCCCGCGGCGACCGATGTCAGCATCATCACCACGATCACTCGGCGGCGCAGTTGCATTGCGCGGGCGTCGACGTCGCCGAGTGGCGCCACCAACTGCACCAGCGTCGTGTCGCCGGGATCGGGAACATCGGCGACCTCGACGGTGTACAGCCGCCAGCGGTCGCCGCTGGCGCGGGCGGTGGACCATCCGGGAACGATGCCGTCAGGGAGCGGTTCGTCCGGTAGGAGACCGAGCGAGATGGTGTCGCCTGCGGTCACGACGCGTGCTCCTTCGAGTGTCGTGCGCAACTCGGACTGCGACAACCGCTCGGCGACTGCGGCAAGGATCGGCGCTGTCTCGGCCCGCTCTTGCAGCTGTTTGTCCACGCGGTCCTGCAGCACTGTGGCGAAGTAGCCGCGAAACAGCGAGCCCACCGCGAGGAGGGTGATCGAAGCGGCAACGAACGATGCCAGACCGGTGCGCGTCGCCAGGCGCATCTACGCGACCCTCAGCACGAACCCGACGCCTCGTACCGTTTCGATGAGGCGCTCGACGCCGGTTGCGTCGAGCTTGCGGCGTAGATAGCCGACGAACACGTCGACGACATTGGTGTCGACGTCGAAGTCGTAGCCCCACACCAGCTCCAACAGACGAATGCGGGACAGCACGATCCCGGGGTTCTGCGCGAACGTGCTCAACAGATCGAACTCGCGCCGCGAGAGGTCGAGCCGATCGTCGCCCACCTTGGCGATGCGCCGATCGAGGTCGATCCACAGGGGGCCGGCGGCAACCACCGAAGTCGCAGTGTTCGACGGTCGTGCTCGCCGCAGCAGCGCGTGCAGGCGAGCCGCGAGCTCGTCGAGTGAAAACGGCTTCACGACGTAGTCGTCGGCGCCCGCCTGCAGACCGGCGACGCGGTCACCGACCTGATCGCGGGCCGACAGGATGAGGATCGGAGTGTCGACGTCGAGTCCTCGCAGTCGCGTGCACAACTCGACGCCCGACATCCCGGGCAGGCCGATGTCGACGATCATCACGTCCGGGCGACGCCGGGCGACGATGTCGATCGCCGCTTCCGCGTCGGGCACGGACGACACGTCGAACCCGTGCACGCCGAGGCCGCGATCGACGGCCGACCGTACGGCGTCGTCGTCCTCGACGACCAACACCCGTCCAGCCGCCACTCAGTCCTGCTTGAGATCTGCGTCGACTCCGGAGAGCAACTGGTCGATGTCGTCGAGTTCCTTCTCCATGTCGGCGACCTCGGCGTCGGTGACGACGACCTCGTCACTGGCCGTGGCATCGGTGCTCGACGGGGCCGCCGGCTCAGTGGTCGACGGCAGCGTCGTGGTGGGCACGGTCGTGGCGGGCTGGGTCACCGGTGCAACGGTCGCAGGACTCTGGGCCGGCGAAGTCGGCGTTGTTCCACCGGCACCGGCCGACCCGCACGCCGCGAGTGCGATCGCGGCCAACGCGACGAGCATGGGACGTCTCATCAGACGTCCACACCGTGATTGCGGCACAGCTCCAGCAGCTTCGTCAGCCGCTCCTGGCGCTGATTGAGCACCACGAGGGTTTGCTGGCGCACCTTCAGACGGTTCTCCAGGACGGTGGCCAACTGGGTGCGGCCCTTCGACTTGGCGTTGTCGATCTGGGCCTGCAACCACAGCAGCGAGCCCCTCGTGCTGGCATCACCGTTCAACCGATCGATGAAGTTGTTGATGCGGATCTGCAGGTTCGGGATCCGCAGGCACGCCCGCTGGTACCGGGCCGGGAGTTCCTTCGGGGTATCGGTAGAAGTCGCGGGGGTCGACGGGGTCGACGGTGTCGTGGTGGTCGCCGCGCTGGCGACACTCGGGACCACGAACGTCGCGCCCGCGGTGGCAACGATTGCGCCCAGCATCAGGCTGGACTTGATGGAACGACGGGGGGTCGTCATCTCGATTTCTCCTTCGGTCACGCCGGTGAGTCGTTCACCGGACGTGCATCAGAATGAATCGGTACTCTGAGACGACTTTGTGAGGATAGTGTGACACACGTCACATCTCCGGTGGACTCACTCGTGGTTTCGGACCACAACCGTTGGAACCACGCACCGATCGAGAACCGTGTTGACCGTCGAGCCGAACAACGCAGCGTGAACCGCGCCATGACCGTTGGAGCCGAGCACGAGCAAGTCACCGTGACGCACGGTTGCGAACAGCGCGGCGGACGGGCTGCACTCCATCAGGAGCCCGGTCACTTCGGCGGCGAACTCGTCGCGCGCCGCCTCGACCTCCCGGTCGAGGAGACACGCCGCGTCGACCTTCATCAGGTCGCGTGCTTCGGACGAATCGGGGAAGGTGTGGATGTACGGATACATCCACGCATGGACGACCAACAGCTTTGCCCCGCATCGATCGGCCTCGTCACCTGCCCACCGCAGGGCGAGCCTCGAAGTGTCGGACCCGTCGACGCCGACGACGATGCGTTCGGTCTCGCTCCGACCACTCGATTCGGGCACGACCACCACCGGGCAAGGGCTGTGCCGAACGACGTGCCGTGCGGTGCTCCCCAGCCACCGGTCCGCTCCGTGATGGTGGCCGGTTGCGCCCACCACGACCAGGTCGTCCGTGGAGACCTGGTCGATCAGCACCGACACCGCTGGCTCCGATGACGCCATCGTCGTGACCTGCAGACCAGGGTGCAAGTCGGTAACGACGGCGTCCATCTGCTTGAGGGCACTATGGGTTTCTGCGACAAGTGACGAGTACGTGTCGGCGCCCGCTCCGAGCTCCGCACCTGGAATGACCGGAATCGAGTAGCAGGAGATCAGCTGGAGGCGGGTACCACGCCTGCTGGCCTCCGCCGCCGCCCATAGAACGGCCTCGGATGATGCTGCACTTCCGTTGAATCCGACGTTGATCTGCTTGGTCATGGTTTCATGATCAGCCCGAGCCGGGTGCCCCAGTAGGGCACTCCGTCACATTCGGGCGACGCCGGACCTTCGCCAATCCACATGAGTCCTTGTGCCCTGGCGAGAGTCGTCGACTCGTGCCACCTTGATGACGTGAGACGGTTCACGCGACCGATCGCTGTCTGCGTGGTCGGCGTCCTCGCTGCAACTGCGTGCGGCGATGGCGGCCAGGATTCGCCAGTCGTGATCACCTCCGTGCCAGCGATTTCGTCAGATCGTCAAGCAGTGTTGGACGAGTTTCGAAGCACGTTCGGCTCGCCCGGCGCGGTGGTGGCACTTCGTGCGTCAGGTACTCACTGGATCGGTGTCGCCGGAGTCGCGGACCTCGCCGGCGCCCGACTGACCGACACCAGCCGGTTCCGCATCGGCAGCATCAGCAAGACGATCATCGCTTTTCTCGTACTCGATGCCGTGAGCAGTGGCGAACTGTCACTCGATGACACTGTCGGCGAGCTGCTGCCCGATGTGCCGCTCTCCGGTTCGCCGATCACGGTCAGGATGCTGCTCGACCACACGAGCGGACTGTTCAACGTGGGTGATGAAGGCGACGTCATCGCCGACATCGCCAAGTTGACCGATCCGGTCCTGCGGTCGCAGGCGACCGATTTGGCAAGCCGCTACGCGGCAGGCGAGAACGTGCTCATCCCCGACCGGCTGTTCGTGGCGCTCGCCGATACACACGATCGGTACTTCGAGCCCGGAACCGGCTACCACTACAGCAACGTCAACTACCAACTCGCCGCCATGGTGCTGGCCCGTGTGACTGGACGATCTGTTGCGGAGCTGCTTCGCTCCCGGATCATCGAACCACTCGGACTCCGTCGAACGACGCTCGCACCCGACGACATGTCCTTGCCGGACATGCACGGCTACGTGGCCGGGGCCACGGGTGCCGGGCTCAAAGACGTCACCGACGACACGTTGGCGTTCGGCAACGGCGGTGGCGGAGGGGTGATCTCGACCGCCGACGAACTGCTCACCATCATGCAAGCAATCGTCTCCGGCCGTCTGCTCGACGCAACACTCGAAGCGGACATGAAGCGCGCAACGGCCCAATCGAGCGGGTCGTATGGACTCGGTCTGGCCACCTATCACCTCACTTGCGGCACCTTCTACGGCCACGGTGGCGCCATCGACGGAACACAATCCATCGCGCTCATTCGACCCGATGCATCCTCGGGAGTTGTCGTCGCAGTCAATCTCCGCAAGGCGACAGACCCCGATCTTCTGAAGTTCGCCGACACCCTCATCTGCGCAACGTGATCTCGCGAACTCCTCCTTCAGGGGGTGAGATCGCGACGCGACCAACCGACATATCCGATCGCTGCCAGGAGACCGGCACACGTGGTCAGCGTGATCAGCGGAACGATCACCCCGGTGGCTCCCGGCAGCTTGGGTGAGTGAGTGAACGGCGACAGATCCATCATCCACGACGGGAGGTTCCACAGCGCGCCGAGCTCGACGAGCACGACAGATGCGGCGTAGAGACCCCACACCAGGCCGGTCAGCTGGGGCGCCCATCCGAACACGGCCATCACCAGCGCGGTCAAGATCCACGCGGCGGGGATGCGGGCGAGGCTCGCGAGCACGAGGTCGCCGATCATCGAGGTGTTCCCGACGTCGAGCGCGTGACCGACGCCGAGGGCCAGTCCGACCAAGAGCATCAGCAGGGCGACTCCACCGAGCGCCACACCGAACAATCCATTGGCCCATCGCAGCCGCGACGTGGCCGTCGCCAGAACTACCTCGGCGCGGCCGGCGGTCTCCTCGGCGCGGAGGTGGCCGGCCGCCTGGATACCGAAGGCGGCCACGATCGAGCCGACGATGGCGAGCTCAGCGGACAGGAACGCGTTGACGATGCCCTGCTCGCCACCGAGCGATTCGAAGAAATCACGCATGGCCGGCGAGTCGAGCATGCCGCTCACACTGCTCGTGAGGGATCCCAGCAGCACGCCGAAAAGGATCAGTGCCACGCCCCAGAACACCAGGACACCGCGGTTCAGCTGCACGGCGAGGCCCCAAGTGTTGGTGATGTCGCCACGGGCGGGGCCGGAACGTTCCGCAATCATGCCCGCGCCCAGATCCCGCCTCGCTCGAAGTTCGAACGCGATCGCGACGAGCACGATGGCCAGCAGGACGGGGAGCAGCAGGAGGGCGAGTCGATCGCCTGCGAACGGGCGCACCTGTTGAGTCCAACCGATGGGCGACAGCCATGTCAGCGCACTCGGGCCGGAGTCGGGGATGTCGCCGACTGCACGAAGGAGATAGGCGACGGCGAGACCGACGATGGCCAGGCCCGTCGCGGCGCGGCTGCCGGTCGTCACCTGTGCAGTGACCGCGGCCAACGCGCTGAAGGCGATTCCGGCTGCCGCCCAGCCGAGCCCGAATGCAGTGGCGCCGACCGCCGGCAACCCCGCAACGATCAAGGCGGCAGCGGTCAGAAGCCCCAATGCCACGCTGGCGCCCGAGGTGAGGGTGAGGGCCGCGGCGAGCGGCGCGGCGCGGCCGACGACACCCGCGCTGAGCAACTCGAGTCGGCCCGCTGCCTCCTCCGCGCGGGTGTGCCGGACAGTGACCACGATCATCAGGACTGCGACCATGGCCGCTCCGAGGGCGGTCAGTTTGATGAGGGCGAGTGAACCGATGGACGTGGGGTCGTAGACCCGTCCGTAGAGGGCGACGAGCGACGGAGTCGCATTGATCACTTCTGCCGCGTCGACCCGGCTGCTGATGTCGGGATACAGGTTGGCGGTGGCCGACGCCGAGAACCCGGCCATGGCGGCGAGTGCCAGCACCCACGCCGGCAGCAACCACCGGTCGCGCCGAATGGCGAGTCGCAGCAATGTGCCGGTTCCAGCAAACGCGTCAGGCATCGTTCGACTGGCTGCTCGCGGCGGGGCCGTAGTGACGGAGAAACAGTTCCTCGAGGGTCGGGGGCTGGCTGACGAGGCTGCGAATACCGGATGCGCTCAACGCTTGCATCAGAGCATCCATGCCTCGCTGCTCGACGTGGGCAGTGACCCGGTGGTCGTCGACGATCAGGTTGTGCACACCGGCAATCCGTTCGAGCCCGTCGGGAACCGTGACCAATTCGGCGGTGACGGAAGTCTGCGTGAGGTGACGGAGCTGATCCAGGCGACCGGTCTCCACCGCCCTGCCCTCGCGAATGATGGTCACGCGGTCGGACAACGCCTCGGCCTCGCTCAGGATGTGGCTGCTCAGCAGAATGGTCCTGCCTTCGTCGCGCAGCTCGCGCACGCACGTCCGGAAGTCGACCTCCCTCAGCGGGTCGAGGCCGGCCGTCGGCTCGTCCAGGAGGTACACGTCGGCGTTGCTGGCGAGCGCCGAGATCAACGCGACCTTCTGACGGTTGCCTCGGGAGTACGTCCGCGACTTCTTGGTCGGGTCGAGGTCGAACAGCTCGAGGTATCGGTCCCGTCGCGCCGGGTCCTGTCCACCTTGCAAGCGACCGAGCAGATCGATGACCTCACCGCCACTGAGGTTCGGCCATAGCGAGACGTCGCCCGGGACGTACGCGAGCCGGGAGTGCAGCATCGCGGTGTCCCGCCACGGATCGCCACCGAGCAGTCGAACCGTGCCGGCGTCGATCCGAAGCATGCCCAACAGAACCCGGAGCGTGGTGGATTTACCCGCGCCGTTCGGCCCGAGGAACCCGTGTACCTCGCCGCGTGCGACCTCGAGATCGAGGCCGGCGAGCGCTTTGGTGGTGCCGAACGACTTCACCAGACCGTGAGCTTCGATGACGAGATCGGAGGATGTCACGGACACCGCCATGCCATTCACGCTATGTCCGATCCTGGCGATCGGACTGGTACTACCTCGTCACGACGACTTTGAGCGCACCTGTGTCCGCGGCGTTGGCGAACACGTCGTACGCCTGCAAGAACTCGTCGAAGGTGAAGTGGTGGGTCACGAACTTGGCGGTTCCCACCTGGCCGGCGGCGATGAGCTTCAGCAACGTCGGTGTGGAGTACGTATCGACGAGGCCAGTGGTGACGGTGACGTTCTTGATCCACAGCTCCTCGAGATGCAGCGTCGCCGGCTGGCCGTGGACACCGATGTTGGCGGCGTGACCACCAGGCCTGATCAGCGCAGCGGTCAGCTCGAAGGTCGCCGGCACACCGACCGCCTCGATCGCCACATCGGCGCCGAGACCATCAGTGAGCCCTCGAACGACCTCGATCGGATCTTCTCGATCGTTGTTCACCACCACGTCGGCGCCGAACTGCTTCGCTGCGTCGAGACGGGTGTCCGCCTTGTCGATGGCAACGATGTGGCTCGGGCTGAAGAGGCGGGCGCTCATGATCGCGGCAAGACCGATCGGGCCGGCGCCGACGACCGCAACGACGTCGCCGGGCTGGACTGTGCCGTTCAGAACCCCGACTTCGTAGCTGGTGGGCATGATGTCCGCCAGCATCAGCAACTCCTCGTCACTCACACCGGCGGGTGCGGGGTGGGTCGACGTGTCGGCGAACGGAACCCGAACGAATTCGGCCTGTGTGCCGTCGATCTTGTGCCCGAGGATCCAACCTCCCCCACCGAGGCATTGCCCGTAGTGGCCCTCCCTGCAGAAGCGGCACGAACCGCACGCGGTGATGCAAGAGACGAGCACCTTGTCGCCGGGCTTGCGGTTCTTCACCGCCGCGCCGACGGACTCGATCGTTCCGACAGCCTCGTGGCCGAGAATGCGGCCGTCGATCACGGCCGGCACATCACCTTTGAGAATGTGCAGATCGGTGCCGCAGATCGTCACGGCATCCACGCGCACGATGGCGTCGGTGTCAGCCTGCAGCGTCGGCTTCGGTACGTCTTCCCATGCCTTCCGGCCTGGTCCGTGATACACGATTGCTTTCATGAGGTGACCTCCTGTTGTCGCACCTTCATCGAACCGCTGCCGAGCGATCCGAACAAGAGGCGAAGGACACAAGGTCACCAGCGCCGATCTACGGCGGGGGGGTTCGGCCGGCGAGGATCTCCGAAAGGATGTGGGCGTCGATGTTGCCGCCGCTGACGATCACTGCGACTCTCTTGGCCCGACCATCGGCGGGTTGCGCGGCGCGATCGGCGATGAAGCCGGCGAGCGCAGCTGCTCCGGACGGCTCGATCAAGTGGTGGGTGCACCGCAACAGCAGCCGCACCGCGTCGGCGCACTGATCGTCGCTGATCTGCACGATGCGGCTCGCGCCGCGCACGATGAGATCGATCGCCACCGGGTCGGGCACGCGGGTGGCCACTCCGTCGATGAACGTGTCGACAGTCTCGGTGGTGACTGGCGAACCGGCCTCGAACGACAAGGCCGTCGCCGGCGCGCCTGCCGACACGACGCCGACGATCTCCGTGGACAGTCCGAGCAGATCGCGGATCGTCATCAATCCGCAGATGCCCGAGCCCATACCGACGGGCACGTACACCACATCGAGCTCGCCCGCAGCGGAGAACAGCTCGTGCGCGTACGTCGCCACACCGAGGCACAAGTCCTTGTGGAACGACGGCACCGCCTCGAGGTTGCGTTGCTCGGCGACCTCGGCGAGGTGCTCGCGCGCCTCTTGGAAGTCGACACCGTGTTCGATCAGTTCGGCGCCGAAGCCGCGCATCGCCGCGTTCTTGTCCGGACTGTTGCCGTGCGGCACGACGATCGTGACGGGCAGCCCCGAAGCCCGACCGGCGAACGCGATGCTCTGGCCGTGGTTGCCACGGGTGGCGCTGACAACCCCGCGAACTTCGGGTCGTTCGCGCAACAGACGATCGATGTAGACAAGCCCGCCGCGCACCTTGAACGCGCCGGTGGGCGTGCAGTTTTCGTGCTTCACCCAAACCTCGGCACCGAGGGTCTCGCCGAGCAGCGGCCATACGAACTGCGGCGTCGGGGCCATGTGTCGAGCGACGACACCCGAGGCTTCTGCGAACTCGTCGCCCGTGAAGTAGGTCATGCCGTCACGACCATGTCGACGCGCACGTCATGTGCTTCCACCGGCATTTCGTCGACGAGCTGATCCTCGAAACAAACGCCGACCGACGGCGCCTTCACAGTCGGCAGGAACATGTCGTAGTAGGCCCGGCCGTAGCCCAGTCGGTCGCCGGCGAGCGTGAACGCCAGCCCGGGAACGATCACCAGATCGATCTCGGCGACATCGACGGGCGGACCAGTGGGCTCCAGCACGCCGAACTTGCTGGCAACCAACGGTGTGTCGCCACTGGCCGGGACGATGCCGGACGCCTCGACCCGGGGCAGCACCAGCTGCTTGCCCTCGACCGCCAATCTGGCGAACAGCGGGTCGGTGTCGATCTCGGTGCCGAAGGCCACGAAGGCCATCACCGTGTCGGCCTGTTGGAACTCCGGCAACTCGGCAACCTTCGCCCACAACTGCACGCTGCGCATCAGATGGTCCTCCACCACGTCGCGCACCATGCGCATTCGCTGACGGAGTGCGGCCTTGTCGATCACCCGAACAGCGTACGGCTGAGTAGGCACTGGGCTGTCAACGCAATGCGGCCTGCAAGTACAGTCCAGCGTGATGTCGATCGACCCGTCGAAGTACCGCCTCGTACTCGGCCACTTCCCCACGGGAGTCACCGTGGTCACCGCGATGGTCGATGGCGAACCCGTCGGCTTCACGATCGGCTCGTTCACCTCCGTGTCGCTCGATCCGCCGCTCGTCGGGTTCCTGCCGATGACCACGTCCGAGCGCTGGCTGCGAATGGCCTCGGCAGGTTCGTTCTGCGTCAACGTTCTGGGCGTCAATCACGGCGACCTGTGCTGGCAGTTCGCCAAGAGCAGCATCGAGGAACCGTTCGAGGGCGTCAGTTGGTCGCCCTCGCTGGTCACAGGATCGCCCGTGCTCGACGGGGCGATCGCCTGGATGGACTGCACCACTGCCGAGGTCGTCGACGCCGGCGACCACTACTTCGTGATGGGTCTGGTCGTCGCCATGGATCACGCCGATCCCGACACCCAGCCGGCGCCGTTGCTGTTCTTCCGCGGCCAACTCGGCGGCTTCGTGGGTCAGGCGTGAGCCGGCGGGTGGCGATCGCTGCCGCCGCCGACATCGTCTGCATCCTGGTGTTCGTGACCCTCGGTCGTCGCAATCACGACGAGGGCGAGACCGTCGACGGGATCCTCACCGTTGCCGCGCCGTTCCTGATCGCCCTCGTCCTCGGATGGATCGCGGCACGGGCGTGGACACGACCGATGGAGGTCGAAGCGGGGTTCATCATCTGGCCGGTCACGGTCGCGGTCGGGATGGTGTTGCGCCACTTCGTGTTCGACCGTGGCACGGCGCTGCCGTTCATCATCGTCGCCACGATCGTCACGGGCGTGTTCCTCGTCGGTTGGCGACTGGTGGCGGCGAGGGTCACCCGGAGTCGCTGAGCAACTCGGCGCCGTGCTTGCGGAGTTCAGCGAGCGTCGTGACGCCGCTCAACTGCATGACGGACCGCAGCTGATCGGTGAGCATCTTGATGACGTGCTCGACGCCGCGCTGACCGGCAGCGGCAACCGCGTAGACGTAGGGGCGGCCGATGAACGCCATGTCCGCGCCCAGGGCGATCGACACGGCAATGTCGGCGCCGTGGCGTATGCCGGAGTCGATGACGATCGGCACGTCCGGGCCCACGGCAGCGCGCAGCGGGGCCAGCATGTCGGCGGTGGCCGTGCAGCGGTCGAGTTGACGACCACCGTGGTTCGACAGCTGGAACCCGGTGACGCCGAGGTCGAGCGCGCGGCGGGCGTCGGCCGGGCCGATCGGGCCCTTCAACAGCAGCGGCCCGTTCCAACGAGCACGGATCGATTCGACGTCGCTCCAGTTCAGCGACTGATCGAACAGCGTGCCGATCCGTGTCGATGCCGCGCTCTTCACTTCCTCCGGTGAGAGTGCGGAGAAGTTGGCGAAACCGATCGCCGGGCTGCGCAGCATCCCGACCCAGTAGCCGGGCCGCCGGCCGATGTCGACGAGCGTGCGTGGGCTGAGCTGCGGCGGGATCGTCAAGCCGTTGCGCAGATCACGCGTGCGGCGACCGGTGACCACCGTGTCGATCGTCAGCACGAGTGCCTGATATCCGGCCGCAGCAGCACGGTCGATCAACGGGTCGCTGAGCCGCCGGTCGCTGGTGACGTACAGCTGGAACCACAAGTTGGGATGA
>Ga0157378_10004590_pt1 | contig 12115 bp, 13 predicted proteins | sample M65metaG_FD_115309 | JGI IMG/M metagenome (GOLD analysis project Ga0157378, IMG submission 115309) | Miscanthus rhizosphere microbial communities from Kellogg Biological Station, Michigan, USA - M6-5 metaG | ecosystem: Host-associated > Plants > Roots > Rhizosphere > Soil | place: USA: Michigan...
CGAAGCCGTCGCCTTCTACTACGCCGAGTGTTCCGGCTTCCCATAGCTCGGCGATCAGGGTGTCGTGGCGCGCAGGCTCGACGTCAATGCGCAAGTGATACATCAGGGTTCGGCGCTTGTCCGGTCTCGATCGAGCGCGCTTTCTGCTGGTCGGCTGCCGCGCCTTCGCGATCTCCGCTCGCTAGCCGAGCTAGGGCGCGCGCGCGATAGGCGTAGGGGGCGTCGCTCGATTTGAGGATGGCGGCATCGAAATCGGCGATGGCTTTCTGGTGGTCGCCGAGCTTCTCATATGCCGCGCCGCGTTGGTAGTGGCCTTCGATGGTGGGCGTGACTTGGAGGGATCGGCTGAACTCCTGGATGGCTTTGCGTGTGTCGCCGTTTTCGAGATAGATTTGGCCGCGCTCATTGTAGGCGCGGGTGGAGTCGGGGTCGAGATCGAGCGCCTTGTCGAGATCGGCCAGCGCTGCTTCTTTTTGGCTCTGGTCATGTTCGGCTACGGCGCGGTTGAGGTACGCCTCACTGTAGTCCGGCCAGATTTGAATGGCGCGGCTAAAGTGGGCCATCGCTTCTTGGTATGTGCCGGGGCTCAGCTTCTCCACACCCCGGGCGAGTTCGGCGCGCGCGCGGTCGGGGGCGTTCGCTACGTAGGCAAAGGCCAGCCATCCGGCGGTCGCGAGCACAATGACGGCCAGGGTTCTTTGCAGTAATCTCCGCTGTCTGCGCTTCTGCGCCAGCAGCGCGGCGCTGGGGGTTGCCCGGGGAAGGGGCCGAACCGCCTTGCGCCAGCGGGTGAGGAACGACTCCACTGCCATAAGGAGCGTTCCGATTATAGCTGGGCTACTCTGCGTTGGACAACTAAGAAGTACAGGCCGAGGAGGGCTAGCAGGCCTCCGCTCCAGCCCATGATGACGGGGGCGCTGAAGATGGGGATCAGTTTGCCCAGGATCAGGCTGCCTACGGGCATGCCGCCGCGGAAGGCTACGTTATAAACGCTCATCACGCGGCCGCGCATTTCGTCGGACGCTACGGCTTGTACCAGCGAACTCACCATCGACATCGAGATCATCATGGCACCGCCGGATAAGAAGATGAGAAGCAGAGAGAGCGGGAAGCGCGTGGATTGCGAGAAGGCGAAGATGATGCAGCCCATCAGCACTAGCACCATGAGCGCGGTGCGGCCTTGGCCGTGTATCTTGCCGAACGCGGCGACGATCAGGCCGCCGCACACTGAGCCCGCGCCTGAGAAAGCTAGTAGTTGTGTGAAGCCTTTGGCGCCGCCGTGCAGGACATCTTTCGCGAATACCGGGAGGAAGGTCAGCAGGGGGATGCCCAGGAGCGTCATGCCGAAGGCCAGGACGATGAGTCCGTCCATGCCGGGCTTCTTGCGGATGAAGCCGATGCCTTGGCGCATGCTGTCGAGGATGGGCTCGCTTGATTTCGCGGGAATGTATTTCACGTTGATCATATAGAGCGAGATGACCACCGCGATGAAGGAGAGGCTGTTCAATCCAAAACACCAGGCCGCGCCTACGGTGGTGAGGGCTATGCCGCCGAGGGTTGGTCCGATCACACGCGCCAGGTTGAACTGGATGGAGTTCATGGCGATGGCGTTGGGGATGTCTTCTTTGCCCACCAGAGTCGGCAGCAGCGCCTGATACGCTGGGCCGCCAAAGGCTTGCGCGCAGCCCACGATGAACGACAGGCACAGGATGTGCCAGACATGGACGACTTTGAATAGGACCAGGAGGGTCAGGATCAGCGCCGTGGTCATCTGCACGTATTGCGAGATCAGCAGCAGGTTGCGGCGGTTCATGCGGTCGGCGATGACGCCGCCTACCAGCGAAAACAGGATGATGGGGACTTGGGCGAGAAACGTGTCGAGGCCCAGGTAGAAGGAGTCTTTCGACAGGTCATAGACCAGCCACGCTTGGGCCGTCGATTGCATCCAAGTGCCGATGGTGGAGGTACAGGCTCCGAACCACATCAGCCGGAAATCACGGTGTTTGAAACTTTTGAAGACGCGGGTAAGCAAGGAACCCCAATGATGCCGAAGACTCGATTCTAGCAGTCTTTAATACACTTCGAAACAGAAGACCTTATTGGAGTCGTTGGGCGAGAGCGAATATTGGCCGTTGTCGAGTGGCTCGGAGGCTTCGACGCGATAGAGGCGGCCGTCCAGTTTGTTCACCGAAAGGTGTAGCGCTTTCGAGCCGCCCTTGCGCTTGGCGCCTTTGCCGATGGCGAGCTCGCGGCGACCGCCTTTGACGTCCCAGCGGTACAGCTCCAGGCGTTCGGGAAGCACTTTGTCGCTTTGGATCAGGAAAATGGGCTCGGCGAGCGGCGTGCGGGCCGGGGAGCTGGCGCCGGGGACGTTGTAAACGCCGGATTCCTCTTTGGCCTCGACGGCCTCGGTGGGAACCAGGTTATCGGCGTGCACCAGGTACAGCATGTCGGGCTGGGGGGGCCGGGGGCCATCGTATTTGTCGGCGGCTAGAGCCAGCGCCGGAAGGAGCAGCAGGTAAGACAAGCGTGGCATTTCGATCCTATTCTAGTTCAATCTAAAACTTGGACGAACTCCGCCAGGATTCGGTAACGGTCTTCTTCGGGGTTAAGATCCCAGGCTGCGAAGGCGGGGTTGAGCGGTTCCAGGCGGATGCGTTGGTGGGACCACTCGCCGCCCTCGTGTTCCAGCTTGTCGCTGCGATAGCGCTTCACAGTATAGCGGTCGTTCCCGCCTTGATCGAGGGCTTCGACAAGGACCAGGCGGCCCTGGCGCGATCCTGTGACGCCGCGGCGGAATATGCACAACGATTCGTCGGGGATGAGCGGTTCCATGGAGCGTCCGGCGATCCTCGCTACGAACATTTCGGGCGTCAGGCGCAGACCGGGCGGCGCTTCTTCCCAGGCTTCTTCTTCGACTCTTTCCTCAACGACGCGGTTTTCCAGGAAGGGCCCAGCGGCTACGGCTAGTGAGTAGCGCGGCAGGTGGGTGATGAACGGCTGGGCGGCGGAGTGCACATGCCGGCGATACAGGCGTCCCAACGCACGCGGGAAGTCTTCGACGATGGTCTCGCGGCGATCGCTGACGCGGACGGTGTTGGAAAGCGTGTCTTCGAGTTGAGAGAGGAACTGCGCGGCGCCCATTTGTGCGGATCGCGTCAGAAAATCGTCTTCGAGAAGCGAGAGGACCTCGGCCTCTTCCGGGGCTAGCTGTTCCCAATCGCGGCGCAGGCGAATATGGACCGAGTCGGTGGCCGGGTCTTCCAGCAGCACGCCGGCGGTCACAGCTTCCTGTCCCGGCAGGTCCACCGTCAGCAGCGAATAGCGGGCGGCGCGCGTGGCCGCAGGCGAAGTGCTGGCGAGAGACATGGTGGTCTAACTTATCGGTTGCGAATTCGAAATTGGCAGGTCACTTGCCTACCGGGTAATAGCCCTTGCGGGCCCGTACCTTGACGTCCGGCAGCGCCACTTTTACGTTCAACGAGCGGAAGACTTTATCCGAAGGCGCCGCATCGTCGGGAATATAGCGGAGGATATATTGCGTGGTGACTTCCCCGGTTATGTTGGCGACCGAGCCAAAAAGAGCGGCCGCGATGGCGGATGCAAATCCGCCGGTGTTGGCATGAAACGCCAGGTTTCCCTCATCCGACGGCGTTGACTGGAATCCGGAAACGTCCTTGTACACATTTTGCAGAGGATATTCGACGCGGCCTCCGGTTTCCTCGGCCAGCCTGGTCAGGTTCTCGCTGCCCTCGCTGGTGAAGCCGTAGGACGTGGTGCTGATGCCGTAGATGGTTACCAGATTCCGCTGCGCTACTTCGAGAACCTCCTGCAAAGTTTTCTTGCTGGAGTTGTCGTTGCCGTCTCCCACGACGATCAGCACACGGCGCGGCTCGAAGGGCTCACCCTTGATCAGCGCGCGGTTGGTGCAGGCCATATAGATGGCGTCGTAGAGCGCTGCGCCCCCGCCGGGTTTCAAGTCGCGGATCTTGGAAACGAAGGGCTCGGGATCGGAGGTGGTATTGATCATCAGCTCGGCCTTGTTGCCGTAGCCGATCAGGTAGCCGGAGAACTTTTCTTTACCGGGCAGCAGGGCCAGCATCAGCTCAGTGGCGGCATCCTGAAAATGTTTCCACTGGGTGCGGCTGGTATTACTGAGGTCGAGCAGTAAGCCGGCGACCACGGGCTGCGCGCGCTCGCGGGAAAAGAATTCGATGGTCTGCGGCTTGCCTTCGTCGAGGATCTGGAAGTCTTTCTTTTCGAGGTTGGAAACGAAGCGACCCTTGTCGTCGGTGACGGTCACGGGCACAATGACCTCGTTGACTTCGACCTTGATGGAGGCTGCGCCGGGCTCCGGCTGCTCCTGCGCGGCGGGGGGCGGGGGGATAGATGCCGTCTGCTGCGCGAAACTCTGCGCCAGCAGCAGCGGCGCCCAGCAAACCAACAGCTTGAGTTTCATAAAGATCCTGCCCATGATTATAAACCACTGGGGCGGAGATTGGCTCGCAGATGGGACCCGATGGACACAGATAAGAAAAACCGCGCTACGTTCCTGTGTGAGCCTATGCTCTTTGTTACGCTAGTAACGATGCCTGACAATGTTCGCCGCTTTCAAGCCGGACCCGATCCTTTTGGCCGCACCTGGGAGGTGGAGTTTCGCTGGCTGCAGACCGGCATTTCCATCCGCCACGCTGATACTGTCGATGTGAAGTTTGTGGTGTGGACGGAGGGGGAGGACAAGCAGGAAAAGATCGTCGCGCTGCCGCATGCGCTGCTGCTGACGCTGGCCGCTAAATCCGGACATGCGCTGACGGATCCGTGGTGCCTGAGGCTTGCGGGGCGGCATTTGCGCTACATGATCTCGTCGGGGGAGGATCTGGAAAAGACGCTGGTCACCCTGTCCGCGGCCGATCTGGAGCGTGCCAACGGCGTGTTGCAAACTGCCTAGCCGCGAACCGGCGGCGAACTCATGGTAAATATAGTTTTGGATGCGCGGTAGCACGCACGTGCCTTTGAATTGAGGAGGGGAGCGATGGTCAACTGCCCGCTTTGCGATGCGGTCATAGATGTTGACGAGGAAGAACTGGACGAAGGGGATTCGCTTATCTGCGAGGAGTGTGGCGCAAATCTCAATGTAAGTGGGGTGAGTCCGCTGGAACTGGTGCCGGATGGAGTCGATGACGAGGATGAAGACGATCTCGACGACGATCTGGACGAGGACGAAGACGAGGACGCGGACGAAGACGACGAAGACGAAGATGAGGACAAGGCCTGGAAGTAAACTGGCCGCCGCCTTGTGCGGCTGCGCATTGCTGCTGGCGGGTGTATCGCCGGCACAGCGCAAGAACGACGAGGCGCATGCGGTGGTGGCGGGAGCGGTGTTCCGCGAGAACGGCTTCTCCTTGCCAGGGGCCACGGTGACGCTGGCGATGAAAGACGCGCCGAAGGGAAAGAAACTGCAAGCGGTCAGCGACGCGCGCGGCGAATTCGCTTTCCGGGTGGCGCCGGGGGCGGCGACTTACGTGGTGAAGGCGTCCATGAAGGGCTTTCAGGCGGCGGAAAAAGAGGCTGCGATCGGCGGCGAGGAGCGCGCGGAGGTAACTTTGGTGTTGCCGGCCGAGTCCAAATGAGTAGGAGCCAAAACATGCTGCGAGCACGGAGCCGTCGTCGGCTGATGATTGCGGGACTGGCGCTGTTTCTCTCGGCGGGGCTGTTTGGCCAGGAGCAGACGCGCAAGGAGAAGCGCGAAGAGGCTAGGCTGCGCTCCGTCATGGGAATGGTGGTGGACGCGCAGGAGCAGCCGGTGAGCGGTGCCGTCGTCCAGTTGAAGGACATGCGCACGCTGCAGGTGCGATCGTTCATTACGCAGGGCGACGGGCAGTACCATTTCTCGGGGCTGAGCCGGGATATCGAGTATCAGGTGACGGCCAAGTCCGGCGACATGACGGCGGCGGCGCGGACGCTGAGTATCTTCGACAACCGCAAAGATGCGGTTATGAATTTCAAGCTCGACAAGCCCGAAAAGAAATGAAGCTGCTGCTTGGTCTGGTCCTGATGGCTGTGGGGTTGGCGGCGCAGAGCCCGGCCAAGTTGACGCCTATCGATCAAGTCAGCTATCCGAAAATGATTGCTTCACACCATAGCAAAGTGGTGCTGGCTAACTTCTGGGCCACCTGGTGCGTGCCTTGTCGCAAGGAGATGCCGAAACTGGTTCAATTGTCGCGGAAGCTGGCATCGCGCGGATTCGATCTGGTGATGATTTCGGCGGATGAGGCGGAGCAGCGGGGCGCGGCGGCCAAGCTGCTCGAGGACAATCGTGCGGAGGGCGCGAGTTATCTGCTGAAAACTGCCGATAACGATAAGTTCTATTCCGCGGTGGATGCCAAGTGGTCTAGCGGCGAGTTGCCGGCTCTGTTCCTTTACGATCGCAGCGGGAAAAGAGTGCGGTCCTTTTTCGGCGAGACTTCGATCGCGGATCTGGAAACCGCCATTAGCAAGTTGCTGTAGTGCGCGGCGCCGCTGTCCTTTCCCTCATCGCTTCTGTTGGATTTGCGCAGAGTTTCGTTTTCGAACACGCGACGGTGATCGACGCGACTGGCGCGCCTCCTAAAAAAGACTTCAGCGTAGCGGTGCGCGACGGGCGCATTGTGTCTGTAAAGCCGCAGGCGGACGCGGTGCCTGGTGCGGTGCTGATCGATGCTACGGGCAAGTTCCTGATCCCGGGGTTGTGGGACATGCACGTGCATATCACGGCGCCGCAGATCATGTTTCCGTTGCTGGTGGCGAATGGGATCACGGGCGTGCGCGAGATGTACTCGGACGCTGCGCTCTCGACGATTCGGGAGTGGAGGCTGCTGCCGGACGCGCCGCGGCTGTTTGCTCCGGGGTTTATCGACGGTCCACTCATGACGGGCAGTCTGCCGGACGCGGTGGCAGTAGCGAACGCGGAGCAGGCGAGGGCTGCGGTGCGCGCGCTGCAGGCGGACGGCGCAGATTTCCTGAAGGTGTACAACAGCGTCCCGCGGGTGGCGTTTCTGGCGCTGATGCAGGAGGCGCGCGCGGCGGGGATTGCGGTGGCGGGGCATGTGCCGGAGGAGGTGAGTCCGCTGGAAGCGTCGGCGGCGGGCATGCGCAGTGAGGAGCACCTGAACAATATTTTGCTGAACGCGTCGAGGGATGAAGTGCGTCTGCGGGCGGAGCGCGTGGCTACCATGAACGATCCCAAGATCAGCGGGGCGGAGCGACTGCGGTTGCTGGCGTGGCCGCTGCTGGCGGGGCTGGTGGACACTTACGACGAAAAGAAAGCTGCTGCGCTGTTCCAGGCGTTCGTGAAGAATGGGACTTGGCAGACGCCGACGCTGGCGATCCTGGACGGGTTTGTGCATGAGCTGGACGATGAGTCTGTGAACGATCCGCGCAGGCGATACCTTCCTAAGGTCTGGACGGACAATTGGGACCCGCGGGTGATTTATTACTTGAAAGATCAATCGCCGGCGGAGTACGAAGTGCTGCATCAGCGGATGCGGATGCTGTTGACGCGTTACCGGAAGCTGGTAGGGGATATGCATCGCGCTGGCGTCGAGTTGCTGGCGGGGACGGATACGAATCCGTTGAATCCGGTGTTGCCCGGGTGGAGTCTGCATGAGGAACTGGCGCTGCTCGCGGAGTCCGGGTTGACGAACATGGAGGCGCTGCAGACGGCTACACGGAATCCGGCGCGGTACTTTGGGATTTTGCAGGAGACGGGGACAGTGGAAGTTGGGAAGTCAGCGGATCTGATTTTGCTGGATGCGGATCCGTTGGAGGATATTCGGAATACGCAGAAGATCAATACGGTGGTGATGCGGGGGCATTACTATTCGCGCACGGATTTGGATGCGATGTTGGAGCGGGCTGCCGCGGTGTCTGCGGGGGCGCGTTAATCGCCGCAGCGTTCTACTTCTACCAGGCAGCTATAGAACGTGGGACCGCCGCCGATGTCGGTTAGGCGATCTGACGTTAGTAGGTTGACACTCGAGGCATCTTCGGCGCGTTTGTTCCAGCGGACGGAAGGGGCGCGGGCTACACCGGGTTGGACTGCGCCGTTTACGTCGGCTCGTAGCGTCAGACTGCCGCGGTCGTTGTAGACGCGTACACGATCGCCGGAGCGTATGCCGCGCTGCGCGGCGTCGGCTTGGTTTAGGTGGAGCAGGGACGTGGCGGCGTCTACATGCTTGCGGTTGCCGAAGGTGGAGTTCATGCTGTCGTCGTTCTTCGACGAGATTAATTCCAAGGGAAAGCGGGCTTGGAGCTTCGCGTCGCCGAAGCGGGATTCCAGGGGCGGGGCGTAGTCCAGCGTTTCGGCGCCGAATTCGCACTTGCCGGACGCGGTACCGAATCCGCCTTCGGCGAAGGGCAGGAAGGGTGTGCCGGGTTCCGAGATATTCAGGCGGATGGAGTGTTCGGCGTCCAGGCGTTCTAGTGTTATGCCTTCCAGGAATTTGTGTCCCGAATTTAGCAGCGAGCGGATCATGATGTCTTCGGAGTCGCGGAAGCACTGGTCGTCGAAACCCATGCGCAGGGCCAGGTCGCGGAATACTTCGACGTTGGAACGGGTTTCGCCGGGGGCTTCCAACACGGGGCGCGCTAGCTGCACGTGGAAATGACCATAGGCGCGGTAGAGATCGGTGTGCTCCAGGAACGTGGTCGAAGGCAGCAGAATGTCGGCGTAATCGGCGGTGTCGGTCTGGAATTGCTCGAGCACTACAGTGAACAGATCTTCGCGGCGCATTCCTGCTAGCACCTTGGCTTGATTCGGGGCGATGGTCGCGGGGTTGGAATTGTAGACCACCATGGCTTTGACGGGCGGGTCGCTGAGTTCCGTAAGGGCTTTGCCTAGCTCCGACATATTGACGATGCGGGCTGGGCGCGGCTGTAGTTCTGGCATCTCTAGAGCGGCGCTGTTGAAGTGAAACGCATGCGAGGTGGAGAGTTGCAAGCCGCCGCCTACTTCTTTCCAGGATCCGGTTAGGGCAGGGAGAGCGGTGATGGCTCGTACGGCGGCGCCGCCGTGTTCGCTGCGTTGGACTCCGTAATTCAGGCGGATGGCGGCGGGGCGCGTGGTGGCGTAATCGCGCGCTAGTTGGATGATGTCTGCGGAGGCGATGCCGGTTAGGGCTGCCACGCGAGTTGGATCGTAGGTGCGGGCTAGCGCGGCTAGTTCGTCGAAGCCATGGGTGTGGCGCGCTACGTAATCGACGTCGTAAAGGTTTTCGCCGATGATTACATGGATCAGCCCCAGCGCCAGCGCTAGATCGCTACCGGGGTTGACGGAGAGATGGCGGTCGGCTAACGCTGCCGTGCGGGTCTTGACGGGGTCGATCACCACCAGCTTGGCTCCGTTGCGGCGGGCTTCGACGATGAAGGGCCACAGGTGCACGTTGGTGCCGTGGATGTTCGCGCCCCAGGCGATGATCAACTTCGAGTGGCGGAACTGTTCGGGCTCGGTGGCGTAGCGCAGACCTAGCGTTGCGGTGAGGGCGGCGCCGCCGGTCGAGGAGCAAATGGTGCGGTCGAGGCGCGAGGCTCCCAGGCGATGGAAGAAGCGGCGGTCCATGCCGGAGCCGTTGAGCAAACCCATGGTGCCGGCGTAGCTGTAGGGGAGAATCGATTCGGGTCCGTGCTCTTGCGCGATGGCGGCCAGGCGGCTCGCGATGGTGCCGAGCGCTTCGTCCCAGGAGATGCGGGCGAAGTGGCCCTGGCCTTTGGGGCCGCTGCGTTTTTGCGGATAGAGCAGGCGGTCGGGCGAATATTCGCGTTCCAGGTATTGAGCCACTTTGCCGCACAGGAACCCGCGAGTGACGGGATGATCGGGATCGCCGCGCAGGCGCGTCGCGCGGCCATCCTCGATGTGGACTAGCAGGCCGCAGGCGTCGGGGCAATCGAGCGCGCAGACGGAGTGCCGGACCTGTCCCGAACTGCTGCCAGATGGCATATTCGCAGGATAACAATTGGCGGCCGGGCGTGCGATCCTAGGAGGCGCTATGAGAGTTGCTGCCCTGGTCATCCAAAACGTAGTGCGCGTGCTCGGCCTGATTTTGCTGGTGCTGGGGTTTCAGTTCTGGACCGGCCTGGCTCTCCAATTGGTGCCCGTGCACATGCGGATCGGCGAGATTCTGGTGGCCCTGTTGTGGATTCTAGCGGCGCTGGGTCTGCGCAGAGGAGTGCCGCCGGGATTGGTTCTGGGCGGTATGTTTTATGGCGTAATCGTGCTGGCGTTTGCCTACCGGATGGGGACGTTCCTGCCGGGGAGTGCGCACGAAGTTATCCGCGTGGTGCATTTTCTGTTCGGTTTAGGAGCGATCGGCATGGTGGAAATAATCGGCGGCCGAATCAAGCGCGCGGCAATTCGCTAGGATAACTTCATCTTTCTTATGCCTCTCGCTGCCGGTGACAAATTAGGCCCTTACGAAACGTTATCGCCCATCGGGGCCGGAGGCATGGGCGAAGTATGGAAGGCCCGCGACACGCGGCTAGGGCGCATCGTCGCTATCAAAATTTCGCATCAGCAATTCAGTGAGCGCTTCGAACGCGAGGCGCGGGCTATTGCAGCGTTGAACCACCCCAACATCTCGCAACTTTACGATCTGGGGACGCTGCCGGAGGGCGGCGGCTACCTGGTGATGGAGTATATCGAGGGCTCGCCGATCGGGCCGGTCGACTCGCCGCGTAAGCTGCTGGATCTGGCGGTGCAGATCGCCGACGGATTGGCTGCGGCGCACGCGGCGGGGTTTACGCATCGCGATCTTAAGCCTGACAATGTGCTGGTCACGGGTCCGCAGACGGCCAACCCGGGGCGCGTGAAGATCCTTGATTTCGGGCTCGTCAAACGCGTTGGTGGCGTCACCCAAACTGATGCCACGCAGACCATCGCGCAGGTCACCAACCCGGGCACGGTGTTGGGGACGGTGTCGTACATGAGTCCGGAACAGGCGCGCGGCGAAGAGGTAGATTCGCGCAGTGACCAGTTCTCTTTTGGGCTGATCATTTACGAAATGGCCGCAGGCAAGCGCGCGTTTGTACGCGGGAGCGCGGCGGAAACCATGGCGGCCATCATTCGCGACGAAGTGGAGCCCTTGCCGTCGACGGTGCCCGCGCCCCTGCGCTGGGTGGTGGAGCGGTGTCTGGCGAAAGACCCAGCGGAGCGCTATGACTCGACGAAGGATCTTTACCGCGAGTTGAAGCTGGCGCGCGAGCGGCTGTCGGAGGCGAGTTCCAGCGGTTCGCAGGCTCCGGTGCAAGTCGCGCCGCCCGGGGCACGGCGTCCGTCGTATCGCATGTGGGGAGCGGTGGTGCTGGCGGGGCTCATAGGATTCGGCGCCGCGTTGTTCTGGCCCATGCCGGCGCCCGAACCGCCCCGGCTCCTGCCCTTCGCTACTGAATTTGATTTGCAGAGTAGCCCGCGCTGGTCGCCCACCGGCGATCGTATCGCTTACATTGCGGAGGTCGACGGGATATTCCAGGTATTCAGTAAAAAGCTGGACGCCGCTACGCCTACGCAGATCACGCATGAGCCGGTGTCGTGCTCCGGGCCGGTGTGGTCGGCCGACGGCACGCGCATCTACTTCATCGAAGGCTTTCCGCCGGCGATGAGCGTGCACAGCGTTGCGGTGGCGGGCGGACCGTCGCAACTGGTGCGCGAGAACGTGTTGATGGCGGAGCTGACGCCGGACGGCAAGACCATGGCCATGCTGTTGCGTGACGAGGGCAGCAAGTATCGTTTGGCTTTTGCCTCGCCTCCGGAGGCCACGCCGCAATTTTACAAGCGCGGAAAGTTCAGCACTATGTTTGCCGCCAACGAAACCAGCATGCACGTCCATCCCAGCGGCAAGTTTGTGGGATTGATGTTCGGCAATCGAGAGTTCTGGAAGGTGCCCTTGGGTGATGGTGAGCCGGAACTGATTCAAGGGCTGCGGAGCATCGACGACTTCGCGTTTTGGAACGACGAGCGCCACATTCTGGCCATTCACGTGGTCAATACATCCGATTCCGATCTGTCCGTGGTCGACTTGGCCAACGGATCTTCGCGGCGGATTTTTGCGGCCGCCAACCAAACCATTCCGGCGGTGAGCAGGGA
>Ga0157378_10004593_pt1 | contig 12114 bp, 12 predicted proteins | sample M65metaG_FD_115309 | JGI IMG/M metagenome (GOLD analysis project Ga0157378, IMG submission 115309) | Miscanthus rhizosphere microbial communities from Kellogg Biological Station, Michigan, USA - M6-5 metaG | ecosystem: Host-associated > Plants > Roots > Rhizosphere > Soil | place: USA: Michigan...
CCACAACCACAAATAGCAGCATCTCTTCGGCATAGCCGAAGAAACGGTTGCAAAATTGCGCGGCGACAAATTCCCAATAGCTTGTGGCGAACGCCGTCAGCAGGGTGAATGCCGCCTGGCCGAAGATGGTGAAAAGCAGCAGGCGCCGCCGTCCCACCAGGTCGGCGCTTGCCGCCAGGAAAAATGCAAAAAAAGCAGCGATCCGGAATGTGGCCAATGTGGGCGCAAGTTGGTTTTCCGCGATATGCAGCGAGGCCTGGATCTGCTTGGTCGCCAAGCCGAAAAGATTGATGTCGTAGCCGGCGAAAAAGGCGGCGGCACCCACCAAGAGAAAAATGCGCTCGGTGCGCCGGTCGATCGGTACAGGCGGCCGGAAATATTTCAGGATGCGCGCCGGATCGGAATCCCTGCTCATCGCAAGTTCCGCAACCGGTCGAGCGCACCCTGCAGGATGTAGGCGGCGGCCATCTTGTCCACCACTTGGCCCCGCCGCCGGCGCGAGGCATCGGCCTCCAATAATGTGCGGATGACGGCGCTGGTGGACAGCCGTTCGTCCTGCAGGACCAGGGGCCGCGCAGACCGGGCGGCCCAGTTGCGGGCAAAGGCGCGGGCCGATTGGGCGGAGGGTCCGTCGGAACCGTCCATGTTCAGGGGCAGCCCGACCACCAGGCCGCCGACGCCTTGCGCACTTATTATAATGTCGAGCTGGGCGGCATCGGCGGCAAATTTGCCCCGTTTCAGGGTCTGCATCGGCGTGGCGATGGACAGCAGGGTATCGGACAGGGCCAGGCCAATGCTCTTTTCCCCCAGATCCAGGCCCAACAGCCTTTGGCCGGGGGGGATTTTCAGCTCCTCCAGCGCCACAATGGCCAAGGCGGGTTCCCCTTTTTGGTCTCTTTTCGGGGGGCGGTCCGGCTCGCGCCTGACGCCCTGCTTGCCTCCGGACCCCCCGGTTGCTAGCTACCGGGTTCTACTATCACAGCAGGAACCTCATGTCCGTCGACAAGGACACCGTGCGCCGTATCGCCAAATTGGCCCGCCTGGCCGTGCCGGAAACCCGGCTGGAACCGATGGCCGCCGAACTGAACGGCATCTTTCAATGGGTCGAGATGCTGGGCGAGGTCAAGATCGAGGGCGTGCCCGCCATGACCTCGGTGGTGGCGCAGAAGCTCAAATGGCGCAAGGACGAGGTGACGGATGGCGGCCAGGCGGATGCGCTGCTGACCAATGCGCCGGAAGGCGAAGACCATTTCTTCGTCGTGCCCAAGGTGGTGGAATAATCATGTCATCCGACTTGACCGCCATGAGCTTGGCCGCGGCGCGCGATGCCATCCGGGCCAAGCAGATCTCCTCCCGCGAACTGACCGCGGCCTTCGTCTCGGCGATCGAAAAGGCGCGGCCGCTGAATGCTTTCATCATCGAAGCCGGCGAAAAAGCGCTGGCGATGGCGGACGCGTCCGACAAACGCATCGCTGCTGGAAAGTTCGGCGCCCTGGAAGGCTTGCCGCTGGCGATCAAGGATTTGTTCTGCACCAAGGGCACGCGCACCACTGCGGCCAGCAAGATACTGGGCAACTTCGTTCCGCCCTATGAATCCACGGTCACCCAGAATCTGTGGAATGAAGGCGCGGTGATGCTGGGCAAGACCAACCTGGACGAATTCGCCATGGGCTCGTCCAATGAGACCTCGGCCTTCGGCCCGGTGTTCAATCCCTGGCGGGCCAGCAACAGCAACGCCAACCTGGTGCCGGGCGGCTCGTCCGGCGGATCGGCGGCGGCGGTCGCGGCCGATTTGTGCCTGGCGGCCACCGGTACTGACACGGGCGGCTCGATCCGCCAGCCGGCGGCGGTGACGGGGCGCGTTGGGTTGAAGCCGACCTATGGCCGCTGTTCGCGCTTCGGCATCGTGGCCTTTGCCTCCTCCCTGGACCAGGCCGGCCCGATGACCAAGACGGTCCGGGATGCCGCCATCATGCTGAAGACCATGGCCAGCATCGATCCCAAGGATTCGACCAGCGTGGACCTACCGGTGCCGGATTACGAAAAACTGCTGGAAGGCGGCATCAAGGGGCTGCGCGTGGGCATTCCCAAGGAATATCGGATTGACGGCGCCCCCGCCGAGATCGATGCGTTATGGTCCAAGGGTGCGGACTGGCTGAAGGCGCAAGGCGCGGACGTCGTCGAAGTGTCGCTGCCCCACACCAAATATGCGCTGCCCACTTATTATATCGTGGCACCGGCCGAGGCTTCCTCCAACCTCGCCCGCTATGATGGGGTCAGGTTCGGCTATCGCGCCGCAGGCCTCCGCGACATCACCGACCTGTATGAGAAAAGCCGGGGCGAGGGTTTCGGCGCGGAAGTGCAGCGCCGCATCCTGATCGGCACCTATGTTCTGTCGGCGGGCTATTACGACGCCTATTATGCCCGCGCCCAGAAGTTGCGGTCCTTGATCAAGCAGGACTTCGAGCAGGCCTTTGAGGTTTGCGATGTGCTGTTGACGCCGGCAACGCCGGGACCAGCCTTCGGCGTGGGTGCCAAGACCGCGGACCCGGTCGAAATGTACCTGCAGGACGTCTTCACGGTGACCGTCAACCTGGCGGGATTGCCTGGGATTTCCGTACCCGCGGGGCTCACCGCCAATGGCCTGCCTTTGGGCCTGCAGCTGATCGGCAAGGCGTTCGACGAGGCGACCATGTTGCGGGCGGCGCAGGCCGTCGAGACCGCCGCCGGTTTCAAGCACAGTCCCGCCAAATGGTGGTCGGTATGAGCGCAGCCGTGAAAGACAAGCTCCTTAAGGGCGAATCCGGCGATTGGGAAATCGTCATCGGCATGGAAGTCCATGCCCAGGTCCTGTCCAACGCCAAGCTGTTCTCCGGCGCCTCCACCCAGTTCGGCGCCGAGCCCAACAGCCAGGTCTCCTTCATCGATGCGGGTTTTCCCGGCATGCTGCCCGTGATCAACGAGAAATGCGTCGAGCAGGCGGTCCGTACCGGGCTGGGGCTGAAGGCAAAAATCAACCTGCGCTCCCTGTTCGACCGCAAGAACTACTTCTATCCCGACCTGCCCCAGGGCTATCAGATCAGCCAGTACAAGGACCCGATCGTGGGCGAGGGCGAGGTTCTGATCGACCTCAAGGATGGCGAAACCATCCGGGTCGGCATCGAGCGGCTGCATTTGGAGCAGGATGCGGGCAAGTTGCTGCACGACCAGCACCCTGACTCCAGCTTTGTCGACCTTAACCGCTCGGGCATCGCCCTGATGGAGATCGTCACCAAGCCGCATATGCGCTCCAGCGAGGAAGCGGCCGCCTTCCTGAAGAAATTGCGCGCCATTGTGCGCTACCTGGGCACCTGCGACGGCAATATGGACGAAGGCTCCATGCGGGCCGACTTCAATGTCTCGGTCTGCCGGGTGGGCGGTTATGACAAATTCCGCCAGACCGGCGATTTCAAGCATTTGGGCACCCGCTGTGAGATCAAGAACGTCAATTCCATGCGCTTCATCGCCCAGGCCGTGGAGTACGAAGCCCGGCGCCAGATCGAGGTGGTCGAGAGCGGCGGGCAAATCCGCCAGGAGACCCGCCAGTTCGACAGCCGGGCGGGGGAAACCCGTTCCATGCGCTCCAAAGAGGAGGCGCATGACTATCGCTACTTTCCCGATCCCGATCTTTTGCCGCTGGAATTGGACGCGGCCTGGGTGGCGGAAATTCAAAAGACCTTGCCGGAGCTCCCGGACGAGAAGAAGGCCCGTTTCATGGCGAAGGGGTTGTCGGCCTATGACGCTTCCGTCCTGGTGGCGGAGCGCGAACTTGCGGATTTCTATGAGGAATTGGCCAAAGGCGTGGATGCCAAGGCGGCCGCCAATTGGCTGAACAATGAAATCCTGGGCCGTCTCAATCGCGATGGCCTGTCGATAACCCAAGTGCCGGTGAGTGCCGATGCCAACAATGCCATCATCCGGATGATCGCGGACAACACCATCTCCGGCAAGATTGCCAAGGACCTGCTCGACATCGTTTGGGCCGAAGGCGGCGATCCAAGGGCGGTGGTGGAAACGCGCGGGCTGAAGCAGGTGACCGACACCGGCGCCATCGATGCCGCCATCGAGGCGGTGATTGCCGCCAATCCCGACAAGGTCGAAGAGGTGAAGGCCAAGCCCAAGCTTGCCGGTTGGTTCGTCGGTCAGGTGATGAAGCAGACGGGGGGGAAGGCCAATCCGGCGGCGGTCAATGCCGCGCTCAAGGCCCGACTCAACCTGCCCGAAGAGGGGTGATTCGCACAAAATGCGCAATTTGCAATCCGGACCCGCATTTTTCGCTTTTTTTAGTCCGTACACGGAATGCTGAATTTAACCCTTGTAAAATGGGGGTTTCCCGCATTTCCTGTTTTTCCGCTTTTTTCAAAACCCCAGGTGGAGTTGCATTTCAAAATGCAAGTACTTCATATTGATGACGTTTTGGGGGGCGGCGCGAGTCGTTCAGACCCGAACAAACGATAGAGGAGTTGAACATGGCTGCGAAGAAGAAGGCCAAGAAGGCCAAGAAGGCGACAAAGAAGAAGGCCGCCAAGAAGAAGAAATAAATGACTTCGGTCATTTAGTATCTTCTCGGGTGCCCTGATCATTCACCAGGATGTACCCGATGAAATAAGGCAAAAGCCGCGGCCCCCGCTAGGGTGCCGCGGCTTAGCTTTTTCTGGCGCCGGCTTGCGCCCCCCGATATGTGACAGCGCGGCGATCTATCGCCTTGCCGACGGGCCCCCCATCCCCCATCTGCTTGGCCACACCAGAGGAGGCGGATCATGGTCCGGAAACCCACAAGGAAAGCTGCGAAAAGGAGCAAGGCTCCCTCCCGCAAGACCAAGCCGATCGCCCTTTATTACTGGTCCACCCCCAACGGCCATAAGATCAGCATCATGCTGGAGGAGTTGGGCGTCCCTTACGCCTTGCATACCATCAACATCAACAAGGGGGAGCAGTTCACCCCTGCCTTCCTGAAAATCTCCCCCAACAACCGGATCCCGGCGATCCTGGACCCCGATGGCCCCGGAGGCAGGCCAATCTCGGTTTTTGAGTCCGGCGCGATCCTTCAGTATCTGGGCCGCAAGTATGGCCGCTTCTATCCACAGGAGGAGCGCAAGCGCGTCGCGGTGGAGGAGTGGCTGTTCTGGCAGGTGGGCGGGCTGGGACCGATGGCAGGCCAGGCCAACCATTTCCTCCACTATGCCCCCGAAGACCTGCCTTATGCCAAGAAGCGCTACAGCGATGAAGTCCACCGGCTGTTCGGGGTGATGAACACCCGGCTGGCCAACCGCAAGTTCCTGGCGGGCACCTACTCCATCGCCGACATCGCCTGTTGGGGCTGGGTTCTATCCGCTACCAAATACACGCCCATCGACGAATTTCCCCATCTCAAGGCCTGGCGCGACCGGGTGGGGGCGCGGCCGGCGGTCCGCCGCGGCAAGGCCGTGGCGGCGGATTTGCGTAAGCCCTTGGCGGAAGAGGATAGAAAATTCCTGTTCGGCCAGCGCGCGCGGTAATCCGATCTAGTTCGTTAGCGTTTCCTTCATGGACCCTAATCCGTATTAGTACCTAAGGCTAACCGGCATTTACCGCGTCTTAGTTTTCCAGGTCGCACCATCCTCGTGCGCGCAAGGCATCGGGCCTGCACGCGATAGGAGAAATGTCGTGGCGTGCATCGACGTAGATTCACTCGCGCAATACGAGCGAGATGCAAAGGAAGGCCGCGCGGATGCCCTCTACAATCTGGGCCTCGCCTATTCGACCGGCCAGGGCGTGGGCGTCGACATGGTCGCGGCACACAAATGGTTCAACCTGGCTGCGGTGCGCGGCATCGATGCCGCCAAGGGATGGCGCAATCAGCTTGCGGCGGAGATGAGCTCCGTCCAAATCGCCGAGGCGCAACGCTTGGCGCGCGAGTGGTTGAAATATTTTAGATAATTATTTCGTCGCGCCTTCAGCCAGCACCGGCATTCGCGGCGGATTGGGCGCATACAAGTCCGCCAGGATCCTGAGCGGTGCATCCCTTCCCGCCTGCCGCGCCCGATAGACTTCCGCATTCTCCAACACCCGCTGCACATAATTTCGGGTTTCGCCGAACGGAATCTGCTCGATCCAGTCCAGCGGGTCCGTCACGCGCGGATCGCCATTGCTGGCCAGCCATCTGCGCACATTGTTGGGCCCTGCATTGTAGGCCGCCGCCGCCAGTACCCAGGACCCTCCGAAACGATCCAACTGGCCGCGGCACTCGGTCATGCCCAATTGCATATTGTAAGCCGGATCGCTGAGAAGGGCGCCAGGCCGGTAAGGCAGCTTTGCCAGCCTGGCGGCGATCTTGGCGCTCGGCAGCATCATCTGCATGAGCCCCCGCGCGCCGGCGCTCGATACCGCATAGGCGTCGAACTCGGTCTCCTGCCGGATCAGTCCGAGCACCAAGGCCTGGTCCGGCGCGTCGCCCGGTCCCGGATAGGTGGGCAAGGCAACCGTCGGATGGGTGAAGGCGGGGAGATAGACGCCGTCATAGCTGAGCCCCTTGGCCAGCCGGACCGCAATTTCGGGGTAGCCCCATTGGTTCAACAGCATCATCAGGCGCTTGATGTGGCGGGGGGAGGGATAGGCCGCCACATCGCGATCCACGAACAGTCGCAGGCTGCCGACCTGGCCCAGTTCGGCCAGGATCTTGATCTCGCCCATCAGGGCATCGCCGTCCAGTTCGGCGGTGCTGAGAGCCTCCACACCCGTGTCGCTCAGGCGTAGGCTCGGCGCGGCATCGATGCGCGCGAGCGCAAGCTGGCCATAAAAGGTTTCCGGATAATTGGCCGCCAGCCGGTACTGGGCGCGGGCGCCGGCCATGTCGCCCTGTGCTTCATACGTTCTGCCCAGCCAATATTTCGCCCGCGACTTGCTGATGGGTCGCGACACGGCGGCGTCCAGGTTCTGGAACGTGGCCAGGGCGCTGGTGGGCTCTTTGAGGAACCGCAGCGCGATGAAGCCGGCAAGGAATTGCTGTTCGACATATTGGTCGCCACTGGCCAAACCGGCATGTTGCACCAGGTCGTAGGCAAGCTTGGGATTGGCGCTGGCAAGGGCGTCGCGCGCCTGGACATTCACTTCGGCCCACCAGCGGGCCGTGTGGTTCTTCGCCAAGTCCGTCGCCGGTATGCGCAGCAACAGCGCATGGGCCTCATTGTCTCGATCCGCCAGCCTCAACGCCCGGCTCCAATCGAACAGCAGGTTGGGATCGGGATTGTCCTTCAGCGTGTTCATCAAGGCTTCGGCCTTGGGCAGGCCCACGGACGCAAGCGCGATGCGGCCATTGGCAATGTCGGCCGTGGCCGCGTCCACGCGGCTGACCTGGCGCTTGGCGGCGCTGATTTCGCCCCGCCACAGCAAAGCGTCCAGCCGGGCGCGATCGTTTTCTTGTGTCAACAGGGCGCTGTCCTTTTGCAGGATCGCCTGTTCGGTGGGAAGGTCGAAGCTGCCGTCGCTCCAACCGGCCCGGATCAGCGCCGCGCCACGCGCTGTCTCGCCGGTGGCAAGCAAGGCTTCGCCCAGCCGGATCTTGCCGATACTGGAATTGGGTGTTCGCGCGGCGAACCAGGCCAAAATGGCGGAAGCCGGCATGTCGGGCGCGATCTGGGCCTCAGCGCGTGCCTGCAAGGTCCCACGCAGCGGCCAAGTCCCGGCCGCACTCTTGGACTCGGTGTCGCGCATGGCCGTGTCGATCTCTGCAAAGCTGGCGCCACTGTCGCGATCCAGTGCGAAGCGCCATTCCAGCAACCGCCGGGCGGTTGCGTTGTGTCCCTGGGCCGCCAGGCCGCGCGCGCCCGCCCAATCGCCGCGCTCCGCTGCTTCAAAGGCCCGTACGAACAGGTCATGATCGGCCATGGCCAGAACCCGGATCCGGCTAGGGCGGGGGCCCGGCAAGCCTCCCGGCGCAGCGCTGCTGCCGTCCGGGATGGGCTGCATCGCCACCACACCGCCATTGCGGGTCAGCCCGGACGGCATGGGGGCCGAGGAGGTCTGGGCCACGGCGGCGGCGGCCGTGGCGGTCAAAAACAGGAAGGCACGCAAAAAGGGCATGGTCACTATTTCGGCCAATGGCTTGTTGAAAAACTGAATATCAGCTTAGACGGTGCGGCTAGCCTGCGGCCATAATGGGGCCAACTAATATTGGAAGACCGGCCGGGCACAAATGTGACCGCAACCAGGGACAGAAAAAGTCATGACCGATATTCGCGACCGCATCAAAGGCTCCATTACCGCCCTGATCACACCTTTCAAGGATGGCAAGGTGGACGAGGCCGCGTTCCGCAAGCTGGTGAACTGGCAGATCGCCGAAGGAACCCAGGGCCTGGTTCCCTGCGGGACCACTGGCGAATCACCAACCCTCAGCCATGAGGAGCATAACCGGGTGATCGAGCTTTGTGTCGAGGAAGCCAGGGGCCGGGTGCCCGTGATCGCGGGCACGGGCTCCAACTCCACAGAGGAGGCGATCGCCCTGACCCGCCATGCCAAGGACGTGGGTTGCGACGCGGTGCTGTCGGTGACGGGGTATTACAACAAGCCCACCCAGGAAGGTCAGTACCGGCATTTCATGACGATCGCCGATGCGGTGGATATTCCGATCATCCTTTACAACATTCCCGCGCGCGCCATCGTGGGAATCAATGTCGACACCATGGCCCGGCTGGCCAAGCACAAGAATATCATCGGGGTGAAGGACGCTACCGCCAATTTGACACGTCCCTCGCTGGAGCGCCTGGCCTGTGGACTGGACTGGCTCATGGTGTCGGGGGAAGACGGCACGGCGCTGGGCTACAATGCCCATGGCGGCCAGGGATGCATTTCGGTGACCGCCAATCTCGCGCCGCGTCTCTGCGCTGAGTTCCAGGCGGTTTGCACGGCCGGCGACTATGCCAAGGCGCGCCAATACCAGGACCGGCTGATGCCCTTGCATGACGCGCTGTTCTGCGAGACCAGCCCGGCACCGGTGAAGTATGCGGCCTCGCTGTTGGGTCTCTGCAGCGCCGAAGTCCGGCTGCCGCTGGTGGAAGCCAGTGACGGCGCGCGCGCCCAGGTCAAGGCGGCGATGCAGAAGGCCGGTTTGCTCAATTAGAGCGGTGGGCCTATTTTCCGCCCATGGCAAAAAAGAAATCAGACGACGGCAGCAAGATGATCGCCGACAACCGCAAGGCGCGCTTCGCCTATGCGATCGGCGATACCTTGGAAGCCGGGATTGCGTTGGTGGGCTCGGAGGTGAAGTCCCTGCGTAACGGCAAGTCGACCATTTCGGAAAGCTATGCCCAGGCCAAGGATGGCGAACTGTTCCTGGTCAATGCCTATATCCCCGAATACACCCAGGCCAGCCGGTTCAACCACGAGCCCAAGCGGGTGCGGAAGCTGCTGGTGCACAAGCGCGAGGCCGCGAAATTGGCCGCCGCCATCCAGCGCGAGGGCATGACCCTGGTGCCGCTGAAAATGTATTTCAACGCCAAGGGCCGGGCCAAGGTCCAGCTGGGCATCGCCAAGGGCAAGAAGCTGCACGACAAGCGCGAGTCCGAGAAGCAGCGCGACTGGCAGCGGGACAAGGCGCGGTTGATGAGGGATCGCGGCTAACCCCAATTGTCATCCCCGGCGAATGCGAGCGAAGCGAGCATGAGGGAAGGGGACCCAGGTGGAAAGACTGGGCTTGACCTAACCGCCTGGGTTCCCTTCCCCTCGCGCCGCGCTGCGGCGCTCGGCCGGGAATGACAACATTATTTTTGGGCTAGAGCCTTCGCCTTTTCCACCACATCCTCGAACATCTTGGTCGTCAGCACGCCCGTGTTGGTGTTGTAGCGCGAGCAGTGATAGCTGGAGACCAGAGTTAAAACTCTCTCACTATGGGCGGGCTTGACCCGCCCATCCAACTTCCCTTCGCCCGGGATGGCCGGGTTAAACCCGGCCATGGTGAGGGGGAGGGTGTACGCCACGCCATGCTTGAACGGGTGCAGCGCTTTGCGCGCGCCCAGCGTGTCGCACACCGAGTCATGGGCGATCTTGCCCAGCGCCAGGATGACCTTCACATTCGGCAGTGTTTCCAATTCCGATTTCAGGAACTGGCGGCAGGTCTTGATCTCGCTGGGCTCGGGTTTGTTTTGCGGCGGCACACAGCGCACGGAGTTGGCGATGCGGCAGTCCACCAGTTCCAACGTATCGTCGGCGCGCTCTTCATACTGGCCCTTGGCAAGCCCGTGCTTGAGCAGGGTGTCGTAAAGCAGGTCGCCCGCCCAATCGCCGGTAAATGGCCGCCCGGTGCGGTTGGCGCCTTGCAATCCCGGCGCCAGCCCCGCGATCAGCAGGCGCGCCGTCAGCGGCCCGAAACTGGGGACGGGATCGTTGAACCAGCCGGGATATTTGCGCCTGTTCTCATGCCGGAAGGCGTGGAGGCGTGGGCATAGCGGGCAATCCGGAGGCGGCGCGGCGGGAGTCTTCATCTCCCCCGACTAGAGCCAAGTCGTACCGCTGTCTAGGCCACGAATGCCGGCGAGGCGGTCTTGCCGGCGTCGCGCGCGATCTGGCTTTTCAATTCGTCCAGCTCGATGAAATTGTCGGCCTGGCGGCGCAATTCATCCGACACCATGGGCGGGGAGGTGCGGATCGTGGAGACCACGCTGACCCGGCGGCCGCGCCGCTGCACCGCCTCGACCAGGCGGCGGAAATCACCGTCCCCGGAAAAGATCACCACATGATCGACACAAGCCGACATCTCCATCACGTCGATGGCAAGCTCGATGTCCATATTGCCTTTGACCCGGCGGCGGCCCTGGGCGTCGGTGAATTCCTTGAGCGGCTTGGTGACCACCGAAAAGCCGTTGTAATCCAGCCAGTCGACCAAGGGCCTCAAGGGGGAAAATTCCTGGTCCTCCGCCACGGCGGTATAATAAAAAGCGCGAACCAGCGTGCCCTTGCGGGCAAACAGCTCCAACAGCCGCTTATAATCGATGTCGAATTGCAGTCCCTTGGCGGCGCCATACAGATTGGCGCCATCGATGAACAATGCCAACTTCTCGGACGGGTAAAAAAGCATATGGCCTCCAATAATCCTGCCAAAAAACTTGAAGGGCGGCGCACTTTATCTCGTGGTGCGAGCCCGTGATCCTGATCGCGCTAGGCGCCAACCTGCCAAGTCCCACTGGCGCGCCGGCGGATGCTTTGCGCGCCGCCTTGACCCGGCTGGAAGAGCGAGGCGTTAAAATCCTGTCCGTTTCGTCCTTCTATGAGACCCCGGCTTGGCCCGACCCGGGACAGCCGGCTTTCGTAAATGCGGTAGCGGCCGTGCAAACCACGCTCCAACCTGTTGAACTCCTGACGCTTTTGCATGGGGTGGAAACTGACTTCGGGCGGTTGCGTTCCGCAGCCAATGCACCACGCACCTTGGACATCGATCTGCTGGATTACGATGCAAAGGTCTTGTCGGCAGGCGTCACGCTTCCCCATCCCCGAATGCAGGACCGAAGCTTTGTCTTGGTACCGTTGGCACAGGTCGCCCCCGGTTGGCGCCACCCTGTGACGGGTGAGAGCGTCGCGGACTTGTTGGCCAAGCTTCCGGACCGAGATGTTCCCAAGTCCCTATAGGCGGGACTGGCCAGGGTGGGGCAATTCTGCTATTCCCCGCTCAAATCCTGAGGGTCGGCGGCTTTTCGGGCCGCTAACCTATTGAATCTGTTTAAGATGAAGGACACCCATGGCCCGCGTCACCGTCGAAGACTGCGTCGACAAGATCCCCAATCGCTTTGACCTGGTCCTGACGGCCGGGTTCCGTGCCCGCCAGCTTTCGGGTGGGGCCGAACCCATGTTGGATCGCGATCGCGACAAAAATCCCGTCGTGGCGCTGCGTGAGATCGCCGCCAAGCTGGTCAAGCCGGAAGAGGCCAAGGAAGAATATATCCGCTCGCTGCAAAAGCATGCCGAAGTGGATGAACCGGAAGAGGCGCGCCCCGAGACCGACGATCGCGAAGATCCCTCGCATCGGCAGGTCACCGAGGAAGAGTTGTTGCGCGCTTTGACGACTGAGGCGCAGCGCCGCGCCGAGCCGCAACCGGAACCGGAAGC
>Ga0157378_10004595_pt1 | contig 12112 bp, 9 predicted proteins | sample M65metaG_FD_115309 | JGI IMG/M metagenome (GOLD analysis project Ga0157378, IMG submission 115309) | Miscanthus rhizosphere microbial communities from Kellogg Biological Station, Michigan, USA - M6-5 metaG | ecosystem: Host-associated > Plants > Roots > Rhizosphere > Soil | place: USA: Michigan...
CGCTGAAAACGACTGTCGATGCGCCCGATCTACGCGAGAAATTGCTGCATAACGCGTTTGAACCGATCGCCGATACGCCTGGCGAGTTCGCGCGCTATCTAGCGGCCGAACGCGTAAAATGGGGAAAGGTTGTGCGGGAGGCGAACGTCAGGCCGGAGTAACGTCCGCTATTGCATTCGCGTACGCGGAAAATTGACTGTGGTCAAGGCCGAAGTTATGCATGCGGCCTATATTGCACGGTTCGCGGTACATTTCATTTCAAATAAAAAATCGTTGTCATAGATTCTGTCGAGGATGGAGACCCATGGCGTTATCGGACATTGAAATTGCGCAGGCTGCGAAGATGCAGCGCATTGGCAAGGTTGCCGACAAGCTCGGCATACCGGAAGACCAGCTCGTGCCTTACGGACATTACAAGGCAAAGATCTCACTCGAATACGTCGACAGTCTCGCGAAGAAGCAAGACGGCAAGCTGATTCTCGTCACGGCGATCAGCCCGACGCCTGCAGGAGAAGGCAAGACAACGACGACCGTAGGTCTCGGCGACGCGCTCAACAAAATCGGCAAGAAGGCAGTCATCTGCCTGCGCGAGCCAAGCCTGGGGCCGGTGTTCGGCGTGAAGGGCGGTGCAGCTGGCGGCGGTTATGCGCAGGTGGTGCCGATGGAAGACATCAATCTGCATTTCACCGGTGACTTCGGGGCGATCGGCCTTGCGAATAATTTATTGTCAGCGGCAATCGATAATCATATCCATCACGGCAATGCGCTCGGCATCGATGTGCGCCGCATCGCATGGAAACGCGTCATGGATATGAATGATCGCGCGCTGCGTGACATCACGGTGGGATTGGGCGGTCCAGGCAACGGATATCCGCGCCAGGACGGCTTCGATATCGTTGTCGCATCGGAAGTGATGGCGATATTCTGCCTGTCAAATTCGCTAAAGGATCTTAAGACGCGTCTCGGCAACATCGTCATCGGCTACACGCGGGAGCAGAAGCCTGTGCACGCGCGTGATCTCAAAGTGCACGGCGCGATGACGGTGCTGCTAAAAGACGCGTTGCAGCCTAATCTCGTGCAGACGCTCGAAAATAATCCGGCTTTCATACACGGTGGGCCGTTTGCGAATATCGCGCATGGCTGCAATTCTGTGATTGCAACCAAGACCGCGCTCAAACTCGCTGATTATGTTGTGACCGAAGCTGGTTTTGGCGCCGACCTGGGCGCGGAGAAGTTCATCGACATCAAATGCCGCAAGTCCGGCCTGCGTCCGTCCGCGGTTGTCATCGTGGCAACGATACGCGCGCTGAAATACCATGGCGGTGTCGACCTCAAGGAGCTCAACAAAGAAAATCTGCTAGCGCTCGAAAAAGGCATCGCGAATCTGGAGCGTCATGTAAACAATGTGCGCAATCACTACGGTCTGCCGTGCGTGGTGTCGATCAATCAGTTCACCTTCGATACGACGGCGGAAGTCGAGCTGCTCAAAAAGAAAATGGCGCACCACGAGGCACCGGTCTTGCTCGCCAAACATTGGGCTGAAGGCGGCGCCGGCGCGGCCGACGTCGCGCGTGCGGTTGTCGACTTGATCGACAAAGTGCCGACAAATTTCAAATACGTGTATGAAGATGCGCTGCCGCTGTGGGATAAGGTCAAGGCAGTCGCAACCAAAATATATGGCGCTGCTGACGTCACAGCGGATAGCAAAGTGCGGGCGCAGATCAAGCGGCTGCAGGAGGAAGGCTACGGTCACTATCCGATATGCATTGCCAAGACGCAATACTCGTTCTCGACGGATCCGCAGCTGCGCGCGGCACCGTCCGGACACATGATCAATATTCGCGAGGTCAGACTCGCTGCAGGCGCTGAGTTCATCGTGATGGTGTGCGGCGACGTGATGACGATGCCTGGTCTGCCCAAAGTGCCGTCCGCGGAAAAAATAGACCTCACCGACGACGGCAAAGTCGTGGGCTTATTTTAGAAGCCGTTTAAGCTTCGGTGGTGTGCCGGTGCTGCATGATGTGATGCATGCTAACCGCCTCAGCACAGCAATCTCCACCGCCGTGACGCTGCCGCGCGCCCCGTGTATAGTCACAGGCCGGTTTACGTTGGCACAACAACGCAGTAATCCAAAACGGGATTTCGAGGAGCAGTTTGCATGGTCGAATATTTCTCTAGCCCGGCGTTCTGGGTCGGACTCGGCCAGATCATCGTCGTGAATATTCTTTTGTCCGGCGACAATGCGGTCGTGATTGCTTTGGCGGCGCGATCTCTGCCGCCGCACCAGCAGAAAAAGGCGATCATTTGGGGATCGGTCGCAGCGATCGTCATGCGGGTGATACTGACTATCGTGGCAGTGAAGCTGCTCACGATGCCGTATCTGAAAATCGTCGGCGGTCTGCTGCTGTTCTGGATTGCGATTCAACTGTTGCTGTCCGAAGACGATGGCGGGGAAGGCATCGAAAGCAGCAACAACGTCTGGGTCGCGATTCGCACCATTCTAATCGCCGATCTTGTGATGAGTCTGGATAATGTCATCGGTGTCGCCGCAGCAGCAAAAGGCGACGATGTGCTGGTCATCCTCGGCCTCGCTATCAGTATCCCGCTGATCATTTTCGGCAGCACGATCCTGTTGAAGCTTATGGATCGTTTTCCCATCATCATCACAGGCGGCGCTGCGTTGCTGGGCTGGGTGGCCGGCGAGATGCTGATCACGGATCGCGCAATCGCCGACTGGATCACGGCGAATATGCCATGGATGGAAATACATTTGCCGGTAGTGGGGGCGATAAGTTGGGCGCAGATACTAGGCGCCGCGTTTGTCGTCGTGGTTGGCAAGCTGATGTCGATGCGCAGTAACAAGGAAGCGCCAGGCGCCGCCACCGAGGCGGAGGCGGTTGGGGAGGCGGGCACAGGCGGGTCGAAGCTGCTGATTCTCGTCGATGGCTCGCAGAACGCCTTGCGGGCGGTGCGCGAAGTGATCGCTTCTGCGCCGCTTTACCGGGCGGCACCTCACATTGATCTACTCAATGTTCAGCACGGGCTCCCCGGTACGGTTCGCGGCTTGCACGGCGGAGCGCAGGAGTATCACCGCGAAGAAGGCGAGAAAGCGCTTGCTGGCGCACGCGAATTGCTCGATTCGGCGGGCTTGAAGTATACGCAGCATGTTCGTGTCGGCGATGCGGCCGATGTGGCCACGCATTTCGTTCATGAAAATCACATTCGCGAGATCGTCATGGGCTGCCGCGGCGCAAGTGCGATCGCCGATATGCTCTTGGGCTCTTGCGCGGCAAAAGTATTGCGCTGCGTCGACGTTCCTGTTCTGCTGGTTAAGTAGCTGCTTTTCGTTGTGTTGCGACTGTATTAGAGAAAGTTGACGCAGATCAATTTTTTCTGCAACCGCCTTACGCAAGATGTTGTCAAATTGCACACGTAAGCCCCGTTAGAGGGCTACGAAACAAAGCAACAACCACCTAGGAGGTGTGAGATGGAAAACTTTGCGGCAACGCGCCGCCGGGTACTACGTGTACTCTGCGTGCTAACGGCAGCCTCGTGCTTACCGGCCTTCGGCGCAGCGTGGGAACCTTCGAAACCTGTTGAGTTTGTGGTGCCAGCCGGCACCGGCGGCGGAGCAGACCAGATGGCGCGTCTGCTGCAGGGCGTCGTTACCAAGAACAATCTGATGAAGCAACCGCTGATTGTGGTGAATAAATCAGGCGGCGCCGGCGCTGAGGGTTTTCTGGCCGTCAAGGAAGCAAAGGGCGATCCGCACAAGCTCATCATTACGCTATCGAATCTGTTCACGACGCCACTTGCAACCGGCGTGCCATTCAATTGGAAAGACCTGACGCCCGTTGCAATGCTCGCGCTCGATCAGTTCGTGCTGTGGGTGAACGCGGAGACACCTTACAAAACCGCAAAACAGTACCTGGACGCAGTGAAGGCCGGCGGTCCGAATAAATTCAAGATGGGCGGCACCGGATCAAAGCAGGAAGATCAGATCATCACCGTCGCAATCGAGAAGGCGGCCGGCGCTAAGTTTACGTACATACCTTTCAAGGGCGGCGGCGACGTGGCGGTGCAGCTGGTGGGTAAACACATTGATTCGAGCGTCAATAATCCGATCGAGGCTGTCGCGCAATGGCGCGCCGGCAAGCTGCGGCCGCTGTGCGTAATGGACGATACGCGCATACCGTACAAGACCAAGGTCACCGACACCATGTCGTGGAACGACATACCGAGCTGTAAAGAGGCCGGCGTGAATGTCGACTACCTGATGTTGCGCGGCATCTTCATGCCTGGCGGCGTAACCAAAGAACAGGTCGATTACTTCGTGGACTTGTTCAAACGCGTACGAGAAACACCGGACTGGAAGAAATTCATGGAGGATGGCGCATTCAATACTACTTTTTTGAGCGGTGGCGAATACACCAAGTGGGTTGAAAAGGCCGAGACTCTACATCGGGATTTGATGCGCGACGCAGGCTTCCTGGCTAAACCGTAGCGCAAAAAAAACGGCGCCGTCACGAGTGCGGACGAGAGGCTAATCTTATTCACGATGGATAATCCATCGCAGCGCAATAGCGATGACAGGGCGGCCATCTCCATGCGCGGCGTTGAAGTCGCGGTCGCATTGGCATTGTTTCTCTTCGGCGCGCTCGTTATGTGGGACAGCTACCGGCTCGGATCGAGATGGGGAAGCGATGGCCCTCAGTCCGGTTACTTCCCTTTTTACATCGGTGTGCTGATCTGCATCGCGAGTGTTGTAAACCTCGGGCACGCGCTTTTTATCTCAGACGCTCAAGGCGAGCCCTTCGTCCGATGGGGTCCGTTCAAGCTGGTCCTGACGGTGCTCATACCGGCGGGCGCTTACATCCTCGGCGTCAAATATTTGGGCCTGTACGTGGCGTCCGCAATCTATATCACGGTGTTCATGATCTGGCTGGGAAAGTATTCGTGGCTGAGAAGCATCGCAGTCGGATGCGTGCTCAACGCGATTTTTTTCCTGATGTTCGAGGTATGGTTCAAAGTCCCGCTGTTCAAAGGCGAGCTCGATCCGCTGCGCTTCCTTGGTTATTGACGGATGCGTAGCTCACACCGCTTGATGTTGTTGCCGGAGTCAGATTGGTAGAACTGAGCGCGTTATTCAACGGTTTCGCGGTCGTTCTCACGCCGTTCAATTTTTTGTTGATGATGATCGGCATCGTGCTCGGTGTCGTGATCGGCGTATTGCCCGGGCTTGGCGGCGCCAATGGCGTCGCCATTTTATTGCCTCTCACCTTCACGATGCCGCCGACCTCGGCGATCATCATGCTGTCCTGCATTTACTGGGGCGCTCTGTTCGGCGGTGCGATCACGTCCATCCTGTTTAACATACCCGGCGAGCCGTGGTCCGTGGCCACCACCTTCGACGGCTATCCGATGGCGCAGCAAGGTCGCGCCGGCGAGGCTCTGACCGCTGCTTTTACTTCATCGTTCGTGGGCGCGTTCGTCGCGGTCGTGATGATTACATTCCTTGCGCCGCTGGTGGCGCAATTCGCGCTCCAATTTGGCCCGCCCGAATTCTTTGCCGTCTATCTGCTCACGTTCTGCAGCTTTATCGGTATGGGCAAGGGCTCGCCCTTCAAGACGCTGGCCGCCATGATGCTGGGTTTTGCTTTGGCCGCGGTCGGCATGGACACGGTCACGGGCCAATTGCGCCTGACTTTCGGCTACACGGACCTGATGCGAGGCTTCGATTTTCTGATCGCTGTGATAGGTCTCTTCGGCATCGGCGAAATTCTGCTGTCGATGGAGGAGGGACTCTCGTTTACAGGCAAGAGCGCGAAAATCAATCCGAAGATCGTGCTCGAGACTTGGAAAAAGCTGCCGCGCTACTGGCTGACCTCACTCCGGAGTTGTCTCATCGGCTGCTGGATGGGTATTACGCCCGGCGGAGCAACACCTGCTTCGTTCATGAGCTATGGCGTCGCGAAGCGCATCTCGCGCAATGGCGATAAGTTCGGTACCGGGCAAATCGAAGGCGTCGTCGCACCCGAGACAGCAGCACATGCAGCGGGCACGAGCGCATTGTTGCCTATGCTGGCACTAGGCATCCCAGGGTCGCCGACGGCCGCCGTGCTGCTTGGCGGTCTTCTTATTTGGGGACTGCAGCCCGGACCGCTGTTGTTCGTCGAACAGAAGGATTTTGTATGGGGACTCATTGCAAGCATGTACCTCGGCAATCTGGCCGGGCTGGTTGTCGTGCTCACATGCGTCCCGCTGTTCGCCGCGATCCTGCGGATTCCGTTTTCGATCATCGCTCCGGTGATCATCGTGATTTGCGCAATTGGCGCATACACCGTCCACAATGCGATGCTCGATATCTGGTTCATGCTGCTGTTCGGCGTCATCGGCTACGTCTTTAAGAAGCTCGACTATCCGCTCGCGCCGCTCGTGCTGGCCCTGGTATTGGGCGATCGCGCCGAAGATTCTTTTCGCCAGTCGATGTTGATATCGCAAGGCGACATGAGCGTTTTCTTCTCGAATTGGCTGGTGGGCGCTATTACCGGCTTATCGATGCTCATGCTCATATGGCCGTTGCTGTCGCGCGTCATCGCCCGTATGACAGACGCTTAGTTCCCGTCAGCGGAACACCGATGGGCGCGATGCGCCACCGGGGGAACTAATCGACTTTTCTGCACCGAAGATTCTACGGGGAGCATACAATGGCGTGCCCATTCCGCCGCGCGGACTCACACCCGGCATCGGGCGCGTCGGCGTATCGTCAGAGAGCTTGGAACACGAGCGCATTCAAAGGCCGCTTCCATGAAAGATGATCTGCAAGTCCCGATAAAAGGTCCCAGCTATCGCTGGCTCCAGCTTTTCCTTGGCATTATCTGCATGGCGATGGTGGCCAATCTGCAGTATGGCTGGACACTTTTCGTTAACCCGATCGACGCCAAATATGGCTGGGGACGCGCAGCGATACAAGTGGCGTTCACTATTTTCGTGCTGACAGAAACGTGGCTGGTGCCGGTCGAAGGCTATCTCGTTGACCGTTTTGGCCCCAAGCCGGTCGTCATGGTTGGCGGCATACTCGTCGGTATTGCATGGGTGATGAACGCTTATGCCGATTCGCTCGCCATGCTGTATATATCGGCGGCTATCGGCGGCGTCGGCGCGGGCGCGGTTTATGGCACTTGCATAGGCAACGCGCTCAAGTGGTTCATGGACAGGCGTGGCCTGGCGGCGGGACTTACGGCGGCAGGTTTCGGCGCGGGCTCAGCGCTGACAGTATTACCTATTCAGGCAATCATCAAGGCGAGCGGGTATGAGACGGCGTTTCTATATTTCGGCATTGCCCAGGGTCTGATTGTTTTTCTAGTGTCGTTTGGACTTGCGGCACCGCGTGAACGCGAGTTGAAGACGACCGACATACACGTCCAACAATCGCGCCGCGATTACACGCCAATGCAGGTAGCAAAATCTCCCGTGTTCTGGGTCATGTACCTCATGTTCGTGCTGATGGCCGCTGGGGGACTGATGGCAACGGCGCAACTCGCGCCGATCGCCAAGGACTTCAAAGTAGCTGACGTACCGGTGTCGATCATTGGACTGACGTTGCCTGCACTGACGTTTGCGTTGTCCATTGACCGGGTGCTTAACGGCGTTACGCGGCCTTTCTTTGGTTGGGTTTCGGACCACATCGGCCGGGAAAACACGATGTTTCTCGCGTTCGGCATCGAAGCAGTCGGCATTGTTGCGCTCGCGCGGTACGGCCACGATCCATTTATGTTTGTCGTGCTGACGGGCATCGTCTTCTTTGCGTGGGGCGAGATTTACAGCCTGTTTCCCTCAACGTGCACAGATTCATTTGGCGGGAAGTATGCGGCGACGAATGCCGGCATGCTCTACACCGCAAAGGGCACCGCCTCGCTGCTGGTGCCGTTATCGAGCGTGCTGATGAGTCAATCCGGTAGCTGGCATGCGGTTTTTTATGCTGCGGCGGCGATGAACGCAGTGGCATCGCTGATGGCCCTGCTCGTGTTGAAACCGATGCGGACGCGACAGCTTGCTGATGGTGCTGAACCTGCCCGACTGTCGCCACGCCCCGCATAACGTCGCGTCACGCTCCACCGATCAACGCGGCAGCGGCTGCGTTATCGGTTCTGATTTCGCCAATTCCACTTCAGCGAGCATGATGCCGTAGGCGAGCGACATTACCGCCAGCGCAGCGATGACGCGTATGGCCACGTACCACACTGCATCAATGGCTGCGTTGATGGTCTTCAGAGTGCGGGGGGCGATCAGCGTTGCTTGAGTGGTATTGTTCATCATGTTCTCCGGGTTGTCCTGTCGTTAGTAGGGTTGTTTTATTCGCCCGGATTTATTGGTTGGTAACACCGTCCGTTTGCGTGAAATCATTCTCACGCTATGCCGCTCGCGACAAAATAACCGGGACGTCATAGGACCCTTAGCCCATGCGACCCGCAAAACCGGCGTTGGGAAGCGGTCTCCCTGCGAAAAAGTTCGTGAACGGTCCTGCGGAGGCGTGCGTTGCTGTGCCTCAGGCGGACTAGACCTTACGTCATAATCGTTGCATACGCCTTCGCAATGCTCAGATTTTTCCGCACTTTTTGAGGCGGGAAAGTGTCTCCGGCGACAGGTTCAAGTACGACGCCAGCTCTTTCTTCGGGAGGCGCTCGACGAGCTCGGTATGCTTGCGCAGAAACCTGGCAACGCGCCCGGGCGCATCGAGCAGGTGCAAGGTGATCGTATGCGCCATCACTTCGCTCATAAGCTTCATCACCTCGAGCTCGAAGCGCTCTTTCACCGGCGGGTGCCGGCTCATGAAACCTACCCAGTCTTCCATGTCGAGGCGAGCGGTGCGGGAGCGGGTAACCGCGCGAATGGAGTACGGGATCGGCGTTTTAAGGCGCCATGCCGCGTAACTGGTATCGATGTCCGTTTCTGCGGCAAACCGCAGGATCATCTCCTTGCCGCTGGAAGTTGACACGACTCGTTTCAGGATACCGTCGACGATAAAATATTGCTGCATCGAAGAGTCGCCCTGGTTCTCGAGCAGCGCCCCTTTCGCATAATCCGAAATGTCGAGCAGCGGTTCGAATTCATCCCATTGTTCCGTTGTCATTGTTTTCAGCACGAGATTCTGGCGCAGTTGGAGGCGCACAATCTTGGCTTCGGCGTGGCGGACGAGGAGGGGCATGGTAGCGGTGGCGCAGCGGAATCTGCGACCGGCGAGTATAGCGAATTGCGCCGGTAACACGCAGACGGCCGAGGCGTAGTCGCCGCGAATCAGCGAATCTTGATCACGGTCAAGCGTCTAACCGCATTCATCGCCTATGATATGCATGCGTAAATCAAAGCCACATTCAGGTGGCCTGCATCTGCCGCGAAGTGACGGAATCGCGCCTGTTTTTCCTTTCCCGGCAGATATCCACAGCCCAACACTTGTTTTAACCTACGGCGAAAACGCGAGGTATCTCAAATGGACATGACAACTGACACGCAAGTGGAAGTGACCGACGGGTTCCACCTGGTCATCGACGCACTCAAGCTGAACGGGATAAATACGATTTTCGGCCTTCCGGGAATCCCGATTACAGACTTCACGCGCAAAGCACAGGCGGAAGGTATTCGCGTCATCTCGTTCCGTCATGAGCAGAACGACGGTAACGCAGCAGCAATCGCCGGCTTCTTGACCCAAAGGCCCGGTATCTGCCTGACGGTTTCCGCACCCGGCTTTCTTAACGGTCTCACCGCACTGGCGAATGCCACGACCAATTGTTTCCCTATGATTCTGATCAGCGGCTCGAGCGAGCGCGAGATCGTCGATTTGCAGCAGGGCGACTACGAGGAGATGGATCAATTGGCGATTGCCAAGCCGCTGTGCAAGGCAGCATTCCGCGTGCTGCACGCGGAGGACATTGGTGTGGCTGTAGCACGCGCCATCCGTGCCGCGGTGTCCGGCCGTCCCGGCGGCGTCTATCTCGACCTGCCCGCCAAGATGTTCGCGCAAACCATGGATGGCGCTGCGGGCAAAAAATCGTTGATCGAGGTCGTTGATCCCGCGCCCCGCCAGATCCCGTCGCAGGAAGCCGTCCAACGCGCGCTCGAGCTGCTGAAAACCGCCAAGCGCCCGCTCATTCTGCTGGGGAAGGGCGCGGCTTACGCGCAAGCCGATGCGAATATCCGCGCGTTGATCGAGGAGACAGGTATCCCGTATCTGCCAATGTCGATGGCGAAGGGCATTCTGCCCGACACGCATGAACAGTCGGCTGCGGCAGCGCGCTCATTTGTGCTGCCCGGTGCTGACGTCGTTCTGCTCATCGGTGCACGGCTTAATTGGCTGCGCTCCTACGGCAAGGGCAAGACGTGGGGCGGTAAAGGCCACAAGGATCCCGGCGGCCAGAAATTTATACAGATCGACATCTGGCCGCAGGAAATGGACAGCAACGTGCGCATCGATGCGCCGCTGGTTGGCGATATCGGATCGTGTGTTTCAGCGTTGCTGGCTGGGATAGGGTCAGGCTGGCCGAAGCCTCCTGCCGACTGGCTGGGCGCCATCGCCGAGCGCAAAGACAAGAATCTCGCAAAGATGGCAGAAACTCTGGCAAAGAATCCGACGCCGATGAACTTTCACAGCGCGCTTAACGTGGTGCGTGACATCATCAAGGCCAATCCGGATGCCATCCTGGTGAATGAGGGCGCGAACGCGCTCGACTTCACGCGCAGCATTGTCGACATGTATAAGCCGCGCAAGCGCCTGGACGTGGGCACCTGGGGCATCATGGGCATCGGCATGGGGTTTGCGGTCTCAGCAGCAGTCGTCACCGGCGAGTCTGTAATCGCGATCGAAGGTGACAGTGCGTTCGGCTTTTCCGGCATGGAAGTCGAGACCATCTGTCGTTACAACTTGCCCGTCTGCGTGGTGGTCTTCAACAACAACGGCGTCTATCGAGGCACGGACGTGAATCCAGCCGGCGGTCCCGACGTGGCACCGACGGTATTCGTCAAGGACGCCCGTTACGATAAGCTCATAGAGGCCTTCGGCGGCGTCGGCATGCACGCGACGAACCCCGCCGAGTTGCGCAAGGGGATGGAAGAGGCCATACGTTCGCGCAAACCGACGCTCATCAATGCTGTTATCGATGAGACTGCCGGCACGGAAAGCGGCCGCATTACGAGTCTGAATCCGCAAAGCGCCAAAAAGAAATAAATCAACTTCTACGGCGGCAGGCAGCGTTTTGTCTGCGGCAGATTTTGGAGATCAGCATGGAAGCACTCAAGGGAATCCGTGTTCTGGACATGACGCACGTGCAGGCGGGCCCCACTTGCTCGCAATTGCTCGCATGGATGGGCGCGGACGTCATCAAGTTTGAGAATCCGGCGGGTGACGCCACGCGCGGGCAACTGCGCGATGTGCCCAATGCCGACAGCCTGTACTTCACGATGCTTAACTGCAACAAGCGCTCGATCACCGTGAACATGAAGAGCGCCGAAGGCAAGCAGGTGTTCGTGGAACTGTTGAAGAAGTGCGACATCATCATGGAGAACTTCGGGCCCGGCGTGCTGGATCGATTTGGCTTCAGCTGGGAAAAGATTCACGAACTGAATCCGAAGATAGTCATGGGCTCGATCAAGGGGTTCGGCTCGACCGGGCCTTACGCTGACTTCAAGGCGTACGAGAATGTCGCGCAGGCGATGGGTGGCGCCATGAGCACCACCGGCATACCGGATGGCCCGCCCTTCGTTACCGGCGCCCAGATCGGGGACTCCGGAACCGGCCTTCACCTTGCGATCGGGTTGCTCGCAGCGCTCCGACAAGCGGACCGCACGGGACAGGGCCAGTACGTGGAAGTCGCGATGATGGATGGCGTGATGAACCTGTGCCGCGTCAAATGGCGAGATCATCAGCGCTTGACGCGCCAGGAATTGGCGGAATATTCGGTGCCCACCAAGGGTCTGACCGAGACGCCGCGTGCGGGTAACGATTCCGGGGGCGGACAGCTCGGCAACGCCGTAAAGTGCAAGCCCGGCGGTCCCAATGACTATTTGTACGTCGTGGTTCAGGAAGCGGTATGGGAAGGGATCGCCAAACGAATTGGAC
>Ga0157378_10004596_pt1 | contig 12112 bp, 9 predicted proteins | sample M65metaG_FD_115309 | JGI IMG/M metagenome (GOLD analysis project Ga0157378, IMG submission 115309) | Miscanthus rhizosphere microbial communities from Kellogg Biological Station, Michigan, USA - M6-5 metaG | ecosystem: Host-associated > Plants > Roots > Rhizosphere > Soil | place: USA: Michigan...
GAGCGAAAAAGTATCCCGGATGGACGACGACGCCTTTCGCCACGAGATCGAGGACGAGGTCCTCTTCAGAGCCGATCGAAGGCACCCGGACGATCGCGCTCCAGCCGCCGTCGGCCGCCAGCAGGCGGCATGCCGGCGTCCCCTGAGTTGCTCCGCCAGCGCGCGGTAGTTGGCGGCGATGCGAGCCTGGATCTGCTTGCGCACGGCGGCGCCGCGATTCAGCAGTTCTGCCGCCGCCGCCTGAATCGGCGTCGAGACGGAGAGGTACGTATCGCAGATGACTTCAAGTCGCGCAAGCGCATCCGCGACCAGATCGTTCGCGCCTCCAACGGCGATCCAGGCGAGCTTGATCTGCGGCAGGCCGACGGTCTTCGACAAGCCGCCAAGACTGAAGACCAGCCCCTCGTGAAGGTCCATCACGCGTCCGGCATCGACGCAGGCCCCGGGCCGGAGCTGATAGTCGGCAAACACCTCGTCGGCGACAATCGCGACGCCGCGCTCGTCACAGAGCTCGGCTAGCCGCTTCAGCTCGTAGCGAGTGACAAACGATCCCGTCGGATTGTTCGGCGTGACGACGAGCAGCGCGCGTGTGCGTTCGGAGAACGCGCGCTCGACGCTGGCCATGTCGATGGTCCAGCCATCGTGATATTCCAGGTCGTAGGGACGAATCGTGACGGCATCGAGCTGCGCGAGGTGCTCGAACAGCGGATAGCTCGGGCGCGGCGCCAGCACCTCGTCGCCGGCGTCGCCGAGCAGCTTGAAGAGCAGCGAATACGCTTCGCTGGTGCTCGCCGTCAGCGCGACACGGTCGGCCGACACCTCCGCCCCGCGGCGCGCGTAGTCGCGCGCGACGGCCTGACGCGCCCCGAGCAGACCGAACGGCGACGGCTCGTACTTGAGGCCGCGCGCGTCGGCGAGCGCCGACAGAAGATAGTCGGGATAGTCGAAGTCGACTCGCGTGGGATTCGACTGCGTGAGGTCGATGAGCGGCTGTCCAGACGCCCGTGCCGAGGCGATGGCCTGCGACAGGCGATTGCTGCCGAGATCCGACGGCACACGGGACGAAAACGGCCGCCGGACCATCCGTGCTATTGCCGCAGGCTCCGCGTCGCCGCCGAGTACTCCAGCATCTGAGCCGTCAAGTCCTGAGGATAGGTAATCCTGACGTCCGTGATCGTCTCGCCGCTCTTCACGGGCTCGAGCTTCGGCATCACGAACCCCGTGTAGGACGGCAGGTGCAGCCGGTCCACGCGGGCGACGATCTCGTCGCGCAGTTTCGGGTCGAAGTGCACGCCGTACTTCTCGAAAAGCGCCTTCGCCGCCTCGTAGTCGCCTTCCGACTTGATCCGCTGCACTTCCGACAGCAGCCGGCCGACGCCCTCGCGAAACGCCTTCGCGTCCGTCATGACGTAGAACGTCTTGCCGTCCCGCATCCTGACGTCGATCGCCTTCGTATTCGCCATCAGCCAGAACACGATCATCTGGCGGTTGCGCATGTGGTCTTCTTCGATCTGCGTGCCCTGCCGGACACGGCGCAGCTGGGTCAGCACGGCGCGCGTGTAGTTCTCGTACTCGGCGAGGACGATGTCGTCGTGATCGGCTTTCTGAACCAAGCCGATCTCGACGAGCTTGGGATCCGGCAGGAAGTACAACGCGACGAGATCGGCGCGCGCCTCTTCGAGCGCCGAGTACTGCTCCTTGAGAACGGCCTGCGGCTTGCCGTTCAGCCGATCTTCGACCTTTCCCGAAGCATGGCCGATCACTTCGTGCATGTCGGTCGTCAGCTCGCCGGCGAACGAATTCCACTTCGCGGCGCGCTGCACTTCTTCCGGCGTCCAGGAGAACTCGCTGCGGAACTCCGGCAGCGTCGACTTGTCGTACGCCTCGTTGACGTTGCTCAGCGACACCGACTTGCTGCCGTAGTGCTCGCGGATCGCCTGGTCGTTCGGCAGGTTGATGCCGATCGGCGTCACCGGGCCCGAGTCGCCCGTTTCAATCACCACGTCGATGGCGTTGGCCGTGATGCCTTTGACGCCCGGCTTGCGGAACTTCGGATCCCACGGCATGTGGTCTTCGAACCACTGCGCGTTGGCGGCAATCTTCTGGATTTCGGACGTCTTCTCCCGGTTGACGTAGAAGACGAGCGCTTCCCACGCGCCCTTGATGCCGCGCGCGTCCTGATAGACCTCGACGAAGCCGTTGATGGTGTCCACGGGCGACGCCTTGTCCTGCACCCACGCGATGTCGTACGCCTCGCGATCCGCCGTCTCGCCGGTCCTGTAGAACGTGATCAGCGCGTCGAGCGCCTTCGCCATCGGCTCGGTGGCGAAGGCCTTCGCCGCTTCGAGGTGGCCGACAATCGCGGCAATGGCGCTGCCGTAGCGCCCGCCGACCCGATATACCTCTTCGACGATCTTCCCGTTCGTCTTCACGAGCCGCGAGTTGAGCGGATGCGACTCTTTGTACCCCTCGAGTTCCTTCATCGTCAGGTCGACGTAAAGGTTGTTGGCGCTCGTGGCGAGGATGTCCTGGCCTTCCGGCGGTCTCTTGTTCGTGACCATCAGATCGACGTTCGGGTCGAAGAACATCGGCTTGAGCCGCGCGAGGAGCTGCTCGAGCGTCTCGCCGTTCTTGGACGGAAACGCCGCTCCCGCCTTCTGCGCCGCCGTCGCGGCCGCGGCAAACGCCTCCGGCGTGCACTGCAGCACGAACTTCCGCGCGGTCAGGTTGTTGAACGGGCCGGAGTTGATCCAGAAGAGCTTCGTATAGCGGTCGACCTCCTTGAACGTGGCGGGGTCGACGGCCTGCCGGTGCGAGACGATGGCTTCGAGGACGTCGCGCATTTCGAGGCTGTGCGCGTACCGCTGGTCGAAGTAGATGTCACGGCCGGCGATGGCGGCCTGGTAAAGGTGCCAGATCAGCGTCTTCTCTTTGACCGGCAGCGCGCTGAAGCCGTCGGCATACAACTGCACCACGGCCGCATCGTCCACGCGTTCGAGAAGATATTTCCGGTCCGATGCGGTCTGTACGGCCGCGGGTGTCGATGTCGTCTTCGCTCCGCAGGCGGCGGTTCCCAGTAGTGTCATGACGGTCAGCAGTCTTTTGATCATATGTCTAATTCCACGCGCTCGAGATACTTCGCGATGTGCGTGGGCCACTTCAACTCGCCTTGAATCTTCTTCTCGAGCGCTTCGGCGGCCGCCGGCTCGCCGTGGACGATGAACGTCATCTTCGGCGGCTGCTTGAAGCCCTGCAGCCACCGGAGGATTTCGCTCGCGTCAGCATGTGCTGACATCGAGTCCAACCGTTCGATCTTGGCGCTGACATTCACGATCTGGCCGAGCAGCTTGATCTGCTTGGCGCCGTCCACGAGCAGCCGCCCGCGCGTGCCCGCGCCCTGAAAGCCCACGAACATGACCGTGTTCCGGCTGTCCGGCAGGCCCGCGGCGAGATGGTGCAGCACGCGCCCTCCCGTCGCCATGCCGCTCGCGGCGATGACGATGGCCGACGCGGGCGAGTGCATGACGGCTTTCGACTGCTCCACGGTTTCGACGATGGTCATGCGCTTGGTCGCGAAGATCGACACCTGCTTCAGGCCGTCGCTACCCTGACTCAGATCCGGGTCGAGCTCGTCGACGCGCTCGCGATAGAACTGGAGCGCCCCGGCGGCCATCGGACTGTCGATGTAGACCGGAAGGACCGGAATTCTGCCCTGCTCCTCCAGACGCTTGATCCAGTAGATCACTTCTTCGGTGCGGCCGATGGCGAACGCGGGGACGATCAACTTGCCGCCGCGGGCGGCGGTGTCGCCGATGATCGCCGCCAGCTTCGCGTCTTCGTTCGGCCCGTGGACGCGATCACCGTACGTGGATTCGACCAGCAGCACGTCGGCCTTTTCGATCGGTGAAGGATCCGGCAGCACCGGACGGCCGTAGCGCCCGAGATCGCCGCCGAACAGCATCGTCTTGTCGCCGAGATGCAGCCGCGCATAGGCGGAACCGAGCAGATGCCCGGCGTTGATGAACTCGACGTCCACGCCGGGAACGACCGGCACCGGGCGGTTGTAGCCGACCGGCTGCAGCCGCGTCAGCGTCCGCGCGGCATCGAGCGACGTGTAGAGCGGCAGCGCGGGCGTGTGCTTGCTGTAGCCGTGGCGGTTGGCCGTGCGCGCGTCTTCTTCCTGGATGTGCGCCGAATCCGGCAGGACCAGCGTGCAGAGCTCGCGCGTGCCGGGCGTGCAGAAAATCCGGCCCTTGAAGCCCTGCGCCACGAGCCGGGGCAGGTAGCCGCAGTGATCCAGATGCGCGTGGGTGAGCACGACGGCATCGATGCGCGCGGCGTCGAACGGGAGCGCCGCCCAGTTGCGGAGACGCAGTTCCTTGAGTCCCTGGAACAGCCCGCAGTCCACCAGCACGCGGTGATCGCCGAGATCGAGCAGGTGCTTCGATCCGGTGACCGTTCCGGCGGCTCCGAGGAACGTCAGTGAGGCCATCGGTTGACTATACTGGACCGCATGCTTCGAAAACTATGCCGTGGCTGGCTGACATGTGCGTGCCTGGTCGCGCTGGCTGCGCCGGCGTCGGCTCAGCAGCGGATGCTGACGCTCGACGACATCTACGGCGCCGCGCCGAGGGCCGGCTTCAGCGGCACGCCGGTGCCCGCGTTCACGTGGATCGACGGCGATCATTACGCCTGGCCGCGTCCGACCGGAGACCGCGGCATCGTCGACTGGGTGTCGGTGACGGCTGCCTCGGGCGCCACCGCGCCGCTGTGCGGCGCCACGCCCCGGCCGCGCACGTTGTCGTTCGATGCGCGTCACGCCGCCGCCTTGTTCTCGATGGGCGACGATCTGTATGTCCTCAACTGCGCCGACGGCTCGAGCAGGCGCGCGTCGTCTTCGCCCGGCGAAAAGCAGGAAATGTCGATCAGTCCCGATGGGAAGTCGGCGGCGTTCGTCCGCGGCAACAACCTGTTCATGATCGATCTGGCGACAGGGACGGAGACGGCGTTGACGCAGGACGGCTCCGAGAAGGTCCGCAACGGGACGATGGACTGGGTGTACGAAGAAGAAATCTACGGCCGCGGCACGACGCGCGCGTACTGGTGGAGCCCTGATTCCTCACGCGTCGCGTTCCTGCGCATCGACGACACGCCGGTGTCGACCTACATCACCCTCGACGACATCTTCTACGACCCGAAGGTCGAAACGTGGCGCTACCCGCGGGCTGGCGATCCGAATCCGACCGTGCGGCTGGGCGTCGCCCGCGCCGGCGGCAGTGTCGACTGGATCGATCTCTCGAAATACAGCGGCGACGACTTCCTCGTCGTCCGCGTCTCGTGGACGCCGTCGAACCAGCTGGTCTACGAAGTCGAGAATCGGATTCAGTCGTGGATCGATCTCAACGTCGGCGGGAAGACGCTCTTCCGCGAAACCAGCAAGTTCTGGATCAACGCCGAGGATCAGACGACGCCGACGTGGCTAAGGGACGGGTCGTTCTTGTGGCTCAGCTCGCGATCCGGGTTTCCGCACATCTACCACTACAACGCCGACGGCACGGTGCTGAACGCGGTCACCGCCGGGCGCTGGGAAGTCCGCGCGATTCATGGCGTGGACGAAACGGCCGGCTGGGTCTACTTTTCCGGCACCGAGCGAAGCGCCATCGGCGGCGACGTCTACCGGATCAAGCTTGCCGGCAACGGCATGGAGCGGCTTTCACAAAGCGCCGGCACGCACGACGCGGAGTTCAGCCCCTCGCTCGCGTACTACATCGACAAGTTCACCGCGGTCATGACGCCCTCGCAGGCGCGGCTCCACCGCGGCGACGGCCGGGAAGTCCGGGTGCTTCACGCGAACACCGTTGATGCCTTCGCACAATTCAAGTTGTCCACGCCGGAGTTCGTGCAGGTGAAGACGCGCGACGGCTTCACGATGGAAGCGATGATGATCAAGCCGCCCGACTTCGATCCTCGCCGCAAGTATCCCGTCTATCAGTTCACCTACGGCGGCCCGCACGCGCAGCAGGTCAAGAACTCCTGGACGCTGCAGACGATGTATCACCAGCTCCTCGCCCAGAAAGGCATCATCGTCTGGATCTGCGACAACCGGTCGGCGAGCGGCAAGGGCATCGAGGCCTCGTCAGCCGTTTACCGCCGTTTCGGACAGAGCGAGCTGGCGGACATCGAGGACGGCATCTCGTGGCTGAAGCAGCAGCCGTATGTCGACGGCACCCGCATCGGTCTCCACGGCTGGAGCTACGGCGGGTTCATGACGTCCTACGCGCTGACGCACAGCACGAGCTTCACGATGGGGATCGCCGGCGGGACGGTCAGCGACTGGCGGAACTACGACACGGTGTACACGGAACGCTATCTCGGCCGGCCGCAGGACAACGCGGAGGGGTATCGCGACAGCTCACCGCGGTTCTCCGCCGCCAGCCTGCACGGCTCTCTTCTGCTGATCCACGGCGCCATTGACGACAACGTGCACGTGCAGAACACCATGCAGCTCGTCTACGAGCTGCAGAAGGCGAACAAGCCATTCAACCTGATGCTGTATCCGAAGTCACGCCATGGTTTGACGGATCCCGCACTCGTGCGGCATCTGCGCGGCGTCATGCTCGATTACACGCTCGAACATCTGAAGCCGGTTTCATAAAAGGACGCACCATGAACGCGACCGTACTCACAGCCATCAACGATCAGATCAATTCAGAGTTCGAAGCGTCATACACCTACCTGGCCATGGCGGCCTACTGCGAGACCAAGCGGTTCCGCGGCGCAGCGGCCTGGCTTCGCCAGCAGACCGACGAAGAACGCCAGCACGCCATGAAGCTCTTCGACTTCGTCCTCGCGCGCGGCGGCCACGTCGAGCTCAAGGCCATCGACCAGCCCAAGGTGCAGTTCGAATCGCTGGTCGCCGTGTTCGAACAGGCGCTGGCCCACGAGGTGAAGGTCAGCGGCCAGATCAATTCGCTGTACGAGCTGTGCTTCGCGCAGAAGGCGTTCGCGGAGATGACCGAGCTGCAGTGGTTCCTCACCGAGCAGGTCGAAGAGGAAAAGGTCGCGACCGAAATCGTCGCGCGCTTCCATCTCGTCAAAGGCGATTCCGCGGCCCTGCTCGACATGGACCGCGAACTCGGCGCCCGCGCCACAACTCAACCTCGTAGACCCTGAGAAGGTCCATCATCCACGTTTGATCAGCTCGATGCGTTGCAGGATGGCTCTGGTCATCCGCGCGCTGTTGAACATCACCATCGCCGTGCAGACTGCCGTCAGCAGCATCTGCGCGACGACCCCGACCGTGAACATCTTCACTGCCCCGTAAAACTCCGGCGCAGGCGCCCGGCTTTGCTGGGCGGTCGAGATGAACCATCCGAGCGCCAGCACCGTGGCGACAAACACGGCGCCGACACCGAGCATCGCCCATCGACGTCCACGGTCGACGGCGTCCAACGACTTTCGCAATACCGCTTCCTGCTGTTCATCCGCCATGGGTCTGCTCCTTACTTGTCTGCAAAATGCCGGCGCAGGGCCGTGAGCCCGTAGGCCAGGCGCGACTTGACGGTTCCGACGGGAATCTCGAGCACGGCCGCCACTTCGGCGAGCGGCATGTCTTCCTGAAAGTGAAGAATCAGGACGGCGCGGCTCGCCGGCGACAGGGCGGCACTGTCGAGAAGCGCACGCAAGCCCTCATCCGATGGCCTGGCGGCTGGTGCAACGAGCGCCTCCAGCACGTCCTCGCCGGTCTCTTCCCGCGCATGCCTTCTCTCCTTACGTAAATGAGCGAATGCCGCGCGACTGGCAATACGGTAAGCCCAGGCGCGGAACAGCACCGGATTTTCGAGCCAACTCAGTCTTCTGGCGATGGCGATCAGGGCGTCCTGCAGCACGTCGTCCGCCGCTGTCCGGCCGACCAGCCGGACAATGTAGCGGTGCAGCGGTGGCTGCACATGACGCAGGACCTGTTCGAGCGCCGCGCGATCCCCGCACTGCGCCTGAATGACCCGCGCCGCTTCCTGTTCGATCCCGCGCATCGGCTACAGGTGAAGAGGCCGCAACACGGGGAAGAGTTCGGTTGGAGATGTGGATCAGGCGAACAGGCCCACTTGTCCGCCCGTATGCCAGAAGAGCACGGTCTGCTTCGCCGTGAACTTCTGCTGCCGGACGTGCGCGATCAGGCCCGACATGGCTTTGCCCGTATAGACCGGGTCGAGGAAGATCGCCTCGGTTCGCGCCGTCAATTCGATCGCTTCCTGCGACGCCTCCGTCGGGATCGCGTAGCCCTCGCCGAAGAACCGGTCGTCGATCTCGATCGGCGTTCCGCGCTGCACGGCCGCCGGATCGAGTCCGAGCAGCTCGGCGATGCCGTCGATGTTGGCGCGGACCTGCGCGTGAATCTGCGCCGTCGGGCCGTCGGCGGCGATCCCGACGACGCGGGTCGAGAGTCCCATCAGACGGCAGGCAGCGACGAGGCCCGCCTGCGTGCCGCCGGATGACGTCGCGTGGACGATGACGTCCGGGGCGGGCATCTGTTCGAGCAGTTCCAGGACGGCGTGCAGGTACGCCAGCGATCCGAGCGGCGTCGAGCCGCCGATGGGAATTTCGTAGACCTTCCGGCCTTCTTTCCGCAGGCCGTCAGCCGCCGTGCGCATCGCGGACGCGCGGCCGTCGCGCGAGTCGACGTACATCACCTCGGCGCCCAGCAGGCGATCGAGCAGCGCGTTCGCGGTCGGCGGCGCGGGCGGCTGTCCGTTGACGACCAGAATGGCGCGCATCCCGAGCCTGACCGCCGTGGCGGCCGTGACGCGGGCGTGATTCGACTGGAGGCCGCCAGCCGTGATGAGCGTGTCGCACCCGTCGCGCTGGGCGCGCGCGCCGAGCAACGAGAGCTTGCGGACCTTGTTGCCGCCGAACGCGAACCCGAGCGTGTCGTCGCGCTTGACGAACAGCTTCGGGCCGCCGCCGAGCAGCGCGGACAGACCGGCCATCGGCTCGACCGGCGTGGGCAATGGCGCCAGCAGCAACGCGGGCACGTCGCTGATGGCCGCGCGCAGATCCGCGGGCGTCACACGTGCGCCGGCACCGGCTCGGCCTGAAAACAAATCGTGACGGTCGTTCCGACGGTCAGCTCGCTGTCGATCCAGACATGGCCGCCGCTCTGCTTGATGATGCCGTAGACCGTCGAGAGTCCCAGGCCGGTGCCCTTGCCAAGCGGCTTGGTCGTGAAGAACGGCTCGAACGCCCGCGCGCGCGTGCCTTCGTCCATGCCGGAGCCGGTATCGCTGACCGCAAGGGCGACGTACGAGCCAGGCTGCATGTACGGCTTCGCGGACGGATTGCTCTCGGTAATCTCGATGCTCCTGGTGGTCAGCGTGACGGTGCCGCCCTCGGGCATCGCGTACGACGAGTTGAGCACGAGGTTCACGATCACCTGGTCGATCTGATTCGGGTCGACCCGGACCCGGCTGATTCTCGGATCCAGATTGAGCACGATGACGACGCTCTCGCTGACGAGCCGCCGCAGCATCGCGTGCACGGCTTTCAACGAGTCGTTCAGGTTCACGAGGCGCGGCTGTAGGATCTGGCGCCGGCTGAACGCGAGCAGCTGCCGCGTGAGGCTCGCCGCGCGGCGCGCGGCCTTGGTGAGCTCGTCGAGCGGATCGTGATCGCCTTCGACGGCCGGCCGGTCGCCGTCCATGGCCATGAGATCCGCGCAGCCGATGATGACCGTCAGCAGGTTGTTGAAGTCGTGGGCGATGCCGCCGGCGAGCTGGCCGACGGCCTCGAGCCGCTGCGACTGGCGAAGCTGCTCTTCGAGATCCTTCTGCGCGCTGCGATCGACGACGTAGCCCATGATGCGGCGCAGCTCGCCCTGATCGTCGAAGTCTCCGGACGCATCCACCAGCCCGAAGACCGTCCGCCCATCGTCGTGCCGCTTGAACGACACCTCGCGGCCGGCGATTCGGCGTTGAACCCGCAGCTCGGCGACGAACTCGTCACGCTCTTCGGGTCTGGCGAACAGGTCGCTCGCTTGAAGGCCCAGGACCTGGTCGATCGACTGAAAGCCGAGCAGCTCCGCGAATCGCCAGTTGCAGGCGAGGATGCGGCCGTCGCTCGTGCTCACCCAGTTTGCGCTCGCCGACTCCTCGAACAGGCGGCGTGCATCCGCGTAGAGCCTGGTGTTTTCGATCGCCAGCGCCACCTGCCGTCCCAGCTCGTCGGCCCATTCGAGATCGCCGCTCTCGTAGGCGCCCCGCGCGCGGCGATGGAGCGAGAGCGCGCCGATGATCCGCTGGCGGGCGCGCAGCGGCACGCTCATGCGCGATCCGATGCCGGCCACTTCGAGCAGCGTCGGATCGACCTGGCCGGCGAGGATCTGTTCGTCGCTGTGGTGCCTGAGCAGATCGGGTTCTCCGGTCCGGATGGCTTTCGCCGGACCGAGCGGCGCGTCGGCGACAAACGGCACTTCCGAGAGCCGCTGGCGGACGCGCGCTTCGATGTCGGGATCGGCGTGGACGACGGCGGCGCGGCGAACGCCCCCGTCTTCGACCAGATGCACGCTGCACCAGTCGGCGAACTGCGGCACGAGCAGCCGCAGGACGTCTTCGAGCTTCGTATCCGCGCGGATGATTTCGGCGAGGCCCGCGCTGACTCTCGAGAGCATTTCCCAGCGCCGGGTCGCTTCGCGCTCCCGGCGGCGCGACTGCACGAGGCGGATGATGACGACGACCATCGCGGCCACGACGATGAATCGCAGCACGATGATCCACCAGGGACCGAGCATCGGGCGCGATTATTTCACGTGGCGGCCGCCGTCGACGCGGAGAGTTTCGCCGGTGATGAAATCGCTGTCGATGAATGCCAGCACGGCCTTGGCGATCTCGAGGCCCCCGCCCCAGCGGCCCAGCGGCGTGATGTCGGCCACCTTCTGGTGCTCCTCCGCGGTAGTCGTGGGCGGCGCGAGAATCGGCCCGGGCGCGACGGCGTTGACGAGAATGTTATCCGGGGCAAGCTCGAGGGCGAGCGCTTCGGTCAGGGCCATGACACCGCCCTTGGCGACGTAGTACGGCAGCCAGCCCGCGTAGCGGGGACGTCCGCTGCGAGGCAGCCAGTCGCTGAACGTGATGATCCGGCCGCCGCCCTGCTTCCGCATGTGGGGAACGGCGGCGATCGCGCAGAGGAACGTCGAGCGCAGGTCGACGTTGATCGTCTTCTCCCATTCCGCGAGGTTCAGCTTGTCGAACGGCGTGGCGACGTAGACCGACGCCATGGCGATGAGGATGTCGAGCCGGCCGAAGTCCGCGGCCGCCTGGTTGACGATGGTTGCGCACGCGGAAGGATCCGTCAGGTCGGCCTGATACGCCGCGCTGCGGCGTCCCGCGGACTTGAGTTCGGCGACGAGGTCGTCGGCTTCCTTCTTCGATCTGGCGTAGGAGACGGCGACGTCCGCGCCGCGTTTCGCGAGTTCACGCGCGACGTCTGCTCCGATTCGCTTTGCCCCCGTAATGAGGGCGACTTTGCCTTTGAGATCCATAAGGGCAGGATAGGCAGGATGGGCGGGAAAGGCAGGACGGGAAAAACAAAACGGGCTGGAAGGTCTTCCCCTCCAGCCCGTCCAGCCTATCCCGCCCGTCCAGCCCTATTTGCTGAACGTGCCGAAGAACGCCGAACGCTTGTTCGGGTCGCTCCACTTGGTGCCGAGCGCCGCGCCGGTGAAGGCGTTCTGGTCGGTCTGGCCCATGTGCGCGTGATCCGTGCTGGCGAGCGGCGTGAACCACTGCTGCGCGCCGCAGCTCGGGTCGTGGGTGATTTCCTTGGTCACGTCGAGCGCGACGTTCGACGTCGCGACGTGAATCGACTCGCCCTGATCGGCGAACGTGACCGGCGCCGGCTGCACCTGCACGATCGTGCCGATGCGCCTGGTCATGTCGCTCGCGAGCGAGGCCAGCGCCATCCGCTGAACCGGCGTCGCGCGCTCGTCGACGAACAGGACCGTGCGGACCTTCGCGGTGGCGCCGCCGATCTCGTGCAGGCCGAGGTTCACGTCGCCCGACAGCGCGGCGACGACCGAGAGGCCGTCAAGCGACACGCCGTTGACCGAACCGCGATCGAC
>Ga0157378_10004597_pt1 | contig 12112 bp, 9 predicted proteins | sample M65metaG_FD_115309 | JGI IMG/M metagenome (GOLD analysis project Ga0157378, IMG submission 115309) | Miscanthus rhizosphere microbial communities from Kellogg Biological Station, Michigan, USA - M6-5 metaG | ecosystem: Host-associated > Plants > Roots > Rhizosphere > Soil | place: USA: Michigan...
GGCCGACAAGCGCATCGGCAATGTCACGCTGAAGCTGAAGAGCGCCGATACCAAGCGAAACCGCTATACCTTGGAAGTCCTGGCCGATGACAAGCGCGTCGAAAAGAAAGACAAGACCATCAACGAGCCGGTGCAGGTATACGTGAGCGGCTATCGCCAGCCGTATGAGATCGTGATCAACCAGGTCAAGAAAGATGGAGTCGTCGGCTATCTTTCGACCCCGAAGGTCACGCTAGCTCGGAAGTAACAAGCCGTACCAATCATCCGAGCGTTGTCTACGAGGCGGTCAGCAATGGCCGCCTCGTTGCATTTTACGGATTCGTTGGGACCTTGATGCGACCTTCCCAAAGACTCTTGTTGTTTTCCTCGCAGGAGTACTCCATAATTTCCCACTCCGGATGCAGCGTCCATCGGCGAACGCTGTCCCATGGCTTGGTATAGGTCTTGGGATCGTCTATCGTAATCACGTAGTCGATGTGGTCCCGATCGGTGCGCTGGAAACGTTCGATGGTGTGGAGCTGATCGCTGTGCGGATGCCCGATCGTATCGATGCGAGTCCGGCCGTTGAACGCGACGGTATCGATTACCAGCGTGTCGCCCTCCCACCGCCCGACGGAGTTTCCAAACCAGGTCGGATCCATCTCCTTGGGATGCGGGCGTCCGTCAATCGGCGTCACGTGGAACCAGGTGTTTTGCTCGTACATCATTGCTATGTACTTATCGTCCTGGATAATCTGGACCGGATGCGGTCCACCGACCGAGCGTAGTAATCCAAACGGAAGGCATGCCCCTGCGTAGTCTCCGTTGGAGGTGGCATCGTAGCTTTCCCACTGTTGCTTGCCCCAGGCCGTATACGGCAGATCCTTCACTCCCTTGCAGCAGGCCTCATCCTTGGTAACGTCAGCCATGCGGGGGGTCTGCCAGACTCCGCCGAAATCCGGCTTGCCATCCGCTCTCCGGGGCGCGGGTCCCGACGGGGCCTTGGTTTTGGCAGCTTTGGCGGCCTTTTGTTGGCCGGCTGCGGTGGGCAGGCTCCAGGCCAGAAGGATCAGGGCGGCCGCAGCCGTTAGTACCGAAGCATAAGAGCGAATCTTCATAAGGGAAATGATGCGCTCCAGAGAACCTGGAGTCAAGCGCTAGCGCGGTACGGCGAAGCTCCCGGCCCTGTCATCCTCCGCCGCGATCGCAGTCGAATCCTTGCGCGTGTATAGGTTATAGGTTCCCGATCCCGTGGCGATGCGGTCCGCACAGTCAATGCGGACGATGTTTGCGCCAACAGCAAACACCAGCGAGTTCTGCGCTACTTCGCCGGCCAGTGCAAACCCCTCGGCCATTCGCGGCTTGAACGATAAAAGATATCTTCCCTGCCCTGGAATGTTCACCTGCACCACGGGCGCGCTGAGCGTGACAGGCTCCGACGGCTGTTCGACGCCGTTCATGCGAAGATTCGGCTGGTTGATCGCAAGCTCTGCGTCCTCGGCGTACACATCCCGGGCGACGTCTTTGCGCGCAGGCATGACTCCCGAACCCACGCGGATATACTCGACCAATCGGCGTCCCGTGCGCGCGTCTTCCGCCAGATTGAGAGCGATCTGTTCGCCGTCGCGCAAGACCTGCGGAACCGGCGTGGGACTAGCGGAATCGCTGAATGTCACACGAAACAGTTTCGTCCCCGGCAGCGCTTCCACCGTCATCGTGTACGTCAGATTGGTATTCCGGAAATTGTCGCGGGCGAAACGGTGGATTGTCGCCTTGCCGGGGACTCTTTCGACGCCTGTGTTCCCGGTCACGACGCTTTCGGCGAACTCCCGGCTCCTATGCACAGCCCAGGTCTCGAATTCCATTTTCGGGAGCAGAGTTGGGGTCCCTATTCGTGCCGCATCGGGAACCTCGCCGAAACGCGCCGAGCCGCTTATGATGATTCCCGCAGTGTTGGGGATATCTGCAAGGAACACGGTCTGGACCTGGCCGATCCGGGTACCATACGAGGCGGAGGGTTGGGCGAGCGCAGGAAGCGCCAGCAGTACGGCAACAAATCCAGCCAGTCTCACGGGGCCTCCTCGCACACTATTATCCAGTATGCTGCACTGTATGCTTCTGCGATTACTCTTAACGATGCTGATAGCGGCGGGTTCGACCTTGGCGCAGGGCACCGTCGAAATCGAGAACGCTTGGGTTCGGGTACTACGGGTCAAGCAAGGTCCCCATGAGAAAGCCGCCGGGCATCAGCACCCGGCATCCGTCGCGGTTTACCTCACCAACGTCCGCCATCGCGCCGTCCGGGGGAAATCGCGCGGCGCGATGCGTACAGCCATACCACTGAAAACATAGGAGATCAGACTGCGGTCGAGATCCAGATCGAATTGAAGTGACGTAAGTGCATTCTCCCCGGCTGGGGACAGCGTATTAATAAGTGAACGCAATGCTGACCCTGGTAGCTAGCACCGGAACGATCGCGAAAGCAAGATCTGAAGAAATGACGGATGATCCCGAGCGGTTTGCGGAACTGGTGCGCGAGCATCAGGCCATGGTGTTCAGCATGGCGTGCCGTTATCTGCGCAATCGAGCGCTGGCGGAAGAGATCGCGCAGGACGTTTTTCTGCAGTTATACCGGAAGCTTCCCACCCTGGAGTCATCCGATCACGTGCTGCACTGGCTGCGTTGGGTGACAGCGCATCGGCTGATCGATCATTCGCGCCATGAGCAGCGCCGGCCGCAATCGCCGCTGGAGGACGCCCCGGAACCTGCGGTTCCCGCCAATGAAGGCGATCCGCTGCTGGCCGAGATGCTTCGTCAATTGGTGGCCGAGCTTCCGGAGAATGCTCGCCTGGTGATGATCTTGCGCTATCAGGAAGATTTGGATCCTATGGATATCGCGCAGGCGCTGGAGATGCCGCTGGCTACGGTAAAGAGTCATTTGCAGAGGTCGCTGGCGCTGCTGCGCGACCGGCTGACCCGCACAAAGGGAGTTGGGATATGAACCTGGACGACGAACTAAGATCGGCGATGCGGCGCGAAGAGCCGCCGCTGGGATTCACGCAACGCGTGGTGGCGCGGGCGCAAACCAAGCCTGTGCCGAAGACCGGGATGTTTCGCATGATCTGGGCGGCCGGTATCGCCGCGATGCTGGTGATCGGATTCTCGGCTGTATCCGAATATCGTCAGGTCAAGGCGGAACGTGCTGCCAGCCAGGCGGTCGTGGCGCTGCGTATCACGGCGGCAAAGTTGAATAAGACGCGGGACAAAGTACTCAAACTGGAGAATTAGATGCGAAAACTCTTTCTGACTGTGTTGATCGGCGCCTGGACCGTGGCGCAGCTGCCGGCGCAGTCGCTGCAGTTGCGGATCACCGGGCTGGATGGCCTCGCTTCCAAAGCGAAGGCGACCGTAGACATCACTCTGGATTCATCCATGCTGCAGATGGCCGGCGGATTCCTTGGAGGCAACGGCAAGGATCAGGACGCGGCCAAGCTCAAAGAAATGCTGGCGGGACTCAAAGCCATCACCGTTCGAAGTTACGAATTCAAAGAAGAAGGCCAGTACCGGCGGGAAGATCTCGACCCCATTCGCGCTCAGCTGCGGGCTCCCGGCTGGAGCAAGATCGTCGGCGTGACCGAAGAAAAGGAACTCACCGAGATCTACATGCGTACTGAACAAGGAAAGGCCGCCGGATTCGCCATTATCGCCGCGGAGCCGAAGGAACTGACAGTGGTGGCCATCGAGGGAACGGTCAACTTGAACGACCTTTCGAAACTCGGCGCCCTGGGCATTCCTTCGATTCCCATACCGAATCAAGGCAAGGGAAACGACAAGGATCGGAATAAGAAGGGAAAAGAAGAATGAAGAGCCTGTTGATCGTAACGCTCGCGCTCGCTCCTGCATGGGGACAGGCGCTGAACTTCAATCTGGATGCCGTCGCTGCCAAGGCCAAGGAAAAGGCCGAGATCACGCTCGAAGGGCCGCTGCTGGAACAGGCCATGAAGAGTGCCCCGGACAAGCTTAAGGACAAAATGGGGAACGTGAGCCGGGTGGTGGTTCGTCACTACGAGTTCGACAAGCCGGGCCAGTACGCCGATTCCGACCTGGACGGCGTCCGCAAAATAGTCTCAAGCGGATCGGATTGGGCGCGCATCATCAACGTCAAAGAAGAGAAGGAAAGCGTCGAAATCTACATGCAAAGCCAGGGAGGAAAGACCACCGGATTCCTTCTGATTGCCGCCGAGCAGAAGGAGCTGACGGTAGTGCACGTCGCCGGCACCATCGACCTCGCCAGCTTGCAGGAAGTGGTGAAATCGACCATCAACTACGACCTGAAGTCGGTAGCCGGCCAGTAGGGGCGAGGCACGCCTCGCCCAATCTCCTCTTTCCCACTAGACAAAGTACATCGGGCTCCCCTACAATCGCTATACCGCGATGAATATCTCGGTTAAAAGCGAATACGCCCTGCACGCCATCTTCGATCTGTCGGTCCAGCCGCAGGGGGAGCCGGTGAAGATCGCCGAGATCTCCCGGCGACAGAAAATCCCGCAAAAGTTCCTGGAGCTGATCCTTTCCGGCCTGAAACAGGGCGGCTTTGTCGAATCCCGGCGCGGGGCTGAAGGCGGCTACCGGCTCGCGCGCCCTGCGGATCAGATCACCGTTGGACAGGTTCTGAAGTACGTCGAGCAATCCAAAAAGACTCGCCGTGGACCTGACGCCTTTACGGATCTGTGGAAGCGGGTAGACAGCGCCGTCGGTGCCATTGTCGATACCACTACCTTCGCCGAGCTGGCCCGGCGCTGGAAAGAAGCGCAGACGCGGTTCGTGCCCAACTGGGAAATCTGAGCATGATCTTCTCCGATAATTCCCTCAGCATCGGGCGCACGCCGCTGGTCAAACTGAATCGCGTGATCGACGGCGCGCCGGTGACCATGCTGGCCAAAATTGAAGCGCGCAATCCGGCATTTTCGGTAAAGTGCCGCATCGGCGCATCCATGATCTGGGACGCGGAGCAGCGCGGCATCCTCAAGCCCGGCAAAGAACTGATCGAGCCGACCAGCGGCAACACAGGAATCGCTTTGGCCTTCGTAGGGGCGGCACGCGGCTACGAAGTGACTCTGCTGATGCCGGAAACGATGTCGGTCGAGCGCAGGAAAGTCCTGAAGGCGTTGGGCGCAAAACTGATCCTGACCGATGGATCGCAGGGCATGAGTGCTTCGATCGCGCGCGCGGAGGAGATGGTCGCGTCCGATCCGGATCGGTACGTGCTGTTGCAGCAATTTAAGAATCCTGCGAACCCGGACATACACTTCAAGACGACTGGCCCGGAGATCTGGAACGACACGAAGGGAATTGTGGATGTCCTGGTGGCGGGCATCGGCACGGGCGGCACCATCACCGGCATTTCCCGCTATTTCAAACTCGAAAAGAAGAAGAAGATCGTGTCGGTGGGTGTGGAGCCGGAAACCAGTCCGGTGATCACGCAGACGCTGGCGGGCGATGTGGTGCGCCCCGGCCCCACGGGGATCCAGGGAATCGGCGCAGGGTTTATTCCGCAAACGCTGGACCTGAAGATGGTGGATCGCGTGGAGCTCGCCAGCGACGAAGAATCGATCGTGATGGCGCGAAGGCTTGCGCGGGAAGAGGGGATCGTCTCGGGCATCTCCTGCGGAGCGGCCGTCGCGGCCGCGGTCCGGATCGCCCGCGAACCTGAGATGAAAGGCAAGACCTTCGTGGTGATTCTCCCGGATTCCGGAGAGCGGTATCTTAGTTCCGTGCTGTTTGACGGGCTGGTGGAGTAGCAGCGTCCAAGAGCGGCGAAGGATTTTCTGCGGATTTAGTAGCGGGCGCTTCTTTTGGGTGAAAAGGGGTTAGTAGCGCCCGCTGTCGTAACGGGGATTTAAGTTAATTGTAAAAACGCTTCTCGTGGGGGCGTGGTTACCGGGAGTAGAAAAATATTTTGCGTGTAGACTGGCAGTGTGGTGAAGTCCTGGTCCAATGGGGCCTTACTCCAGGCAGTTGAATCCTTTGCGGCTCGTTTTCCCGAAATTGTCATCATAGGACCCCGCCATATGGCAGGCGAAGGCGTTGCGGCTGACCGTTTGGGCTCCAGCGGTATCCATCGGGTCACCTTAATCCAGGCTGCCGCCGAATTGGCCCGCCCGGCGATGGCGCAGCTCGGGCTGGCGCCTTTGAGCGCTCTGGGCCGCGAGGCCGTGGCTGCACGCGTGGCTCAAACCGCACAAGGGAAACTCGCCTATTTTCAGCCGGTAGCAGGACTCCCTGGATTTGCCCGAGCACTGGCCAGGACCATCGTAGAACTCAGGCTGGCGGGTGTAGAGCCCGCGGATCTTGCTTCGGCGGGCCCGCCTGCCGCCGATCTTGCCACGCTCCTGCGGTTATATGCCACCGAGCTTGGGGTGCGATCCCTGGTGGATCTTCCGGGCCTGCTGGCCTTGGCGACGGAAGCCGCGCACCAGGGAAAGCATCGTTGGGCAGGATTGCCGATAGCCCGCCTGGATGCGGACCTGGAGTCGCGGGCTCACCGGACGTTTTTCGAAAGCCTGGCGGCGCGGGCGCCCGAGGTGCTGGAGGCGGAGTTGGGCGAGGGGCCGTCCAAGGCCGCAGCCAATACGCTGGAACATCTCAGACAGTTCCTGTTTTCCCCGGAGCCGCAGCGATTTACCAGGAATGACTGGCAATTCGAGTTCTTTTCAGCCCCCGGCGAAGGTCTGGAGGCGGTCGAGATCGCCCGGCGGATCCTTCGTTTGGCGCGCGAGGGCATGGCTTTCGACCAGGTTGCCATTCTGCTGCGGAATCCCGACCGCTACCAGCCCATGGTTGAAGATGCGCTGCGTCGCGCCGGAATTCCCGCATGGTTCAGCCAGGGCACCGCGCGTCCGCATCCATCCGGACGGGCATTTCTCGCGCTGCTGATGTGCGCGGGCGAAGGGCTCTCGGCATCGCGCTTCGCCGAATACCTGTCGCTCGGTCAGGTGCCCGAAACTCCAGCGACCGCGAAGTGGGTCGCCCCGGAGGATGAGGCCCTGGGCCGGTTGGAAGGCGAAACCAGTGAGCCGGTTGCGGAAGCCGACCGCCCGACGCCTCGCCGCTGGGAGAGATTGCTCGTGGATGCCGCTGTAATAGGAGGCAAGGCTCGCTGGGAGCGCCGGCTGAATGGCCTGGAGGCAGAATTTTCCCTACAGGAGAAACCCCTCGATCAGATCCGCAATTTGAAGCAGTTTGCCCTGCCCTTAATCGGCGTGCTGGATGCGCTTCCGTCCGAAGCCACCTGGAGCGTGTGGCTGGAGCAATTGTCCGAGCTGGCGCGATTGTCGCTGCGCGATCCCGCTCCGGTGCAGGCGGTGCTGGCCGAGCTCGCACCCATGGGCGATGTGGGACCGGTGGGTCTGGAGGAAGTGGCCGGGGTCCTGAGCGAGAGGCTGCGTTTTCTGCGACGCGATCCTCCTGCGCAACGCTGGGGACGCGTATTCGTTGGATCCATCGATGAGGCCCGCGGCCGGGAATTTGGCGTGGTATTCCTGCCGGGCCTGGCAGAAGGGTTATTCCCGCAGCGGACGCTGGAAGATCCGCTGCTTCTGGATGAGTTTCGCAAGCGGGTATCGGAGCATTTGCAGTTGCGCGAGCAGCACGTCAAGGAAGAGCGCATGCGGCTGCACCTGGCCGTGGCGGCGGCGCGCGACCGGCTGATTGTTTCCTATCCCCGCATGGAAGTCTCTGAAGCTCGTCCTCGGGTGCCGAGCTTCTACGCGCTGGAACTGCCGCGCGCGGTGGAAGGATCACTGCCGGAGCTGAAAGCGTTCGAGGATCGCGCTCGCGAGGCCGCGTCCGCGCGGCTGAACTGGCCAGCCCCGAAAGATGCGATCGACGCTATCGATAATGCTGAGTACGACCTGGTCTCGATCGCCGCGGCACGCAATCGTCCCGGGGGCGCCCGGTATCTGGTGGAGGCCAATCCGCACGTGGCGCGTTCCATGCGTGCGCGCTGGGCAAGATGGAACAAGTCATGGAGGCCCGCGGATGGCCTGGTCACAAGCGAGGCTGCCGCGCTGGCGGTTCTCAATGACCAGCGCCTGACGGCTCGGGCGTGGTCGCCGTCCTCGCTGGAACAGTTCGCGATGTGTCCCTACAAGTTCGCGCTGCAGGGAATCTACAGGCTGCGTCCCCGGGATGAGTCGGCTCCGCTGGAGCAGATGGATCCTCTTACGCGCGGGGCGCTATTTCACGAAATCCAGTTCGAGCTGTTCCAGCAGCTGCAGCGCGCGGAATTGCTTCCGGTGAATCAAGATCGTCTGCGCGAGGCATTGAGCCTGGCCGATGCGGTCCTGGATCGCGTGGCTGCGAAGTACGAAGAAGATCTCGCCCCGGCTATCCCCCGCGTTTGGAAATCGGAAACCGAGGATCTGCGCACCGACTTGCGAGGCTGGCTGCAGCACGCCGCGCGCAATGACGACGATTGGAAGCCCGTAGAATTCGAAAGGGAATTTGGAAAGGATCAACCGGTCGCCCTGGAAGAGGGCGTCCACTTAAGGGGGCGCATCGACCTGGTGGAAAAGCACGAGACGCGCGACGTGTATCGCGTGACCGATCACAAGACCGGCAAGCGTCCCGATACGATCCCGCGATGGGTGGGTGGCGGCCGCAGTCTCCAACCTCTGCTGTACGGGCTGGTCGCCGAACAACTGTTGGGGGCGCCGGTGGAAGCCGGGCGGTTGCTCTACGCGACGCAGCGCGGCGGATACACTCCGGTCGAAATCAAGGTGGATGACCGGGCGCGACTGTTCTTGCACAAGCTGTTGTCGGACATCGACGCATCGATCGCCGGGGGGTTTCTGCCTCCAGCTCCCGCAAAGGACGCGTGCGGGATTTGCGACTACCGGATCGTGTGCGGTCCTTATGAAGAACGCCGTCACGGCAAGAAAGATCGTCACGATGAACGGCTCGAGTTGCTGACCGAGATTCGAGGGATGGCCTGAGCGTGACTATATGACTACGTCGTCGGCACGTGCCGTCTCCGATGCGGAGGCTCGCCGCAGGATTCATGAGTCTCTCGACGAGAGCTTGATCGTCGAGGCGTCGGCGGGCACCGGCAAGACGACAGAGCTGGTCCGCCGCATCGTGGCGGTGCTGGTGAGCGGGCGGACGACGATCGATAAGATCGCCGCGGTGACATTCACGCACAAGGCTGCGGGCGAGTTGAAGCTGCGCCTGCGGGAGGAGCTGGACAAGTCGCGGCAGGAGGCCGCTAGCAGCCGCCTGGAAGACGCCTTGGAGCATCTGGAGGAAGCTTCCATCGGAACCATTCACTCTTTTTGCGCGCAGCTCCTGCGGGAGCGTCCGGTCGAAGCTGGCGTCGATCCGGCGTTCCAGGAATTGAGCGAGCAGGAGGCCGGACGGCTCTACCAACGGGCTTTTCGCACCTGGCTTGAACGCAGACTGGCCGAGCCGTCGCCCGGACTGCGGCGAGCGTTTGCAAGGCTCGCCTGGCGCGATTCGTGGGATGATTCCCCGCCCCTGGAACAATTGCAGTACGCCGGCAGGAAGCTCGTCGAGTGGCGCGACTACCCCGCGGCGTGGCGGCGCGAGCCGTTTGCCCGGGAGGAGGAAATCGGAACCCTGCTGCGCATGGCACGCGAGCTGGCGGACCTGAGCTCGCGGCCTCGGCGGGTCACCGACAACTTGTACATCGGACTTCAGCCCGTGCGCCTGTTGATGCAGAGTGTCGATCGTCCGGAGAATGCCGCGATTCCCCAGGATTTCGATGCGCTGGAAAGCCTGGTGCTCAAGCTCGGGCGCGATCTGCGGCGCGATATGAAAAAGGGCTCGGGCGACTATGGCGGAGGCGTCAGCCGCGAGGACCTGCTGCATCGCCGCGATGAGCTGCTGCGGTGGATCGAAGACTTCCGGCGCCGGGCCGACGCCGATCTGGCAGCCGAGCTACGCGAAGAGATGTCGGGATTGGTGGAGGAATATAGCGAACGCAAGCGGCGTCAGGGCAAACTGGATTTCGTGGATCTGCTGGTTTGCGCACGCGACCTGGTGCGCGATCAGCGGGCCGTTCGGGAGTATCTGCAGAATCGCTTCAGCCATTTGTTCATCGACGAATTCCAGGATACGGATCCGCTGCAAGCGGAGATTCTGCTGTTGCTGGCGGCCGACGATCCGGAGCAATCGGACTGGCTTAAAATCCAGCCCGCCGCAGGTAAGCTATTCGTGGTCGGCGATCCCAAGCAATCCATCTATAAATTCCGGCGGGCGGATATTCTTTTATACCGGCAGGTGCGCGACGCGATGATCGAACGCGGATGCGGACTGGTGGCGCTGCGCAAGAGCTTCCGGTCGGTTCCCAATCTTCAGCATTTCGTGAATGCCGCGTTCGAAAAGGAGATGGACGGCCACGGCCACGCCGAATACATTCCGTTGGAGCAGTCTCGGGAAGAGATCCCCGGGCGGCCCAGCCTGATCGCGCTGCCGGTGCCGAGACCGTATAAGACCCGGCTGTCGAAAGAAGCTGTGAACAAATCGCTGCCGGATGCGATCGCGGCATTCGTGGCGTGGCTCGTGCAGGAAAGCGAATGGGGATATAAGGCCCGAGACATCGCCATCCTGTTTCGCCGCCGGACGCAGGGCGGGCAGGATCTGACGCGTGAGTATGCGCGTGCTCTGGAGGCGCGCGGCGTCGATCACCTGCTGGCCGGGTCGAAATCATTCCACCATCGCGAGGAAGTGGAGACCGTTCGTACGGCGCTGACTGCGATCGAATGGCCTGAGGACGAACTGAGCGTGTTCGCCACCTTGAAGGGATCGTTATTCGCGATTCCTGACGAGATGCTCCTGGTGCACAAACATAAGCGTGGCCGGCTGCATCCGTTTCATGCCGAAGGCGCGGAGGCTCCCGTGGCGGATGCATTGACGCTCTTGGCCGAGCTGCACCGCACGCGCAATTCCCGGCCGTTCGCCGCGACGGTGCATGCCCTGCTGGAAGCTACTCGAGCCCACGCCGGCTTTCTGCTGCGGCCCGGCGGCAACCAGATTCTGGCGAATGTAGCACGGGTGGCGGATTTGGCCCGAACCTTCGAAGCGACCGGAGGCGTCTCCTTTCGCGGATTCGTGGAGGAACTGACGGCGCAGGCCGAAAAAGAAGAGGCGTCGGAAGCGCCGGTGCTCGAAGAAGATTCCGATGGCGTCCGGTTGATGACCGTGCATGGAGCCAAAGGCCTTGAGTTTCCGGTGGTGATTCTGGCCGATCTGACGGCGAATTTATGCGCGCGCGAGCCGGATCAATATGTGGACGGAGCCAAACGCGTGAGCGCGACTCGCCTGCTGCGCTGCGCACCCTGGGAACTTCTGGATCACGAAGCGGACGAGGCGGCTCGCGAGCGTGCAGAGGGCGTGCGTGTGGCCTACGTTGCCGCCACTCGGGCTCGCGACCTGCTGGTGGTCCCCGCCGTGGGCGACGAGCCGTTTCCGCAGGACAACTGGCTGAGTCCGCTCGATAAAGCGTTGTATCCATCGCGCGATGGATGGCGGAACTCGCAGACCGCCGAAGGATGCCCGAAGTTCGGCGCGGCCAGCATCGTGGAACGGCCCATGGATTACGATCGTGAGGCTGAGTTTTCGGTGCGGCCCGGGTTGATCGTCCCCCAGCAGGGGTCGCATCAGGTCGTATGGTGGGATCCACAGACGTTGAAGCTCGGCGAAGAAGGCGACCACGGACTTCGCCAGGAAGTCCTGCTGAAAGAGGACGGCGGCGGGAGCACCATCGCATACAACGCTTGGTCGGAGCAGCGCACGAAAGTCGTCGAGGCGGCGTCGAAACCGGAGTTTGACGTCTTCCTCGCGAGTCAAGCTGCGGACGCTCCGCCTGACACGGTAACCGTCGAGGTAGAGGCGAGGCATGCCTCGTCCGATGGTCCTGGTGGACGACGCTTTGGAACGCTGGTCCACGCCGTTCTGCGCGATGTGCCGCTGGAGGCGGATCTACCGGCCATCCGCAAGTGGACCGAGATGAACGCTCGCATCATCGGTGCACCCGCGGAAGAAATTGAGGCAGCGATGGAACGAGTGCAGGCAGCACTGCGGCATCCACTCCTGGATCGCGCACGTGCCTCGA
>Ga0157378_10004598_pt1 | contig 12107 bp, 11 predicted proteins | sample M65metaG_FD_115309 | JGI IMG/M metagenome (GOLD analysis project Ga0157378, IMG submission 115309) | Miscanthus rhizosphere microbial communities from Kellogg Biological Station, Michigan, USA - M6-5 metaG | ecosystem: Host-associated > Plants > Roots > Rhizosphere > Soil | place: USA: Michigan...
ACTCAGCAGTCCAGTTCAGCACTGCCGTGAGGGATTCGGAGGATGTCTTAACGGAGTCGAACAGAAACCGTTGGCCATCCGAGGTGACATCCCAAGCCCAACCATTCATGGCCGTTCGACTCTGAATGCTGGTTGCAGGTGCCTGGAACAGAGGTTTAGGAGTTCCCACCTTGAATTCTCGCCCCTCGGTAACATCCACAGCCATCAGCTTTCCGTCGAAGGATAGATAGAATAATTCCTTGCCATCCCGCCGCCAGCGGGGCTGGTTCCCACCGTCGCGAGATACCGAAGTCTTGCTTCCGCCTCCCGCAGGTACAGGGAACGGCTGAACATAGATTTCGGATCTGCCAGACTCGTCCGAAGCATAAGCTATCCAGTGAGTGTCGGGAGAAAACTGCCCCGCACTCTCGCTGAACTCCGTATTCGCGAACGGCGCAGGAGTCCCAGAAGGTGTCCCGCTAGCTGTCAATGGCAAGACCCATAAATCGGCATTCGCCCTTGCATCTTGCTGGGTATACAGCAGGAAACGCCCGTCGCGCGACCAATCGTTTGGGAACTTTGCGTCGTTTGTTGTAGCAACCAATGGTTGTTCTTTCCCGGCGCCGTTCGCAGATTTTTGATAAATCCCAGTTCCGCCAGAGCGGACGGCACTAAAGACAATTCTCGTCCCGTCGGGGGACCAGACCGGCGCAAAATCCGGAGCGACATCAAATGTGAAGCGCACGCTCACACCCCGAGAGTCAAGCAGCCAAATTTCTTGGCTCGTACTCGCGCTCGGATCGACTCTCGTTGTTGCCACTCGAGTCCCTTCCGGCGAGAGCGCAAGGTCGGTGTACGCAAAGATTCCAGGCTCGCCCGCGTAGCCCAGGTCTTTGCCCTTGCGGTCATACCAACCGAGTCCCGACACGGGGGTTGCTGTTTTCCCGGCGCGATAGGTTAAGACATTACTTGCCGACACGGAAAAAGTTGCCGACAGCAGAAAGCTCCCAACATGCTCGGCAATCAGGACTGGCTCGCCCACGGCCTCTAATTTCCGCTCATCGAACAGTTGGGTCATCAGCGCACCGTCACGCATAAAAAGCAGTCGTCCTGCATTCGCATCAGTGGAGGGCGCATATACCGCCATAAGCGATGTGGCGAGAATTCGTTTGGAACTCTGTTGTTCGGGTCTTGTGTCGAGCGATCCGACGTAAATACCGGGATTTTCGGGTGCTCTGAGATACGCAAAATGTCGCCCGTCCGACAGGAAAGATGGAAAACCGTGAACCTCATTGCGCCCACCCGTAGTCGTAAGCAAGGTAGGGACACCGCCTGACGCTGGAACTCGCATGATGCCATTCCCGACGGTGCCGACGATAATTGTGTCCTCCCGGCTCCAGGCGCCGCCGATAACCGCGACCGCGATATCGCAGATCGCTTGCGGAGGTCCACCGGATATATCGATCTTTTTCAGCTTGTTCCCTACCTGAAATGCGATGAATCGGCTATCCGGGGACCAGAAGACCGGCGGCCCGAGAACGTTTTCCGTTCCGGGCAGCGGGCGCGTTTCAAGAGAATCCAAAGCGCGAACCCAGATTAGCTTACGCCCGTCCGGACCGGGCGCCTGGATGGCAAGCTGGCGGCCATTGGGCGAGAGCGTGAAGTTAAGAGTGCCTGGCGGCAATGGGATCTCGAATCGTACCGGTGCGGCAACGGGCGCTCTCTTGCCCCAATACAAGAGCGCATTCAACGCTACCGCAACACTCAGAGCCACGGCACCCCAAGCGAGCCACTGTAGGCGTGTCTTTCGTTGGCTCGGAGGTGCGAGGGCTCCGGTCTGTACGTCCGACTCCGCCATCCATTTCAATTCGAGAGCCAGGTCACGGGCAGTTTGCCAGCGTTCTTCCGGATCCTTGGCGAGACAGCGGCGGATGGCGTGATCCAGCACGGGCGGAGTCATCGGCTTAAAACTGCTGATCGGAGCGGGATCTTTTTCGAGAATGGCGGAGGCAACGCTCAACTGGCTCTTGCCTTGGAAGGCGCGTTTGCCGGTGAGCATTTCGTAGAGCACTGCACCGAGCGAAAAGATGTCACTGCGGCCGTCCAGCTCTTTTCCTTCGATTTGTTCGGGCGACATGTACTGAAACGTTCCAACGATGGTGCTTCCCTCGGTTACTGGTGATTGCTGCTTCGCGGCCGTGAGCGTTACCGCCGTCGCGAGAGGGGCATACGTTTTAGCGAGGCCAAAATCAAGGAGCTTCGCGCCCGTGGGTGTCAGCATGATGTTGCCAGGCTTTAGATCGCGATGGATCACTCCCCTACGATGCGCTTGGTCCAGAGCGAGGGAGATTTGAGCACCGTATTTCAGGACTTGGTCAAGCGGGAGCGGCCCTTTCCGCAGCCGCTCGGCAAGCGATTCGCCTTCAACGCACTCCATGACGAGGTAATCGATTCCATCCTGATGGCCGACATCGTATAACACGCAAATGTTGGGATGATTGAGGCTAGAGATGGTTTTGGCTTCTCGTTCAAAGCGCTGCTTGCTAACCGGATCATTCGAAAGCTGTTTCGGAAGGACTTTGATCGCAACGGTGCGATCCAAACGAATGTCACGAGCGCGGTAGACTTCACCCATCCCACCTGCGCCGAGGGGCGCACCAATTTCATATGAGCCAAGAAGGGTACCTAGAGCGAGCGCCATAATGACCGCGATTATAACCTCTATGATCAATCACTATCTGAGTCTAACCACTCCAGGTGCCTGCTAAACGCGGATCGGAAGAGCTACTAGCCCCAGGAATCCGCTTCCAAGAATGGGAAACTGGGAGTGAGCATCGCGAGCGCAATTCCCGAACAAAGAAACTCACCTGAATGACGACCTCTCGCTGGGTGTATCGGTATCGGCACCCTCCGTGATAAAAGCGATTGTCGCCATTGCGCCTCCTTAACTAGCTTCAAGGAGACTTGCGATTGATGCCGAAAATGGAAAGCATTGTCAGACTAAGATGCCTCTGCTTTAGCGGCCAATCGGTGAAAGGCATCGCGCACTGGACGGCGGAGCAGATACCACAGCCATAACACTGAAAGCGCGACACGCACTAATGTGAGGCTGATCGCGCCAGCAGTTGGCGCTTCGAACAGAAGGCGCACTCCTGCAACCATTAGCATCAGTGACAATACAATGATTCCGAGCATCATGACGCGTGCCCAATTCAATAACTTCCAGAATCCCATCGCCATCGCAAAGGTTACTCCGGCCATGATTCCGTAGTACAAGGGCAGCAGGTCGCGTATTGCGGTGTGGATCGGCTCCGGGCCTGCGCCAGAGGGGCTCAGTGCGTGAAGCAACCTCAACAAGGAACTACGGCTGACGATCGCCAGTCCGGCGAGCACCAAATACAATCCAGTATTCAACCAAAGCAGTATCGCGAGGATCGTGATTCCGATCGGGCGAGTTTTCATGGGCAATGCCTCCTCTGCGGAAATAGAAATCCTGCGAACCGAGCTTTAGCAGGAACTGCACCACCCGGCCCTCACAAGATAAAAGTGAATCAATATTCGCATTTATCGTGAAAATGTGAATAGTACTTTACATTCTAAGGTTGTCAAGCTTAAAATCACAGCATGTCACGAATATTGGGACCACTACCGCCGCGCCAGAACCGTAGTCGCGAATCTTTGCGCCGCATGCTCGACGCAGCAGAGGCGGTTGTTGCGAAGTGGGGCATTGAGGGTGCTACCTTGCCGCGCATTGCCGCCCAAGCGCACATCTCGCCTGCAAATGTATACAGGCGCTTTCGCAACAAGGACGCCCTTATCCGCGCTGTATTCCAGCGCTTAACCGACCGCAGCAGCGCCGAGGTCAACAGTCGATTCGCCCCCGAGACCGTGCGCCCTATCGGCCTTATCCAGTTCTCGCGAAATGTCATCGCGGGTATGGTTAGCGGGTACCGTGCGAATGCAGCTCTGAGCCGGGCTGCCGTCGAGTACTCGGAACGGCATTGGGAGGTCGCCTTCATACGCAAGGCGCGGGCGGCTGAGGCGCAGAGTATTCGACAAATGGTGGCTACTTTCCTGATCTGGCGGGACCAGATCACGCATCCCGACCCGGAATATGCTATCCGCTTCGCGTTCCTCATGGTGGGATTTGCGCTACGGGAAGTGATCCTGTTTGAGCGCAGGCACATTTTTGCCAACGTCTTACTCCTCGACGACGATTCTCTTAAGCAGGAGTTGCCGCAGGTGTTCCTGCGCTACCTCGGCGTGAAGGACAGCGCCGAGTCCGTCACAGCACCCGCACAATCTGATTGAAGTGCCCGGCGGGCAACCTCGTCCGGCACCGAGCAGAGACGGGATTTCATAGGAACCGAGCTTCTGCCAGCCAAGCAGAGGGCGAGCAAGATTCGCTGAATCATCGAGCCTCCAGTCCGACGGAGATTCTACCGAATCTGCCCCGTTGCAGGCGGTTCGGGAACAGTGCCAACCCGTAAGTTTCGATTCGGTGGATCACCGATAGCCTGCCGCTTCAACGGGTGGGTCAGTAGACGTTACGATGAAACTAAACCTCCCGCCGTCGTTCCACGTTTCAACCGTAGCGGTAGGGATAGGTCGCTCCTGATGGACCGCCAAACACGCAGGAGCGGCGCGACACGCGAAAGCGCGTAACTCTTATTACTAACGTTTGTTTATGGGATGGCGACGAAAACGAGCCGCATGTTGGAACGTGGCGCGATTTTGGCGACACGCTGATGCGTATGATTTACCTGCCGAATGTGTGGCTGAAACCAGGGCAGGCCATTCCGAGCTGTCCGGGCTGCGGCACACCGTTCAAAAAAGAGAATGAGTACGCCAGCATGATCAGCTACACGGCAAACTGTCTGGACTTGCACGTTTCAGAGATTGTCGGTAAACAAGAAACTGAGAATCTGCCCCCATAACTTCAGAGTTGCCCGTCACTTGAGTACAGAAGTGGGTGTCAGGAAAACAAAGCAAGGAATCTTCCCATGCGGTATGCAAGTTATCTTGCGTCGGGTAGTAGGCCCTTTTCAACAAGTACAGGTGGACGGCGGTGCCGGGTGGCCTGCTGATACGCATACGCCCAGCCGAGTAAGTCCCCATCTTTCCACGGCCGTGCTGACAACTCTAAACCGAACAGACCATTGGGGTAAAACCCGCCTGGAACCACTACCGCGGGAACACCGATCATGTTCACCATCCCGTGTCGCTGTGTGGACCTTCACTTATCTTTCCGTCCTGCGGCATGGTCTCATCGGGCGGAGGCATCTGTGTCGCCGGGTAGACGAACCCGTCAAGGTGCAGTCGATCCAGTACTTCGTTGTAGGCGTCGAGCGCCCTTCGCCGGGGCCCAAGGACGTTGGCTTCGGCTTGCGGATCGCTCTCGAATACGGCTTGCATCAATGGTGGCCGGTCTTTCCGGGTGGTCTCATCCACACCTCCGATAATCGTAGCCGGCAAAGGAGACCCAACCACCTTCCGGTACTCGTCGGCGGAGTGGTATTGCGTCGGACCATACTCGGCGACCAAATCCTCGGCAGATGTAAATAAGTGCCGATGGGATGTAGCATACAGTTTTTCGAGAGAGGGCGTCTGCCTGCCAAGCAGGCGTGGGATGGTTACGTGAAGCTATTTGAGCACGGACGGTTCATTTGGCAACAGTTTGCAATGGCTTTACGCTTGACGTAACGCGTAATCCATGCTATTTTTTCGGCAGTGATTCTCAACTATCGAGACAAGAGGACCAGAGATTTTGCTTCCGGGAAACGGGTCAAGGCATTTTCCGGATTTGAACGGCCCGCGCGCCTGAAACTGGACCGAATCGAGGCGGCTACGTCATTACGGGACCTTGCCGCATTGCCTGGCAACCGATTTGAAGCTCTGGTAGGCGACCGCAGAGGCCAATACAGCATTCGGATTAACGATCAATGGCGGATTTGCTTTGAATGGGCTGACCGCGAGCCGGGGCCATCAAACGTCGAGATTGTTGACTATCACTAGGAGCGTCGCTATGACACTTACCGCTATCCATCCAGGTGAACACCTAGCCGAAGAACTCCGAGCACTCGATATGAGCGCCGCTGAACTGGCGCGAAAGATCGATGTCCCCACCAATCGCGTCACGCAGATCTTGAACGGCGCGCGCGCCATCACGGGTGATACGGCCCTGCGCCTCGCTCATTTCTTTGGCACGAGTGCTCAGTTTTGGATGAATCTACAGAGCCTCTACGACTTGCGGCTCGCTCAGGAGAAGGCAGGAAAGTCCATCAAGGCACTTCCCACGTTGAAACGTCGGGAGCTCGTCCACGCATGAAGAAATCACGCATTACGCGGGAGTGACCAACCGCTTCTCGATTTTGGCAACATTTGGCAACAATTGACTCACGGAGCGGCTGGTAACACCTTGTTTCGGCGAGGCTTAGAAATTTGGGATGCAATTCGATTCCCATCGCCCGCTCCAATTCGACTGAAGATTAAAGTACTCAAGCAAGGTTAATTGTTGCCGACTCGTTGCGTTGCAGTTGGTCTCGTTCCTCCGCTGTTTTTCCTTGGTTCTCTTGAGACTATTCCGCAAAATTCTGGGCCATACCTCTTATCTTCCGCCGCTCTAGGGAGGTTGCTCTCTTCAACCATCCGGTTTATATCCCCTTGCGATCGCAGGTTCGGGTTGATACAATTGTTATAACGTGATTGAGCGAGGAGGTGAGGCATGCTGGAACTCAAAGTTCGTAAGATCGGGAACTCACTGGGTGTGGTCCTGCCAAAGGAAGCCGTCAGCCGGCTGCACGCCGACGAGGGCGACCGCCTTTTTCTGATTGAGGGGCCAAATGGTGTTTATCAACTCACACCCTATGATCCCGCCTTCGAGAGAAAAATGAAGAAGGCTGGGGACATCATTGATCGCTATCGCAACACCCTCCATTCGCTCGCCAAGTGAGAGAACCCGTCTGGATTGACGAACGTGATGCTCTCGCACTCCACGATCGGCTTCTGGCGCTCGATGGTGGTGCAGCCGGCGTCCGGAACGTAGGGCTTCTTCAATCCGCTCTTGCTCGTCCTCAGCAACTCGATGCGTACGGTGACGCTCCTGACACCATAGACATGGCGGGTGCCTACATGGTGGGAATAGTCCGCAACCATCCTTTTGTCGACGGAAACAAACGAACTGCTTTTGTTGTGGGCGTACTCTTCCTCGAAATAAATGGCCATCGTTTTGCAGCCACCGAAGAAGATGCCACACACGCCGTTCTAGGGCTCGCCGACCGAACGATCGACGAAGTCTCTTTCATCCGTTGGCTGCGCGCCAACGTAAGTCGCTCTCCGCGCTGAATAATCGGACATCAAATCGGCATGAGATTCTGTGCAGTGCGAAAAATGACCGGTTAAATTTTTTAGCAACAGTTGGCAACAATTGCTTCTCGGAGCGGCGGGTAACACCTTGTTTCGGTGCGACTTAGAAATTTGAGATGCAATTCGATTCCCATCGCCTGCTCCAGATTCAAAAGGCTTACGGTTAACTTCTCAATTTCCAAAATGCGTTTTAGTTTCCAAATCTCCGTAGCGGTTTGCATTTTTGGAGCCAAAACCGATGGGTCTATAGGTTTTTTTCTACGAGCGACTTTGCTAAGTGTCGTCAAAGCAGTAGTACAGTCAAACTCAACAGAACTCCGATAACAGTTATGGTCAACATCTGAAGCTCGCCCAAGCTTTTGTTCTGGATTCGATGTTCGTCAGCAGGTCACTTGTTGGCTTGGAGTGGCTGCCTCCCGAGCAGATGTTCTACTGCCGTACGTTGAACGCCTATGGTCACAGCGCAGCGCGCCTGCCGATGCGCTGGACAAGCTGGATACCTTGACTGCCCCTTGGAAATGCGGGACGCTGAAAGGCACTTTGGGGCGTTGGGAAGGTGCCGTGCGGGCCCCACAATTTCCTCGCTTATCAGGGACGCTGAATGCGGAGACGGCGCGGCCGCGGATGAACTGTTTAGCACTCTGTACCCGGGATTGCACCGGATGGCGAAACGGGAACTGGCACGACGAGGATCTCCGGTGACCCTGAGCGTCACAACGCTGTTGCACGAGGCGTATCTCGACATCGCCGAACGTGAAGGCAACTGCTTTCCCGATCGGCCGTGCTTCATTGGGTATGCCTCACGAGTGATGCGTGGACTGATCATTGATATGCCCGAAGCCGAAACGCGATCAAACGCGGGGCGGGTTTGAATTACTTCGCTCGAAATCGACCCAGCGGAGAATCCCGTTGATGCTAAAGAAGTCTCGTTGATCAGCAATATACTGGAGTCGAGCCTAAGCTGGCTGAGCTGGTCGATATGAAATTCTTCTGTGGGTTTCGTTTCGCCGAAATCGCCACCCTGGAGAACTTGTCGGAACGTACCGTACAGAGAAGGTGGGAAAAGGCGCGAATCTATCTCCATCAGAATATTCGCGCGGATTTGCCACTCTGAGGAATTGATGTCCAAGCTTAGCCCCGATCAATGGCGGGCTCTTAGTCCACACCTCGACCAGGTGCTGGAAATGACAGACGATCAGCGCACGATCTGGCTATCCTCCCTCCAGAACGAGAACCCGGCTCTCGCCTTTCAACTGGAAATACTGCTTCGTGAGCATCGCGTGCTGTCGGAGAAAGGTTTCCTCGAATCCAGTGCTTTGGAATTGCCAGGGGGGCCAGGCCTGGAGGGCCAATCTCTTGGCGTCTACACACTGGTTTCGCAGGTCGGCCATGGAGGAATGGGTACCGTCTGGCTGGCCGAACGAAACGACGGACGATTTGAGCGTCGCGTAGCAGTGAAGGTTCTCAATATCGCGTTGATGGGAAAGGGCGGGGAGGAGCGCTTCAAACGCGAAGGCCGCATTCTGGGTCGCCTAACACATCCCCACATCGCGGAACTGATTGACGCGGGAGTGTCACTCACTGGTCAGCCTTTTCTCGTACTTGAGTACGTTGAGGGTGACCACATGGACCGCTATTGTGACGAGAACAAGCTCGAAGTTAGAGCCCGCCTTCGGCTCTTCGTCGATGCACTGCACGCCGTAGCGCAAGCACACGCCAACCATATCGTCCACCGTGACCTTAAGCCATCGAACATATTGGTGCGAAAGGATGGTCAGGCGAAACTTCTCGACTTTGGAATAGCCAAACTGCTGGAAGGCGATGGACAGACTGGAGAGTCTGCGCTCACGGTGGAAGGCGGCAGGGCAATGACGCCGGAATATGCCGCGCCCGAGCAACTGACGGGCGAAGCTGTGACTGCTGCCACCGACGTTTACTCCTCAGGCGTTCTGCTGTACGTACTACTGACAGGAAACCACCCCGCCGGAGCCGGCCCGCGTGCGCCCGCAAGTCTGGTCAAAGCCATCTTGGAAACCGAACCCCTTCGTCCTTCGGAGATCGTAGCTCCGACGCAGGCAAATGAAGAGAACGCGGTCACGAATGCCAGGAGACGCGCCACGACGCCCGATAAACTGGCCCGCTTATTGCGCGGCGACCTCGACACCATTGTCGCGAAGGCGCTGAAGAAGAATCCGCGGGAACGCTACGCCTCGATAAAGGCATTTGCTGACGACCTGCGTCGATATCTGAGGCACGAACCCATCAGTGCCCGGCCGGACACAATCGCCTATCGCGCCGGCAAATTCGTGCGGCGGCACAGGAGCAGTGTAACCGCGGCTCTGCTGGCAATACTGGCACTGATCGGCACCACCCTTTTTACATGGTTTCTTCCTCGCCACCCCGAACCTCTGCCGCAGTTCAACCAGCGAAAGCTCACGGCAAACGCTCAGGATTCGCCTGTGCTCAACGCTGCGATTTCTCCGGATGGCAAATACTTAGGTTATGGCGATCAGCAAGGCATTCACCTGCAGCTTGTCGCGACTAGCGGGGTCCAGAGTTTGACGCTGCCAGCGGACCTCCAGCCGGGGAAAGCTTCGTGGGCATTTGGGAGTTGGTTCCCTGACTCCACACGACTCCTAGCATCTGCCAGCGTCCCCGGAAAGCCATCCACCGTGTGGTCGATTCCGATACTGGGAGGCGAGGCACAGAAGCTTGCTGACGTTGAGGATATGTTCGGACGGGGAAGCGTTTCACCTGACGGTTCCAACATTGCCTACCAAAGGCTGCGTAGGGCCATTGGAGCGCGCGAGATTTGGGTGATGGGTTCGCACGGGGAGTCCCCTCACAGGATACTGACAGCCGAAAACCAAACCATATTTAAGGGTATCGCTTGGTCGCCGACAGGAAACCGGCTTGCCTTCACAACATATATGCGTGATAAAGGTGACCACACAGAGATTATGGTTCAAAGTTGTAACCTCCGTGGTGCAGATAAAACGACTATCCTCCAAGATAATCATTTGAGCGCGTTCACCTGGCTCTCGTCGGGACGATTCATCTATTCGCGAAATACGGAAGTCGGCGCGGCTGAGTCCGATAATTTGTGGGAACTGAAAGTCGAGGGAAAGAATGGAATTCCACAGGGCAAGGCGCGCCAGTTAACCGATTGGTCGGGATTTTCGGTCTATAGCTTTAGCGCGACCGCCGATGGAAAGCAGCTGGCTTTTCTCAGGGGCAATGACCACGCTTCGGTTTTTGTCGGGGACCTCGCTGACAAAGGAAACCGCCTCGTCAATTCCCGCCGCTTGACGCTCGACGACAACTTCAACCTCCCTGTGGCATGGACGCCAGACTCTCGCGAGGTAATTTATTCATCACAGCGAGCGTCAAACTGGCTGATGTTTCGGCAGGCGCTGGATCGAGACAGTGCCCCTCAACTTGTAACACCCGCTTCGAACACGAATTTCTATGTGGCACGGTTGAGTCCGGATGGCGCCTGGATACTTCTGGAGGGACGGTCGATCGCCTCGCACAAAATTGCACTCTATCGCGTTGGTCTAAGGGGTGGCGCTCCACAGCTATTATTTAACACCGAGGGGTTTGTCCAGTTTTGGTGCACAAACAAGGCCGCCAACCTTTGCGTGTTCGGGCGGCCGTCGACAGGCAACAACGAGCTAGTGGTTGCAGCGTTTAACCCGCGAGGCGGTCCGGGAAGGGAACTGGTGCGGATTCCTCTCGAAGCGGGCAGTAGCGGCGACATTGGATTCGACTATTCATGGCAGATCTCTCCCGATGGTTCGCAGATTGCCATCGTGAAGGGGCACGGGAATCAGATTCGCTTAGTTCCACTGGCAGGAGGTCAAACGAGAACGATCACGACGAAGGGCCATTCCGACCTTATAGAACTGAACTGGGCAATCGATTCCCAAAGTATGTTTGTGTCAACTCTGGAACCAGGAGGCGCTAACTTGCTGCATGTTGACCTTAGCGGCGATATCCAGCCCGTCTGGCAGCAGTCTCAGGCGACCGACACCTTAGGCTTTCCGTCGCCTGACGGACGTCACCTCGCCATTTTGGGCTCGAGTGCCGAATCGAATGTGTGGCTGATCAACAACTTCTGAGCCTGTAGCGGCCTTGGATCAGGCCCCTCGCTCCGACGCCCGCGCCGCACGGCAGCTGTTCGAAACAGGAACTCAAACGCAATAGTTTTTCCGTCTTCTTCAGTCTTTATCTTACCCGCTGTCGTCTTTTCCCTTCCGTTTCCGATATCTCAAGTAGGGACCAATAGTTCCAATATTACGCGAGCGAACGATTCTATGTGTCGAGCGTAGCGGTGAATTACGAGGCGTTGCCTTCGAGGGACCGGCATATGCACAATCAAGATCACGGGCACTCCGGTTCGCTCGGAACGATTCCACAGAACTTCTGGGATTCGGCCAAGATCAATATGCCCGATACTCCGACGCGAACTGCGGAAGGCATTCACATCCATCCACTCGACAGCTTAAATCGGGAAACAGGGGCGAGGCGATTTGTAACGGTCTTCAATTTCCATCTGGTTTCCAACTAAGGCCTTTCTCGATTTAGCTAAGTGCCGCCAGATCAATCGCTTTCAGAGTTTTATTTCAAGCTTCCCAAGCTTCGGACGTGGGTTCGATTCCCATCGCCCGCTCCAGAAAACCGCGTGTACAGTCCGGAGAGATCCTTTACACAACGTTCCGAAGACATAGCTTACACCCTAGGGCCAAAAGGGTTGTCTAGGG
>Ga0157378_10004602_pt1 | contig 12100 bp, 9 predicted proteins | sample M65metaG_FD_115309 | JGI IMG/M metagenome (GOLD analysis project Ga0157378, IMG submission 115309) | Miscanthus rhizosphere microbial communities from Kellogg Biological Station, Michigan, USA - M6-5 metaG | ecosystem: Host-associated > Plants > Roots > Rhizosphere > Soil | place: USA: Michigan...
ATCGTAATCCCCGGCCTTGCTATGAAAATCGGCATGTTCCTCGTCCGCATCACGCCGATGTCGATCTTGCGTTTGGCATGGCGATTGGGCGCGAGACGTCGCTAAAACAAAAGCGGCGATCGAGATCGATCGCCGCTTCGAGAATTATTTAGTTTGGTCTTACGAGGATTTGTATTTAACCGAGCAGCCGTACGGTTTGGTCTGCGCGTTGGAAACCGGTTTGCCGGAGAGAGACTCGTCGAGGGCGTTTTTGACGTAGTTCGTCGAGCTCGGGATGTCGGCCGGATTGGGCGACGCCTTGCTGTCGATTGCGCCTTCATAAACAATTTTACCTTCCGGACTGATCACAACCATGTTCGGTGTGTTCTTCGCTCCATAGAGCTTGGCGACCTTGCTTTCGGGATCGAGAAGAAGCGCGGTCTGCTTTGTTTTCCACGAATCCATTATTTTCTTGGCTTGCTCGGCGGTGATGTTGCCCTCAGTACCGGGCGCGTTGGAGTCGATTGTCAGCCAGACGACGCCTTTGCTGGTGTAGTCTCCTTGCAGTTTCTGCATGTTCCCGCCGCCGTAATGTTTCTTCACGAACGGGCACTCGGGATTAAACCACTCGAGCACGACGTATTTGCCTTTGTACTCGGATAGCGATTGTGTTTTGCCGTTGGCGTCTGGCGCCGAGAACTCGGGCGCGGCGCTGCCGACCGGCGGAACATCAGCTGCGTAAAGAGCGCTGCCAATGAAGGCGGTAATTGCGGTGATCAGTAGTTTTGTTTTCATAAGTTATTGTGAAGCAACGGTGAAGTTTTCCAGTTTTTCGAGAATAAGATTTTTAGTGAGCAATTCCGGAAACACAATCGGCTCCTCCGATTTTCCCGGATACAGCACGTATAATGGGACACCTGGCCGGCCAAAATGTTGAAGCAATTTCGTGATCACGGGGTCGCCGTTGGTCCAGTCGGCCTTCAATTTCACGACGCCGTGGCGCTGGAAAGCTTCCCGCACGACGGCGCTCTCGAGCACGCTTTTCTCGTTGAACTTGCAGGTGAGACACCAGGCCGCGGTAAAATCGACGAACACGGCGTGACCCTGATCGCGCTCGCTTTGCAAACGCTCGGGCGTGAACGGTTGCCAATCGCCCGGCGCAACTGAGGCGGCGATGTCGATCTTCGATGAGCGAAATTTGTCGCCGATAAAGTAAACGCCGCTTGCGGTCAGCAGCACGAGAATGATCAAGACTGAGATTGCCCGCTTGACGGTGGATGCGGTCGGAAGAATGAAAGCGCCTTTCATCCAACATGCGATCGCCACAATCAGCAAAAAGCAGCTCGCCCAGATCGCGCCATCAAGTCCGCGTTGCGCGCCGAGGACATAAAGAAGGAAGAGCAAAGTCGCGAGCAGTAAAAATCCCATGAACTGTTTCACGTGGACCATCCAGGGGCCGGGCTGCGGCAGAAATTTCAGCCACGCGGGTTGCGCGCTAAGCAGAAAATACGGCGCGCTCATTCCGGCCGCGATTGCGACAAACATCAACAAGATGACGACCGGTGATTGCGAAAATGCGAAGCCGAGCGCAGTCCCGAGAAATGGCGCGGTGCAGGGCGTGGCCAACACAGTCGCGAACACACCTTGGAAAAATGACCCAAGGTTGTCTTTCCGTTCTGCGCTTGCCAGCAATCCTCGGGTCATGCTTTGCGGCAGCGAAATTTCGAATACGCCGAAAAGATTTAGCGCGAACACCAGGACGATCACGCTCAGCCCGAGAACAAAATAGGCGTTGGTGAATTGGAATCCGCCCCAGGTCACATCCCGGCCCCCCGCTTTTAGCGCAATCAGCAGCAACGCGAGCGTGATGAACCAAGCGAAAATTCCGGCGGTAAAAGCCAGACCGCTGCCGAAAATTTTCTGCCGGCTTTGTCCCGCTTGTTGAATGAAACCGAAAATCTTGAGCGAGATCACCGGCAGGACGCACGGCATCAGGTTCAGAATGAATCCACCGATAAATCCGAAGAACAAGAAGGTAAGAATTCCGCGCGACGGCTGCGCGGCTTGGGCCGCCGCGATCACCGGCGCTCCCAGCTCCCAGGCGGCGCGGTCATTGCCGTTGGGAGCCTTCGAGAACACCATCAGCCCCGGCATGGCGGACAAATTTCTGTCGGGCGATTCGATTGGAATTCGAAACGTAATTTCGTTTCCCTTCCGGGATTCGACGCTCGGGTGGCCGACAACAGTGTTGCCTTGCGGCACCGGATAAAAATCGACAACCGGATAATTAGGCAGATTTGCGTTCACAACCTTCAAGCGAAGCTCGGAATTAACGCGGCTCCAGGTTGCCGTTGCGGCTTTGGAATCGGGAAAATTTTGCGGGACCAAACGGCGATAACGCGCAAAGAGGTCGGTGTTCTTCGGGTCGGCGGTCGCCGACGTTGGCAACTCGAGTTCGAGTTTCGCGCTGCCGGGAATGCAGATCTTCTCGCAAACGAGCCAATTCGCTTCCGCGGATAGTCTCACAGGCGACGCGTCAATCTTCGCCGGAGGCGTGATTTCCTGTAATAAGAGGATTTCGTCCTGGTAACCGTAAGTTTGGATATCGCCGGGGTCGTTTGTTTTAAGCGGAATCGGCCATTGGATCTCGCCGGCTTTCCAACCCGGCGGCAAATTCCATTTAATTTCAGTCGGAAGCCCGGCATCGCCGGAGAACTTCCAATAGGTGTGCCAACCCGGCGCCATGCGCAGAAGAAGGCCCGCAGTGAATGGCTTTCCGGGAACGATTGCCGACGTGTCCGGGAGCAGGGTTGCGCGAACCAGTTCCTTGCCCTGGTAGGTTTGGCCGGCGGCGGAGCTCGCGAGCAGAATCACGAAAGACGCGATGGATAGGTAACGTGCCGACAGCATCCTGAAAATTACCATCGGACGATTCCCGCGGCAAAGTCGCGTGGCTCGCGTCATGCTGCGGATTCTGACATGCGCGGGCTCGTGACGTTCATGTTAATCGCCGGAATCGGCGGAGGATTGTTTTTCTGGCAGAAGCATAACCAACGAGAAACTGCGTTGAAAGAGCAGCCTATGGCGCAATCGACGCCGGCGCCGAGGCAAACCTACGAGCATGATTGGGCAAAGCACTCGCTCGACACCACCCACTCCGTCATTCAGAAAATCCAACAGCAGAGAAAAGACGACGATCTGAAAGACGCTGTTGGGCGTCGTTAGGTCGAAAACGGCCAGCGATTACTTTTCCGGGTGACCGGACTGATCAGCTCGATCGCCGAGTTGCCGATGAACGGCAGATTTCAAATCAGCCGGCGACAGGGCTTCGGCGGAGTTATTGGTCGTGGCGGCATCTTCATTGCGGCCAAGCTGCGCTAAGTCCCGAACCGCTTCGCCTTCGCCATTGGTGAGGATATCGCGACCCGTTTGCTCGTCGCGCTGAACACGGAAATGACCGTGGTTGATACCGACGAGGGGAACGAACTGCTCGTTGTTATGCTCGACAAAAAGAATCTCGCGGTCGCCGACTTTAAATTTCGGAGTATCGGTGACCTCCATTGTCTCGTCGCCGACCGTTCCACCGAGCATTCGGATTGTGTAAGAAGAAGACGCATTGCCTTTGACGCTGTCTTCAATTTGGAAAGTGACGTAGGTGTCGATGTGCCGTTGGGCGCCTTCGCCTTCCCAAATCGAGCGCACGTCAGTGACGCTGCCCTGAAAAATAAGCTCAGCCTGTTGAACCATTTGTTCAAAAGTCGGCGCCACCACGCTTGTGGCCGTAACGCGGACAGTAGCGACACCAATTAATACGAGCGGGAGAAGATATTTCATTTTCATGTGGTTTAAGAAAAAGCTGATTGGTCACTTCCTCATCGAGACCGACGCGCGTGTAGACGAGGACAAGGAATATCCGGCACCAGATTGGAGGCTCATTGTCGCGGTCTTGCCCAGACTCCCGACAGTAAGTTCAGTCAGAGTCACGGTCGCCGTGCTGGCTCCGCTAGGAATCGTGAACCGACCAGGTGTTCCGCTTAGCGAGTAGTTCCTATTCAAAATCGCGCTGCCGCTCATTGAGTAATTCACTGTGATCGGCGCTGTCGCTGGAGTGGATGTAGTCACGGTAAAGGTAGCCTTGCCTCCGGTCCGAATGCTGGTCGGAGATACCGAAAGAGAGACTGAAAGGCCGGACGGCGTCGGGGTTGGAGTTGGAGTTACCGTTGGCGTCGGTGTGGGTGTCGCCGTTGGAGTCGGAGTGGGCGTTGGTGTCGCTGTCGGTGAAGGCGTTGGCGTCGGAGTGGGTGAAACACTTGGCGCTCCATATAAACTCTGAGCGCCGGCAATGTCGTCGGTGGCGAGCGTGTAAAGACTACTGATGTACGGATACATGATCGCACTGCTTGTTCCCGAGTGACCCAAACCCAGCGCATGGCCCAACTCGTGAAGAGCTACGCGCTGAATGTCATAGGATGAGCGTAACGAACCTCGATATGAATCCCACGACAGCGCTCTGTTAAACAAAATGTCGGCTTCGAGCATGGTCGAGCCCGAATAGCTGTAATAAGTCACCGCGAGGGTATTCGATCCAAAGCTCTGTCCGAAAACCGTGCTCGCGAACGACATTGAATTGACGCGATCACCGGAGGCCACCGCGGCAGTGGAATTCATGACCCGCCCGAATTGCATTCGGCTGATATTCTGATTCCACATGTCCAAGGCCGGAGCGACGGCGGTGTTCCACGATGTGTTGCCGTCGATCAGGGTCCGACCAGGCGTTCCGAGCTCGAGCTGCATTACGGGCGTGCTTCCGGTTGGCCACTTCGGTCCCTCCAGCACATAAGCGCTGGCATCCCGGAGTGCGAATGTTCCAACGACTACCGTAGCGAGAGCCGCGGCGATGAGCGCGAGCCTAGGGCCTGGCGAGATCGAGCGTGGTTGAGGAAAAGCAGTATCTGGCGGAGTCATATTTTCTATAAATCCTAGAAAGCAATATCTATGCACGGAGCGAAAGAAAATGCCGCCTGATTGTGAAGAATTCGCCGATTTACCCATTCCGCCCGGTAATCGCCGTTTTTTAGAGAATCCACCTCGCGCTGCAGCTCGAGGCAGGCACGCAGGCGATCGTTTCCGATCGCCAGAACGGTTCACGGAACAACAAAGATCTGCTTGGAATCGGGATCCTTTACTTTGCTCCCGGGCGCGTATCCGCTCACATCGATGTATCCCCCCGTGGCGTTGAATGGATTATAAACGAGGCCGGGCTTGCCCGGCACTGGTTTCGCGACCGGAAACTGCGTCGCCCCGGCCGACTTCTGAGGTGACGGAGAAGATTTTGCCGATGGCTTATCAGCGGCAACTCTTGGCGGCGTATTCGCTGATGGTTGCTTCGATTTACGGGACGCAACACGCGGTTTGGGGGTCGAAGAAGGCGCCACTACGGGATGACCGGGCTTCGTCACATCGGATACATTTGCGGACGGGGTCGACTCCGGCTCGTTAAGAACATATCGGACTGGCGCGGTCAAAGTGCGGCCGACGTTGTGCGCAGTTTCGCAGCCAACCAGACACGTTGCGACCGCCACAATCGCCCAGTCGCTGGAGTTCATGGCCGTTTTATACAGATGTCTTTTCACCGGCGCAACACATCGCCAACGAACCGATCAATTTCCGCATCACTCGTCGCCCACGAACACATCAGGCGGTAAATATCAGGTTCGATAAACTTGTAAAAATGCCAGCCGCGCGAATGCAAATCGTGCGCGAGCGACTCCGGCATACGAACAAACAGCGCATTCGCTTCAATTGGCAATACGATTTCGATCTTGGCCTCAGCAGAAAGACGTTCAGCGAGTTTCGATGCCATGGCGTTAGCGTGCCGCGCGTTCCGGAGCCAAACCTGGTTGTTTAGAAGACCGATCCATTGCGCCGCCAAAAGTCGAGTTTTGGAGAGGAGCTGGCCAGCTTGCTTCAGGCGGTAATCAAACTCGCGAGAAAGCTCTTTCTTAAAAAATATCACCAACTCGGCTCCCGCCGCGCCATTTTTTGTTCCGCCAAAGCACAGAACATCCACGCCGGTCTTCCAGGTAATTTCCTTCGGCGCACAGTCGAGCGCGGCAATCGCGTTCGCGAATCGGGCGCCGTCCATATGGACAAACATTTCGCGTTTGCGCGCCAATTCAGATATGGCGCCGATCTCATCCCGCGTGTAAAGCGTGCCGAACTCAGTAGCCTGGGTAATGCTGATGACACGCGGTTTGTGGGCATGAACTTCCGGCTGGCGCGCAATTACAGCGTCCACTTCAGTGACGTCCAGTTTGGCGGCGGCGCCTCCCACCAGGAGCAATTTTGAGCCGCCAGTGAAGAGCTCCGGAGCACCGCACTCATCGGTCTGAATGTGCGCGTGATCGTGGCAAACAACGCTGTGAAATGGTTGGCACAATTGCGCCAGGGCGAGCGCATTTGCTGCGGTTCCGTTAAAGACGAGATAGACCTCGCAATCTGTTTCGAAAATGTCCCGGACCAATTCTCGGACCCGACCCGTCCATTCGTCATCGCCGTAAGAAACGGCTGCACCGAAATTAGCCTGTTCCATCTCGGCTAAGACTTCGGGGCAGATCCCCGCGGTGTTGTCGCTCGCGAATTCGGGATATTGGCCACGCCCCTGCATGCCGATCTTGCTACCCGACTTCCCTTGGCGCAGCAAACGAACAATCCCTCTGAAAGCGAAAAATTGCCTGACGGGCCCGAGCCCCAGGGCTTTGCAGGGCCCGCCAGACAAATCACTCTAACTGCTCCCTGAATCTAATCCGCTTGGTAGCGGCTTTTCACTCCCCCCCTTCGAAGTTGACCCCCAAAGTGACCGTATCCTTGGAGGATTTTTTGGCTGTTTTCGGAATTCCTTCGCCTTTACGTCCGATTGCCGCACGATTACTTTTTGGGTATGGGCGCTTTACAGAGCGAAATCGAACGACGCGGCGAACGCATATTCGATTTGGTCGATCGGCATCCGGAACCACTTTTCAGTAAGGCCGGTTTTTATCAGCGAATGATGGCGCTCTCGATGCGGGACGAGCACTTCAAGGTGCAACTGTTTCGTTTTGTCGATGTTCTCGCGTCCCTTCATCGCGGCAGCGATATCGTCCAGCATCTCGACGAATACTTCGCGGACATGCGCAACGGCTACGCGCCGTTGATCCGAACCGGCGTTCGCTTGGCGAAAATCATCCCTTGGATGAGCGGTCAGGCCCTGCGCTGGAACGTCTCCGGCATGGCGCGGCAGTTCATTGCGGGCCGAAATCCCAAGGACGTGATGAAAACGCTACGCAAGCGGCGAGCCCAAGGCATCGGGTTCACGGTGGATCTTCTTGGCGAAGCGGTCGTGAGCGAAAAAGAAGCCGCCGAGTATGCCACGCGCTGTTTGGAACTATTAGAGCACCTCGGTAGCGCAACGCGCGACTGGAGCGATCCGCTGGGCGAGAACACGGAATTATTTCCGGTCGTCAATCTCTCCGTAAAAATTTCCGCGCTCTATTCCCAGATGAATCCGGCCGACCCCGCCGACGCAATCGCGCATCTTGCCCCGAAGCTGCGTCCGATCTTACGACGCGCGCGCGAGCTTGGCGCGTTCGTCAATTTCGATATGGAAAGTTTCGCGCACAAAAACGCGACGCTTGAGCTTTTCAGAACGCTTTTTACCGAAAGCGAATTTCGCGACTGGCCGCACATCGGAATTGTGATTCAGGCTTACCTCCGCGATGCCGAAAATGATTTGCTCGATCTGCTCGAATGGGGCCGGGCGCGTGGAACCCGCTTCGCCGTTCGCCTGGTTAAAGGCGCCTATTGGGATTTCGAAAAGATAAAATCGCGACAGAACGGATGGGCCTGTCCCGTATTCCTGCAAAAACCGGAGAGCGACTTTAATTTCGAATTGCTCACCCGAATTTTGCTCGAGAACGAATCGGTCGTCACCGCCGCGTTTGGATCGCATAATGTTCGCAGCATCGCGCACGCGCAGGCATTGGCCGACCAACTCGGGATCGACCGCAGCCGTTTTGAATTTCAATTGCTCTACGGCATGGCCGGTCCGGTCAAACGCGCGCTCGTCGAAATGGGTTATCGCGTCCGCGAGTATTGCCCGGTCGGCGAGCTCTTACCCGGCATGTCCTATCTCGTTCGTCGGCTCCTCGAAAACACGTCGAACGAAGGTTTCTTGCGCGCCAAATTTTCGGAGAACGTTTCCGAGGACGAACTGCTGCGCAACCCAGCGGATCTCGTTTCTCAGGGCCCGAACGGAGCGAAGCATATCGAAATTAGTGGCAATGGAGCTTCACTCGACGCGTCACCGCACGATAATTACGAAAATGCGCCACTCGTGAACTTCGTTTACTCCGAGAACCAGGAGCGAATGCAGGAAGCGCTTGCCCATGTCCGCACGCAGCTGGGTCAAAAATATCCGCTCGTGATCAACGGCCAAAGAGTTTGGACCGACAACACGATCGCCTCCATCAATCCGAGCTCACCTGATGATGTCGTCGGTCACGTGGCCGAAGCCGGAATTCCGGAAGCAGAGCGCGCGGTCAAAGCGGCGCGCGACGCTTTCGAAAAATGGAGTCGCACTTCTTTTGAAACGCGGTGTCGATTGCTCGAGCGCGTGGCCGACATTATGCACCGCCGGCGTTTCGAGCTCTCGGCGCTGGAGGTTTTCGAAGTTGGCAAAGCTTGGGCAGAAGCAGACGGCGACATTCGTGAGGCGATAGATTTTTGTCTCTTTTATGCGCAGCAGATGCGTTTGATCGGACGGCCGCGGCTTACGCAGCACGTTCTCGGCGAAGAGAGTTATCAGCATTATTGGCCACGCGGCGTCGCGCTTGTCATCGCGCCTTGGAATTTTCCGATGGCGATTTTGTGCGGAATGACCACGGCCGCACTCGTCACCGGCAACACTGTCATCATGAAACCAGCCGAGCAGTCAGCTGTGATCGCAGCAAGGCTAATGGAGATTTTCGAGGAAGCCGGTGTCCCGCCTGGAGTTCTGAATTATCTGCCCGGCAAGGGTTCAGTGATGGGCGCGCATCTGGTCGACCACAAAGATGTCGATCTTATCGCGTTTACCGGATCGCGTGAAGTGGGTCTCCGGATTTGGGAAAGCGCCGGCAAAACGCGAGAAGGCCAACGCGAACTCAAGCGCGTGATTTGCGAAATGGGCGGCAAGAATGCCGTCATCATCGATGCCGACGCCGATCTCGATGAAGCGATTGTCGACACGATTTATTCCGCGTTCGGTTATCAGGGACAAAAGTGCTCCGCTTGTTCGCGATTAATCATCCTCGATGAAATTTATCCGCGCGCGATCGAACGCTTGCTCAGTGCCGCGGCCAGTTTGCGCGTTGGAAATCCGGAAGATCCGGGAATTACAGTCGGCCCGGTGATCGATGGCAAGGCACACAAGAACATTCTCGGATACATTGAGAGCGGCAAAAACGAAGCGCGGCTCGCATTCCAGAGAGGTGACGTGCCGCAAAAAGGGTTTTTCATTCCACCCACGATCTTCACGAATGTCGACCCAAAGAACCGGATCGCTTGCGAAGAAATTTTTGGTCCCGTGCTTAGCGTCATCCGGGCGCGTGATCTCGATGAAGCCTTCGAGATCGCAAACGGCACCGAGTTCGCGCTTACCGCCGGCTTTTTCTCGCGCAGTCCGGCGAACATCGAACGGGCCAAAGCCGAAATCGTCGCTGGCAACGTTTATATCAACCGCTCATGCACCGGCGCCGTCGTCGGCCGGCATCCTTTCGGCGGATTCAAAATGAGCGGCGGTGGGACCAAAGCCGGCGGCGCCGATTATCTGTTGCAGTTCGTAGTACCGCGTGTCGTCACCGAAAACATCACCCGCCACGGATTTGCTCCGGAAACAACACCACTCTATCGCGACGAATTTCGCGGGCCGCGCTAATTCGCAGCTAGCGATCCAGCGGATGGCTTCTGCTCAACAACTGGACAACCGCGACGATCATATAGATCACGGGCCAGGCCGCGGCGACGAGGATGACCGCAAAGACTGCCATTTCCTTCGCGCGCTCGCGGGCGGCCTCGATTAAATATTCGCGGCCCAGGTTGTAACGGCGGAATTCGCCGTCGTCATTGGACCAATAGCCATGCCATCGGCCAGCGCCGGCCTGGAAGAAACAATCGGTTCGCGGGAAGCGATTATCGTCGAACTGAAAGCTCGGTTTCACGGTGTCCGATACAGCTTGGATCGTTCCACAAATCAGCGATACATCCAGTCGATGATTTGGTCGTGCGCGTGATTGAGCACGCTGACGTGATCTGCGTTCTCGATTGCGAAGAACTCGACAAATGGGAATTCGCGCGCGAGCGAGCGCCCCATGCGGACTGGAATCACCTGGTCGCGCGTGCCGTGAAAAATTGCGACGCGCGCCTGCGGATTGAGTTTGGTCGCTTTCGCCAGGTTTGCGCGATTGTCATAGCTTTCGATCAACAATCGCGAAATCCAGCCGCCCAAAATAGTGGCCGCTTCCTCCCGCAGCGTTGTGAATGGCGCAATCAGGACAATTTTTTGGACCGAGTGATGCGTCGCAAAATCGAGCGCAACCGCTGCTCCCAATGAATGACCGATAGCGCAGAGCGAAAGCTGGCCTTCGCTCAATTTTAACCGCTCGATCAGCGCGCTCAGCGCGGCGTCTGCGGACGCCCGGGTGCTCGCAATTGTCGCGTAACCGCCGTTTTTTCCGTAACCCGGATAATCGATCAGGAGAAACGCATCATCCTTCGCCCAATATTCGCGAAGAATCGTCGTCCAATCGAGCGCGAGCGATCCATTTCCGCAAAACGCGATCCAAAGGCGTTTCGGCACCGGCGCGGTCGAAGGAATGTAGTAGGCAATATATTTAGCGGTCGCGACGCTGTAGTTAATTTCAATCCCGTTGGCGGGAAATGCGTACGCGTAACTCTCATCGTACGGACGGGGATGATAAACCATCGAGTGCTGTCGAAAATAGAGGATCGACAGCGCGGCCAGAAGCAGCACAAAAACTCCGACGACCGTCCGGATTGTTTTTCGCGCGAACGACGGATTACGCATCGCGCCGCAAGAACGTGCTCAGCGCGACGCGATGCAAATCCGATTTGTTAAGCTACAGGGCGTTTATCTCCAATGACCGGGAACCCAAACCCAGCCCGCACCTCTGCTCACCCAATGTCCTGGGACCCAAACAGCCGTGGTACGGGGCGGTCTGACCCAAGAGCCAGACACCCAAACGTATTCCCTTCCGGACCACCGCCAGTAGCCGGGCGTCCAAATGTAACCCGTGCCCGGCGCGACAGTTTGCGCTTCGATTCGAACCGAAGGCGGCGCCTGGGGCACCACAACCTCACGTGTCACCACCGCCCCTGTCGGGGCTCCCGTGGTCACCTCTTGCGTGGTCGTCGTCGTGGTCGTGGTTGTCGTAACCGGCGGCTCATCTGCACACCCGATTAACGCCAACGGCGTCAGCGCCAACATCCAAATGCGTATTCTCATAGTACTCCCTTCCATATAATCTTCGTTTCTCGTTAGACGTCTTGGCCTTATTCAAATTCACCGGCAATGCTTTACATCGTCGCTACACCGATCGGAAACCTGGGCGACATCACGCTGCGGGCGCTGGAAGTATTGAAGACTGTCAATCTCGTCGCGGCCGAAGACACCCGGCATTCCGGAATGCTGCTGAAGCATTACCAGATCGCCAAACCGCTCATTAGTTATCATGCGCACAACGAAGCGATGCGGACAGCGCAGTTAGTTGAGCGACTTGCGGCCGGCGAAAACATCGCGCTCATCACCGACGCGGGAACACCGGGACTTTCCGACCCCGGCGCGCGGCTGATTCGCGAATGCATCAAACGCGAACTGCCTTTCACAATCATCCCGGGGGCCTCTTCAATTGCCACCGCACTAGTAGGGTCTGGATTTTCGGCCGAGAGCTTTTTCTTCGGCGGATTTCTGCCCGTCAAAAGCGGCCAACGAGAGCGTGAACTCCGCGCCGCCGTCGTGCGCGAGGAAACATCGATCTTTTTCGAATCGCCTTACCGCCTCACCAAAACGCTCAAGGCGTGCATTGAA
>Ga0157378_10004603_pt1 | contig 12099 bp, 9 predicted proteins | sample M65metaG_FD_115309 | JGI IMG/M metagenome (GOLD analysis project Ga0157378, IMG submission 115309) | Miscanthus rhizosphere microbial communities from Kellogg Biological Station, Michigan, USA - M6-5 metaG | ecosystem: Host-associated > Plants > Roots > Rhizosphere > Soil | place: USA: Michigan...
CCAAATATATTGATGAGGATGGCTTTTACTTTAGGGTCTTTTAAAATGATGCGAAAGCCGGCTTCTACCGTTTGCGCGTTGGCGGTGCCGCCTACATCAAGAAAATTGGCGGGCTCTCCACCACTCAATTTAATCATATCCATCGTTGCCATGGCCAGGCCGGCGCCATTTACCATGCAACCAACATTGCCATCCAGTTTTACAAAATTAAGATTGTATTTGCCGGCCTCTACTTCGGTCGGATCTTCTTCGCTGATATCACGCAGTGCCTCCAGCTCGGGGTGACGCATCATGGCATTGTCATCGAGGTTCATTTTGCAATCCACCGCAATGATCTTTTCGTCACTGGTTTTAAACAGCGGGTTTATTTCCAGCATAGAACAGTCTAATCCTACGTAAGCATTATACAGGTTGGTAACAAATTTTACGCAATTCTTCAATGCTTCGCCGCTAAGCCCCAGGTTAAAAGCAATTTTTCTTGCCTGGAAGGGCTGCAGGGTTCCGCCGGGATGCACCCATTCCTTAAATATTTTTTCCGGGGTATCATGTGCTACATCTTCAATATTCATACCGCCCTCGGTGCTGTACATGATTACATTCTGGCCTTTTGCCCGATCGAGCAATACCGATAAATAGAATTCTTTGACCGGGTTGGCACCGGGATAATACACATCTTGTGCAATCAGCACTTTGTTTACTACTTTACCTGCTTCACCTGTTTGTATGGTAACCAGTGTGCCGCCCAAAATCCTGGAAGCGATCTGTTTTACGTCTTCTGCATTCTTACCTACTGCCACGCCCCGCTGTTCAGTACCCACAATTTTTCCTTTACCACGGCCGCCTGCATGTATCTGTGCTTTTACAACAGCAAAACTATTTCCGTAGTTCACTTTTAATTGTTTATACGCTTCTTCTGCTGCACCGGCATTATCCACCGGGATGCCTTCCTGCACAGGTACATGATATTTTTTCAGCAATTCCTTGGCCTGGTATTCATGAAGATTCATACAGTAAAATTTTGGGGCGAAGATAAGGCAAGCGGTTTAGATAGGAAAGCATATTTGGCCTGGTAGTGCTGGTTATTGGTAGAGTTATTCGTTTTATCGCACGGCGGGTTGGTTCATCGAAATACGGGCTACCTTTTTAAACTTTTGGAATCGATGCCAGTCAATAAGCAGCCTTGAACCGGATGCATAAACATTCATCAGCGTTCAATCCCTAACCATGAAAAGAATAACGACCACTTTATTGTTATGTGTTTTTTTATCAGGCGTTTTTGCCCAGGATGATAGCACCCTGCCCAAACCGGCAACGGAAGATACCACGGTGGAAACACCGGCAAAGCCTGCGGCCAAATCTTATTTTTCCGCCAACCTCAGTTTTCTTTCCAATTCCGTTTACAATGGCCGGAAGGATTCTGCCACTACAGCTTATATTACCCCGATGATTGGTTATTACCACAAATCGGGCATTTTTATCGACGGCTCTTTATCGTACCTGCCTAAAACAGGCAGCAGCCGTATTGATCTTTTCAATATTGAAGCAGGTTATGATTTTGATATTGGCAATTTTGATGGAGAAATCTCCGCCAATAAATCTTTTTATAATAATAGCAGCACCAATGTAAAATCGCAGATCAATGGCAGTATCTTTTTCTCCGGCGGCTACGATTTTACCTATATCAAACCAACAATTGAAGCAGGAATTAATTTTGGCACAATGTCGGACTACCTGTTTGGGTTTGGCCTGGAACATACTTTTTATGCATCCGGCGACAAGTGGCAGTTCACGCCCACATTTATGGGCAATGGCAGCACACAGAATTACTACGGAGCCTACTATAATAAACGCAAGCTGGGTGTCAAAAGAAAAAATGCAGGCGTTATTTATGATGTAACCGCAACGGTGGAAGATGCTTCCAGGTTCAAAATGCTCGACTATCAGTTCAGCCTGCCCATTCTTTATATCTGCAAAAAGTTTTCGTTCAGTTGTACGCCGGTTTATGTGATACCTGTCAACCCGGCTATTGTAACCGTACAGCTGAAACCGGAAAATGGTGGCAATACAATTACCAAAACATCTGCCGAAACCATCAGCAATAGTTTTTATTTTTCTGTTGGGCTGGGCTATAAGTTCTGAGATGCTGTAGCTTTGTTTAACTGATCATTGATAGCTGATAGTTGAAAATTGGTTATTGAATATTCGTTGCAATTTGTAATGTTCAACAATCAACGCTCAATTTTCAATGCTCACCGTAAAAAGCATTGCTATGGTTGACTTTTCGAAAGATATAGACTGCTGCCTGGAGGTATTGCATTCGGGCGGTATTATTTTATATCCCACAGATACCATCTGGGGGCTTGGTTGTGATGCTACCAACGCGGCAGCAGTAGAAAAAATATTTTTGATTAAGCAGCGCCCGGAAGCAAAAAGCCTGATTGTGCTGCTGGCAGATGAGCGTGATGTATTGCAATATGTTGCCGCGCCCGATTTGCAGGTATTTGACTACCTGGATACCGTTAGCAAACCCACTACCGTGGTATATGAGAATGTTATTGGCCTGGCAGGCAACCTGCTGGCGGCCGATGGAAGCGCCGGTATCCGTATTGTGAAAGAGCCGTTTTGTAAACATTTAATCAAGCGTTTTCGCAAACCAATAGTGTCCACTTCAGCTAATATAAGCGGCGAGCCTGCCGCACCGCATTTTTTCTCTATTTCACCCCTGATCAAATCTGCCGTCGATTATATTGTTGAATACCGCCAGGGTGATGATGTGCCGGCAACAGCTTCTGCCGTTGTTAAATGGAACAGGGGAAGGGTAGAGGTGATACGATCCTGAAATAATTGCTGATTTTGGGATTTAGTGATTTTTTGATTTCTTTTGACAGGGACTTAATAAAATTTCGCAATCCCAAAATCCCGGAATAACAAAATCCCAGCTTCTTATCTTTGCTTCCTGCAGAAATTTCTTATCATACAAACCGCTTTTATTGGAGATGTGGTGCTGGCAACCGGCATTATTGAAAAATTGCGCACCTGGTTCCCGGATGCTGAAATAGATTTTTTATTAAGAAAAGGAAATGAGGGCCTGCTGGCGCATCATCCTTTTTTGCACGATGTGCTGGTCTGGGACAAAAAAGAAGGAAAGCTGAAAGATCTGCGCAGGCTGCTGCATCTCATCCGCGCTAACAGGTACGATAAAGTGATCAATGTACAACGTTTTACGGCTACCGGTATCCTGACCGCTTTTTCGCTGGCTTCGGAAAAAATAGGGTTCGATAAAAACCCGTTAAGCGCATTGTTTACTACCAAAGTAAAACATGTTATCAGCAGCAATGACCATCCCAAACACGAGATTGAACGCAACAATGATCTGATTGCCCATTTTACCGACAATAAAGTTTTTAAGCCAAGACTCTATCCATCTCCTATCGATTTTGGGGTGGTTGACAGTTATAAACAATCACCCTATATCTGCATTGCGCCTTCATCGGTGTGGTTTACCAAGCAATATCCTGCAGACAAATGGAGTGCCTTTATACAACAGCTGTCTTCCATATACCGCGTGTATCTGTTGGGAGCTGGTTCCGATAAAGCTTTATGCGATGAAATTATACAGGCTTGTCCAGGCAAAACCGTCATCAATCTCTGCGGGCAACTTAGCTTTCTGCAATCAGCGGCATTAATGAAAGATGCGGTAATGAACTATGTAAATGATTCGGCGCCGATGCATTTTGCTTCTGCAGTGAATGCGCCGGTTACGGCTCTATATTGTTCTACCGTGCCTTCATTTGGCTTTGGCCCGGTGAGCGACGCCAGTTTTATTGTGCAGACAACCGAACCGCTGGTCTGCAAACCCTGCGGCCTGCATGGACGAAAAGCTTGTCCGCTGGGGCATTTCAAATGCGCTTATACAATCAGGGAAGAGCAGTTGCTGAATTCAATGAAGGTAAAAGGTTAAGGGCCTGGGGCAAAAGGCGAAGCAAAATCTATTACAGTAGTGCGACACCTTATACCTTAGACCTTCTGCCCTAAGCCTTTGCTTTTTCCTATTTTTGCCGCTATGGAGATCAACTGCACCGAGCGGGAATTATTTGTTTTCAAAAAGATTGCGCATGCGGCGGCAGCATTGCAAATGCCTGCCTATATTATTGGAGGTTTTGTGCGCGATAAATTATTGGGCCGCCAGACAAAAGATGCAGATATTGTTTGCGTGGGCAACAGCATTGATCTTGCGCACCAGGTGGCGGCTCATTTTAACCCGGTGCCCCCGGTAGCGTTTTTTAAAACCTATGGAACAGCACAGATAAAACTGGATGATGTTGAAATTGAATTTGTGGGTGCACGCAAGGAAAGCTATCGCTATCATAGCCGCAATCCCGAAGTGGTGCCTGGTTCTTTGGAAGACGATCAGCGCCGGAGAGATTTTACCATCAACGCGCTTGGCATCAGTTTAAATGAAGCCGACTATGGCAAATTATCGGACCCTTTTAATGGCTTGCAGGATCTTCAAAATAAAATTATACGTACCCCGCTTGATCCTGCCCAAACCTTCAGTGATGATCCGTTGCGTATGATGCGCGCCATCCGTTTTGCAGCCCAACTTCAATTCAGGATCGACGATCATACCTGGCAGGGCATTCAGCAGAATACCCAACGCATAAAGATCATTACGCAGGAGCGCATTACCGATGAGCTGAATAAAATATTAATGAGCCCGAAGCCTTCGGTGGGGTTCGATTTATTGTATCAAAGCGGTTTGTTGCATATCATTTTTCCACAGATGGTAGAACTGGAGGGCGCTGAATATATAGATGGAAAAGGCCATAAAGACAATTTTTATCACACCCTGCAGGTAATCGACAATATCTGCGCAAAGACAAATGATCTGTGGCTGCGCTGGGCCGCATTGCTGCATGATATCGGGAAACCCGCCACCAAAAAATTTGAAGAAGGGCATGGCTGGACCTTTCACGGCCATGAAGTGGTGGGCGGAAGAATGGTTCCTAAAATATTTGCTAAATTAAAATTGCCGCAGAACGAGAAAATGCGTTTTGTGCGTAAGATGGTTGAGCTACACCTGCGGCCTATCAGTCTCACCCAGGAAAATATTACGGATTCGGCTATCCGTCGCCTGCTGTTTGATGCAGCCGAAGATATGGAAGCGTTGATGACCTTATGTGAAGCGGACATTACCTCTAAAAATAAAACCAAAGTAAAACGCTACCTGGAAAATTTCGAAATGGTGCGCCAGCGGATGGAGGAAGTAGAGGAAAAGGATCGAATCCGCAACTGGCAACCACCGGTTACGGGTGAAATGATTATGGAGATTTTTGGGTTGACACCCTGCCGCGAAGTAGGTGAAATTAAAAATGCCATCAGGGATGCTATACTGGACGGGCATATACAAAACAACTATGAAGCAGCGTATGAACTGATGCTGAAAAAAGCGGCAGAACTAAACCTGCAACCCATAAAATAAGGAACGGAATCGCAGAAAACCGGGATAAATAGTACTGGTGTTAAGTTGGCAATTTGTTTTACTTTTGAAAAGAAAGGTAGCGGTAGCGACCGAATAAATTTCCTTAACGACCGATTGCGCCCGCTGCACAACTGAGCATTGAAAATCTTAAACAGAAAATAAGCAATGGCTATTTTAAAATTCAGGGTATATTTTGAACAGGACGACAGCATTTACCGCGATGTGGTGATACGCCATACCCAAAACTTTCTTCAATTGCACCAAGCCATATTAAAAGCCTATGAGTTCGATAATAAACACCAGGCTACTTTTTACCGCAGCAATGACCATTGGCAGCGGGGCAAAGAAATCACACTGGCCAAATACGACAAAAAATATAAGGTGGAACCTTTACTAATGGAGGCTGTTACGGTAGGTTCAGAAATTCTGGACCCCAACCAGAAATTTGTATACGAATATGATTTTGCCAAAAACTGGATTTTCTGGGTAGAGCTGATCAACGTGTCGAAAGAAGAAAACCCAAGACTCGAATATCCGGCCACAGTGCGTACGGAAGGAATCGCCCCTTCACAATACGGCACAAAAGGCCTGGTAAATGATAAGTTGGCTGAGATGGAAGAAAAATATGATTTGGCAAGCGGCGCAGAAGGTTTTGGAGAAGAAGGCGAAGAAAGCGGTGAAGAAGCGCCGGGCGAAGAAGCCAGCGAAGAAAGTACAGAAGAGATATAAATTTGAAATATTCAATTCTCAATAAACGATTGTTATCTCCGTGGAGTTTGAGCGTTGAGTATTGATCGTTGAAAATTGTCCTTCCCAAGATATTAATATCTGAAAGCCTCATGGCTTCTATTCCCGCTAAAAAGACCTGTATCGTGATAGCTGGCCCAACAGCCGTTGGCAAAACAGGTATGGCCATCCGGCTGGCACAGCATTTTAATACGGCCATCATCTCTGCCGATTCAAGGCAATGTTATAGAGAATTGAACATCGGTGTAGCAAAGCCAGCGAATGTCCAACTGCAGCAGGTAAAACACTATTTTATCAATTCGCACAGCATTACGGATGAAGTGAATGCCGCCAGTTTTGAACAATATGCGCTTTCTGCAGCAGCGGAAATTTTTAGCTCAGGCAATATAGCTATCATGGTTGGCGGAACAGGCTTATACATCAGGGCATTTTGCGAAGGCATGGATGACATACCCGTTGTAAAACCTGCCATCCGGGAGGAAGTGATTGCAGGATATAACCGGGACGGCATAACCTGGCTGCAAAATGAAGTAGAAAAAAAAGATCCGGACTGGTACGCATCCGGCGAGATACACAACCCGCAACGGTTGATGCGCGCCCTGGAGGTGATATTAAACACCGGTAAATCCATCCGCTATTTTCAAAGCGCAAAAAAAGCAGAAAGGAATTTCGACATAATAAAAATAGGATTGAACCTTCCCAGGGAATTGCTTTATCAACAAATCAATGCCCGAACAGATGACATGATAAAAGAAGGGCTGGTGGCGGAAGTGCAATCTTTACTGCCTTTTCGCAGCCTGAATGCATTGCAAACAGTAGGTTACAGCGAAATCTTTGAATACCTCGACGGCAGTATTGATCTGCCACGTGCTGTTGAATTGATTAAACAAAATACCCGGCATTATGCCAAGCGGCAATTAACCTGGTTTTTAAAAGATGATACATTTAAATGGTTTTCGCCCCTTGATTATAATCAACTTATTGAAAGTTTTCATAACTTGGTGTAAGAATTGCGGGATGTTGAAAATTATCCACTATCATCCAGTACAATTAAGAATACTCTCTATTCATAACTTGTTAACGTGTGAGAAACCCATTGTTCAATTATCCATTTAAAAGCCAACTATGGCGGTTCAGGCGCTGATCTTAAAGAAAAAAAGGGCCCTTTCATTGTTGAAAGGGCCTTATTGTTTGGTAAACTTAATGCTGGGTTAACATGGCCTGATATATTATCGCTCAACTTTACAGCAATTCAATTGCATGAGCCGTTCTTCGCAGCAACTATCAGTAAAAGATTTTGGTGACCCGTTTTTTTGGGGCGTAGCTATGGCTGCAGCACAAAACGAGGGCGCATGGAATGAAGATGGACGTGGACCTTCTATCTGGGACACGTTTGCCCGTCGCCAGGGCAAAATAAAAGGAAAGGCAAAGCCTTCTGTATCCAATGATTTTTACCATCGGTTTAAAGACGATTTGCTGCTGGTGAAGGCGCTGGGCTTTAACAGCTTCCGCTTTTCATTATCATGGTCGCGCATTTTGCCGGAGGGGATTGGCAAAATCAATCAGGCCGGGTTGCTGTTTTACCACAAATTAATTGATGAATGCCTGAAACAGGATATTACGCCGTTCATTACGTTATATCACTGGGATCTGCCACAGGCTTTGGAACAAAAAGGAGGTTGGGCTAGTCCTCTTATGAACCGCTGGTTTATAAAATATGCAACTGTTTGTGCAGAAGCTTTTGGCAGCAAAGCAAAGAACTGGATTGTGCTGAATGAGCCTTTTGGGTTTACCACATTGGGCTATATGCTGGGAAAACATGCACCCGGGAAAACCGGCCTGAATAATTTTCTAAAAGCCGTTCATCATGCTGCACTGGCGCAGGCCGATGGGGGAAGGGTATTGCGCAGCATTGTAAAAAACGCATGTATAGGAACCAGTTTTTCCTGCTCTGAAGTAAGGGCGTATACCGATAGTGCCGACGATATGGAAGCCGCCCGCAAAACCGATATCCTGCTAAACCGTCTTTTTATAGAACCCTTATTGGGTAAGGGTTATCCAAATGAAAATTTCAAGCTGATAGAAAGACTGGAACTCGTTAACAAATCATGGAAGTACACAGAACAGCTCAGGTTTGATATGGATTTTATCGGTTTGCAAAATTATTTTCCTGTGGTGGTAAAACACAGTCCTTTTATTCCATATGTTAATGCTACTGAAGTAAAAGCCGCAGCCCGTAAAGTACCGCATACAGCAATGGGTTGGGAGATCAGTCCCGCAGGGTTTTATAATATGCTGAAAAGATACTGGAAATACGGAGCAGTAAAAGAAATTATTGTCACAGAAAGCGGCGCATTCTTCCCCGATAAAATAATAAACGGACAGATAACGGATATTCAACGGATGGAATATCACCAGCAGTACCTGCAGGCACTGTTGCAGGCAAAAAAAGAAGGCGTAAAAATAAACGGGTATATGGCCTGGACGTTAACCGATAATTTTGAATGGTCAGAGGGATACCATGCAAGGTTTGGCCTGGTACACGTAGATTTCAAAACCCAACTGCGTACGGTAAAACAATCGGGCTATTGGTTCCGTGATTTTTTAAATGGATAAAGACATCATCCATTTTTAGTCGAAAACACTCAACAAACAATTTTCAATGCTCAATGGCTGCTGCGATTTTACCACGGAGTTGCACTGAGGGTGTTTACAGAGGCAAAGGAGGCTATTGCCGAAACTCATTTATCCTCTGCGGAATCCTCTTTTAACCTCTGTGGTGAACAAACGGGGTAAACAAACGCGTTCAAAGCGATCTTGAAAATTGAGCGTTGTACATTGAAGATTGCAGGACCGGTAAGGCTAATAGCTAAGCGCTCGTAGCTGTTAGCTTCTCTTAAAACTTCAGCCCCGCAGTAACCGCAATATTTCCGCCGATACCTTTGATGGTAGCGAATGTATTGGCTTTATCGGGCAGGCGATAAGGAAAATTTACATCGTCGGTAATGCTATGCACATAAGTAAGATCGATAAACATTCCTTTATTGCGGTAACCAAGACCCCCACTGAGGTACATTTTCTTACCGCTCAGATCACTTTCTTTGTAGGGGTCGGTGTAATAAGAAAATCCAACCCGCGCCATAATTGTATTGAATTTTACTTCTCCGCCTAACCTGAAATTAAAAGCATTTTTATAATATGCCTTGATGCCGGTGTTGACATCGTTGTAATAGTTCGCGTCGCCTTCTTCACCGGTTTTGTATGAATTGCTTTTATAGGTAACGTACTCAACATCGGCGGTGATAAAGCCCCGCTGCTGTTTTACATCTTCCACTTCATTTATTACATAGGCGCCGCTGGCTATGAATCGCCAGGGGCTGGTTAAATTATATTTGTATACCGGGTTGTAACCAAACGTCTGATCAGAACTGGCCGTAAGCGTGCTGTTGCCTGTATGTACATAATTCTCAGTATTGGTTGTAATACTGGCATAGTAGGTGTCTTTCAAACTATAAATAGTGGGTGAATGGATGGCCAGGCCCAGGCGTAGTTTATCAACCGGTTTATAAATGGCACCGAATTTTATATTTAATCCTACCCCTTTTGTAGTGTATTTCTCTGTAAAGCTGGAATGTTCAAAATTGCTGTTGGCATCACCGCTTAAATCTGTTTCGGTAAGAACGCTGTTTCTTTCGTAACTCATGATGGGTATTCCCACGCTACCACCGAGATAAAGTTTGTCCATATGAGTGGCACCGAAACCGACCGCAATCTCGGTAATACCGCCGGTTGTTTCAATCGTATTCTGTTGGTTCACCAGGAAAGCAGCGCCTTTTTTGAGGTTATTCCACATGGCCATACTTACATAATCAGTGCCGGACTGACCTGGTATCGATAGTGTGTCGATGAGATAGGTATAAAAAGCCAGTTTAGTACCGACGGATACATTGTCGTTGTTCAATAAATCGCCCGGCTGCGCACCGCTGTTAAAAGCATCGGCCGCAAACTGCTCGCCATAAGAACTGAAATTATTTTTGCCGGTATAACTGATCCGGCTATTGAAATTTGCAACAGTAGAAACAGCAATGCTGAATGCCTGGCCATTCCAACTACTGCCCGGGTTACTGAAACCAAATACCGCACCGCTGGTGCCCAGGTTAAAAAAATTCTTGCTGTCTGTTTTCGTATCGCCCCTGAAATTGCCGGTGTTTTTTAAAAAGGAATATCCGGGAGAAATAATGAAATCACTTGTTTTATAAAAGCCCAGACCCGCGGGGTTTACATAATTGGCCGTAACATCTGCACCCAATGCGCCGATGGCACCTCCAATAGCCTGTGTACGGGCCGTACCATTCGGTCCAAACCAACTGAACTTCAAAGCATCTTCGGGTAATTGTGCAATACTGGCTATAGAACAAATAGAAAAGGATACAAGTAATAAGATGTTCTTCATACCGTAGTAATATTATTTAATTGTATGCCGGGCAATAAAAAAGAGGAACTTTTAAGTAGTTAACTCAATGAAGCTCCTCTCTCAATAGATAATGTAATGATATATAAAATATTCTTTAGTGGTTCATTAATTCCCGCGTGAAGGCCTGCTTACGCCACCCCCGCCTCCACCACCAGATGAAGATCCACCGCCACCACCACTGGAAGAGGGCGTATAGCTGCGCGATGGAGTATACGTGTTGTTATTATTATTTGAATTAGCCGGCGTATAAGAGCGCGCATTATTGTTGCTGTTGTTATAATAGCTGTTGTTATTATTGCTGCTCCTGTTGCCGTTATTGTTATTATACCGGTTGTTGTTATTGTAATAATTGCTGTTGGTGTAAGTCCTGTTTCCGGAAGTCCGGCTGCTGTTGGTATAATTGTTTAGATTGAATACACGTGGCCTGGGGGGAACTGTGTAGCTGGTAGTCTTGATTCCACCGCCATAGTAACCACCGCCGCCGGCATAATAGCCGCCACCATAGTAACCGCCTCCATAAAAACTGCCGTAACCAAGATATAAACCGGGTGCGTATGGATTATAATAATTATTCCAGGCGAAATAATTGTTCCATGGACTGCTGAACCCGTAGTTAAAACCATCGTAAAAACTATTGTAGCGCCAGTCGAAACCGCCGTACATATTGTAAGCATTCATATAATAGGGATTGCCAACACTCATTCTTAGAAAACGATCGTCCCGCTGGTTATCTGCATATTGCTCATACGACTGGTAATTGGTACCGGCCTTGGGTTGCCTCACATCCACATAGCTATCATCGCTCTGTACACGGGCAGGCGCCGGGGAATAATACACATCATCTGGCGTTTGTCCGCTTTTATATACCGATGAGCAACTGCTCAGGGCAGCAACGCTCAGGACAAGGAGTAAAATTCTGGTATTCATACTGGGTGTTTGAGGTTTTAAAATTACTTTTGCGAACCGTTGACTAAAAGTACAACAATTAACAGGTATCAGGCAATTAAAACGCTTTAATTGCTGCAAGCAGATTGTTAAAAATACTAACGGGTATTAGCGCCTGTTTGACACCCGGATGCCAAACATCGCTGCAGGCGTGAAGCTACAATAAAAACGTTATGGCCAAAGAAATTACAAGCAGGGAGAAAGATTACGCGCAATGGTACAACGACCTGGTTTTGAAAGGCGAATTGGCAGATTATACGGCGGTACGGGGTTGTATGGTCATAAAACCGCATGGATTTGCGCTCTGGGAAAACATGCGCGACCAGTTGGATAAAATGTTTAAAGCCACCGGCCATGTGAATGCTTATTTCCCGCTTTTCATTCCCAAGAGTTTTTTGAGCAGGGAGGCAGCACATGTTGAAGGCTTTGCCAAGGAATGCGCTGTGGTAAC
>Ga0157378_10004604_pt1 | contig 12098 bp, 9 predicted proteins | sample M65metaG_FD_115309 | JGI IMG/M metagenome (GOLD analysis project Ga0157378, IMG submission 115309) | Miscanthus rhizosphere microbial communities from Kellogg Biological Station, Michigan, USA - M6-5 metaG | ecosystem: Host-associated > Plants > Roots > Rhizosphere > Soil | place: USA: Michigan...
CAGCAATCATCGGTCGCCTCGGTGCTCGAGGAACGCCGACGGGAACCAAAAGCTTGGGATGATAGGATCGGCAACTATAGGGTCCCGGTTCTCTTCACCCTCCGGCGCCGCCGGCCAGGCATCAGAAAGTACTACGCAGGTTGGCGAACCTACACGCTGATGGCGGGAGGAAACATCCGCTACTTGCTAGAGCTCGTAGGGCAAGCACTCCTCCTGCAGAAGAGGGATGATCGGAGTGAGAGCGGCCAGCCCGTAAGGCCGGATCTACAAACACAGGCCGCGACACTGGTCGGGCGCAAGAATCTGTCGGAACTGGAAGGGCTCTCGGTACACGGGGCGCAACTGACAAAGTTGCTTCTCGGACTTGGCCGAGTCTTTGAGATTCTTGCTAGCGAACCCGAGGGCCACACGCCGGAAGTCACGCAATTCACTCTTCCGGAGGACGCACCTCTGGGGGACGCAGAGGAGCTCCTTTCAGCAGCGGTAATGCATCTCGCGCTGGTCCGAAGTGTGGCGAACAAGCGGATGGATCTCGACCTCAAGGGGTACGATTATGCGGTACATCCGATCTATTCCGCATTCTTCGTCTTCAGTTACCGTCGAAAGCGGAAACTGAGACTTACCCCAAACCAGCTGATGACGCTCGTCAAGGAGCCCAAAACGGGCATCCGGCAGATCCTCCGGCAGAATAATCGTGGGGACGGGAACTACCCTCTTCCTGATCAGCTTCGCCTCTTCGAAGGTTTCTATGAAGCCAATCAGTGAACGGCCCCTCTTCACGCGCGACTTCGAAGACCCTTCCCGCTTCAAGCCTGAGGAAGGATCGAGCTACCTATACGGAGTAACGTCCGAGCCGCGCAGCGAGTTCGCGCTTTCTCTCTTGAAGTGCTCCAGAGGAGTGCACTTCGTCGAGATCAGGGACAGTGAGCCGAGCGCTTTCGAAACTAACATCATCGGATTCGAGCGCGTGCTCACGCGGCGCCGAACGCGCCTAGAAGAGTTTGTTACGTCACTCGGTTGCGGCACGATCTATCTAGATATCACGGGTCTGGGCCACGCCACGTGGGCACCCCTTGTTAGGATCTGCCTCGAAACCAACCGGCCTTTCCGCGTCATTTACCTTGAACCTGATACCTACAGCGAGTCACCCGCCCCGGACGCTGGACAAATCTTCGATCTCAGCGAATGCATCGACGGCATCTCTCCCATCCCGCTGTTCGCCTCGCTGGACGATCGACCCGAGGAGGAGATCTGCTTCGTACCCCTGCTTGGATTCGAGGGCGTTCGCCTGTCGCACATGCTGAACGAGGTGCAGCCTCTCGCAAAGAAAATCCACCCGATCATCGGTGTGCCGGGATTCCAACCGCATTACCCTTTGGACGCTTACCTTGGGAATGCCACGCCGCTTGAAAAGTATAAGGCCACGAGGAATCTCCGCTTCGCTAGGTCCAATTGTCCGTTCAGCCTCTACTATGCTCTGGAGGAGATCCGCGATCGGCATCCCAAGCAACAGATAAAGGTGGGACTGATCGGCACCAAACCTCACGCTCTGGGTGCAATATTATTTGCGATCTCCCACGCCCACGAAGTCGAGATCGTTTACGATAACGTGAAGCGGAAAGTGGGACGCACCACTGGAGCGGCGCGATGCTTGGTTTACGGCGTGTCTGATTTCCTACCGCCCTCACGACGAGCGACGGCCTGATGGACGCAATTTACACCCCCCCCGAACTAGCGGAATTCCTCGTCGCAGCGTCGTCTCTCGCCGACCCCTCATCGGTCGCCGACTTCGCTGCTGGCGACGGCGCTTTGCTACGCGCCGCCGCTGCGCGTTGGCCGCGGGCCAAATTGTTCGGCTCCGACATCGACGTGGGGGCGGTGCGGTCGATCAATTCGCTACTTCCAGATTGCGCCACGGCAATGCATGACTTTCTGGCGAAGTCGGACGATAGCCCGCTGAGTGGTAGATCATTCGATCTCATCCTGCTGAACCCGCCCTTCTCGTGTCGCGGGAACACTCGTTATGCGGCAAACATTGAGGGCATGGACCTTTCAGGCAGCAAAGCACTGGCATTCGCCGCACGCGCGCTGGGCTTTCTTTCACCGGGGGGAGAGGTCATCGCGATCTTACCGGCCTCCGTTCTGGTCAGCGAACGTGATGCTGGTCTGCTAGCGGCGATGCGGGCCGGGGGTTCGGTCGAGCAGGTCGGAGAAGTCAGGAAAACCGCCTTCAAGTCGCATTCCGTAGCGGTTGCGGTCTTGCGCATCTCGAAAGCGCAAATTGGAACGGCGCCGAAAGAAAAGCCGCGATTGGTGTCGCTTCGACCCTATGCGGTTGAGATTACACGAGGATCTCTTTCGGTCCACGATTTCGTTGCGACAAAAATCGGTCCGCGGTTCATTCACACGACGGACATGCGAGATGGGCGCCTTGTGGCATCGCGGCAGAGAGCCTCTCTGGATTTACGTTGCATCAAGGGGCCGGCGGTACTTATTCCACGAGTCGGGCGCCCGTCGGCGAGCAAGGTCGTCCTGCTGCCGAAATGCGCCGCGGTGCTTTCGGACTGTGTCATCGCTCTGCACACGAATCCTCCAGGCAATGAGCGCGCCCTTGCCAGCCTGCTGCGCGAAAACTGGAACACCTTCCAAACTGCCTATGGTGGAAGTTGCGCACCCTACACAACGGTGAAACGAGTTAGCGAGGCATTGCTGAGGCTTGGTTTAGCAAGCTCAGTTCGGACCGCGGAAAGAGCGGCGGAGCGACCTCAAACAGACATCGGGGAGACGCGGATCGCCGTCGCACAAGCCCAAATACAATCCCTTGGATAAAAATCTTTCCTAAGGAAACGAGCTTGTTTTGGGTTCGAGGTGGCCTTGCCGCGACCTCTACTATGGAAGAGTTGAGGTAAGACTCACTTATGATGTTAGCATTCGAAGAGATGATTGCCCGCTGCGTCGATGACGAGGCCAAGGTACATATTCGCGAAGCAGTGCGCTGCTATGAAGCAGGCGCGTATCGCGCCGCCATCGTTTCGACGTATATCTCGGTCTGTTTCGATTTGATCGCCAAATTGCGTAGTCTCTCGTCCGGCGGCGATGCGGAGGCGACGATGATGGTCACGGCGCTTGACAATTTCCAGCAGCAGTTAAGCGCCGGCAATCAGACCGCGATGAAGGGTCTCCTCGAGTTTGAACGAACACTGCTCGAGGCATTTCGCGACAAATTCGATTTTTTCGGAAGCCAAGAATTTGAGGAGCTCGCGCGCTTACGGGCTGACCGCAACCGGTGCGCGCACCCAAGCTTCACCCATGATACGCTTCCCTATGCGCCGCCGGCGGAGCTAGCGCGGCTGCATCTGCGATCAGCACTGACCTATGTCCTATCCCAGCCGCCCAGGCAGGGTAAGGCGGCGCTTGCCAGCCTGCGCGCGACGATTACCTCTCGCTATTTTCCGACTGACACCGAGGAAGCTTTGGAGAGGCTCCGGGGCGCGGAAATCGGCACCGCCCGCGCGCCCCTTGTAAAGGCCTTCATCGACGATCTCATTTACGGCTGGCCGACCGTCGGTCACGCCTACCACAAGCATGCAAATGTGCTGACAGCGATAGAAGCGACGCTGGAGCTGCACCGGGCGATTGCCCTTCCCCGGCTGGTCATTGCAATCCAGAAACTTTCCTGCGCCGGAGATGCGGATGCAGTCCGCTTCTCTGGTGCAGTGGCCCTGCGTGTGCCGGAAGCTGCCGAACAGCTGAATGATGCCACCCGAACTATACTCAAGATCTGGCTGGTCGACGAGGACTCGCAGAACAAGGGGAAGGCAGTTAAGCGCGCTATGCAGATCGGCTGGTGGCGGGACCGGGCGATCGAGGCGCTAGATACCCTTACCGCCGATCAGCTGGGTGCGGTTGCGGACCCACCCCCGGAGATGATTACTAAAGCGGCCCAGCTCTACACGACCGCCCGCAATTGGGACGCCGCCAACGCGCTCGCTACGAAGCTGGCACTACCGCTGGCAGATCGCTTCACGCGAGCCGATATCGAGATGGTCTTGCAGGCGACACAGGCCGCCGCGGATCTTCCTGGTAGCCACGGCTTCCGCGAATTTATCGATTTTTTATACGACAAGAACCCGATCTCTAATGAGGAGCTCGAAGCGCTAATGGAGGAACAGCATCTCGACCACTATAAGCGAGCACAACCGGTGGAAGAGGCCTGATACGCGCGGTCGTCATCAGTGCGCTCTACTAGGCAGGTGAATGCACGGCTTATGCGAGCGGCTTGTTCGCCAACACGTTGCCACCGGTAACGTTAATCGCACGCATGAATGAACGGTCGCCTTTGGGTTCAGGACGACTATTGCAAAACGGCCGAAATGCAACGCGAAGCTGACCCCCTAACTCTCTCTCCCAGAAATGTCCGCTTTGGCCTGATCATCGCCAACAGCGGACAGTCCAGACTATCCAGCAAAGTGGTTGCGCCCCTCTGGTCCCAAACCAGATGCTCTACCAAGCTGAACGAATGGCCGCTCCGACCGGATTGGCTCTGAAACCCGCCATTCCGGATCGTCCAACCAAGCCGTCAATCTGAGGCCCGGCGGGGCACGGGTTCCTGCCACGAACGCTACGCTAATTCCGCAGCAAGCCGCCGTTTCCCGTCGCTACTACGATTTGGAAACTGGTGCCCCCGGCAGGACTCGAACCTGCACCGTAGGGAATAGAACTCCCTTGCCCTATCCAGTTGGGCGACGAGGGCGTTGGAGCGGCCTAGGAGATTCGAACTCCTGTAATCGGGATGGAGCCCCGGTGCCTAACCTCTCGGCCAAGGCCGCAAACGCTCGGTGCGTTAGCGTCTTAGGCGTTCAATTTCGGCAAGCGACACGACGCGCCGAAGTGGGCGACCGACAAGATTCGGGATCATGATCGGTTCAAAGATCACAGCAAGGTTGTATGCCGAAAGACGGTGGGCGTGCAAGCTGCCCATGGCGGACGCCAAATCCGCTCGACTGGTAACAATTAGGTAGACCTGCCTTTGCGCTTCAAATCCTCCAATACGGCTTCAAGAGCAGCAACATGGTTTAGATGTGGCGCGCGTCCGCCCCGCATTCGGATCAGTTCGCTTTGCCGGTGCGGCGGGACGGTGCCGTAGCTGGTGAAGGTTGTCAGCACGTCCGAATGGCCAAGGTTCTGGCTCCACGCTTTCATTTCCTCGGGTGACAGGTCCAGCGTCATGGCATGGCGTACAAGCATGCTGCGGAAGCTGTGCGGATTGAAATAGGACAGGCCCGCTGCTTCGAACGACCGCCGGAACACGTCACGGATCGGCCCGCTCGATGCCCAGCCATGCCGGGCAAGGCCCTGTGGCTGGAAAGCGCCGGATTCGTCCAGGCCCATTGCGGTCGCCGGGAATAGCGGATCATCCGGTCCCCATAGATGTTGCTCGCGCAGCTCGCCGATCCAGTCCGTCATGATGTTCAGCGCGCCATCGCAGACCGGCATGAACACGGTGCGAAACGTCTTGGCGAATTTCGTTGCCACGGTGCGGGCGTCCTGTTCCACGTAACCCGCTTCCAGATTGACGTGGCCCAGCCGGAAAGTCGCGAGCGCCATGACCCGCGCGCCGGTGATCGCGGTAAAGGCCACCAACGCCCGGTCGCGCCGTTCCAGCACGGTCGCGGCTGGCATATTGGCCAACACATGGTGCACCTGTTCCAATGTCGGCACGGCCTTCTCGCGTCGGGCGCGGGCAATGGCGGCATCCTTTTCGCTCAGGTTGAAATAATCGGCATCGGAATAGTCGATGTGCGATCGGAAGCCCGGTTCGCGAGCGAGCCATTCGAAGAACGCTTTCAGGTCGCGTAGGGTGGACTGTACGGTCGCCTTGCTGAGCCGTTCGCCGGAACGCTCATTCAATGCCTCGCCCAGCCGCCGCTTAAAGGCCACCGCCTGCTCGCGGTGAAACCGCTTGAAATCCTTGTGGCCAGTGCCGGATTCGAAGCGGGCAAGCGATTTTGCCGCCCGGTCAATCGTCGCCGTGTCGCGGCCCTTGGCTTCGGCCAAAAAGCGGAAATAATCGCGCTTAACCCGTTCGTTCGATGCGTTGTGTTTCGCCATGGTCTAGCCTTTCCTCTTGAAGTCACAATTCAGGGAAGGGGCGGTCTGCCCACTTAGGCGTGGCAGACCTTGCGCAAATTGGACGATGCAGCCGGGCATGATCTTGCCAATGTCGGCTTCGCGTATCCGGCGATGCATGATCGTTTCGCAGCACTCGCAGAGGGCGCGCAGGTTGCCGCTACCGGAACGCATGGGCACAAAGTCCACCATGCCCAGGGCCGGGGCGCGAGGAACACGGCAACCGAAACAATAGAACGTACCGAGTGGACAGGGCTGCTTGCGGCTGGTGTTGCGGTTGCTCAGAAAGGCGCGCACTGTTACTCCTTGGAACAGCACGGGGCGGCTATCGTCGATTGGCTCCAGCCCGTTGGCCAGCCAGTGCCGCACAGTGTTCTTGTGCACGTCGAGACAGCGCGCAAGTTCCTCGACGCTGTAGCTGCGATGCAGTTTCACCCGATTGGGATTGGCCCGGCGAACGGGCATTGCGTTTACGCTTGACCGTCGATGAGGCGGCGGATCGATTCCGCCTTCACCAGTGTCCGGCGCCCGAGCTTAAACGTCTCCAGCCGGCCGTCGGCAATCATCGCGTAGATGGAGGTGCGACCCAGGCTCAGCGCGTGGGCGGTCTCGTTGATCGAATAGGCAAAGCGTTCCATCAGTCTTGTTCCCATAAGGCTGGCGAGTGCCAGCGGACACGGGAATGATCGCCAAAGACCGGGAATATGCAGCCGATTAGGGCCGGAATTGGCCGGAAATTAATTTCCGGCTGAGCGCAGACGCAACAGGACGGCGCGAACGATCGGTTGGACAGTCGTGCGGCTCAAGCCGTTTTGCCCACGCTCAATTAACCGGCTGTCGATTTCGTCAATGAGATGATCCTGGCCGTCGGCATCGCAGCCCTCCGGAATGCCGTTTTCGTGAATGTGAGCGACCAGCTCGGCAGTCCAGTCAGCCCATTTTACCGGATCGCGCTTTCGTCCCCGATTTACTGAACCTTCGCGCTCCTTCCCACTACTTGATTCTACGGAGATGTCTGGAGGCGGCAACTCTGCGAGCATCATCGCTTCCAAATCGATTATGCCGGCCACCTCGAATTGCAGGCCTTTGATTAGAACACGGTAATCATTGCCATCGATAATCCCCCGTCCCGATACCTTACCTGACTGCCAGTCAATAATCGTCTCGGGTTGGTTAGCGCAGTGTTCCCAAAACCAATCGGGGACATCGACCATATGCTCGAAAAATTCCTCGCTCGTGGCGTACCGATCTGTGATGCGCCAACTGATCTCGGAACAACGGCCAGTGATGAACCCAGCACGGCAATGCTTGACGATCTCCTGAATGGCCACGACGCCGTCGCACCCCACTTGCGCACATATTTCGGATACGGCTCTCGCTGATGACGAAAAATTTCCTGGTGCGCCGTCGGAAACCGGAAGCCGCGACGATGTTCGAGGCAGCATGTCGTCGATATCGGAGGCCCGAAAGGTCACGCCGTACGCTCGGCATTCTATGGACGAGTCGATCCATGTTGAAAAATCACCGGCATACCAGTTCTGTTCTAGTGCCGCCTCCCCTCCGGCCCACCAGAACATCGCCGGAATCTCGGTGTCTTCCCGGCGCTCTCTGCCCCAGATTAGAAGCTTCGCCTTCGCGATGGCCATTCCATCGCGGGCCCGACGACAAATCACCCTGTTGGCACCACCTGAACTCGATGCCTCAATCTTGCGAAGCGCTTCGGATGCGGAAATCCATTGTTCGGACATGTCCGCGTCTATGCGGCAACGTTCACGTCTGGAAAAGAGGTAAGGATACGGCTGGCCACGTTGCGTAGCGCGTCGTTTCAACTTCTACGCAACCGCGCTGCAATAGGTACGATGTCCGCTCCTTTTCGAAGGTGGTCCAGATAGTCCGACCACCATTGCGCCATATCCACGCGCTCTTTCCAGTGCGCGCCTCGATGATAGGCGGCGCGCACTTTGTCGGTGTCACCGTGGGCCAGCGCACGTTCAATGGCGTCCGGGTGCCACTTGCCGCTTTCGTTCAAGAGCGTGGACGCCATGGCCCGAAATCCGTGTGCTGTCATTTCGTCGCTGGCATATCCCAGCCGCCGCAGTCCGGCGTTTATTGTGTTTTCGCTCATGGGGCGGGTGCGCGTGCGCACGGAAGGGAAAACGTAGCCGGTCGGGCCAGTGACCGCCTGCACTTGGCGGAACATTTCCACGGCCTGCCGCGAAAGCGGGACGTGGTGCACTTTGCGCATTTTCATCTTGCCTGCCGGAATGACCCACAACGCAGCATCCAGATCAAACTCGCTCCATTCTGCATGGCGAAGCTCGCCGGGGCGAACAAATACATGGGGCGCAATCTGCAAGGCCAGCTTGGTGATGCCGCTGCCTTCATAATCATCGATGGACCGGAGCAATGCGCCTACTTTCGTTGCATCGGTGATCGCCCCGTAATGCGTAACCGTCGGGGCCGTCAGCGCGCCGCGCAAATCACGGGTCGGGTCCGATGCCAGCCGCGCCGTGGCCACGGTATAGCGGAACACTGCGCCAGCCAGTTGAAGGCTGCGCCGGGCGCTTTCCAGCTTCCCCTTGCCTTCGATCCGCCGGATGGCCCCCAGCACGTCCGCCGGTTCAATATCGCCAATGGGCAAATTGCCGATCGATCCGCAAACCAGAGAAAGTAGATATTCGCTTCGCGTCGCGGTGGCGGGCGCCCAGCCCTTGGCACCGTCGCGCCTTCGCTTCTCGCAATACTCGTCGCAGATTGCCTTGAACGTATCCGCTGCCTGTATGCGAGCACGCATCTTGCCCCGCCGCTTCTCCCGTGACGGATCTTTGTCACGGGCGATCAGTTCCCGCGCTTCCTCTCGACGCCTGCGCGCTTCGCCAAGGCCGATCTCGGGATAGGAGCCGATGGCCAGCAACTTCTCTCGCCCGTCTATGCGATATTTGAGCCGCCAGAGTTTGCCGCCGGCGGGGGTGATAAGCAGGAACATACCGCCGCCGTCCGCCAGCTTGATGGCCTTGGCGCCGGGCTTCGCGTTTCGGACAGCAACATCAGTCAGCGCCATGGCAATTCCAGCCTTTCCGGGGCCGTACCCCCAAAATACCCCCAAGCGTGGGGGTATCGAAATCGCCGTTTTGCAAATACCCCCCAATCGTACCCCCAGCGGCGGGTGGTTGAATGCGAACGTGGGTGAACGCTTGCGGCCTGATAACCGCTAAATACTGTGGATTTATGGGGTCTGTCTAGACGTCTGCGAACACTGGCAGACAGGAAAATGGAGCGGGTGAAGGGAATCGAACCCTCGTCGTAAGCTTGGGAAGCTTCTGCTCTGCCATTGAGCTACACCCGCGTTTCAAGCACTCGGCTGCAATATCGACGTCATTTACAACGTTGTTTTACAGCGAGTGTTGAACCTTACCGGGCAATGGCACACTCGAAGCGACACGGTCAATCGTCTGTGCCTCGCGAGAAGCGCTTACCGCTGTGCGAACCCGGCCATCATCTTGAGGAATTCGGGGATGATATCTTCGCTCTCGGGGTCAAGCACGAAGGCTCCCACTTAGGATTAGAATGCGTGGTAGTTTTCTAACCGTGAGCACATTTGACCATGCCGTCTTCACCACCGGCGGCGCAGCTGGGCGCCAATGCGGCGGCGATGCAGCGCCTCATTTCGCTCCTCTGGCGTCACCCAGTGCGAGTCGGGCGGCAGGTGATCCTTCAACTCCGAGAGCTTCACCTTCTTCAGCTGCGCCACCGGATGCGTATCGCAACCATACCAGCGGCCGATGAGCATGCCATAGTAGCTGCCGCCGCTGTCGAGCCAGTTCGCGATGCCCGGATCTTCCGCCGACACCACCGCCCGGAATTTTCCGTCGGGGTCCAGTTTCGCCTGGAACCCGTTGAGGCTGCTCTGGCGGTAGATCATCTCGACCTGGTTCCAGATCGCATCCGTCACCTGGATGTTCCAATATTTGTGAACCGACGGGATGTCGGTCTCGAGGATCAGGGCTTCGCCCTTGTCGAACTGGTAGATGCATTCCCAATAGACCTGCGGCCAGCTCGCACTGGCGCCACCTTCCTCATATTTGTTGATGTTGAACTTGTTGACGAAGCCCCTCTGATGGGTCCGGTTCACCCACTCCAGAGCCAGCGACGAGACACGCTTCACATATTCGAACAGCTCTTTTAGATTATGATCGATCGTCGCGGCCGGCATATGCGGCTTGAGCGCGGGGCCGTTCAGCCGCTCAATAGCGATTCGAACATCCTGCTCCCGGCCCCAATCATAGGAGCGCTGCCTCAGCATGATATATTTGGATGTTGGCTTGAGCGGCACCCAGTTGCCGGAATGGCCTTCCGGCCGTTCCATGCTGAAGATGATCTCGAAATTGCCGTCGGCATCCAGATCCATCTTGTCCAGCTCATAGTCGCCGAACGATGGGCCGGGCTGCTTGCCGAGGCCCCACAGATAGTTTCCAACCGTGAAATTGACGATCGGCGATGTGCCCCGCTGACCGACAACACGATAAACGCCGCTATCGTCGACAGGGGCGTAATAATAGACGTCATCCGGATTGGGCTGCGCGAGAAAGGCTGAATTCCAAAGCGGTGACCATTCCGGATGGTTCGAATCGGATTGGAAATAGAGAAAATATCCCTGCGACAGCGTCATCGCGAATTGGCGATAGAGGTCCGCCCGGATCTGAGTGCCCCGTTCGCCCGGAATCGCGTTGACCACCTCTTCGGCAGGCTTGAGCAAGTCCACATACTGGCTCCAGTTCAATATGGAGCCAACTGGCGATCCACCGAGAATATTTGCGGCATCCCCATCGTTTGATGCTCTATCTGTCATGTTATCTCCGGTATTGTCTCAACAAACACGCCTGTTGTCGGGTGCTTGAGTGGTTTTCCGTGTGCGTGCTCGTCCAGACCCAATTGGGCCGTGTCAGCGATCACGCTATCGCAGCAGCTTCCCAACCGTCAACGCGAAATAACGCAAATGCGTTAAATCATTTACCGATGGCGGTTCGGGGATCAAGATGCCAACCGTCCGGACCTAATGGTTGCGTTAACCGCCGTTGCCGTCACGAGTGTAAAATTCCCTTTAGGATCAAATATATATTTCGAATTCACCATTGCAGCCCGCAATCCGCCAGCGCTAGGGCGCGGCTGCCTCGCCATTCGCCGCGACGCAACCCCCATGATGAACGCAGAATGAGGCCCGGCAAGCCAGAGAAGTGAACCTGTCAATTTCCATTATGCCACGGCATCTTGGTGCTGGCGGGCACGAGCGGATTGAGATTTTTGAAGTTGGACAACTGGAAGAGCGGCAACTCCGGGGGAAGGAGAGCCATGGAAAATATAGTGAGCGGTCGAGTTGCAAAGCGGACTTGGCCTGACGCATAGCCGCAGTGGGTTTCGTATTAAGCGAAAGGCGCCCGCTTGCGAATTGTGATTGTCGACGACAGCGGGTTGCGCGCGACGGTCCTCGAAGAGGGCCTGCGCGAGGCAGGCTATGACGATATTCATGTCGTCCCACCGCGAAGCGGGTTCGTTGCCCGGATCGAACGGATGGCGCCCGACGTCGTGCTGATGGACCTCGGCAGCCCGAGCCGCGACATGCTCGAGGAAATGCTGACGGTAAGCCGCGCGCTGGCACGGCCGATCGCCATGTTCGTCGATCAATCGGATGAGATCATGATCGGTGCTGCGATCGACGCCGGCGTATCCGCCTATGTCGTCGATGGTCTTCGTAAGGAACGCGTGAAGCCGGTGATGGAACTTGCCATCCGCCGGTTCAACGCCTTCGCCCGGATGCAGACGGAACTGCACGAGGCGAAGACCGCGCTAGCCGAGCGCAAGACGGTCGACCGCGCCAAGGCCATTCTCATGAACAGCAGAAACCTGTCGGAGGCCGACGCCTATGTACTACTCAGGACGACGGCGATGAATCAGAACCGCCGCATCGTCGA
>Ga0157378_10004605_pt1 | contig 12098 bp, 11 predicted proteins | sample M65metaG_FD_115309 | JGI IMG/M metagenome (GOLD analysis project Ga0157378, IMG submission 115309) | Miscanthus rhizosphere microbial communities from Kellogg Biological Station, Michigan, USA - M6-5 metaG | ecosystem: Host-associated > Plants > Roots > Rhizosphere > Soil | place: USA: Michigan...
ATAAGGTGCTGTTCGAAAATTTGAGCTTTTCATTGCCTCCCGCTGGTATCGTGGGTATTATCGGTCCGAATGGCGCTGGTAAAACACCTTTGTTCCGACTGATAACCGGGCAGGAAAAACCGGATGCGGGTACGTTCCGCGTGGGTGAAACCGTGGCTTTAGGTTATGTCGACCAGATGCATGATGATCTTGACCCCAATAAATCAGTTTGGGAAAACATTACCGGCGGACTGGAAACCATTATGGTGGGCAATAAGCCCCTTAATTCAAGGGCCTATGTATCCAAGTTCAACTTTAACGGCGCCGACCAGCAAAAGAAAGTAGGCGTACTCTCCGGCGGCGAACGCAACCGGGTGCATTTATCCATCACGCTGAAAAAGGGTTCGAACGTGCTGTTGCTGGACGAGCCAACCAACGATATCGACGTAAACACTTTACGTTCACTGGAAGAAGCCCTGGAAAACTTTGGCGGCTGTGCTGTGATCATCAGTCACGACCGCTGGTTCCTGGACCGTATCTGTACGCATATCCTGGCTTTTGAAGGCAATTCGCAGGTTTACTTTTTTGAAGGGAACTATTCAGATTACGAAGAAAACCGAAAGAAGCGTTTGGGGGATATTACGCCGCACAGGTTGAAGTATAAGAAGTTGGTGGGGTAAAGGTGATTGCGGAATTTCGATTTCGGATTTTCAGCTATAATCAAATTGAAATGACGTTTGATAAATACAATTTTCAAAAAAGTGCATCACCAATTGCAATAGATTGGGAAGAAATTGAAGTGATAACCGCGTTTCAACTTCCAGAGGATTACAAGTACTTCCTTGAAAATTATCATGGGTACGAAGGCTTTATTGGCTCTGAATTTTTGCAGCTATGGGGCTACAATGATTTTTTAGAGAAAAATAATAGTTATGGCATCATCGATCATTTGATCTCTACTTGTGGAATCGGGACGAATGGAAGTGGTGAGTTTTTAGCTATTGAATTGATAGCACCATGTCAATATCGTGTCGTTCTTTCTCCATTTATAGATTTAAGCAAAGAGTACCACATAGAAATCGGCGCATCATTTTCTGAGATGTTAATTCAGCTGGACAGTGGAAAAGAATGGTTTAGATGATATAAAGACTTCCGAAATTTCTAAAACTTCGGAAGTCCATCAGTCTTGGTTCTTGTTTCCTGGTTCTTGATTCTAAATCGCTACCACACCTTTACCCTATCCTTCTCCTCCCTGTACATTTTATCGCCGGGTTTTATGCCGAAGGCGTTATAAAATGCCGGGGTATTGGATAATGGCCCGTTAACACGGAATTCTTCGGGCGAGTGCGGGTCGCGGTTGATACGCATGCGCATGGTCTCGTCGCTGTTCTTCACCCGCCACACCTGGGCAAATGACATAAAGAAACGCTGATCCGGCGTAAAGCCGTCAATTTTGGTATCGCTTTTTCCCTGAGGCGTATTCTTAAATGCCTGGTAGGCAATAGCCAGTCCGCCTATATCCGCCAGGTTCTCGCCCTGGGTCAACTGGCCGTTTATGTGCTGCCCCAGCACCGTGTAGCTGCTATACTGATCGATCATCACGTTCACCTTACTTTTAAATTTGTCGGCATCCTCCTTTGTCCACCAATCCTTCAGGTTACCATCCTTGTCGTATTGGCGGCCCTCATCGTCAAAGCCGTGGGTCATTTCGTGCCCGATAACTGCACCTATACCGCCGTAATTGATGGCGTCATCAGCATTCTTATCAAAAAACGGGAATTGCAATATCCCGGCAGGGAAAACGATCTCGTTATAGGTTGGGTTATAATAAGCGTTCACCGTTGGCGGCGTCATCCCCCACTCGCTCCTGTCGACCGGCTTATTCACTTTTGCCATCATGCGTTTATAGTTATGCCGGGCTATCGATTGCTGGTTAACGAAATAACCATCCTTGCTAATGTGCACATCACTATAATCCTTCCATTTATCAGGGTAGCCTATCTTTTTGGTGAATGCAGCTAACTTCTCCAATGCGCGTTTCTTAGTGTCGGCGCTCATCCAGTCGAGTTTTTCAATACGTTCCTTATACACACTTTGCAGGTTATTCACCAGGTCGAGCATACGCTTTTTAGCATCAGGCGGGAAGTACTTTTCTACATACAGCTGCCCCAGCAATTCGCCCAAGCCACCGTCGACATTATAAGCTACGGTCTTCCAGCGTGGTTTCTGCTCCTTTTGGCCCTGCAGCGTTTTGCCGTAAAAATCAAAATTGGCGTCCCTGAATTTTTTGCTCAATGCTGTTGCCGATCCGTCGATCTCGCCAAAACAAACTTTATCCTTCCAGACTTCTATCGGCGTCGATTTGAGCAAATTGTTAAGCGCGGCATAGTACTTGGGTTGCCCCACCAGTATGGTATCCGTTTTAAGGCCCATGCGTGCGAAAGCATCATTCAGGTCGACATCAGGCATTTGTTTCTGGAAAATGCTGACGGCAAACTTATTGTAATTTTTAACCGGGTCGCGCAGCTCAACCGGCGAAAGGTGCGATTGTGCAATGGCTGTTTCCAGTTTCAAAATACCGTCCGCTTTCTTTGCTGCCGCAGCAGCGTCAACGCCTGTCATGGTAAACAGTTTGGCAATATATTTCACGTAGGCATCGCGTATTTTTTTGGAGACCGAATCCGTTTTAAAGTAGTATTCTTTTTCGGGCAGGCCCAAGCCGGTTTGATCGAAGTGAGCGATATTTTTTGCGCTCACCCGGTCATCAGGTGAAACATAAAACCCGAACAAAAAGCCTTCGCCATCCTTATAGCCATCGGCGGCCAGGGCCACCAGTTGTTTATAATCTTTTACTGCCTCTATCTTAGCCAGAACAGGCTTTATCGGTGCATAATCCAGCTTTTCAATGCCGGCTGTGTCCATACCGCTTTTATACAGGTCGCCCACTTTTTGTTCTTTGCTGTCTGTCGCGTTATCCTGTGCGGCTACTTCGTCCAGTATCTGGTGAAGGTGCTTTACATTATCATCATCCACGGTGTAAAATGATCCCCAGCCGGTTTCCGATGCCGGGATCACCGTCTTTTTAAACCAGGTGCCGTTGGCATAGGTGAAAAAATTATCGCCCGCCTTTGCCGTGGTGTCCATACCGTGTTTATCCAGGAATTCTGTTCGTTGGGGTACATCTGCCGATTTATCGGCAATTTTTTGTTTGCAGGCGGTTACTGTTATGGCCGAAACAGCTAACAAGGTCCAGCTTGTTACTTTCATAGGTTTGTTTTTTAGTTAACTACTGAGATTGACTTAATAAAAGAGTACAATGACACTAATATAGATTATATTTGAATAATAACCTGTTGATAATCATTAAAGTGTTAACAAATAAATCACAGGAGCTTAACGTTTATATGGAAGCTTATCGCTTATTTTTATAGACCTGAAAATCAGGTCAGTTAATTTTTAACCTTAGAAATTTATGACCTGGAGAAAATTTAGCGGCGAGATCATTCATTCGCCAATCCTCGAAGAAGTAGAAAAGGCCATCGAACGAGAGAGTTTGCTGGGCAACAAGTTAAAGGTTTGCATCGGTACCGATTCGCAGGTGAAAGGTAATGTTACTGATTTTGCTACGGTAATTGTCTTCCTGCGCGAGAAGCGCGGCGGCTTTATGTTCATCCACCAGGAACGCACCGGGCAAAAGATGAGCATCAAAGAGCGTATGCTGACCGAAGTACAGAAATCCATCGATATTGCCTACAAACTGTGCGATCTGCTGGACCTGTATGATGTTGACCTGGAGGTACATGCCGACATCAACACTAACCCGATGTTCAAATCGAACCAGGCTTTACACGAGGCCATGGGCTACATCCTGAGCATGTGATTTGTATTTAAAGCCAAGCCTGAAGCCTTTGCCAGCTCGTACTGTGCCAATAAAATAGTGCAATAAGCTGCCTGAATAAAGTTTTTATTTGGCGCTTCATTTATATCTTTGGAGATATAAACGCATACCATGTCGCCATTAATCGAGATCGATGAACTGCTGTCGATAGCAGACAAAATAATCCTGATAGACGCCCGCGCCGGGGCCGATGCCAATCAACGCTATCTTAACGGCCACCTAAAAGGCGCCCAATTTGCCGACCTTGACCGGGATCTGGCCATTAAACCGGAAAACCCCGCCTACGGCGGACGTCACCCGCTGCCACCACTTGAAGATTTTGCCGGACAATTAGGTAAATGGGGTATAACGCCTGATAGTCATGTTGTGGTTTATGATGATAAAGCCGGTGCTTTTGGCGGAGCACGCCTATGGTGGATGCTGAAAGCCATTGGTCACCAGAAGGTACAGGTACTGAATGGCGGGTTGCAGGCAGCTATCAACGCCGGTGTACCATTAAGCACAGAGCCCTTTACGGTTGCCCCTGCATCCCCCTATCCTGTTCCGGCGCAATACGGCGGTACCGTTGGTATTGAGCAAGCCGGGGAAGCAGCGGGATCGGATACTCAAATGGTGATCGATGTGCGCGAGGCCTACCGGTACCTTGGCGAAAGTGAGCCTATCGACCTGGTGGCGGGGCATATACCGGGAGCGGTTAACCTGCCTTATACGTTCAATCTTGATGCTACCGGGAAATACCTGTCGCCCGAAGAATTAAAAAATTCCTATGAAAAATTGATGGGCGATATTAATCCGGCAGATGTGATAGTGCATTGCGGATCGGGCGTGACAGCATGCCATACCTTACTGGGCATGGACTATGCGGGCATCAAAGGACCGAAAATGTATGTAGGCTCGTGGAGCGAATGGTCAAGGCGGGATTTGCCCGTTGCCACAGGCGAATAAACATTAAAACCGCTGCGCGAGATTTTACGTTAGTTATTGAGTGAGAACCTATCCGCTTAAATTCGAAACATTCCTGCCGGCAACGCTTGATAATGCCTGGGACTTTTTTACTTCCCCGCTAAACCTGGCAAAGATCACTCCGCCAGAGATGAATTTTATCGTCACCTCGGATTTTAAACCGAATGATAAGGTCTATGCCGGAATGATCATTACTTACAAGGTCTCACCTCTTTTTGGAATCAAATTGAACTGGATGACCGAGATAATGCAGGTAAAGGAGAAGCAGTATTTTGTTGACGAGCAGCGCTTCGGCCCTTTTGCCTTATGGCATCACCAGCACCATTTTAAAGAAGTAAAAGGCGGGGTGTTGATGACGGACATGCTGAACTATGCCATACCCTACGGCTTCATCGGCCGGATAGCCAACAACCTGTTCGTTGCGAAACAGGTTAACGAGATATTTGCATACAGGGAAAAGGTGATAGGGGGGATATTTGGGAGGAAGTAATTCCCGGTTGTTGGTGGCAACAAGATAGGTGAAGAAAATATCTGCCCCAGCGGTTCGGCCCAATCGGATGAACTGGAGATGCTTAGTATCCTTGTTAATATTTATGAAAATGTAATTCCGTGTTAATGAAAACTATTTTCAATTATAAAACACAAAAGAAAAGCTCCGAAAATCGCACACCCTAATCCAACCGGCCCTATTAATGCATATTTTTCATCCGAGTGTGCCGATTCCCATTTTTTAGCAGATGTTACTAATGCTGAAAAAACAAAAGATAAAATGAGAAGTACAGCCCAGTCAATTTTGGAATGAAATATAAAACGGCCATTGAAAAAAATAGCCTTTCTAAAAGTAAACTCACATATCCCGTTAATACCTAATGTGAGTGAAGATATAAATAAGGATAAGGTGATTTTGGAATGGATCGAAGCGTCCTTAATACTATAACCCCTTCCTCTATCCCATGTATAAATCCCGTAAGCGATATTTTCAAAAAAATTCATCCTATGATAAAGTATCAGGTTTATTCGCCCAATTTAACATTCTATTTTACTTCCCGCAATACTTCTTCAAAGCAGCCTGCCCATCCTTCGAGCCTAATTCGGCGGCTTTGCTAAAATCGGCGCAGGAGGTATTATCTTTCTGGTTCAATTTGGCCAGGCCGCGCAGGTAAAAGGTTTCTTCATTTTTGGGTTCGAGCCTTAGAGCCTCATCAAAATCGGCTTTCATCCGTTCTGCGCCGTCGGGCAGGAAGCTTTCGGCAAAAGCGCGGAAGCGGTATACCTTAGTATTTTCAAGGTTGATGTAAAGGCAGCTATTATAGTCATCAACTGCACCCTGGTAATTTTTCTGGAGGATGCGGATAGTGGCGCGATAGAAATACGCCTGGTCGTCGTCATCTTTAATCGATATCGCCTTATTAATGTCTTTTAGCGCGCCGTCAATATCATTTAATCCCAGTTTGGCGTTGCCGCGGTTATCGTAAGCATCAGTCAGTTTTGGATCTAGCTGGATAGCCGTATCAAAATCGGCAATGGCTTCGGGTATACTTTTCAGGCCGTGCCGGGCTATACCCCGGCCAAGGTAATACTTTGCATTTTTGGGGTTTTTCTTCACCAGCGTATTATACACCGCGAAGCCCTCGCTGTAAAAACGGGCATCGACCAGGGTTTTACCCAAACGGTTGAACAAGCTCTCATTATCAGGACTGATATCGATGATCCTCTGGTAATCCTGCACCACACCTTTTCGGTCGCCGGTTTTTATCCTGGCGGCAATGCGCTTCAGGTAATAATCAGCTGTGCCGGGACCAAGTCCTATCGCTTTATCATAGTCCTGTAAAGCTTCGGTATACTTATCCCGCAGCAATTGTATATCCCCGCGGATGGCATAAGCATAATCATTCCGCGGCGCTATGCGGATAGCCGTGTTGAGATCGGCCAAAGCACCTGTGGTATCATTCAACCCCACTTTTGCACGCCCGAGCGAGATATAGGCGTAACTATTTTTACCGTCCAGTTTTATCGCTGCTTCTGCATCGTCTTTACCACCGGTATAGTGCCTAATGCCTATTTTGGCATCCGCCCTGTTCTGAAAAGCATCGGTACTTTTCGGGTCAAGTTGTATCGATTTGTCAAAATCGGCCAAAGCGCCTTTTTTATCATCCAGGTTACTGCGCACTATACCATCGTACAGGTACAGTTCGGCATTTGTGCTGTCGCGTTTTATCTGGTTACCGAAATACTCCAGCGCTCCCTGTTCGTCCTTGCTATTGCCCAATGCTGTGGCCAGGTATTTATAACCGTTGGTTATTTTGGGTTTTAGTTCGATGGCCCTTTTATAATCAACTACGGCTGCTTTATAATCGCCTAAATTACCTTCGCAATTGCCCCGGTAAAAAATGGCTTCTGCGTTTGCCGGGTTCATGCTGATGGCAGCCGTATAATCAGCTATGGCCCCCTTATTATCGCCTAAGCTTCCTTTGGCATTGGCGCGGTAATAAATAAGATCGGAATTGCGCGGGTCCATTTTTATCGCGATATCGTAGTCGGCTATGGCTCCTTTATAGTCATTCAGGTTACTTTTGGTGACACCGCGATATTCATATAGCTCCGGGTTATTCGGTGTCAGTTTTATAGCGATGGTGAAGTCGGCAATAGCCCCGGCATAATCGCCCAGGTTTGATTTTGCGTTGGCGCGGTAATGGTACATATCCGCATTGCGCGGGCTCATGGAGATAGCCTTATTAAAATCAGTTATCGCTTTTTCGTAGGATTTAATAGCGTTGTAGGAATCGGCCCGGTAGAAATAGGCATTGGTATTGGATGGGTCGAGTTCGATAGTCCTGGTATAATCATTTATCGCCGACTGATCATCCTTTATATTCGTATAGGCGTTGGCCCGGTAAAAGTAAGCTTTTGAGCTGCTTCCATTTAACTGGATGGCTTTAGTAAAATCGGCTATTGCTCCTTTGTAATCTTTATTATTTGCTTTAGCATTGCCGCTCTGGATAAAGCTGTCGGCAGTTTGCGCTGCGCAGTAAACGGGAAGCAGGAACAACAACAATAATATTTTTCTCATAAACCGGCCTGTATTATACTGCATATTTTTATCTGAACGGTTTTAATATCAGTGATAATGATGCGCTTGAACCTGCGCCGGTATTGCGCCCGCTAACGAATGTGCCTGCACTTACAAATACCGCAAATTCGTGAGTGAACGAGTGCCCGTAACTCAGCGACACCTGGTTGAAGGCGAAGTTTTTATCGAGGGCCGGATTCACATCAAATTTCTTAAAATCGCTGACAGAATAAAAACCGCCGAATGCTACTGAGACCTGGTTCTTAAACTGTTTATCGAGCGTCAACCCGAAGGTAGCGCTATAACGGTTTTGTATTGGCCCCTGGCTGCCAAAATATTGCCGGACACCGTCCTCGATGGTAAAATAATAATTGGTGCCGAACATGTGCCCGCTGCCTGCAAAGGACAGTTTCAACTCCGCGCCGGTAAGGCCATAACCCAAACCCGGGTTGGTATACAAAGGTGTAATGACCGTACCCTGCAGCATGAAATAATAAATATAGTTGATATTGGCCAGGTAATACCTGAGGCCAGTTTCCAGGTCTGTCAGTCCGCGCGAGGTGCTGTTGAAGTTTGTTTGCGTATAAGTGTTGGTTACATAAGGCAACTGGGCCACAGCCGACCAGCGCCTGCTGATACCATATTCGGCAAATAACGTGTAGGTAAGCGATGTAAACTTGCCGTTGTTGTCAAACGGTCGTTTCACCCTTAACGAGTCCCAGCCTTTATTGGCGAAAAAGTAACTTACCGATGGCGCCAGCAGCAGCCTTTTGGGCCTTATGGGAAAACCGTCGGCATAAGTGTTTTGCTGCAGGGCCGCTATCAGCATCAGTACCGCCAGTAAATGTTTTGTATAAGTTTTGATAAATCTCATTTCGTGGCTTAAAAAAGTGCAAATGTGTCCCGCATCCACCGGCCTTCCAGTTCCTTATATTTTTCTGTTATCTCATGCGCCAGGTTTTTATAAACCAATATCCGTTTTTTTCCAGCAAGAAGATTATAGGTAGCGTATTCATTAGCCGGCGGTGCAAAAGGGTCAAGCAGCCCGATGCCCATCAGCGTAGGGCAAGTAATAGACGGCGCAAAATTTTTGCCGTCGTAGTAGTCCAGGTTGTTTAACAATTTATCCATCGTAAAACCCGGCTGCGTGGCAACATATTTTCTAAAACTGGTTATCGGCCAGTCAACCTCGCCCACCATTCCGCGTATATCGCACAGGATGGGGTTTTGCGCCGAGCAAAGGTTTACACGCTTATCCACGCCAGCTATGGCCAGCGCCAGGTAGCCGCCCATGCTACCCCCGGAAACCAATATGTTATCATGTATAAGATTCGGGCGCGAATAAATAAAATCGATGCAGCGCACGCAGTCCATAATAACGCCGCGCATCACGTACTTGTTCTTATCCTCCACCCTATGAAAAATATATTCATCCCGGCGGGTATCTATTTCACCGCGACTGTTACCCTGTCCGCGTACATTCAGGGTAATAATGGCAAGGTCGTTATCCAAACCAAGCATCGGGTCAAGGCTTACCTGGTAGCCGGGCAAGCCCAGCAACACGGCAAATTTCCGGCTTTTGTTGTTAGTTTTCGGCACGGTCATAAACCCGCGGATGGTATAATTATCCAGCGATTGCATCTCGATGAGGAACACTTCGCGGTTGTCGGTATTTTGTTTGGGCAGCGGCGTCAGCTTAAAATTGGGGGCGACTTTAGCCAGCTCGTCTTTGGCTTTTTGCCAGAACTGGTCGAAATCAGCAGGCCGGGCATATTGAGAGCGTATCTCTTTAGGCCTTATGCCGAATGCACGGCGGGTGGTATCATCATAATCGGAAACATTGATCATGAAGTTTATCTTGTAAAAGCCAGCCTTTAGTTCGGGGATTCGAAAGTCGTAGCTTTCGTTCGAGTTCCTGTCGATCTTTACTTTAATGTTCTTATCAAACAGCTTCTCTCCTTTTTCCGTGGTTACCAGGTAACTTACCGAGCCTTCCTGGTCGGTATTCAGCGAATTTTTAACCGAAAACGTAAAATAGGCTGAACCATCAAAAATGCCGTCGCCGTCATGCGTCACCACCTCGGTGCTCACTTCGCCATCATCCTTTGATTTTTGAGCAGAGGCCTGGAGGCACCAAAAGCCGGATGCCATGACCAGGGCCAAAATTCTGAATGAACTTTTCACTATGCTATATTTTAACGCATCGAACATACACAGGGTTATTGTTTTGGTTTAGCCTTTATCATGAAATCCGATTTACGGATAAAATGGTTTAAAGGTTCCTCTATAAATTTAAATAAAATTACCGATACCGCATTTAATAAGATGAACGCATATAAGATATTCAGATAGTCATACTCAAATGGCGAGTGCCAGTCGACCCCCCACTTATCATATAGCGTAAAAGTATGATCATTAAGCCAGTTGATACCGTTATAGATAAACACATACATATAGCCCAGGTGAATGAGATAAAATATGTAGGAACTTTTCCCTAATAGTTCGACAAACGGGTTAGCCAGTACCCGCTTCATTACGGTAGTTTCGGTGATCAGGCCATAAAAGAAAGTCCCGATGGAAATAGCCAGCAGGTAGTTATTGATGACAATACCAAAAGGGTTATGCAAGCCCGCCGACCAGCCCTGCGGAATAGGCAATAGCGACATCAGCCATACGCAAAAGAAGATGAGAAAGAACCCGATGTAAGTGAATTTAAACTTATTTGTCCGGTGAAAGCCTTTTCTCCTGATCATCAGCGCCAGCTGAATACCTACGAAGAACTCGAAGCAGCGGCCAAAGAAGGTATACAGCATCATAAAGGTAAAATCGCCAAAAAAGCCGTACCAGTTTATGTTGCGGAATATCAGCACCATCAGCACACCGAAGCTTGTGATGAGTATGGGTTGCAGCAGGAATTTTTTATACCGGTGGATAAAATAAAAAGCGACAGGCGCCGAAAAGTAGAAACATTCCTCAACAGTTAATGACCAGCCCTGGGCCACGCCGGTAAAGTTAAGCTGGTGGAAAAATCCGCGCACAAAGGTGATATGCATAAAAAATAGCCCGATAGCGTTGGGGAAACCATTGACCACACCCGGTTCGCGGGTAAAATAATAGACGATGAACGCCCCGGCGGTGATCAAAAAATACATGGGATAGATTCGCGCCACCCGGTTTTTGAGGTATTGTTTGAACCAGTCTTTGGTCAGCTGGAAATTATCGTAGTACCTGAAAGCGATAAGAAAGCCCGAAAGCAAGAAGAAAATGGTTACCCCGATGTGGAACTCAAGAAAAAATCGTTGTAAAAAATGCGGGAAATTTTTGTCGAAAGTATACTCGTAATGTGAAATGAATACCAGGTAGGCCGCCAGTGCACGCACTCCTGTAAGCGCCGGGATATAATTTTGCTGCTCTCGTTGTGACAAGACTATTTTTTTTATCGCTGTTTACGCCGTTTAGTGATGCGGGTTTTTTTGTTCCGCTAAATTTAAACAATAATAAAAAAATTATCGTAAAAAGGACGGTTATATAAAAGACAACTGTTCCGATCATGAGAAAATTCTTGTTTCTTTTTGTACTAATAGGCTTTGCCGCTCTTTTGTATTCATCAAAGGTGGTCAAATATAAATCGTTTCACGACGCGAAGATCAACGGCAGAATCGATTCCATTTACCGTAACAAGGATTATGTGATGATGCGCGTGAATAAGGTGGAATATAAGATAAGCCCCGTACCGTTATATAATTCTCCTGAGTTTGTTAATGCCGCGAAGATCGGTGACAGGATATTAAAAGACGACGATAACGACGGGTTTATGCTGCTACAGGATCATGATGAGGCGTTTGAATATACCGAGAAGATGTTTTGAGGGGATGCTTGTGTACAAAAGACGCAAGCGCTTTATTCGCTCAATACTCAAGATGCCGTTTGTTGATTTGCATGTGTAGAGATGGCTTCATTCTTCGCCATGACGTGGCGGGGTAATTGTTATAACGCCAACCCAGATCCCTGCACAACTCCCCGCTCTTCGATCGTTTTATCAATATAATGCTGAATCTCCGATTTTCTCAACCCCCAGTTGGGTGCGATGAGCAATTCCATATCGGATAAACCGAACAAACGCTGTATCACCACATCCGGGCGGACGAGGGGTAGCAGTTCGCATAAAAAATCAGCATATTCGGGCAG
>Ga0157378_10004606_pt1 | contig 12095 bp, 23 predicted proteins | sample M65metaG_FD_115309 | JGI IMG/M metagenome (GOLD analysis project Ga0157378, IMG submission 115309) | Miscanthus rhizosphere microbial communities from Kellogg Biological Station, Michigan, USA - M6-5 metaG | ecosystem: Host-associated > Plants > Roots > Rhizosphere > Soil | place: USA: Michigan...
CCCGTGTGTAGCACGCTGATGCACGGGGCTTTTTGTGGCTCGTACCGTGTGGTGTGACTTTTAGCCGTGGCTTTATAACGCCGAATTATAACGAGTCGGATCATGCCTTGGATTGAATCTCACACCGTCCTGCTACGTCACCGCAAGTTACGCGAATTTGCACGCGAACTACGCCTTGCGCCCGTTTATGCAATGGGACACCTGCACTCACTTTGGCACGTTGCCCTGGAGCAGCAAGAAGACGGCGATCTTTCATCGTGGTCCGATGAATTGATTGCTGAATCTGCTGCTTTCTCTGGCGATGCCCCTCAGTTTGTCCGGCTGCTCCAAAAGCATCGTTGGCTCGACGCGAAAATCCTGCACGATTGGCTTGACTATGCGGGCCAGTATTTACGCCGCAAATATGCCAAAGACAACCGACGCCGCTTGGTTGAAATCTGGCTGAAGCACGGTCGTAAATATGGGGCTGCTGTTGAACCAACAGAGTCCCAACCGACTCCCAACACCACCAACCAACCAACCAACCAACCCTTACCTACCAACCCACCAGCGGGCGAGGGTTCGGCGGAGGATGGTTTGAAATGCGATGGTGGATTCGTCGCCAGTGGTGCCGTCCCGACCGACGAAGACTTGTTGCGGTTTGTGCAATCTCATTCGCGAATCCCAACGTGGGGCTCGCGAACCAAAATGCTGGAAGGCATGAGAAAGCTGGTTCTCAATTTCGGATGGAATGAAGCCACGAAATTGATTGACGAAGTGTGTGTAGACCAATCCGTGAAAGACCCGATTGCGGTGGCACTCACGCGGCTTGAATCCGGAAGGGCCAAGCCGAAGCCAAAGCACACCAAAAGCACGGATTGGGAGAAGAAGAACTACTGCCCAGGATGAGGCGATTTATGTCTTTACGAAGTCCTAGAGATTGTGCCCACACACAGACTGTTCCGCGCCGGAAAGTCGATTCGGCAGGGCGAAAGTTTTACAAGCTGCAATGTCTGCACTGTGGAACTGGCGTCGGTTCGATGATTGCCGAAAAGAACGTTCCTGAAATTTGGAACGTGGCCGATTGGGATGAACAACTCGAAGCCGAAGGCAGAGCGCAGGCCGATGCTGCGTGGCGTGAAATGGTTGAATCGTCTCAGCGTGAACGCGAGATGCAAAACGCCGAATGGTGGTCGCAATACACCGCGTATTTGCTGACTCCCGAATGGCGATCGAAGGCAGATCGTGTACTTGCTCGCGATGCCTGGGTTTGTCAGGCGTGCTTGCGAAATCGAGCAACGCAAGCGCATCACCTGACTTACAAGCATGTTTTCAATGAGCCGTTGTTTGAATTGATCGCGGTTTGTCGTCCATGCCATGAAAAGATTACTCGTTTGGACCGTGAGGCGCGATCAGCATGAATCTTGCACAACTTATTCTCAGTCGATTCGCCGGCAGAGCCGATACCTTTGCCGTGGAGAACGGCGAAGGCTTCGCGCCTGAAGTTGGCGCGATGACTACTTCGCGGCTTGAGCGCGATCACCTATCGGGCGAAAGCTGCCTCGGATTCTACGTTCTGGACAGCAACGTGAAGTGCAAATGCACCTGCGTTGATTTTGATAACAAGCCGGACAACCCCAACCCAAAATGGAAAGAGCAGGCAGAGCAACTTTATTTTGCTCTTGTGTCGTGTCAGCTTTCGCCGCTGGTTGAACTCAGTCAGTCGGGAAACGGCTGTCATGTGTGGTTGTTTTTTTCAGAACCAACCGATGCGTGGCTTGTTCGCGCCTGGTGGTCCGTGGTCGAAGCCAGGCTTCGCACAACGTTTGTTGAAGTGTTTCCCAAGCAGGATCAACTGACGGGCAAAGGGTTAGGCAATCTTGTTCGTTATCCACTTTGGAACAGTTCGTGTTTTGTTGATGTGGAAACAGATTGGATGCCGCTGGACCCTAGTGAAGCACTCGAATCAGTTCATGTTGTTTCCGGCGCGGATTTAAAGCTAATCTCGTTTCAGTCTGGAATGGGAGAGTTAAAAGAACCGCCACGAGTTCAGGCGACATTGAGCGAGGACGGCGGGGCGATGTTGCCCCTGCGTGTGCAAAAGATGGTTGAACGTCAGGGCACGCTCCTAAATCGGCGATGGAATAACGATTCAACTGGCATGAAGGACACTAGCCGTTCGGCTGTCGCTATGTCGCTGTCGATCGAATTAGTTCGCAGCTACATCCCGACTTCGGAAATCGAATCGGCCCTGCGTTACTGGTGCAAAAAGAATGGCGCAGACAAAAAGGGCGAGCGCGACGATTGGATCGGGATGACGGTGGCGAAAGCCTATGACTTTATTTTGAGTCGAACCGAGCAGAAGAGTGTTCAGGCAATGACGTATCGAGACGCCTGCCATGCGTTCATCGATCGCATCGAACGCAACGAACAGTTTTACGTGCCAAGTGGAATACGTGAACTGGATGAATCGATTGATGGTGTTGGACCTGGTGAAGTCGCAATCATTGCAGGCCGTCCCAACCACGGAAAGTCGGCGATCGGCTTTCAATGGATCGATCACGCTGCCTCTATCGGTGTGAAGGGGTTGATCATCAGCGAAGAAATGGGCTTCCTGGAAATCGGAAAGCGCCGGCTGCTTTCGATTAGTGGATTAGATCAAGATCATTGGGTTCCTGCCTCTGCTGCACGATTACGCAAGGAAGTTGACGAGCATCACGAACACACGGCAAATGTTTTTGTTGTCGAAGGATGCTGCACCATCGATCGGGTGGAAGAAGTCATTGATCAATACTGCTCGGTTCACTCGGTTGGTTTGGTGATGGTGGACTATTTGCAGTTGTTGGGTGCACGTCGGACTGAACGTTATGAAGTCGTGACAGAAGTGAGTCGCCGAATCAAACAAGCCGCACGTCGGAATGGCGTTGCGATATTGCTGTTGTCTCAGCTTAATCGTGAAGTTGAAAAGCGAGACGACAACGAACCAAAGATGAGCGACCTTCGCGAATCGGGCCAGATTGAGCAGGACGCGGATTTGATTTTGTTCGCGCAATACCCGTGCCGATTCGATCCGAACGCATCGCCGGAAGAATACAGGATTATTGCAGGCAAACGGCGTAATGGTCCGATTCGACAGCCCCGCATTGTTACGAAATTCAACCCCAAGAAACAATTCATTGGCATACCAGAATTGCCCATGAGCCTGCGAGATTTGAATGACTAACACAGCAACCACTTTCGCCGATACGAACCCGAATGAGTTCTGGCAACTGGCGTTATCAAATGATGCCGAAGACATCGCTTGGCTACGCGAAATTCTTCCGCTGTTCGCAACTAAGCTGCCGGCCAATGTTGAGCAACCACCGAGGGGATGGACCTGGATGATGTATGTTGATTCGCGACGGATGGTCGAAGGACTAGAGCCGTTATTCAGCAAGATAGACCGACGTGCGCAAAGAGTGGTTGTTTCCTCAACAATCGCAAATACCAAGAATATTTTAATTGATAAACCAACCGAGCCAGGTGTACAATCCCGTCGTTCAAACCCTGCCGGTCTGTTCATCCCAAACACATCCGACGAGAGACGTGCGCCTGCTGAGAAGGGTGCTTTATGAATTTTCTATCGCTTTTCAGCGGTATTGGCGGGATTGATCTCGGCCTAGAACGCGCCGGTATGCGGTGTGTAGGCCAAGTGGAGATTGATCCATATGGCCGTCGCGTCCTAGCAAAGCACTGGCCCAACGTACCGAGGTTTGAAGATGTCCGAACTGTTAAAGCAGAAGACTTCACGGAAACGATTGATCTCATCGCGGGCGGGTTCCCTTGCAAGCAAACATCAACCGCCGCTGCTGTCCACGGAAAACGAAGCGGTCTGTCTGGACCCGATAGTGGCCTGTGGTTCGAAATGCTCCGTATCGTCGGAGAAGTACGGCCACGGTGGGTTTTGGTCGAAAACGTGTCCGGTGCGGGATCGTGGCGTTCCGAGATCGAGGGAGGCCTGGCGAAATTTAGCTACCGAACATCCGTCGTTCGTATCACGGCTTCCGCATTTGGTGCGCCTCATCTACGGCGTCGAATGTTCTTTATTGCCAACGCTGACATCTCGCGACTTTCGTTCACCAGGCAAAGCGAATCATTCCCGGCTGAGTGCTTCGCGTGGCGAACCTCTGACAGAAACCCTTGGATGTCGTCTCTCCCCGGAGTTTTGCGAGTGGATGATGGGATTCCCGCCAGGGTGGACCGACGTAAGCGAATCGTCGCCCTCGGGAACGCCGTAGTCCCTCAAATCGCACACTGGATTGGCGAGCGAATCATGGAGGCTGCATGACCCCCACACGCGCCCTCATCCCACCACCCACCGGGAGAACGCGTCCCATCGACATGCGTCGGCTCAAGCCCGGCTGCAAGCCCATGCCGGTAAGCCACAACGGCGTTTCGTATGCCAGCATCTTGCAGGCTGCGAATGCCACGGGGTTGCCGACACGCGGGTGAGACTGAATTGTGAGCATGGGGTGGATGGGTGGAAGTACGAGAACAGGAAAGGTGAGTTATGAGCTTGATTATTAAGGCGGCTCGATTCGCACTGAACGCGCATCGGGAGCAAAAGCGAAAGTACACGGGCGAACCGTACATCATGCACCCAGCGCGAGTGGCCGGTCGCGTCACCATGCTTAGCAATACTACCGAAGCAATGATTGCTGCGGCTTGGCTTCACGATGTTGTAGAAGATTGCGGGGTTAAAGACGAGCAAATTTTAGAGGAATTTGGGCTTCCGGTTGCTGATCTGGTTGTGCAACTCACCAAACCTTCAAAGCAATTCCCGCATCTGCTGCGAACGGAACGCGAACGAATTGATTGTGAATACCTCGCTACGGTTCCAGACGGTGCCAAGCGAATCAAGATGTGCGACCGCATCGACAATCTAAATGACATGGCTGGCGCGAAAAGCAAGTTCAAGATTTTGTATGTGGAAGAATCGCGTCGGCTAGTTGCATCCATTGGAGGCGCTGACAGCGAATTGGCGGCGGAATTACTGGCAGGATGCGAAAGACTTTTGCTAACGGTGTCCCCATGAAACCTCAACGCATCCAGCAAAAACGAACCAAGGGGTTCAAGCTCCCGCCGAATTCGGTGAGCGTGGCGCGTCCACATAAACACGGCAATCCATTTGTTGTCGGATGGCATGTTGAATGCTGGACCGAAAAGGTTTGCCTAGTCAAAAACAGCCAAGACGCCGTGGATTTCTATCGCGCCTTTGCGACGAAGAAACTCCGTGACGACCCCCACTGGTTCGATGACGTGCGAGGAAAGAACGTCTCGTGTTTTTGCAAGGTTGGCGAACCGTGCCATGCGGATGTGATTTTGGAATTGGCTAACAAGGTGTCCCCATGAAACAAATCGACGGCGAAAAACTGGTGAAGGCGTTGCGAGAGAAGGCCAAAAACGCCGAACAAGCTGCGGAGAACTTTGGCGACGGCGCGATGTACTTGGCGCTGCTCGCTAGGGCGGGAGCTATTCACGACATTGCCGACGCAATCGAATCCTCGCTTACCCCGGAAGAAGGGGAGAAGGTCAATCAATGATCTACGAATTATCTTATTCTTGGTACGAAGACTACTCCCCAAGTTTCTTTGATCCGCCACCTGGCGTGGTTCACACGCAAGACGAATGGCAATCTCTGTGCGACAGCCTGCTTGACGAGGCCGCGAGCCGGGCAATCGCAAAGATGCCAGATCAGTACGTTGGGTGGGATGAAATCGTGTTAGAGGTTGGGGTAATGCTAACCGAGCGAGGTTATTCCCTTGCTGCTCGGTGCAAAGCGAACTATTGGGGCGCGTGCATCATTCGCGACGCGGAAGATAGGGGACCGCTGTCTACACAGTCATTTGAAAAAATCATCGCACACAACGAAGCCAATCGCCGAGGACCGAAAATGGAAGAGGTGCAACCATGATCCCCACACTCATCATCCTCGGCTGGCTGGTCTGCGGCGTGGTGGCGTATGTGGATTATCGCCGCTTTATTTTATCGGAAAATGGCGTGTATACGCGAGGCGATCGCGCTACCGGGCTTCTAGTGGTTGGGCTGCTCGCTCCCGTTCTCGGCCTGGCAGTCATCATCAGCAAATGGTTTAGCGGCGGCCATTGGGACAAGCCCGCAAAGTGGTGAACCTCATGCCCACCCCCGAAGAACTCATCATCGCGGCGCAGTTTGCCAAAATGGGCATGAAGCCGCCCGCTGGCATAGAGCCGGTGAAGCCGCCGCGCGTGGAGCGGTTCAAAGGCAAGTACAGCCAGCGCAAGGCCCGCAACCTACAGGTGATGACCTGCCAGGATGTTGGCTTCTGGCAATCGCTGGAAGGTAAGTGGCTGCGCCGCTGGTTGGACTTTGGCGGGGATATGCCCGAACGCCAATACAAGTTTCATCCGAAGCGGCGATTCAGGTTCGATTTCGCCTTCGAGAAGGCAAAGGTAGCCGTTGAAGTTGACGGCGGGACGTATGTTTTTGGTGGGCACAACAGAGGGCGACAGATTCGCCGGGATGCCGAGAAGCAAAACGCAGCGCAGGCGATGGGGTGGCGCGTGTTTCGATTCACAACGGACATGATCGACTTGCCGGGTGAGTACGAGAAGGTGAGGGAGGCGGTTAGCGGCGTTTGCGTGATTGCTCAACCGACGTAACAGATAAACCGATGGCCTCGAAAATCAATCCAAGATCGCGGCTGTTAATTGGCGAACCATCGCGCACGAAACTGTACACGGTTTGCATCGGAACATCCGTTCCGTCGTGGCGCTTGCCTTTAAGTTCCTGGGCCAGCTTGTACGTGCTCCATTTGAGTTCCTTCATGCGTGCCGTAACTGCGGCGTGAAAATCTGCCATATTACGGCTGATCGTAGCATCCGAAAAATTCATCGCAAATCCTCGTTGACTAATACGACTGATTGTAATACGATATGATGTAATAATCAAGTAAGGAATCCAAATGGGAAAAGACAGCAACATTCAGTGGACGCATCACACCTTCAATCCTTGGCGCGGCTGTACGAAAGTCAGCGAGGGCTGCAAGTTCTGCTATGCCGACACGCTTAGCAAACGCAATCCCGGCACGCTTGGCGTTTGGGGGCCGAATGGTTCCCGCGTTGTGGCGTCCGAGTCGTACTGGCGTCAACCGATTGCATGGAACAAAGCTGCAAAGACCGCTGGTGAAGTTCATCGCGTTTTCTGTGCTTCCCTTGCCGATGTGGGCGAGGGGCCGGAAACAATGCCCGCTGGCGCTTGGCTCGATGTTCAGATGGCGCGAACGCGGTTGAGTAAACTAATCGTGGAATCTGATGGACTTCACTTCCTGTTGCTGACAAAGCGTCCTGAAAATATGACGCGGTTTTATGATCCGATGGTTTTAGAGCGGGCATGGGTGGGAACAAGTGTTGAGAATGGCGACGTGGTTGCCCGCGTCGATGCGCTGCGACAAGTTCCCGCTGCCGTTCGGTTCCTTTCTTGTGAACCGCAAATCGGGCCACTCAGTTTGAACCTCACGGAAATTGATTGGGTGATTGTTGGAGGCGAGAGCGGTGGAAAAGCCCGCCCGTTCAATCCAAATTGGGCGAGAGACATCATCGTGCAATGCCGAGCGGTTGGCGCTGCGGTGTTCATCAAGCAGATGGGCGCGAACCCGATTGGCTTAAATCTGCGCGATTCGCATGGCGGTGATATGGACGAATGGCCGGAAGATTTGCGAGTACGCGAATTCCCAACGGTTCTTACCGTCTAACCCCTCCGCGAAAGAGGTGAAGCATGAGCGAGAAAATCAAATGGACGTTCGATGAAGATGGCGAAACACTACGCGCAAACGGCAAAATGCTATTGAAGGTATCTGATGTGGCGTACAACGAAACTGGCGAGGTTATCGAAGAAATGCCGCTGTTGCTTCAAGAGCTTCTTCCGGTCTTGATGAAGATCGAATCCCGCGATTCATCGGTCTACGCATTGCGCGTTCGGGTCGAGGACGCGATCGAAAAGCTGCTGCCGCATTGAGAGGCCACCAACGGGAAAGGCGAGTGAAGCCATGAGAAACACGAAAAACGATATGCAACAACTTACTAAAGAGCAGGCAATCGCATTAGGTGAAACGAAGTTTTGGGAAAAGCTGAGCAAGCGAGAAATCGCGTCATTCCAGCTTTATCAAGACTTGTGCTGTATGCCGTTTGGTGTGTTCCACGAAGCGATGGAGCATGTTCTTGGCCGTCCGGTGTTTACTCACGAATTCGCGGACCGCGAACGGATAACAGCCGAGTTCGAGGGGCATCGTCCCCGCCCATCGTTCAATGAAATACTTGAAATGATTCCCGAAGCAAAGCGAATTGTAGTGGTGTCTCATGACTAAATCTCAATTCAAAACCCACGCCGCTCAGACCACCACCGCCACGGCTACCGAGATTGAACGGCTCGCGCAGACGATGGTGAAAGACGGGTTGCTGCAAGAGGATGAGCCGGTGAAAAGCATCGGGGAGCAGGTGGCGAAGGAGTGTGTAAGTTTTGGTCCCGATAGTGGCGAAATTCGCTTTCGAGAAGAAAGTCCAATTCTATTCGACACGATGGATTGCTCTATCGCGTGGGCACAGCACGTTATCGCCGCCCTCGGTGATGAGTGCATCCGCCGCGACCGAGAGCAGCGGTATGACATCTTCAACTTCATCGAAGCCCACGCGAAATGGTCGCGTGAAACCTTTGGCAGCGATGACGAATGCGGCCCGATTGGTCCGCTGAATCATCTGGTGAAGGAAGCGAAGGAATGCGTTGCCGCTCCATACGACCTAATAGAAAAAGCAGACTCTTTCATGTTGGTGCTTGATGCAACGCGCCGATCAAAGCGTTCGTTTGAAGATTTGCTGGCCGCATGTTGGCAGAAACTTGAAATCAATAAGGAACGAAAATGGGACAAGCCCGGCGATGACGGCGCGGTACATCACGTTAAAGATGATGCTGGTGAGCAGCGGGCCGCGAAGCCCGCTGAGCCGGTGGATTACGAGGAAGCGGCGAAGCGATACGTGCATAAAAGCGATGTGGATGGGTTTGTGATTGGCGGTGATGTCAGTCACGGAATTGCGGCACCGAACAACAGTGAAGAATGGATAATTCGCTTTCTGTCTACAATCCTCCGCGACTTCGACGCCCGCACGGGTGGGAAGCCGGTGCATCGGGAAACGCCAGAGCAGGTGGCGGAAAAGATGGTGAGAGCCACGTTAGATGGCACTCTCACGGGAACATCGGTCGGCTTAAAAGGTGGTGAGCAATTTGATTCGAAAGATGAACGTGGAAGGATTCTGCGAGTTCTCGCCTCCATCATCCGTGCCGACCGTGCCAGCGTGCAGGATGAGCCGGTGAGCAAGTATCCAAAATGGACGTGGTGGATTGGTAGCGGTGTAAGTGCTGGATGCGTGCTGTATTCCGACGGGAAAAAATTCTTTGTTCAGCCAAGTGGCGAGCCTATTGAATTTGCTGACTACGAAGCCCAATACGGCGGTCTTTACCAGTGCGATTCAACGGGCCAGCGGATCGAGCCGGTGAGCAACAACGAGGGGAAGGTGCAGGCGTGATGCGACTTGTAGTAAAGCTGCTTTGTTGCTTTGTCGGCCACAAAAGTAATCGTCGCGTTAAAAACAAACGCTGGCAATTCTATTGTTTGCGATGCGGGAAGGTTCTGAACAAATCGCAGGTGCAATCGTGATGACCCCCGAAGAAAAGACCGCGTTTGACGCGATGAAAGAGGCATTGAAGGAAACGAAAGCGAAGTAAACCAGCAACGAAAAGAAGAATCACGGCCAGCATGGGTGTAACTCATCGGGGTAGGCTGAAGCGCCGGCCTAGAGAGTTTGCTGATTAGTCCTAAGGTTCGACTCCTTTACCCGGACGTGAATTCAAAATCAGACGTTGCTGTTTTTGGAATGGAAGTAATTTTATGAGCGAACCCTTTAACATCGACGAGCTTCGGAAGATCGGCAAAGCGGCAAAAGCCAACCCCGATCCGATGAATGATGACGCATTCATTGCTTTCACAAGTGCTGCTTTCGAAAACTGGGACGCGCTGCTGGATGCTGCCGAGGAACGGGACAGGCTGCGGGTCGTGCTGGGGAAGTGTATTGAGGCGATGGAGTCAGTGTGGGACGACGTACCCGCGGGGCCACGGTGGGCGCAGATCGACGCGGCCCTATCCGAAGCCAAGGCCGCGTTGAACCCCGAAGCCGCTGCCGCCGCGATGAAGGAAGGTGCGAAGTGAGCAACGAAAGCGCAAAGCCTTTTTGCGATACGCCTGAATGGATGAAGGCCCGCGTTTCTGCGCCGGGTGGAGTTGCATCTATTGCATCACTGGCTGTTGAGCAGCGGAACATAATTGCCTCTCTCCGCGCCCAACTCGCCACCGTGACAGCCGAGCGGGACATGTTTCAGGCCGAGTACAACGACGTTAGTCGGGACAGGCAGCATTATCTTGCCCAACGCGATGAGGCGCGGGGGTTGGTGAACAACTACGTCGAAGCCCGCAACAAATGGAAGGAAGCCGAGAAAAACCGAAGCGATGCAGAAGCGTGGTTTGCTGCCGACGATTCCTTTTTATCCGCTATGAAGAAGTTGCTTGAAGCTGCCGCACGGTGGGCGAAGGAGCAGGGATGAGCCACGAAAAACAATACGCCCGTCGCGACACCGAGGAACTTGGCGAGCACTACATGCGCCACTTGAACGCGATGACTGCCGAGCAGTTGCACGACAAGAACGCGATCGCTGCGGAACTAGCTTGGCGGGATCGGGAGATTGCCCGCCTTCGCGACGCTCTAGATGCTCGCTGGATAAAGGCCAGCGAGCGGTTGCCGGAGAAACAAAAATGGCTTATCGCGATCATCGGTGAGGAGCAGGTTGTTTTGAAAATCCGTTATTTTCGAGTCGCTGGAAATGACTATTGGGACGATGGACAGCAATCATTTCAGATTGCCCCCGACGACCGCTGGCAACCACTTCCCAAACCACCAAAGGAGCAACCATGAACACCACGGAGCTAAGCGAGCAGGTCGCAATCGAAGTGATGGGTTGGGAAGAGCAAAGGTATTATTGCGAAGATAGCGCGTGGTACGATCCGGTGAGCGGCAAACAGCGGTTATTTCATCCCGCCACCGACGGCAACGACATGCTCAAGGTGATAGAGGCGATGAACAAGCGGGGGCTTACCTTCGAAGGTGAATGGTGCCCGGCGGGTGATGGCGACCCCGATGAATACATGGTGTGTTTTTACAACTACAACGTTAATCCAATTCGCAAATTTGGATATGCCCCCACTCTGCCAGAGGCCGTGTGTTTGGCGGCGCTGGCTGCGGTGAAAGGAACCTCGTGAACACGCCCACCCTGCACATCCTCAGCCGCTACGACCTGGCAACCGGCGAAAAGCTGCCGAGAGAGCCGCACATCGTTATTGCGGTGAGCAATTGGACTGCCGAGCGGATGCCCATCGACGACTGTATTCAACTGTACTTTGATGATGCGTCTTATCCATCACCGAAGCATCGGCTTATGGATCGGCGGCAGGCAGAGGCGATAATTGAATACGTTGTTGCGTATATTGGCGACACGTCGCACATCGTCATCGCCTGCGAAAACGGCTTGTTCCGTTCGACGGGTATAGCCTACGGGTTATGCGATGCGTTTGGGTGGGATACGTCGCAGATTCACCCGGCGCTGGTGCCGAATTCTTGGGTTAGGCGGTTGGTGGCTGAGGTGGGGAGGAAGGTGAAGGTATGAAGCCAGCATCAATAATATTGGCTATCGTTTTGTCTCCGCTTCAATCGTTGCTAAAGATTATTGGTGGAGATAGCGCAGGCGGCGCGTTCGTGGTTGCACCAAATAAGCCAAAGCCACCCACGCTGGCGGCACGGGCTGAGGCGGGGAAGAAAGGGAAGCTATGATTGAGAAATACATTTTAGACAACGGCGAGCCGCGAGTAGCGACACAAGAGGAGTACGAAGAGTTCTTCTCAAGTCACGAAAATTGTGTCATTGCAAAAACGCGGTTCGGCGATGAGATCGAAGTATCAACCGTGTTCCTTGGCTTGGATCATAACTATTCGCGCAAGG
>Ga0157378_10004610_pt1 | contig 12092 bp, 9 predicted proteins | sample M65metaG_FD_115309 | JGI IMG/M metagenome (GOLD analysis project Ga0157378, IMG submission 115309) | Miscanthus rhizosphere microbial communities from Kellogg Biological Station, Michigan, USA - M6-5 metaG | ecosystem: Host-associated > Plants > Roots > Rhizosphere > Soil | place: USA: Michigan...
CTCGCCAAAAGACAATTCTTGAATGAGACGTTAAGAGCCAACCAACGTCTCCACATGGCCCTAAGCTCTTCCAGTTCGGTGGCCTGGGATTTTGACGTGAAGACCGGGAAGGATCTCTGGATCGGCGACTTGCGGGGGATGTTCGGGATTGAGTCCGATCGGTGCATTGTGCATGTCAGTGACTTCTACGATTCGGTGCACCCTGACGATCGGCGCCGGGTGGCTGAAGCCGTTGCGCACTCGCGCGCCACGCGCTCGGAATACTATGCCGAATTTCGAATCACTCGAAGGGACAATGAGACTCGCTGGGTCAGTGCACGAGGAGGATTCTCTTACAGCAAGGCGGGCCTTCCAGAACGCATGACGGGCGTCGCGATGGACATTACCGAACGAAAATTGACGCAAGAAGCGCTGACCAAATCACAAGAAAAATTCGCCAAGGTTTTTCGTCAGAGTCCAATGTGGCTGGCCATTTCGCGTGCGCGGGACCATGTTTACATTGAAATCAATGAGACCTTCGAAAAGGCAACCGGATGGCAGCGAGAAGAGGTGATCGGGAGAACCGCGTTTGATCTTAACCTGTGGTTTGATCCAGCTCAACGGAAGCACGTGGTGGAAAGGGTGGTAGCGCATGGTCACATCCGAGATTGGGTAGAACAGTACCGCAGGAAGGACGGAAAGCCAGGCTTTGTTTTGGAGTCGGCTGAGTTGATTGAAATTGAAGGGGAACCATGCATCCTCTCCGCAATCATTGAGGTTACCGAGCGCAAGGTGGCTGAGGAGGAACTGCAGCATAAGAAAGCGGAGCTCCTAGAAGCACAGCATCTCGCAAAAATAGGCAGTTGGGAGTGGAACCCAAGATCTGGAAACTTCCATTGGTCCGAGGAACTATACAGGATCTATGGCCTTCGGCCGAATACTCCGCTCCCGGCATTTGAGGAATGGGAGCAGTTCTTCACACCCGAGAGCTGGACGAAAGTTCTTGCTTTCATGCGGGAAGCGATGGAAATCGGCGCCACCCGAGAACTGGACTTGGAATTGGTTCTTCCGGATGGAAACAGGAGATGGGTGGTGATTCGCGGTCAGGCTATTCGAGACTCGGGTGGCGGAATTATTTGCCTGCGCGGCACGACGCAGGACATCACGGATCGCAAACTAGCCGAGCAAGCTCACCGTGAGGGGGAAGAGCGATTCCGGCTTGTTGCAGACACTGCTCCGGTAAAGATCTGGATGTCAGGCACGGACAAACTTTGTACCTACGTCAATAAACGCTGGCTTGATTTTCGAGGTCGGACGATAGAAACAGAGCTTGGAGATGGCTGGGCAGATGGCATTCATTCCGATGACGTGGATCGCTGCCTCGACACCTACCACACCCATTTCGACGCAAGGCTTCCGTTCCAGATGGAATATCGTTTGCTCCGGCATGATGGAGAATACCGCTGGGTCATGGATACGGGAGTGCCTCGATTCAATGGCGACGGCCGCTTTGCCGGCTATATCGGTTCCGTCATCGATGTCACCGAACGAAAAACCGCCGAGGAGGCATTAGCCTCGATTGGTCGCCGCTTGATCGAAGCCCATGAAGAAGAACGCGCCTGGATTGGAAGGGAGTTGCACGACGATGTGAACCAGAGACTCGCACTGCTGGCAGTGGAACTGGACAATTCCCGCCAGCAACTCCCACCGAGCAGAACCGTCGAAAAGGTCATTCAGCACGCCCAGGAGCGGATCGCTGAAATCGCGCGAGATGTTCAAGGCCTTTCGCACCGCCTGCATTCTTCCAAACTTGACTATCTGGGACTGGTATCGGCAGCCAACAGTTTCTGCCGAGACGTCGCTCAGCAGAGTAAGGTTCGGGTTGATTTCTCTCATCGCGATGTTCCACGAACATTGCCGAAGGAGGTCAACCTATGCCTGTTCCGGGTGCTGCAGGAAGCCTTGCAGAATGCCGTCAAACATAGCGGCAGCAAACAATTCCGCGTGACTCTGGCCCGCACCGAGAACAGATTGGAGCTGACCGTCTCCGATGATGGCGCGGGCTTTGATCTAAAAAGAGCTGCTAGCGGCAAGGGATTGGGACTGATCAGCATGCGTGAGAGGCTCCAACTTGTCGAAGGGGAAATTTCCATTCACTCGAAACCTGGTGCGGGCACCACGGTGCGGGCGTTGGTTCGCCTGCAAGAAGAACCGATGCAAGCTATTGCCAGCTGAATCGGGAGAGGGAGTTGGACCTGGGGTTTTGGTGAGGCCCTCTCAACCCGAGGGTGGGGCCTAAAGGTTCGCCTCTAGAAATGCGCTTCTAGCCTACTGTTCATTTCAGTATCCGGTCACCGCGAGATATACCAGACAGCTTATTCCCGCAATGCCGGCCAGAAATGCGATGGCCACTCCAAAGACGCCCGGCCAGCACACCGAGGACGAATCAAGCATGATGAGGTCCTCTCGACCCGCAGACGGTTCCTCTGCGTTCTTAAAAAGACATTCTCTATAGTCGGTTGGCGAGTCAAGATATTGGATTTCCGACCAAACGTAGCAGTCGCCGATGTGGAATTCCATGTCCTTCGCAGGTTTGCGTCCCAATCCATTCGCCATAAACTGTTCCTCGGCCAAATTTTCAGCCGTTTTGGAAATCTGTCGAGTTTCTACACAAGCCCGTACAGCTGTCGCAACTGGCAAACTAGACAGGCGGTACCCACCACTGGGGCACTCTTTTTGAGGAGAACGCCACCACCTCCCGTTTACTGCAACTACTGACAGTTACGAGTCGGGGCCTTATATCCCTAGACTCTGGTCGAAGCTCGGGAAATGAACTTTCCCCGGTGCATGGCCACCAGTCAATCAGCGTTCCAGAATGAATCACCTGAGGCATCTCGAAGTCGTTCTCCTGAGTGGCGGGGCAATCTTGCTCGGTTGGTGTCTAGCCGCATATCTCGATCGGGCAGTCTCGTCCCATCTCGAATTTCAGAGGTTTGCTTCGCAGCAGCACGAGATCGAGCAGCAGAACGGAACCGTTTCGAATCTTCGGCAATGGTCACAGAAGCGTGTTGCCGCCTACGCTCGATCTCTAACCGCACACGTTGCCTTGCCGCTATCAATCATCCGCATCTCGCGGATCGGACTCGAAGCACCCGTTCTTGATGGCACCGGGGACTGGACGCTCAATCGAGGCGTGGGGCATATCGAGGGCACAGTCTCCCCTGGAGAGCGAGGCAACATCGGGATTGCCGGACATCGCGACGGTTTCTTTCGCGCGCTGAAAGATGTGGTTGTCGGGGACACGATCGAGCTTGATCTAAGGGACCGGGTCGAGTTTTACCGGGTCACCAGCATGCTGGTGGTCGCTCCCTCCGATATCAGTGTGCTGAGAAACCACTCACTTCCGACTTTAACCCTCGTGACGTGCTACCCCTTCTACTTCGTTGGGAATGCACCGAAACGATATGTAGTCCAAGCGGTACGGATAGGCTCCTCGGTCTCAAACGTTCCCTCAAATCAACTAGCCGCAGGAGTGGCCGCGCCAAGCCAAGGACTTCAGATTCCAGAGCCGCCAAAGCCAATCAAGGAGATGATTCAATGAATGTACAGAACGGAATCGCAAGCAGATGGGTGGTACTTCCGGCCGTAATGCTGTTTTTTGCCTTTGTGCTATGCGCCGCTGCGCAGGTGCAAACAACAACCTCGACGACCAGCGGACAGGCACAAAAGGAGGTTACCGTTGAACGCGGGGAAGTTGTTCATGTCTCAGGCAACGACTTGGTGGTCAAAATGGAAGATGGCTCACTTCGGGACTTCCACAATATTCCGGAGAGCGCCAAAGTCAATGTCGACGGCCAACAGCTCGGCATCCACGACCTGAAGCCAGGCATGAAGCTTCAGAGGACCATCACGGTAACAACAACACCCCAAACCATTACCACCGTCCAGAAAGTGACGGGAAGGGTCTTCCATGTAACGCCGCCGAAGCAAGTGATTTTGACCCTGGAGGATGGCACAAATCAAGCGTTCACCATTCCCAAGGATCAAAGGTTCAACATTAACGGACAAGAAGTAGACGCGTTTCACCTTAGGAAAGGAATGACGGTAACTGCGACAAAGGTCACTGAAGAACCGATCACTTCAATCGAGCATGCCCATGAAGTGAGCGGCACCATGCCTGCGCCACCACCAGCTCCTCCGGCTGAGCTTCCGGTATTGGTTGCGGTGCTTACCCCTATGCCGCAAGCACCACCGGCAGCAACCGCGCAGACGGCGCAAGAGTTGCCGAAGACCGGCAGCATGCTGCCGCTTCTTGCATTGCTCGGGATTGTGTCGCTCTCAGGTGGATTTGCGCTGAGGGTAGCTCGAGCGGTTTCGCGGACATAACCTTTTTGGAGAGTCAGGGGTCGGGTGTAAGCGCTTTGGCGCCACCCGGCCCTTTTTCTTTTGGGAGGGACCCTGAAACAAGACCTTGAAGGTTTGCGTTGTATCTATTGACCCGAGGACGCTTATTCCTCTCTAAGCCGCAATTAAGTGGTTGCGGATCGCATACTGAACGAGCTCAGCGTTCGTACGGACATTGAGAACTTCCATGATGCGATATTTGTGAAATGCCACTGTCCTGGTCGTCAGATTTAGAACCGCGGCAACTTCTTTCATGCACTTGCCTTCTGCCAGAAGCTGCAACACTTCCCGTTGGCGCTCGGTAAGCTTATCAGCCTCGTCTATGAGTTTTTTGTCCTGGCGAAGAAGAAAATCGACAGTGTCTTTCGCGATCATGGGCGAGAGGTAGGACTTGCCTCGCAAGACTTCTCTCACCGCAGTCGCGAGTTCAGACGCAGCACAAGTCTTGAGCAGGTATCCTGACGCGCCGCGCCGAAAAGCCTCTGCGGCGAGGTCGGCATCATGATTCATTGTCAGAAAGATTAATTTTACCGACGGCAATAGTTCCTTAGCCTGCTGTGCTGCATCCAGGCCATTCAGGAGCGGCATTGCTACGTCGACAATTACAAGATGGGGACGGAATTCGGCGACAGCTCGCACCAAAGCACGGCCATCACTCACGGTTTGGACAACTTCATAGTCGTTTTCGAGAAGCTTACGACATGCTTCTGCAACAAGAGTGTGATCGTCAGCAATTAGGACTCGGGGAAGATTCCGGCGGACGCTGGGGATCATCTGCGGCTCCTTTATAGCCTGCCACGCTAGGGAAATGAGACAGCTGGGAAACTACCGGCTCTGATGAAATCCTTTCTTCCCCAAATGCTCGATGCTACTTCCGGTATCGCTGCGGCCTGCTGTTGTCAGTTTAGTTCAAGTACTCTACTACCGATATCAACATTCGCCAATAGTATTTCTACTAGGAAATGGCCCTGTCATGATTGCCAGTGCCTTTGTGTACACTCATGGAGACGCTAACGTCTCCGCCCTCCGCCAAAGCTCCTCGTTCCGCCCATAGAGCCGAAATTCTGCGTGCGCATTTGTCCGACGGATCGAGCGTTTTGCTGTTGCTGCAATTCCTGGGAGCGAGTCGCTGGTTGCCATCCGCTGCCACTATTTTGCGACCAGCTGGAATTCTGGCGGTCATAGCGATACACGGTTCCATTGTTGCCGGCATACACATTATTGTTGCCAACCGCAACTCCGTTGCCGGTGTTCGTATTGTAAGCAAAACCACCTCGGCCCGCACTTCCCTGCCCGCTGTAGATATTCCCGGCGTATCCAGCGCCTGCTCCGGCAACGACACCCGTACTTGGATTGTAGCCAACGGCACCACGACCGCCTCGGGTGTTGCCAGTGTAGATATTTGTGTTGGTACCGCGCCCGGCTACGCCCGTCGTTCCGCGTTGAGCATTCTGAAACCCGACGCGACTTCCTGCGCCATAGTTTCCGGTGTACGGATTTGCCCAGGCGGCACGAGTGCCGGCATACGCGCTGTTGCCCCACCGCCCATAAACGTTTGCGCTGGCATATCCTCCCCATCCGTATCCCCATGCTGGAGCCCAGCAGCAGCCCCCGTAGTATCCCCACGGCCCCCACCAGGGGTAAGCGTAGTACGGATAAGCGTAGCCATAGCTGTACCCGACACCGAACGTGAGGCTCCAACCTTCGCTCATGGTCCACGTAGTGGCGACCCCGACACCATAGGTGTAGGGAGCCCCGTACCAATAGGTACCGATGTAGGGCGGATAGTACCAGCCGGTGCCGTATACGACCGTCGTCGTACTTGAGGAGACCACGCTCCCGTAGTACCCGGGAGTGTACCCGACGTGCACGGCTTCTGGCGTTGAGCTGTAGACCTTCACATAAGTAACGTAGTGGAGGGGTGCGTTGGGGGGAATTGAGTAAATCTCGTCAGGCACCGTGGTTGCTACCGCCCAGGGTCCTTGAGGGGATGGACCGACAAACCAGACCGCGTTCTCTACAGCATAGTAGTTCTTATCGGCGACTCGTATGACCGGAGTTGCTGTATTCACAGCGTACTCTAATCCAGTCCCTTCGACGGGCTTGAACTTAGGTTCCCCGTCGTAGCGAACCTCTAGCTGCGCTTCGCTTCTGGAAATTGTCGCTGTTTGGGGAATCGAGTTTGCAATCAGGGCTTCCTTCGCCGGAGTAGTCCCAGGAACGGCTGCCAGGACACCAGCTTTGGGATGGTTCTCGGGAATTTTGGCAAAAGCCTCGGGCAAGGTCTTCATGCCCACGAATTGCCAGGGCCCATTTTCTAAAGATGCCGACTTGAACCAGCGACCGGCAAGCAAAATGTAAACTTCATTCGTGGCCGAGTCGCGAAATATGTTTGCGCTGGTGTTCTTCACGTAATCGAGGCCACCCCCCGGAATCGCCTCAAATTGTGGTGGTCCGGAGGAAACCAACAACTCTGCAGGGCCAAAGCTGACGAAGACCTGAGGGATCTTGCCGTCCTTTTCCGCTTGTTTCAAGGAAGGTGGCGCCTCGCCCTCTTTGCCTGCCTGTTGCTGCCTTTCCTGAATGCCTTTGCTAATCTCCTTCATGTCGCTTGGGATCTTTGAAGCGTAGGTCCATGGACCCTCAATATCCGGCGCTTGCATCCAGCCGTCCATGACGCTCAAGTAGCACTTCGAGTTCTTAATGTCGAGAATCACTGTCGACCTGGAATTGAGCAGCCGCTTGAGATCAGTGCCGCCTACGTCCTCAAACGTTGCCGGGCCATCCACCAAGAGAAGCAGGGCAGGTTTCGTGCTGAAGATGACGCGAGGAGGATCATTGTTCACGGGGAATTTTTTGATTGCTGCTTCGGCCTACTCGGAAACTTTGAGTGCGGCTTCAATCCGATCAAGAGCGATAACCTTACCTTTCACCGGGAGCTTGCTCTCAAGAAATGTGCGATATTCCCCCTCCCGGCTCTTCATGGCCGGGAACTCGACCTGGGTGATTTGAAAATTGTCCAAGGCAACTTGGCGGTTCACCTTATCGACTTCGGTGCGCGCCGTAAACGAGACGACCCCATATCTCGTCTTTTTCTCGGCGTTGTTCACGACGGCTAGGGCGGCGTAAGCAGTGAGTTCATCCCCAACCCAGCTCTTAATTTGCGGTTGGTACACGAGCACCGTCTCGTTACCTCGATCGGCCTGACGCGGCCAAGGAGCATCGGCTCCAACCCGTCGTGTGGGCTGCTCGGCAGTTGCCGTCGAAGAACCAGCGCCCGGGGCATGGGACGGAGCATCCGGCAAATGCTCCTGCTTCGCCGATTGAGCCCGGAGATCGGTCGACGGCAAAATCAGTGGACCCGCAAAACCGACACAGAAAAGGAACAGGAGAATCCGCATCATGACTGGCAAGAGCACATGTTTAAAGCACGCGATTGAGCACAAGTACTGGCAGTTGTGACAGGCGCACTCAGGGAAAATCCGGCCAAGCCAGTCAGAATGTCCAGCCCAGCGACGTGGCAATGCGCAAATCGTTCTTGGGCGCTGTAACAGGGGGACGAGTGTCATGATTCTCGTAAAGCTGGAGAATCCAATCGAAATTCCGCACCAGTTCGATTCGCAAATTGGACTGGGAGCTGAACCAGAAACGGCCCGGCTCGCTCACGCTCGAGAACAGGAAGGCACCCGAACTGAAATTCAGGGTCTTAAAACGATCGATGTTGCCGGTGAGGCGACGGCCGTCGTTAAGCGACACGATGAATACGTCCTTGCTCCGAAGACTCCGTACCTGCTTCCAGTCGAGATGTACGGAATCCTTCATGTACTCCGACTTGAAGACGAGTTCCCCGTGTTCTAGTTCTTTGATTTCTCCCGTGAAGCTATTCCCGTTCTTCATGGTGACGACGTCGTCTTTTCGCTTGGCCTTGGCGCCATTTGCAAGAAGAAACACCACCGTAATCAGCAGCACCATTCTTAGGAACAGCCAAGTCATCGCGTGGTCCATGTGCGCAGGTGGCCAGACACTCTCACTGGCACTAGTGACAGTGTGCAAGCTGGAGTGATTTTGAGAGTTTCTTGGTGAACTTGCGAGGGTCGACACGCATGACATTCCGTGTTCCGGCTACATGGATTGTGGGTCTGTCGAGCCTTCTTTGGAATTGCAGCATGGCCACCCGATTGCCGGCGCAAGATTCGCAACCCACCTCCTCCAGTCCGGCACCGAGCACATCCAGCAGCGATCAGCAGCCGGCGGCGAAGAAGAACACCATCGATTTCTACGGGTTTGTCATGCTCGACGCCGGCTACGAATTCGGGCAAACCGACCCGGACTGGTTTGACGTAGTGCGCCCCACGAAGCTGCCGTCCTTTAAAAATGAGTTCGGGGCGAATGGGAATGTGTACTTTAGCGTCCGCCAGACTCGGTTCGGCGTGAAGACCACAACCCCAACTCAATTCGGCGATCTCAAAACCCAGTTCGAGTTTGAATTGTTTGGCACTGGAGTCGATGCCGGCCAGACCACATTTCGTTTGAGACATGCCTACGGCGAACTCTGGCAATTTGGCGCGGGGCAGACGTGGAGCCCGTTCATGGACATCGATGTATTCCCCAACTCAGTGGAGTATTGGGGACCGAACGGGATGGTCTTTTTTCGAAATGTGCAGATTCGCTGGATGCCCCTTCGGACCGAGCGGAACGAGATCATCGTTGCGCTTGAACGTCCCGGGGCGAGCGCTGACCAGGGAGTCTATGCGGGACGAGTCGAGTTGCAAGGCATCAAACCGCATTTCACTATGCCCGACATTTCCGGGCATGTGCGCATCACCCGTAGATGGGGTTATCTCCAGGCCGCTGGCATTGTTCGCAAGATCGGATGGGTTGACACTAACCCGACGCCTACGCTGAACCTCACGGATCATGTGTATGGCTGGGGGGTGAATATCACCTCGAATCTCACGTTTACGGAAAATGACACCGCCAGGCTGGCAGTAGTCTACGGCGAAGGCATCGAGAACTACATGAACGATGCACCGGTCGATATTGGAGTAAAGAATAATCCCGGCAGCATTCTCCGACCCATTTTAGGCGTTCCCCTGCCGGTTTTAGGCGCCGTGGGTTTCCTGGATCATAACTGGAGCAAACGTTTCAGCACCTCGCTCGGATATTCACTGGTGAACATTTACAACTCCGATGCACAGAAGCCAAATGACTACCACCAGGGTCACTACGCATTGACCAATCTCTTGTTTCACCCGGTCTCGAAGGTCACGATTGGTGCTGAATTTCAGTACGGTCGACGGCTCAACTTTAGCGACGGCTTCAACGTCAACGACTATCGCTTGCAGTTTTCGTTTAAGTACGACTGGAAAAAGGTATTTGAGCTCTAAATAGGGATACCCTCACCGAGGTCCTGAACATTCCAAGGCCTAGGAAATAAAAAGCAACAACACCCGCGCGACCCAATGGATCTCTCGTATGCAAGCACCACGACTCATTGTTGCAAGAATTTTCGGAGATGAAGACATGAACAAGTCGTTTTTCATTCGAGTTCTCTACCCCGCGGCAATGTTCTTTCTGACAGGCATGCCGCCATTAACTTTCAGTGTTTTTGCAGAGACCGCCAAAGTTGAGGGCTTCATTCAAGCCCGCAACGGCGAAAACATGGTTTTGAGGACCGCTGATTCTCACCAGCTTGTAGTGGTTCTCAACGACAGCACCCAAGTAGGGCAAGTTCAAGGCATGCTCAAAGCGCGACGGAAAGAGATGTCGGTGGCCGCCCTGATCCCGGGCCTGCAGGTGAAGGTAGAAGGAGAATACGCTGACCCAAACAAGATGATAGCGTCTTCAGTGTCATTCAAGGGGAATGATCTCGAACGCGCACAGGCACTGCAAGCCGGCATGCACGAGAGCAACACGCAGCTGGAGACGCATCAGGCTAAATTAGAGGAACACGACGCGGCCCAAAAGAAGCACGAGGAGCAGCTCGCCGCTAACCAGTCGGCCATTGACGCAGCCGTCGCCCGCTTCGGCCAATTGGACGACTACTACATTTTTGACGAGGTAACCGTATATTTTGAAAACGGAAAAACCAAGGTCGACCCCAAGTACATGCCACAACTTCTGGACTTGGCCGAAAAAGCAAAGCCCATTAACGGTTACATGATTGAGATCAAAGGATACGCATCCTCGTCCGGCAGCACAGAATTGAATCAGCAACTCAGTGAGGACCGTTCCGAGGAAGTAACAAATATTCTGGTTCAGCAAGGGCATGTTCCGCTGACCAGAATGCTCGCCCCAGGCGCGATGGGTGAGAGCCATCAGCTCAATGCTAATGACAGCGAACAGTCAGAGGCCGCGAACCGTCGGGTTGTGGTCCGGATATTGCAGAACAAGGCAGTGGCTGGCATTTGACCCTGAGAACCTTGTCTGCGGCCTGTTAGTTTTGACAGTGCGAACCGCAGCTTCTTGTCCGTAGGATTCCTGCTCGTGATGAGCAATGAACAGGAATCTAGCAGCACCCCTTTTGCAGCGTGGGCCTCGAGCAACCGGGAACCTGCGAGCGTGACACTCTCTACAGGCTACCAGCAAGGGCCTTCGCTGCATTCGCATATTGCTTCTGTCGCGGATGGACACATCAAGGTCAGGCTTCTCCATGGGCTTGATCGGGCACAAAGACACGCAATTCTTGCGACTGCTACCTACCGATATTTCACACACGAAACCGTAGTTACCCATCAGGATGATCCAGCTGACCGCCTCTTCTTGTTGCTCCGCGGCTCCGCAAGATTCTTCTTTCTGACTCCCACCGGAAAGAAGGTTTATTTGCACTGGCTTTCGCCTGGGGAAATCTTCGGCGCTGCAAGCCTGCTGACAGAGACGGCAAACTTCATCGTGAGTACGGAAGTCTCCAAGGGAACCCACACGCTAGTGTGGCAGAAGAATGTTCTACGCAGTTTGATCAGGGTGTACCCTCTCTTGCTTGAAAACTCGTTGGCAGTAGCATGTGACTATCTGGTTTGGTATCTCGCAAGCCATCTCAGCCTGGTCAGCTGTAGCGCCCGCGATAGGCTCGCGCATGTGTTAGTCAGCTTGGCCAGTGGAATAGGGCAACCATCCAGCAACGGCACCCGGATTGAGATCACAAATGAGCAATTAGCCAACACCGCAAATGTCACTCTTTTTACGGCGAGCAGGCTGTTAAGAGAGTTTCATCGTAGTGGGGCCATTCTCAAAACGCGCGGCCAGGTGGTGATTTCCCGGCAAGATCGGCTGTTCCCCAACCGCCGGGAGATTGAAAGCAGGCGTGCCTAAGACAGTGATCCACCTAGCCGAATTGACAGTTTACTTGGTCTCTGAGGCCCCCTAACTTCGGTTAGTCCTCAACGGCGTACATGCGAACCTATGGACAGCCTCGTCAACCAAACCTACGATGAAATCCAGATTGGCACCACTTTTTCCTTTCCTCACCGTCTGACGAAAATGGAAGTGGACGCCCTTGCTTTTGTTTCAGGAGAAACGGACGGATTCCAGATCGAAACCGGGGAGGGCGCCCTCAAGGACCAGGTTGCCCAAGCGGTCGCAGGAGAAGCCCTGATTTCGGCACTGTTGAAGCGCCGATTGCCTGGCCCTGGTACGACCATTGTTGCGCAGGATCTCACTTTTTCTGGACAGTTAGGGACCGGCGATGAAGTCCATGGGACCATTGTCGC
>Ga0157378_10004611_pt1 | contig 12091 bp, 8 predicted proteins | sample M65metaG_FD_115309 | JGI IMG/M metagenome (GOLD analysis project Ga0157378, IMG submission 115309) | Miscanthus rhizosphere microbial communities from Kellogg Biological Station, Michigan, USA - M6-5 metaG | ecosystem: Host-associated > Plants > Roots > Rhizosphere > Soil | place: USA: Michigan...
GAGATCACCTCGCGGCGGGTCGACTCCGGCTGCATGAAGCCGGGATTCTCCTCGTAAAACTCCAGCAGTTTGCGTTCGAATGCCGACAGCTTGAAGAAGTAGTTCTCCTCGCTCACTGTCTCCGTGATCCGCCCGCAATCGGGGCAGGGCGCGCCCGGCGGCACATCCACCCACGCCTCATCCGATACGCAGTATTGCCCGGTGTAAGAGCCTTTATAGATGAAGCCGCGATCCCGCAGCGTCGCGAAGAGCTTTTGCACGCCGCGTTTGTGCCGCGGTTCGGTGGTGCGGATAAAGTCGTCGTAGGTCAGCCCCAGCCGGTCCCATTGCGCGCGGAATTCTCCCGCGATGGTATCGGCAAAATCCTGTGGCGTGCGTCCAGCCAGCTTAGCGGAGCGCTCAATCTTCTGTCCGTGCTCGTCTGTTCCGGTCAGGAACCACGTATCGATTCCCATGGCCCGCTTCCGCCGTGCAATCGCGTCGCACACGATCGTCGAATACGCATGGCCCAGGTGCGGCCGCGCATTCACGTAGTAAATCGGCGTGGTCAGATAGAAATGCGGTGAATTGGGATCGGTCTTGGCCATCGATTCAGGGACTGCTTCCAGCTGAAGTCTGAGATCACGCCAGAAGCTGCATCCTCTTCATCTTACGGCATCGAAAGAGTTCGGATTCTCAGTGCGTCGCAACAACCTCCAGAGGATCCCCTGTCCCGTGGTCCGTAATCTGGAAACGAAGAAAGTCGTGAATCGCAGCCCGAGCCACGGAGTCTTCTGACCTCACGGAAACGCGCCCACCGGCTTCCACGGGCTCATAGGCAAACTGGATCTTCTCCTTCAGCAGTTTCATCGTGGTCACACCGGGCGGAATGCTGTCGTGCACGAACATGGGGGTGGCGAAGTCTCCCTGGCTGAACGCCTGTGCGATATGCGCCAGATGCATCCGGATCGCCTCGATATTGGCGGAATCTTTCGCATCATTGGCCGTCACTTCAATTGCGCCGCCCTGTTCTGCGAGCCGGAAGTGATGCGTAGTCTTGTCGTGCGGAAAGCCCATTGCCTGGTCTCCATGGCCTTCCACTATCGCGTGATGCGAGTCTGCGCTCATATGCGATGCGTGCATCGAGCAAGCTGGCTCTGATGTCGGCATCGCCTGTGAAAACCCGCACGGCACGGACGCAAATAGTAAGCCCGAAATGGCAAATCGCATCAGGATGCTCATCGTTGGATCCTTCTCCTTTGCAGAGTGTCGTTTGTTGCTCCTCGTGCAGGGGCGGCCAAAAGAGAATGCAGAAGGTGTGCCCTCATCCCGGGTTTTGCCTGACCGAGCCTCAATCGCCAGTCACCTGCGATCTGTTCCATGTACTTCTCTAGGTTTTTCAGTTCCGAGATTTGCTTTCCCAGCGAGTCCAGCTTGCCTTTGAGCATGTCCAGCACTCGCTTGCAAGGAGCTCCGCCGCGATCTCTCGTGCGTAGAATTTCGGCGAGCTCCGCAAGCGTAAATCCAAGCTGAAGAGAGTGACGGATCATGTTGACCCGGTCCAGGCTGTCTGCCGGATACACTCTGTAGCCGGACTGCGTTCTTGGCGCTACGGCCAGTACACCCAGCCGCTCATAGTGCCGCAGCGTGTCTGTACTGACCCCCGCGGCACGGGCCAGTTCGCTTGACCGTAACCCTCTCGGCTTGTCTCTCATGCGAGAAGTATGGACCCTGGAACCAGTTCCGGGGTCAAGCGGAAAAGTGCAATGGGCCTTGGACCTTCGCGTAAATCGGCCTCTTCCGGCATGCCTTTTGTCGTATTACCGACGTTCCCTCCGCGTGCTGCGACAAGAAGTTGATCTGGTAGAATCGTCTTGATAATCAAGGATTTCCGAGGCATTCCCGCGTGTATCAGGAACTCAAGAACCGGCTCGAGTCGCATCTGCGCGACGTGCTCAAAGCCAAGTACGACCTTACCGTCGAGAACATTCCGCTGGAGACTCCACCCGATCTGAAGTTCGGCGAGGTTGCCACACCGATCGCCTTCGAACTCGCTCGCAAATTGCGGAAAGCCCCGAAGGTCATCGCTCAGGAGATCGTCGCCGAACTCGGCGCACCTCGCGGATTCTCCTCATTTGAAATTGCAGGCGCTGGCTACATCAATGCATTCTTCGATCGCACCGTCGCCGTCCGCCTGATGACCAGTGGCGAAGACTCGCAGCCGGTCAAGTCCGACATCCACGCGCTCGTTGAACACACCAGCATCAATCCCAACAAGGCCGCGCATATCGGCCATCTGCGCAACGCCATCCTGGGCGACACCTTTGTCCGCCTGCTGAAAGCTGCGGGCCGCCAGGTCGCGGTGCAGAACTATATCGACAATACCGGCGTCCAGGTAGCCGATGTCGTAGTCGGCTTTCTCCATCTCGAGAAGAAATCGCTGACAGAGATTCGAGCCCTCATCGAAGACCTGGAACTGCACTTCCAGCGCGTCGACTACTACTGCTGGGATCTCTACGCACGCACCTCGCAGTGGTACACCAGCGGCACAGATGCCGAAAACGAAGAACGCAAAAAGCTCCGTTACAACACTCTGCATGAGATCGAGCATGGCGGTAACGAGACAGCCGCGGTCGCCGATCTTATCTCCACTTCAATTCTGCGTCGTCACCTCGAGACGATGCTGCGCCTTGGTATCGAGTACGATTTCCTGCCGCGTGAAAGCGAGATCCTGCACCTGAACTTCTGGGCGCTCGCCTTCGAGCAGCTCAAGCAGAAGGGCGTCCTCTACTTCGAGAATGAAGGCAAGAACAAGGGCTGCTGGGTTATGTCGCGCACTGGCGGTCCTCCTTCACCCGGCGAAGTCGACGAAGACGCCAAGGTGATCGTCCGCTCCAACGGAACCGTCACCTACGTCGGCAAAGACATCGCATATCACCTCTGGAAGTTCGGCCTTCTAGGCCGCGACTTTGGCTATAGAAAGTTTTTCACCTACCCTGACCACGAGTGCTGGATCTCCGCCGAACATGGCGAGGCTGATCACCCGCATTTCGGCGATGCCCAGGCCATTTACAACGTCATCGATTCGCGCCAGTCGGATCCTCAGGCCAACGTTGTGCAGGCCCTGCGTGGCATGGGCTACACCAAACAAGCTGACAACTACACGCATTTCGGCTACGAGATGGTTGCGCTCACCCCGCGTTGTGCCGCCGAGCTCGGCTACGACGTTGCCGTAGAAGATCGTGACCGCTCCTATATCGAAGTCAGCGGGCGCAAGGGATTCGGCGTCAAAGCCGACGACTTGATCGACAAGCTGATTACCGCTACGCGCGCTGAAGTCGACATGCGTCAAACTTCGCGCGACGAGCAAGAGCGTCAGGTCATCGCCGAACAGATCGCCGTCGGCGCGCTGCGCTACTTCATGCTCAAGTTCACCCGCAATTCCGTCATTGCCTTCGACTTCAAAGATGCTTTGAGCTTTGAAGGCGAGACAGGGCCCTACATCCAGTACGCCGTTGTGCGTGCGCGCAATATCTTCCGCAAGGGATCGATCACGCCTGACGCTGTCATTCGCGAATTCGCAGGATCGGACCCCGGCGCATTCCTCATCGGCGATATTGGCGACGACATCTGGTCGTTGTGGCTAAGTGCCGGCCGCCGTTCCGCGGTGCTGGAGCAATGCATTGCCACTTCTGAGCCTGCCTACCTCGCGAAACACGCCTTTCAGCTTGCCCAGGAGTTCAACAACTTCTACCACAAGCATCACGTGCTCACGGAGATCGATCCCGAGCGCCGCATGTTCCTGCTGGCGACTGCCGCCATCACCATGCGCGAACTGATCACAGTGCTCGAGATGCTCGGAATCGAAAGCCCCGAAGCAATGTAATTTACTTCATGATGTCGAACCTAAATGGGTCGTTAGCTGTGTAGTCTGCGTCACAAACAGGGCTTCGGACATCAGGAGTATAGTGCTTTCCGGCTAGCTAAAAGGACCGGGTGCCATGGACAATAGCGCTTTGCATACACATACCTTGCTCCCCATCGAAGAAATCGCCCGCAAGCTCTCGCTGTTGCCTGCGGAATACGAGCCCATCGGCGCCTACGGCGCAAAGCTCAATCTGGACTTGCTCGACAACCCCGCTTTCCCGGTTCGCGGCAAGCTGATCATGGTCACGGCCACCACGCCCACCACTTCTGGAGAAGGTAAGACAGTTGTCTCCATCGGACTCTCCCAGGGGCTCGAACGCATCGGCCTCAAGTCCATCCTCACCTCGCGCGAGCCGTCCCTCGGTCCTGTGTTCGGGATGAAAGGTGGCGCTGCCGGCGGAGGCCTATCGCAGGTTGAGCCGAGCCAGAAGATCAATCTGCATTTTCATGGCGACTTTCACGCCATCACCGCAGCTCACAATTTGCTTGCCGCAATGATCGACTCCCATCTATTCCATGGCAACGCCCTCGACCTCGATCCTGCGCAGATCACCTGGCCGCGCACCTTGGATATGAACGATCGCGCCCTGCGCCGGATCACGGTGGATGTGGGCGGCAAGCACGACGGAGCCAATCGCCAGACCGGATTCGTGATCACCGCAGCTTCGGAAATCATGGCCATCATGGCGCTCGCATCAAGCCGCGCCAACTTGCGCCAGCGCCTCGACGCCATCGTCATCGGATCATCGCGATCGGGCCGCCCAGTCACAGCCGCCGATCTCGGCGCTACCGGGGCCATGCTTGCGCTGCTCGATGACGCGATCAAGCCCAACCTTGTGCAGACTACCGAAGGCACTCCTGCGCTGGTGCACACTGGCCCATTCGGCAACATCGCCCATGGCACATCAAGTATCGTTGCGCAAAAAATGGGCGTGCGTCTCGCCGACTACGTTGTGAACGAATGCGGCTTCGCCGCCGACCTCGGAGCGGAAAAGTACTTTGACATCGTGATGCGTTGCTCCGGCATCAGGCCTGCCGCCGCGGTGCTGGTGGTCAGCGTACAAAGCCTGCGCGCACAAGGCGAAGCCAAGATCGATGCAGGATTCGCGAACCTCGATCACCACATCCGCACCTTGCGCAGCTTCGGCGTTCCCATCGTCGTCGCCATCAACCGCTTCCCGGCAGACAAGCCCGAAGAACTCGAGATCATCGCAACCGAGTGCTCGTTGCAAGGCGTCCCCTGCGCGCTCGTCGAAGCCTTTACCAAAGGCGGCGAGGGCGCGGTCGATCTCGCTCACAAGGTGGTCTCCGCCATCGAGACGAATCCAATGCCTGAGATTCAGCCCGTGTACCCGCTCGAGGACCCACTGGAAACCAAGATCCTGAAAGTTGCCATCCAGGTCTACGGAGCAGACGGCGTCATCTTCAGCGAGGCGGCTCGGGCGAAGCTCGACCGCTATACGGAATGGGGATTCGAGCGACTGCCCGTCTGCATCGCGAAGACCCAGTACTCCCTCACCGACGATCCAAAGCGCATGGGCGCTCCCAAGGGCTGGACCCTGAACGTGAACGATGTCAGGCTGTCGGCCGGTGCGGGCTTCGTCGTAGCCATGGCCGGCAACATGATGTTGATGCCGGGCCTGCCCAGCAACCCGCGCGCCATCTCGATCGACGTGGATGACGACGGGCACATCATTGGCGTGTAGAGATTCAACGATTGTCGGAGTGAGAAAGCAACGAAAAGGGCGGTCCGCATTACCGGCCGCCCTTTTGGATCTTTCGTTTAGTTATGATGTGCGGCCATAAAGGCATGCATTTTGTTGACGTAGGTCTTCCATTGCGGCAGATTCGAGGATGGAGGGGCAACCGCGCTTCGCCTCTGGATACCCATAACCGGAGCGACGCGGCACGTGTTGGCAGTGCCGAGAGCGGAAGCTGGCAAATCGCTCTTCAGGACTGCAGAGCCATCGCACACGACCGCGCCGCCGGCATTGAATGAGAACGTGGAGCTACCAAGGTCGACGCTCGAATTGACCAGTTCAAGAATGCCTGGGCCGCCATTCTGCGAGAAAGTGATTCCGCGGACATATGCCTGCGAGTTGCCATCGACGCGAAGTCCGGCACGTCCGGGATCGAGCCCGGTACCATTGTGGGTGATTTGGTTGCCATTGAAAATGTTGGCTTGACTGTTGGAATACACATCAACGCCCGCGATTGTGTGGTCGAGGATTTGAGTTGCCCCAAAGATGGTGACCTGCGCGCCAAATTCTATGTAAATGCCGTAGGGGCCGTTACCCTGGATCGTGAGCGGGTACGTAGCCCACGGCATACCACCGCCCATTGACATCTCTGAAGTTTCGGCCAGAAAAATGCCGCCGCCCTGATTGTTGGTAACGAAATTCGGGCCGGTCATATCGAAGAGCCCCCCGGTCGCGCCGCCCCAGCCAATGATTCCGAATGCGTCAGGAAACGTGCCGCCGATCGACGGCACGGTATTGCTGATGGTCATGTTGCCTGAGACGGTCAGCACGGAGCGGTCCATTTTGAGACCGGACCCAGAGTTGCCGATCAACTCAAAATGTGCGCCGATAGGCCACCACCCGTTGAAGTTCAGCGAGGAATTTCCGCCTGCGATGACACCACCTCCCGCGTTGTAGTTGAATGAATCGACGCGGGAAATAGTGACGTTCGATGCACTGATGTTGAGACCGCTACCGGAGTTATTGGAACTCGATGAGTCTTCGATCGTGACCGCATTGCTGTTATTCACGTTGATGCCGTCGCCATGAGAGTTGGTGACATTCACGCCGAAGATGTAGACCGATCGGGAGTTCTGGATCGTGAAATTCCCGTTGAGGGTGAATCCCGTGCTGGAGTAAATGCTGATGTTGCTTAAGTCGCTCAGGTAGACCGACTCGTTGCAGATGGTGCCAGCTTGAACGTTAATGGCTGTTCGATCTGTCGCCGCATAAAGCGCGGCATTGATGGACGAGTAATTTGGCGGAGTTGGTAGGGTCGCCGAACAGTCAACGTAGAGCACTTGGTTGTACTGTGCTGGGGCGTGTGCCGTGAAGCAGAGAAGTCCAAGGATGAAAGCAGCAGCGCCGAAGGATCTAGCGATTTTGGCCAAAGCCATGGTTCCTTCCTGTGGACCGGGCCAACGTTTCACAGCGGCGGTAAGCGGATCGATCGGCCCGGGGTTGCTGACGGCGCAGGAGAAGCGTAGATGGCGATCAAATCTCGGATAGGATGGCGCCGCTCTTTGGGAGAGCTTCTACACCCAAAAGGACTTGCACTATGTGCTCGTGATCACGAATGCACGTGATGGAACGCGAGGCGTTTAGCACTGGAACCGGAGCGGCCTCGCGGTCCCGCGGTATGTCCATGACGTCAACAACGACGGAAACATCCTCGATGTACAGGGCATTCTCTGAGCTGAAGGCCGAAGCTGGTCGCTGCAGCTAGTTCGCGTAGCTCCGCACCCACTCCAGAATCGAACGAACGCCCACCCCGCTTGGACCCTTCCCAATGAATGGCTTATTCTCTTCCACCCAGGCCAGTCCCGCGATGTCGAGGTGAATCCAAGGCGTGTCCTCAGCGAACGCGTGCAGAAACTCAGCCGCTGTGATCGCGCCGCCCCAGCGTCCGCCGGTGTTCTTAATGTCACCGATATCGCTGCGGATCATGTCGTAGTACTCATCGGCCAGGGGCATCCGCCAGAACTTCTCGCCCGAGGTGGCCAGTGCCGTTTGGAACTTCTCAAACGTAGCGTCGTCATTTGAGAACGCCCCGCCATTGATCATCCCCAGCGCAACAACGCACGCGCCCGTCAGCGTCGCCGCATCGATCAGGTGCGTAGCTCCCAGGCTCTTCGCATAGGAGATGCCGTCGGCCAGCACCAGCCGCCCCTCGGCGTCAGTGTTGATGATCTCGATGGTCTTTCCAGACATGGCGGTCTGCACGTCGCCCGGCTTCTGCGCTTTGCCGTCCGGCATGTTCTCCGCCGCGCAGACAATCCCGATCACGCGCACCTTCGGCTTCAGCAGCGCAATGGCGCGCATCGCGCCGATCATCGCCGCGCCGCCTGCCATGTCGTACTTCATCTTTTCCATGTTGTCGGCAGGCTTGATCGAGATGCCGCCCGTGTCGAACGTGATGCCTTTGCCCACCAGCCCCACAACCGGTGCATCTGTCACGCCCTCGGGCTCGTACTTCAGGACAATCAGCGCGGGCGGCTCCGCTGATCCTTGCGAAACACTCCAGAACGCGCCCATCTTCAACTCGTGTAGCTTGTCGGTCGAATAGATCTCCGACTTCAGCCCGACTTCTGAGGCCATCTCCGCCGCGCGCTCACCCAGAACCGTCGGCGTCAGCTTGTTGCCTGGCTCGTTGACAAGCGTACGTGTGAAATTCTGGCTCTCCCCGATGATCACTCCCTCGTTAAACGCGGTGCGGATCGCAGCCTGATCCACGCCCACAGGCGCGGCCACGGTAAGCGACTGCACGCTAACGTCCTTGCGCTCGCTCCGGTACGTGTCGGCATCGAAGTTCCCCACGAACCCGCCTTCTGCCACTGCCCGCGCGCACGCCTCACCTGCCAACGTCACGCCGGACTCAGCAACTCCTTCGGGAACGGCAACGGTCAGCTCTCGAATCGCACGTGGCTTGGTATAGCGCACGGCTGTTCCGGCAGCATTGCGCACAGCATGTACCGTCGCCTTGGCCTTTTTGCCCAGGCCGACAATCAGCAGACGCTTCGCCGCCAGACCCGCCGGAGCATGCAGCAGCAGGGTCTCATTCGGCCCCGCCTTGTATTCGCCGGAAGACAAAACTGCTGCAGCAGACGACCGCACTTTCTCGTCGCCAGTCAGCAAGACCGGCTGCGGCTTCGCATCCGGACCTTTGGCCGTTTGCGTATCGGTTGCAAATACAACGAGAAGTTCAGTCTGAATCTGGGCAAGGGGAGTGAAAGAGAGTTCAGTGCGCATACCCATTCATTATTTCATTTCAAAAAGGCGAGAACTGGTTGTTGTCCGTTGAAACTCCTCTTCTGCTTTGAATGCGGAGCATCGCAGGGACTTTTGGGAAAACCTTCCTGCTGGCCACCATGCGCTTATGAAGATTCGAGACGTCAATTGAGCGAGTCTGCTACTTTTTGCGCAGGAGCGCCCGAGTGGAACCGGATGCCTGGCCGCTGGAGTTCGATCATCTTGACAGAGTATCTCTCTATCGTTTGGCAGATAGGTTGCTGTCTTGTGACAACGAGGCGAGAGACCGCTGCGTCGACTTCATACTCGCCGAAACGCGAGGTATAGGGCACGGGCGAGTGCGCGCGATGATGTGTCGTCGGCTCAAGCACTGTGATGTTGGTCAGGACCAACGCCAACACCTGGTTGAATGTATCTTCAAGCGACTCAAAACGGGGACCTTTTCGGAGCAGTTTCGAGATCAGCTTCGCCTGGCAATTCATCTCGAACCAGAGCGATCATTCAAACTGGCGCATGAGTGCTTGGCCTGCAAACCGAAAGCACATATTCGTCGGCTTGCAACATGGGTGATGGAGCACAAGAAAACCGACGAGTGAATAACTTCCAATAGAGATGAGAGATCGTCCGTCTACCGCCAGGGCCAGTCTTACTTCCCCAGCCGGTGCTTACTCGCATTGATCGCCGACCGCGCCTCGCGATCCGCTTCCCGCCGCTTCTCGGTCTCCCGCTTATCCCAGTCCTGCTTGCCTTTGGCGACAGCCAGTTCGCACTTTACCTTCCCGTTTTTGAAGTAAAGCCGGGTCGGGATGAGCGTATGCCCCTTGATCTGCGTCTTTGCCATAAGCCGCCGAACCTCGTCCTTATGAAGCAATAGCTTTCGTGTACGAGTTTCGTCGTGGTTCGCTATATTACCGTGCGAATAAGGTCCGACATGCATATTCAAAAGGAAGGCTTCGCCATCTTTCACCAGCCCGTAGGAATCCCTCAGATTCGCCTTTCCTTCGCGAATAGACTTGACCTCGGTCCCGCGCAGGGCTACTCCAGCCTCAAATTTCTCGAGCAGAAAGTAGTTATGGCTGGCGACCCGGTTGTGGGCAGCGTCCCGTTCGCCCGAAGCCACCGGGTCTCGGGGCTTGGCCTGTTTCTGGGGAGCAGAAGTGTCCCGGGGTACGATAGTGTGGCTGGTCTGGCGCGGCATGGGGGGAATACCCTTAAACTTTCATCGTAGCATCGCAACCTAACTGACACATTGCAGTGAGGCTTTGCTAGAATGGGGCATCGTTTTGGCAGTATTCACCGAGTTCGGGAAGTGTATTAGACAGAGCGTTCCAGGGATCTCTCCTCGTAGCACCTGTCCCGGAGCAGACCCCGATTCTTCTTCAACGCCTGGGAGTCCGATGAAAAGCCGCGTCCTTTTTACTGCGCACTCTGTGTCCGTCCTCTCCAAAGCCCAACGTTGGATTCTGTTCACGGGCGTGCTTGCCCTTCTATGCGCAGGTTCGGCGGAGAGCTTTGCGCAGTCGCCCAAGAACTTCTACAAGCGGGGCCAGGACGCCGAGGCGCGCGAAGACTACGACGCTGCGTATCAAAATTTCCAGAAGGCCTACTCGATGGCGCCCAAGAACGAGGTGTATCGCACTGCCTACCTGCGCGTGCGCTTCACCGATGCGGCCATGCACATCACCAAAGGCCGGCAGCTTGCCGCAAATGGAGACGAGCAGGCCGCGCTGGTTGAACTTCTTCGCGCCGCGGAAATTGATCCCAGCAACGAAGCCGCACAGCAGGAAATCGCAAAGATCCGCGCGAATCACCCCGATCAGCCTCAATCTCAGCGGAGTTCTCCGATCAGCGCGACAACGCAGGCCGACATGGAGGCGATTGGATCGCCTGCGCTGCTCAAGCCCATGAACAGCGATCCCTTCCTGCTGCGCATGACGGAGGACTCGAAAACCGTCTACCAGGCAATCGGCAAAGCGGCGGGCATCAACGTCTTGTTCGATCCTGACTACATCTCCAAGCGCATCCAGGTCGATCTCAACAACGTCTCCCTCATGGACGCGCTCAGGATCGTCGGCACGCTCTCAGGTACTTTCTGGCGTCCCATCACGCAGAACACGATCTTTGTTGCCGCCAACACCCGCTCCAAGCGCGCCGAGCTCGACGAGCAGGCGGTTCAGACGTTTTACCTCTCCAATGCCTGGCAGCAGAACGATCTGAACGACGTTCAGACTGCCCTGCGCAACGTATTGCCGAATGCGAAGGTCTACGGAGTCGCCAGCCAGAACGCCATCGTGATGCGCGCGACCCCCGATGAACTGCTGCTCGCGCAGAAGCTCGTCAACGATCTCGACAAGGCGCGGCCAGAAGTCGTGGTCGATATCGGGGTTCTCGAAGTCAGCAAGAACTGGGAACGCAACTTGGGCATCTCCTGGCCTTCCAGCGCCAGCGTTCAACTGCAGTCGCCGAATACGACGACTACGACCTGCCCCACCGGGAGCACTGACTGTACGCCCTCCACATCCAACAACAACCTGACGCTCTACAATCTCGCACACCTCAACTCCAACGACTTTGCGGTAACGGTGGGCCAGGCAACGGCCAACGCGCTGCTCACCGACAACAACACCCACATATTGCAGAACCCGCGCATCCGAGCTGCTGATCAGCAGAAGGCGTCGATGAAGATCGGCTCGAAGATTCCGATCGCGACCGGTTCTTACCAGACGGGCGCTGCCACTGCACTGGTCAGCTCGCTGGTCAACACTCAATTTCAGTACCAGGACGTCGGCGTGAACATTGACGTGACGCCGACCGTGCACTACGACCGCGACGTAACGCTGAAGATCAAAATTGAAGTCACCGCGCAGAGCGGGTCGGTAACCATCAGCGGCGTCACTGAACCGATCCTGAGCCAGCGTGTGGCTGAGCAGACCATTCGCCTCCGCGAGGGCGAGGCCAACATCCTAGGTGGCATTAACGAAACCCAGATTCAGGACAACTGGAGCGGTATACCAGGCCTCAGCCAGATTCCGATCCTTCGCTATCTTTTCGGATCGCATGACAAGATCAAGCAGGATGACGAAATCGTCTTCCTCGTCGTTCCTCACGTAGTACGGTCGCAGGAACTGAGTCCTCTCAACCTTCGCACTATCGACACCGGATCGGGCCTCAACGTCGAACTGCGGCACACGTCGGCC
>Ga0157378_10004612_pt1 | contig 12090 bp, 5 predicted proteins | sample M65metaG_FD_115309 | JGI IMG/M metagenome (GOLD analysis project Ga0157378, IMG submission 115309) | Miscanthus rhizosphere microbial communities from Kellogg Biological Station, Michigan, USA - M6-5 metaG | ecosystem: Host-associated > Plants > Roots > Rhizosphere > Soil | place: USA: Michigan...
GTGTTGAAGACGGAATTGTTGCCGTGATAGCACCAGTAGAAGAAGTATTCGGGGTAATCGAGCCAGCCCGAGAACACGTTGGTGTAGAGCGGCATCTCCTTCTTGTTCAGTTCGGTGCGCCAGTTGGCGCCGGGCACCTTGTTGATCGTGGTCTTGATGCCGAGCTGGGCCAGGCTCTCCTGCACCAGCACGCAGAGCGGCTCGTTGATCCCGGCGAAGTTGAGATCGAACGAGATCGTGGTCTCGAAACCGTCGGGATAGCCGGCTTCGGTCAGCAATGCCTTGGCTTTCGCCATGTCGGTGAAATATTTGGTCGGCTGCGGCCACGCCACGTCGGTGGCCTTGCCGGCCGCCGCGCCGAACATCGGATTGGCGAGGCCGAACAGCACCGCATCCATGATCTTCTGGTACGGCACTGCGTAAGCCATCGCCTCGCGCACCTTCGGATTGTTGAACGGCGGCTTGGTGACGTTCATGCCGAGATACTGGATGCCATTGGAGAACGGCAGCGACACGATGTTGAGCTTGCCGGCGGCCTTCAACTCCTGGAAATCCTTGTTCGGCAATTCGTAGGAGATGTCGGCGTCGCCACGCTCCAGCAAGGCGCGGCGGTTGCCGGCCTGAGGCACCATGCGCCAGATCACGCGCTTGATCTTCGGCATCGGACCGGAGACCCAGTCGTCGTTGCGCTCCATGATCACTTCGGTGCCGGCGGTCCACTTCGTCACCTTGTAGGCGCCGGAGCCCGCGGTCTGCTGCTTGGTGAATTCGAGACCCCACGGGTCTTTCTCGGAGGCGTTCTTCTTCACCAGTTCGGAATTGACGATGCAGGGCACGATCACGGCGAGATCGGGAATCGTCAGCTTGTCCTTCTTGGCGAAGTCGACACGGAGGGTGTTGTCATCGACGACGACGAACTGCTCGGGCTTGGTCAGCGAGCCCGCGCTCATCTGGAAGGTCGGGAAGCCGCCGACGCTGACAGCACGATCGAGCGACCATTTGGCGTCTTTCGCCGTCACCGGCGTGCCGTCGTGGAATTTCGCGTTCTTGCGCAGCTTGAAGGTGACCGACATGTCGTCGATCTTGAAGTCTTCGGCGAGTTCGCCCTTGAACTTGTCGCGGTCGTAATAGGGGACGCCGCCGGGGCCTTCCTTCATCTCGTGCGTGATCAGGCGGTCGTAGCAATTCCACGACACTTCATAGCCGGGCACGTTGGTGCCGACGCCGTGAATGTCGAGGTTGTTGGGGCCGCCTTCCGAGACGATCAGAAGCGTCTCCGACCGCGCGTCGGCCTTGGCCGCGGACCAGATCGCCGGCGCCGACGTGAGCGCACTGGTGGCTGCCAGTCCGGACACGGATTTGAGAAAATCGCGACGCTTCATGGGTTGCTCCAAACGCCAGAGGGAAACGGCCTTGGAACAGGGAATCGCAAGGTTTGTGCCAAACCTTAAAAACAGCCTAACGTGACGTTAAGGCATTGATATTTAAACGTGATATCGAGCTATCCGGTTTTGCGGGCAAATCTGCGCAGGCTGCTCATTGCATACAAAGAGGCTATTTTGCCTACAAAATGATCAAATGCGATAGATGGCTTATTTGTTGAGCGACAATGCCGCTTACACCGGCCAGATCAAATCCTGCAATTCAAGGAGATTGGCGGCCTTGTGCTGCCAGCCTTCGACGGAAATATGCCGGAGCGGATCGCTGGCGCGATGCAGCATCGACAATGCCATCATCCGCCGCCTGAAGGTGGCGTCGATATCGGCGGCCGAATAGCCAAACCCCTCGATCAGACCTCGAATCCGGCGCGGCCTGCCCGCCGACATGAAGACGCTCGGACCCAGCAGGTCGTATTCGCCCCAGCCGGCCATCACGTCGCCGAAGTCGAACAGCCCCGCCAGACGCCAGCCATCGCCATCGCGGTCCATCATGAAATTCTCGGGGATATATTCACCGGTCAGCATCACCGGCGGCGCGTGCAGCGGGATCAGCGTCGGCGCCTCGTCCAGCAACTCATCGAGCCCGTCGAGATACTTCTGCGGCAGGCCGAGGCGGGTGTGCCGCGCGCGGCAGCCTGCGATCTGTATTGCGATGAACCGGTCCCAGCGCGGCTCGATGTCAGCCAGTTCGCCCACCGGGACGCGCTGCACTTGCGCGATCGTGGTCCCGATCTCGCCGAGCACGCGCTCCTTCTCGTCCTCCGACAAGGTTGGCCACGCTTCGCTGCCGAGGACGCCGGACAACCGCGTCATGACCAGATACGGCCAGCGATCGCGCTCGCCCACAAACAGCAGTTCGGGAATTGGAATCCCGAGCTGCCCGCGCAGCAGCGTCAGCGAGACCCGCTCGGAGACGAATTTGTCGCGAAAGATCGGCGGAAACATCTTCAGGATCACGTCGTCGCCGAGACCGATGACGAGATTGGTGCCGGTGGAAAAAATCTGCGGCGACGCCGTCGGGAGGCCATGACCATGCGCGATATCGAGCGCCACCGGCAGCCAACGCGACGTGTCGGCGCGCCAGGTCTGGTACATCTCGAAATTTGGAGGATCGGGCAGCGTCATCATGACGGCAGGTCGATCCCATGAAGACGAGACCGGCGCAAGGCTCGACCGATCCAGGGGCTGAGCCGCAGTGGGCAAGCAGCACATGAATCTTGCCGTCAAGCCACAGCGGCCTTCGGTCGAAGCCAAAACGCACGATGATCTGACCCTTGGTTTTGCCTGTGACAGGGTGCCGATGTGTCTCTTTCGACACAAGCGACCAAAATCTCCCCTGGATCGGTCGGACCGATTGGTTGTGCGATGCCATCCATTTATCTTTCGGCACGGGGCAGCATCGGGAATCCCAGCGTTGCTGGCGTTACCGCATCACGGTTTCTCTTGCCCTTTCATTGCTGGGACTCGTCGGCCTCTTGCGACACGCGGTTCCATTTTGATCGTCGGTGAGGTTGGGAATGTCTGCCGTTTTCAAGTCCAGTGACGCTACTCCGAATACTGTATTCGAAACCGGCGCAGGGATTAATCGGGCGCCATATCTGTGCTCGACTGCCCAGGCATTTGCCGTTTCCGTCGTGAGTTTGACGCTCGGCGCGCTGCTCATGACGACATCAGCTCCGGCACTGGCCGGTGGCGGCGATGGCGGCGGCAATCCGGGCTCAGGCGGCATCAACACCACCTTTCCCGCACCGGGTGCGGCCGGAACGCCTGGCGCTGCTTTGGGACAAGGTGGCGGTGGCGGCGGCGCGGGCCAGACCGGTGGCGCGGGCGGTGACGGCGGCGGCGCCGGCGCAGGTACGGGCGGCGTAGCCGGGAGTGCCGGCACTAACGCTGCCGGGGCCAGCAACGCCGGCGGTGGTGGCGGTGGCGGCGGCGCTTATGGGTCGTCCAGTGCCGCGCTGCCTGCAATTTCGGCTGGCACCGCCGGTGGCAAAGGCGGCAACGGCGACGGCACGGGTAACGGCGGCGGCGGTGGCGCCGGCGGTTACGGCGCGATCGTGTCTGGCGTCGGCGCCCTTGGCTCCGTGACAGGTACGATCAGCGGCGGAGATGGCGGCGCGGGCGGCACTGGAGCGATTGGCGGCAACGGCGGCAGTGGTGGCATCGGTCTGCTTTTCACGGGCGTGGGGGCCAAATCGTTCAGCCTCGATGGGGGATCGATAACGGGAGGCTCCGGCGGGGCCGCAGGAGCCGCGGGTGGTGTCGCCGGCGCGTCGAGTCCCGCCGTCATGGGGCAAAACCTGTCGATCCTGATGAACGGCGGATCGATCGCCGGAGGCGCCGGCGCCGATGCCATCGCGTTCTTGGGCGGCTCCAATGCCATTTTGTTCAATACCGCATCGGCCGGGATAACAGGGAATATCAACCTCACCGCCGGCATACTGGACCTGAGCACGAGCGTTGGCACCACGACCATCGGCAGCGGCACCCAGATTACCGGTACCGGCACGCTCAGGAAGAGCGGCGCCGGCACGATTGTTTTGGATGACGTGAATTCGCTCGGCATCGTCAACGTTACCGGAGGCACGCTCAAGGCCGGTTCGGGCGCAGCGAATATATTCGGCGCCACAAGCGCGGTCACCGTGACGTCTCCCGGCACGCTGGATATCGGCGGCTTCAATCAGCAGATCGGCTCGCTGGCAGGCAGTGGTACCGTCACGAACAGCGGCGTTGGCTCTCCCGCGTTTCTTACCGTCGGAGACACCACGTCGACGGGCTTCTCCGGCGTCATCCAGGATGGCACCTCGCAGATCAGCCTGTTCAAGCAGGGCAGCGGCACGCTCTCGCTTTCGGGCGCCAACACCTATACCGGCAGCACGACGATCGCGGCGGGGACGCTGGCGCTGAGCGGTTCGGGCAGTATCGGTGCGTCCAATCGCGTGATCCTGTCCAATTCAAGCGCGATTTTCGATATTTCCGGTTCGACAGTGGGCGGAACGACCATCCGGGACCTGTCGGGCGTCGCTAACAGCCACGTCGCGTTGGGGTCGAACGGGTTGCTCGTCAGCAGCGCGGCCTCGACCTTCAACGGCATCATACAGGGGACCGGGATTTTTGCGGTATCCGGCGGTTTCGAAACGCTCGGCGGCGTCAACACCTATACCGGTGCCACGCTGATTGGTGCAGGCGCCACGCTGGGGCTGAGTGGATCCGGAAGTATTGCAACCTCAAGCCTCGTCAGCCTGCTCGGCGCCGGCGCCACGTTCCAGATATCGGATACGTCGGCCGGAGCGACCATCAAGTCGCTGGACGGCGTGGCCGGAAGCTTCGTCAACCTGGGCACGCAGCGGCTCACGATATCGAACGCCGCCAACACCTTCGCCGGTGTGATTCAGGGTAGCAGTGGATTGACGGTGACGGGCGGCACCCAAACGCTTACTGGCACCAACACCTATAGCGGCACGACTCTCGTCAACGGCGGCGTGCTGCGTGTCGATGGTTCGATCGTCTCATCGAGCGGGGTGACGGTGAATGCCAACGGCGCGTTGAGCGGCACCGGCTTCGTCGGCAACACCGTGATCGCGAGCGGCGGCACGTTGGCACCGGGTAGCGGCGTGCCCGGCGCGCCGGGCTCGTTCCTCACGGTACAGGGCAATCTCGCCTTCCAGTCGGGCGCGCTCTATCTGGTCGGGCTCGATCCATCGGCGTCGACGCGGACCCAGGTCACAGGCACGGCGACGCTGACGGGCACGGCCGGCGCCTCGTTCCTGACCGGCAACTATATCGCCAAGCGCTACACCATCCTGACTGCGACCGGTGGCGTCGGAGGCACCTTCACCTCCTTCACGACGCTCGGCAAACCGGGCTCGGTCAATGCCAGCCTCAGCTACGATCTCAACAACGTGTACCTCGATCTTGCCCTCGCTTTCGGCGTACCCGGCGGCCTGAATATCAACCAGCAGAACGTCGCCAACGCGCTGGTCAATTTCTTCAATACGACCGGCGGCATTCCGGCCGCGTTTGGCTCGCTGACGCCCGCGGCGCTGACGCAGGTGTCGGGTGAGACGGCCACCGGTTCGCAGCAGGCGACCTTCGACGCCATGGGCATGTTCATGGGCCTGATGACCGATCCTTTCATCGCGGGCCGCGGCGATCCGATCGGCGCCGGCGGGACGCCGAACGCCTATGCCGACGAGCAACTCGCATATGCCGGCAAACGCAAGCCGAACGACGCGCTGGCCGCGATCTACACCAAGGCTCCGCCGGCGCCGGCATTTGCGCAGCGCTGGAGCGTATGGGCCGCCGGCTACGGCGGTTCGCAGACGACGAGCGGCGATCCCCGCGTGCTCGGGTCGAACGATGCGCGCAGCAGCATCTACGGTACCGCCATCGGCGCCGACTATCGCATCTCGCCGAACACGCTGGCGGGTTTTGCGCTTGGGGGCGGCGGCACCAATTTCAGCGTCAACGGATTTGGCTCCGGCCGATCTGACCTGTTCCAGGCCGGCGCGTTCGTCCGGCACAATGCCGGTCCGGCGTATCTGACCGGGGCGCTGGCCTATGGCTGGCAGGACATCACGACGGACCGCACCGTGACGGTCGCGGGCATCGATCAGTTGCGCGCGCAGTTCAATGCCAATGCGTGGTCGGGCCGTCTCGAAGGCGGCTATCGTTTCGTCAACCAGGGCTTTGGCTGGACGCCCTATGCAGCCGGGCAGTTCACAACGTTCGAACTTCCGAACTATGCCGAACGAGCCATCGTCGGCGCCAACACCTTTGCGCTGGCTTACAATGCGCGCAGCGTTACCGACACTCGCAGCGAACTCGGTCTGCGCACCGACAAGTCCTTTGCCATGCCGGGCGGCATCTTCACGCTGCGCGGCCGCGCCGCCTGGGCGCATGACTACAATCCGGACCGGTCGATCGGCGCGACCTTCCAGACGCTGCCGGGCACAAGCTTCGTCGTCAACGGCGCGCGGCGCGCCGCCGACTCGGCACTCGTCACCGGTGCGGCCGAGATGAAGTGGATCAACGGCTGGTCGGCGGCTGCGACCTTCGAAGGCGAGTTCTCGAACGTGACGAACTCTTACGCTGGCAAGGGCGTCGTCCGCTACGCGTGGTGACTACGGTCAATAGCCCAAAGCGGACATCGATCTATCTGTCCGGGTTGGCCCGCTCGAACTGGCGCAGCAGGCGGTTGCCGCGCTCGACGGCGAGATCGAGGGCGGCCTGCGCCGTCCGCTTGCCGCTGAAGGCCTGCTCGAGTTCCTCGTCGATGACATCGCGGATCAGGACGAACGAGCCGAGGCGAATTCCCTTCGAATTGTCGGTCGGCGGCTTCAGCGTCATCTGCTCGATCGAGATCGCCGCCCCCGGATTGCGATCATAGAACCCTTGGGCGCGGGTCAGATCGAACGCGGCACGCGTGATCGGCAAATAGCCGGTGTTTTGATGCCAGCCGGCCTGGACTTCCGGCTTCGAGAGATAGGCAAAGAATTTTGCCACGCCGGCATATTCGGCGCGCGGCCGGTCGCGCAGCACCCACAGCGTGGCGCCGCCGATGATGGTGTTCTGCGGCGCGCCCTGCACGTCGGACCAGTACGGCATCATGCCGTAGCCGACCTCGAACTTCGAATTGGCCTTGATGTCGGCGCGGGTTGCCGACGAGCCGATGAAGATGCCGCACTCGCCGTTCTGGAAGCGCGGCTCGGCCGACTGGCCGCGGCCGCTATAGTCGAACGTCCTGGTGGTCTGCCATTCCGCCAGTTGCGCGATGTGGCGCACCACCAGCGGATTGTTGAAGGTGAGTTCGGCGTCGAGTCCGCCGAAGCCGTTGGCGCGGGTCGCCAGCGGCAGGTTGTGAAACGCGGAAAAATTCTCGACATTGATCCAGGACGGCCAGGATGTGGTGAGACCGCAGACCGCACCGGCCGCGCGCAGCCGCTTCGCCGCCGCGCCGACCTCGGGCCAGGTCTTCGGCGCCACTTCGGGATCGAGGCCGGCGGCGCGGAACAGATCCTTGTTGTAATAGAGGATCGGCGTCGAGGCATTGAACGGGAACGACAGCATGTTGCCGGCGACGTCGGAATAGTAGCTGGTCACGGCCGGCAGATAGGCGCCGGGCGAGAACGGCTCCGACTGGTCGCGCATCAGTTCGAACACCGGGTAGATCGCGCCTTTTGCCGCCATCATGGTCGCGGTCGCGATCTCGTTGACCTGGACGATGGCCGGCTGGCTGCGCGAACGGAAGGCGAAGATCGAGGCCGTCACCGTTTCGGTGTAATTGCCCTTGTAGGTTGGCACGATCCGGTATTCGGATTGCGACGCGTTGAAATTGGTCGCGAGCTTTTCGAGCTGCTTGCCGAGTTCGCCCGACATCGCGTGCCACCACGCGATCTCGGTGGCGGCGTGGGCCGGCGACGCGATCGCGACGGCCGCGAGCGTGATGAATTGCAGGAATTTCAAGGCCGGTTTCACCGATGAACCACTCTGCTCCGCCGCCATCTGCGGCGACGGGCTTGTGCCGCCCTCTTAAATCCCCAAGACGGCGGTTTCAATGCGACTTTCACCCCACCGCGCGCGACCCCGGACCTGTCGCAATGCACAATCCCCGATTGCAGGCGGCTTGCCCGTTAGCCATCTCAGGTTGGTCATCCCTCGATACCAACCTTTGGAGAGTTCTGCTAAAATGCCTTGAACCTTTCCGCCCTCCTGCAGACTCCATCATCAAGGGGAATTTGTTGCCAGTGTACCGCCGCGCCAACCTTTCGCGGACCATCGGGCTCGTTGCCGCGCTGTGTTTCACGGCCGCCTCAACGGGCGTTTTTGCGCGTGAATTTCGCGCCGCCGATACCCAGAACGAGGATTACCCGACCGTCCAGGCGCTGGGCTACATGGGCAATCTGGTTTCGGAACGCAGCGGCGGCCGCCTCAAGATCAAGGTGTTCCATTCCCGCCAGCTCGGCGAGGAAAAGGAAACCCTGGAACAGACCCGCGTCGGCGCGATCGATCTCAACCGCACCAACGTCGCCTTGATAGGCACGATCGTGCCGTCGATGAACGTGCTGGCGATGCCGTTTTTGTTCCGGTCGATCGAGCATCTGCAGAAGGTGCTGGACGGACCGATCGGCGCCGAACTGCTGAACAGTTTCGAGCCCTACGGATTCGTCGGCCTCGCCTTCTACGATTCCGGGGCGCGCTCGATCTACAACAGCGTCAGGCCGGTGCGCTCGTTCGACGACCTCAAGGGATTGCGCCTGAGGGTACAGCAATCCGAACAGATGTCGGCGATGGTACGTAGCCTCGGGGCGGAACCGGTCGAGCTGCCCTACGGGCAGGTACTGACGGGGCTCTCCACCAAGCTGATCGACGGCGCCGAGAACAACTGGCCTTCGTTCGTCACCACCGACCACTACAAGTTCGCCGGCTTCTATACGCTGACCGAGCACACGATGAGCCCCGAAGTGCTGGTGATGTCGCAAAAGGCGTGGTCCAGCCTCTCGGCCGAAGACCAGAAGATATTTCGCGAGGCGGCGCTGCGGTCCAGCCGTTTCATGCGCGAGAAATGGCGCGATCTCGAGGAGCGCTCGCGCAAGCAGGCGGAAGACGCCGGCGTCAAGATCATCACCGAGATCGACCGCAAGCCGTTCGAGGCCGCGATGGCTGGAATCTACGCCAGGGCCGAGCAAGACCCCGCGATCGCCTCTTTGATCGAACGCATTCGCAAGGTGGAGTGAATTGGCCGAGACGCCGCAACCAAACGGGATGGTGGAACGGCCGGCGAACTTCGTCGCGCGCGGCCGTTTCCGCATCGTCCAGTTGCTGCGGGCGGTGCCGATCCGCTGGCGCATCCTGTCGATCGCCGGATTGAATTCGGCCGTCGTCGTCGTGCTGGCCGCGCTGATCTGGAACGGCGCCGCCGTGCTGGGATCTGCCTGGGACGATGTCCGCCAGGTGCGGGAATCCGACAAAATCCTGGCGCTGCTGGAAAGCGAGACCAGCCGGCTGCAGAACCTGATCCATCGCTACATCAACCAGCCGAGCCCGGAACTGTTCGCCGAGATCCTGCTGCTGCGCGAAGCGGTGCTGGGCACGCTGACCACGCGCGCCTCGACCGATCCGATGCTGTCGGGATCGGTGGAGCGGCTGGAACACGTCACCGAGCGCTTCCTCAACGGTTTTGGCGAACTGCGCGGGGTGCAGGCCACCATCACCAAGACTTACGAACAGCAGGTGCTGGGGCCGGCCAAGGAAATGGCCGGGCTCTACTCCATCATCGAGGGCGCCACCGGGCACCGCGACGCGCTGATCTGGCCCTCGCTCGGCAAGTCGCGCGAGGCGTTCACGGCGATGCTGGTCGCAGCGAACTCCTACTACCTCTCGCTGGCGTCCGCCTCCGCCGAGGAAGCCCGCCGCAATACCGAGACGATCGAGAAGACCATCCCTGTGATGACCGACCTCGCCGACAACGACCTGCAGCGGATGGCGCTGACGCGGCTGAACACGCGAACGCTGGCATTGCGCGAGGGCTTTGCCAAACTGACCGAGCAACTCGCCAACCGCACCGAACTCTTGCGCAACACCATCGACGCCAGCCAGGCCGACGCGATCGGCGCCATCGACGAGCTGTCGGTGAAGATGCGCCAGCGCGAGCAGAAGGCGCAGGAAACCTTCGACCGCACGCTGTCGGCGATTTCACGCCGGGTGCTGTCGATCGCGGTGATCTTCCTCGGCATCATCCTGTCCGCCGGCGTGCTGATCGCGCTGTCGATCCGCCTGCCGCTGCAGCAGATCATGTCGGCGATGCATGCGATCACCTCGGGCAACTACGATCGCGGCGTGCAAGGCACCACCGCCAAGGACGAGGTCGGCGCGATGGCGCGCGCGGTGGAAGTGTTCCGCGAGAATGCCATCGCCAAGCGCGAGACCGAGGACGAACTGCGCGCCTCAAAGGAAAAGGCCGAGGGCGCGCTGATCGAGCTCAACACCGCGCAGCAGAACCTGATCGACGCCGAACGGCTGGCCGCGCTCGGCGGACTGGTCGCCGGCGTCGCCCATGAGGTCAACAACCCGATCGGCATCAGCCTGACGGTGGCGTCGAGCTTCGCGAGGCGCGCCGACATCTTCGAGGCCGAGTTACGCACCGAGCCGCTGCGGCGCTCCAAGCTCGACGAATTCGTCAAGACCTCGCGTGACGCCGCCCAGCAACTGGTCGCGAACCTCTATCGCGCCGGCGAACTGATCCAGTCGTTCAAGCAGGTGGCGGTCGACCGCTCGCATGCCGAGCGCCGGCAGTTCTCGCTCGGCGAAGCCACCGACCAGATCGTCGCCAGCCTGCGGCCGGTATTGAAGAAGGCGGCGATCACGCTGTCGGTGGACGTGCCCGAGGGCCTCCTGATCGACGGCTATCCCGGCTCCTACGGCCAGATCTTAACCAATCTTTTCCTCAACGCCGCCAACCATGCCTTCGCCGACGGCCGTTCCGGGGCGATCACGATCACGGCGCGGCCGCCCGGCAGCGACGATGTCGAGATCATTTTCGCCGACAACGGGGCTGGAATGACGCCGGACGTGCAGCGCCAGGCGTTCGACCCGTTCTTTACGACGCGCCGCAACGAAGGTGGCACCGGACTGGGCTTGCATATCGTCTATAATCTTGTCACTCAACAGCTCGGCGGGCGGATGATGCTGGAGTCGAGACTGGGACAAGGCACCACATTCCGCATTATCATGCCCAAGATCGCCAAGGGCAGCCCAACCCCTACTGACGCAGCAGCCGACGGAACTCCTCAATGGCCGAACAGGACGATGTCCTCCACCTGATCGACGATACCGGGACGGTTCCGGAGGATTCGTCCGTACGCAAATGGAAGATCGCCGTCATCGACGACGATGCTGCGGTGCATGAAGGCACCCGCTTTGCGCTGAGCGACTACAATCTGCACGGCGCCACGCTGGAAATCCTCTCGGCCTATTCCGCGGCCGAAGGCCGCACGGTGATGCGCGACAACCCCGACATCGCCGCCGTGCTGCTCGACGTCATCATGGAAACCGACGTCGCCGGCCTCGAACTGGTCGAATACATCCGCAACGAATTGAAGAACGAGACCGTGCGCATCATCCTGCGCACCGGCCAGCCCGGCCAGGCGCCGGAACGCCGCGTCATCGTCCAGTACGACATCAACGACTACAAGGCCAAGACCGAGCTCACTGCCGACAAGCTGTTCACCTCGCTGACGGCAGCGCTGCGCAGCTATCAGCAGCTCGAGCGCATGGTGCAGACCAGGCGCGGGCTGGAAATCATCATCGACGCTGCGTCGACGCTCTACGACTTCAAATCGATGCAGCGTCTCGCCGAGGGCGTGCTGACGCAGCTCGCCTCGCTGCTCAATGTCGACTGCGCCGGCATTCTGGTGCTGCGCGACGACGGCGCCGGCTCGGAATTTTCCGTCCTTGCCGGCTCGGGCTGCTACAGCCGGTTCATCGGCACCACCAGTTCGAGATCGCTCGATCCGGATCTACGGCAGATGGTGGAGGCCGCCTTCCTGCGCCGCAAGAACGAGTTCGCCGACCACCGCAGCGTGCTCTATTTGCGCACCGGAAGCGGCCGCGAGGTGGTGGTGCTGCTGCAGGCCGAGCGCCAGCTGTCCGA
>Ga0157378_10004613_pt1 | contig 12090 bp, 7 predicted proteins | sample M65metaG_FD_115309 | JGI IMG/M metagenome (GOLD analysis project Ga0157378, IMG submission 115309) | Miscanthus rhizosphere microbial communities from Kellogg Biological Station, Michigan, USA - M6-5 metaG | ecosystem: Host-associated > Plants > Roots > Rhizosphere > Soil | place: USA: Michigan...
AATCCGAAGACCTTCATCCCCCACGCGGCGTCGCTGCGTCAGGCTTTCGCCCATTGCGCAATATTCCTTACTGCTGCCTCCCGTAGGAGTCTGGCCCGTGTCGCAGTGCCAGTGTGGCTGATCATCCTCTCAGATCAGCTACCCGTCGAAGCCTTGGTGAGCCGTTACCTCACCAACAAGCTGATAGGGCATGAGCCCATCCAAGAGCGCGATACCCACGGTATCGCTTTCCTTCCCGAACCGCAGTCCGGGAAGCGTACGCGGTATTAGCTAACCTTTCGGCTAGTTATTCCCCACTCGAGGGTAGGTTACCCATGTATTCCTCACCCGTTCGCCACTGTACATGTGTATTGCTACACATTCTCGTTCGACTTGCATGTATTAGGCGCGCCGCCAGCGTTCGTTCTGAGCCAGGATCAAACTCTCATATAGGTGTTGCTTAAATTGGACCAAGGGCCACCACTTCAATACACCTTACACCTTGCTCAACGTCCTCTATTCAGTTGTCAAAGAACGATCGCGCTCATCACGCGAGCCGCGCACTATACAATGCGCAACAACACGTGTCAAGGGACATGCTCGGAGCAAAACGCTTCGGGTAGTTTCCCTTCGAGAACCGCACCGTGACTCGCCGTCAGGCGCGGTCAACAGGCAGGATCACTAAACGGAGGGTTAAAGTAGCACTCAGAATGCACGGAGTCAAGAGCCTTCTGCAGCGACCGACTGAGAACTACTCATGATCCTCGTGTGCAGAGGCAAGATTATCGACCCAGGGCTCGTCATTAATAATGATACGAAAATCCGCCGACAATATGATTGATGCTGTAGACGCCCTCGAATCCGGCAAGTCCTTGGACACCGGCGAAGTTGAAGGTAGCCCTGTTGTACTTGTACTCGGTAAACATCGCGATTCGATCCGTAAAATGATACCGGACGCCGGCCAATGCATTAAACCCGAGAGCGAAGTTTTCATGCGCCGAGAACGAACTATTGGAAATGTCCACCCAATTAATACCCAGCCCCACGCCGGCATAGGGCTGAAGCCGGCAAAATTCAGTGACATAGTGAAAGGCAAACCGTTCGGTCACCTGCTCCGTGTCTAAATGCTTCTTCTCACAGGCAAACCGTGCCCGCCCAATCGCATTAATCGCAAGCGTCGTGACGCGCATATGGCTGCCGGCCGCCGCTCCTTGTTGCTCGATATTTGGCGTGGTGTTGAACAACTCGCCTTCCACGCCAAACCAGCTGAGAGAATCAGGAAAAAATCCACCGGCTTTTGCGCCGACCACCGCAGAATCGGCTAAGCTGCCGTTCCCGAAACTGGTGCCATTGAACAACCCGGTCCCCTCCGCGTCGAATTTGCCTCCGAACGCATACCCGCCAAATACGGCAAAATAACCTTCAGTCGGATACAGAATGACCTGCTCGTTCTGGGTCCCCCTCGTCGACGCCGGTGCCTCGGGACTGGTCGTTGAGGGTTCGACCGCTCGGGGTGTCTGTTCTGCAGCAAGTTGACCAAAGGCCACGGGCTCGCTGACTACCGCCATCGTGACTGCTATCACGACTGTGACGAACCATTTTGCGCGAGGCACTCTGGTCATATCATTCAGCGAATTGCGACAGGGGTCGCCTTTATCGATTCAGCCGTGTCCCCACGATCCGCAGCCTCCTGTGGCTGCTTGACCATCTCAGGGGACCATCCTCCCCCAAGCACTTTGTACAACTGGACAGTAGACTTTAAATTTGCCCGGCGAGCGCGAGCCAAGCCAAGCTCCGACTCGAATAGGGACCGTTGAGCGGTCAATTTATCAAGATAACTCGCCCGTCCTCCTTGGTAGCGTACATCGGCGAGATTATAGGCAGATTGGAGTGCGGTGACCTGCTCTTCCAGCGCCTTTTGCTGCTCTCCGGTCTTCTGCACGGCAATCAAGGCGTCCTCCACCTCTTGAAAAGCCGTCAGAACCGCTTTCCTGTATTGAGCGACTGCGGCTTGGGTCTGGGCTTCCTGGGCCTTCACTTGATAGCCCAAGGCGGACGCGTTGAAGATTGGGCCTGTCACCGAAGCTGCCCCTTTGAAGACCGCGTAGGGTCCGAATGAAGTTCCTTGAAACTGAAGTCCTGCTCCGCCTACTGCACCAGTCAGGGCGAATTGTGGGAATCGTTCTGCCTGTGCCACACCGATAGTGGCGTTCGACGCAGTCAAGTCCTGCTCGGCTTTCAAAATATCCGGACGGCGTTGAAGGAGATCTGACGGCAGCCCCGGCGGAACTTCCATCGGCATGATTTGCTCGGTGAGTTGGACCCCTCTCGAAATCTCCGCCGGTCTGTGTCCCAGCAAGATACTGAGCCGATTCTCGGTTTGGAGGACTTGTCGCTCCAAGTCGGCTAATTGTGCGGCGGTCCCTGCTCGTTCCGCCTGAAATCGATTGAGGTCAAGCTTCGGAATCGCTCCCTGCTTGAAACGAAGCTCCGACAACCGAACGGATTCATCCCACGCCTTGAGCGTCCGTTTCGTGATTTCGACTTCATAATCTAATCCGCGGAGATCGAAATATGACTCGGCCACGTTGCTGACCAATCCAATAATGACCCCCCGCTGATTTTCCTCCCTGGACAGCAGTTGCGCGCGAGCCGCCTCAATCGATCTCCTGATGCGCCCCCAGAGGTCGACTTCCCACTTGAGACCGACATCGATGGCTTCGTGCGAGAGGCTCAGTCCGCCGCTGCTTCCAGTTGTCGGAATAGCGCCAGCAGCAAGCGGAACGACATTGTTGTTGGTGTTACGCAGGCCAAAGACGCTGCCCTTATAATCGAAGGAGGGAACCAAATCGTATTTGGCGATCATGAGTTGAGCCTGAAATTGTTCGATGTTGGCCGTGGCGATCTGCAAATCCAGGTTTTCCTCCAAGGCCGTGCGGACCAATTGCTGGAGGGCCTGATCCTTCAAGAGCTCCCACCATGGCAAATTCGCAATCGATTCTGCGGTCGCTGGCGTCACCCGCCAGGAGTCTGCCTTCGTTGTATCTGGGCGGATGTAATCGGGACCCATCATGCACGCGCTCAGCAGGACAACGAATACCCCCAGGATCAGGAGAGAGGCAGATCGGTGCAAATTGTTCAGCATGTTATGCCTCCTTAATAGCTTTCGCCTTCACGGGCATGAGTCGGAGACAACGCAGGCCTAGGCCCTCCACGGGACAATTCACCGTCACCCGTCTTCTGAGACGATCCGGGGGGAGCGGCCGATGGAGGAGGGACAACATGTTCCCCCCTCCGATGCACGAGATTCTCGACGACGTAGAAGGTGACCGGGACGAGAAAGATCGCGATCAGGCTTGCGGCCAGCATCCCGCCGAACACGGCAAGGCCAAGCAGGACCCGACCGTGCGCTCCAGCGCCGGTCGCCATGACCAGCGGGAGCACGCCGAGGATGAATGCGAACGCCGTCATCAAGATGGGACGGAGTCGCAATCGTGCTCCGGCCAACGCGGCATCGGCGATCGACTTGCCATTTTCATATTCGACTTTCGCAAACTCCACGATGAGGATCGCATTCTTGGCCGCCAAGCCGATCAACATTACCAATCCGATCTGGGTAAAGACGTCGTTCTCACTTGCCTGAGGAGCCACCAGCTTCAGTAGCCATAAGGCGCCGAAGGCACCGAAGACGGCGATAGGCGTTCCGAGCAGCACGCTGAACGGTAAGGCCCAACTCTCATATTGAGCCGCGAGAATCAAAAACACGAAGAGGAGCGAGAAACCGAAAATCACCGTTGCCGGCACGCCTTCTGCGGCCACCTTCTCTTGGAACGACATGCCCATGTACTCGAGACCCATGCCCTCCGGCATGGCGCTCGCGAACACCTCTTCTACAGCCTTCATTGCTTGTCCTGAACTGTACCCGGGAGCCGCCCCTGCCATCAGTTGCGCCGCACGATACTCGTTATAGCGCATCGTGAACTCCGGGCCATGAAAGATGTCCATCGTCACCAATGCGGAAAGCGGGACCATATCGCTGTTTGCATTTCGCACATAAAACTGTCCGACGTTCTCCGCTTGCGTGCGGAAATCGCCCTCGGCCTCCACATAGACCTGCCAGACACGCCCGAACCGGTTAAAGAAATTCACCATGACGCCGCCCATGAACGACTGCACCGTCTGGTAGACATCGGAAAGATTTATGCCTTGCTTCAAGACTTTCTCACGATCCACCCTCGCAAAGACTTGAGGCACGGCGGGAATAAACGTCGTATCGACTCGCGCAATTTCTGGACGTTTCCTGAGTGCCTCCATGAATTTCTGCGTGTTGGTTGCGAGGAATTCGATATTTCGGCTCGCTCGATCCTCTAACACAAAGGACACGCCGCCGGACGTGCCGACTCCCGGGATGGCGGGCGGGGGAAACAGGAAGGCCTTGGCCTCTGGCAACTCGCCGAGACGCGCATTCACACCCTTAAAAATGGCAAGAAGCTGTTCCTCAGGTTTCTTCCGTTCTTCCCAGGGCGCGAGGGTGACAAAGAAAAACGCATTGTAGGTAGTGCTCACCGTGCTCAATAGACTGAACCCGACAATAGTGGAGGCATACTTGATTCCCGGCGTGGACTGGAGAATAGCTTCGATCTTTCTGCAGACTTCATCCGTCCGCTGGAGAGAGGAGGCCTCTGGCAGTTGCACATTGAGATAGACATAGCCCTGGTCTTCCATCGGGAGAAAACCGTTCGGTAATTGCATACCGAGCCAGCCTGCAATGATCGCCACCAGGAGGAGAAACAGCATCGACCGCCCGGATTTTCGAATGAGATGGCCGCAGACAGTCACATACCCATCGGTCGCGCGGCCGAACCATTTGTTGAACCAGCCGAAGAAGAGACCGAGCGGGCCTCTCGCCGGCTGTCTTGGTCGCAACAGGAGCGCCGACAGCGCCGGGCTCAGCGTCAGCGCGTTGAACGCTGAGATCACCACTGATAGCGCAATCGTGACCGCAAATTGCTGATACAGCCGCCCCGTAATACCGGGGATGAATGCCGTCGGGACAAAGACCGCCGCAAGGATGAGTGCGATCGCGATCACAGGTCCAGAGACTTCCTCCATGGCCTTGAGGCTAGCCTCTTTGGGCGTCATCCCGTGTTCAATGTGGTGCTCGACTGCTTCGACGACCACGATGGCGTCGTCGACGACCAGGCCGATCGCCAGTACGAGACCGAACAACGACAGGGTGTTGATCGAAAACCCCAGCATCGGAAAAAGTGTGAATGTGCCGATCAGCGAGACAGGCACGGCGAGCAGCGGGATCAGCGTGGCGCGCCACCCCTGAAGGAAAATATAGACGACGATGATGACGAGGATGAGGGCTTCAAAGAGGGTGTGAACGATCTCGTTAATGCCTTCCCGAACGGCCTGGGTCGTATCAAGCGAGATGACGTAGTCGAGATCGGCCGGGAACCTGGCTTTCATCTCCTCCATCAGCTTGGTCGCCGCATCCATGGTTTGAATGGCATTGGAGCCTGGAAGCTGATAAATGGCGATGAGAGCCGCGGGTTTCCCATTCATCCTGCCGATGATGTTGTACATCTGTGCGCCGAGCTCAATGCGGGCGACGTCCTTGAGCCGGACCATGGATCCGTCCTGATTCGCACGGATCACGATGTTGCCGAACTCTTCTTCCGACTCCAGACGACCCTGAGCACGTACACTGTAAGTAAACTCCTGCCCGGGCGGCACCGGTTCAGCACCTACCTGGCCAGCCGGATTCACCGTGTTTTGGGCCTTAATGGCATTCGTAATTTCGGTCACCGTGATGCCGAGCTTGGCAAGGTGATCAGGCCGGACCCAGAATCGCATGGCATATTGCCCGGCACCGAAGATTTGTACCTGGCCGATGCCGGGCACGCGAGTCATGGGATCATTAATGTTCACGTACCCATAGTTCGCCAAAAAGGTGGCGTCGTAGGTGCCGTTCGGTGAATACAGGGAGAACAAGGCAAGTGGGCTGGTTGTGGCCTTCTTAATGGTGACGCCGAAATTCTTGACGTCAGGCGGCAGCTGGGATTCCGCCTGGGTATAGCGCATCTGCGCCAGAATCTGATCGTCATTGGGTCTCGTGTTGATGTCGAAGTTGACTCTCAATGACATTTGGCCATTATTCGCATTCACCGAATACATGTAAATCATGTTGTCCACCCCGCTCATCAACTGCTCGATGGGAGTGGCAACCGATTTTTCGAGGGTGACGGCGTCGGCTCCGACGTAGGTGGCTTGCAACAGAATTTCGGGCGGCGCGATGTTCGGAAACATCGCGATCGTTAGTTGCACGATCGCGACTACGCCGAGAATCACCATGATGATGGCGATCACCATGGCAACAATCGGCCGATTGATGAAAAATTTCGCCATAGGAGTGAAGGATTACGCGACAGGCAGTGGAAACGATCGGATCAGCGTCAACATTAGCCGATTTTTTGTTCCGGCTGCTGCTCTTGGAACGGCTTGGGATCAACGGTCATTCCGGCTTTGACTTTTTGTAATCCTTCGACCACCACACGTTCGCCCGACTTGAGTCCCTGGTTGATGATCCACAAACTGCCGGAGCGTTGACCGACCTTGACCGGCCGGATATCCACCTTATTTTCCGGCGTGACGACTGCCACCTGATAACTACCCTGCATCTCCGTCACGGCTCTCTGAGGGATCAAGATGGCGTTTTCTCTCGTTTTGGTCACCACCCGCACTTTGGCGAACTGCCCGGGCCTCAACAGATTGTTGGGATTCGGAAACAGCGCCGCCACGCGGATGGTACCCGTCTTCTGATCGACTTGCCGATCGACTAGATAAAATTGTCCTTTGTGCGGATACACCTTCTCCCCGCCCAAGATAAGTTCCAGGGGTGCCAGGCTGTATTCTTTCCCCTCTTGTTTATCCTTATACCCTTGCTGGATTTTCTCCGCCGCCTCGAAGTATTCCTGTTCACTCACGGGAAAATAGACCTTGATCGGATCCAGCGTCGAAACAGACGTCAACTCGGTGCTGGCATCGATGAGATCACCAATTTGCGCTTTTGAGATGCCGACGACTCCGTCAATCGGAGCCGTGATTCTTGTCCATCCAAGATTGAGTTTCGCCTGTTCGACGGCGGCCTTCGCCGCTGCGAGAGAGCCCCTGGTCGCCGCATGAGACTGAACGGAATCATCCAACTCCTTTTGGCTAATGGCCCCCTCCTTCGCCAGAGGCGTATCGCGGTCGACGTCCTGCTTGCTTTTCGTAAATTGCGCTTGGGCTTTCGCCAGCTCACCCTGCGCCTGATCCAGAGCCGTCTGGAATTTGCTCGGGTCGAGTTGGAACAACAGATCGCCCTTTTTCACAAAGGAGCCTTCGGTATACGGCCGCCTGAGGAGATAGCCGTTGACCTGTGCCCGGATCAGGGCATTGTTTGAGCCGTCCGTGGTGCCGACCCACTCCATTTGGATTGGAACGTCTTTCTGAATAACCTCGGCCACTTCAACTTGGACCAAGGGAGGAGGAGGAGCGGAAGCCGTTTCACCCTTACAGTGAACAAGTCCAAGTGCGGACAGACTTATCCAAAGGACCGATGCCGCTGATCGAGCCAGGAGACGGCCTCTACGTACATGGTCCATACGCCCTCCGGCGATTGAGGAAGGGGTGTTTCTTATACAATTGCCCTCCTGACATCGTCAAGGTAGGGCTGGATCTACCAACATATTACGTGGCTCGTTTAAGGCTCACGATGTAGCTCGTGAGGTCATGAAGTTCCCCATCGGTTAACGGGAATTTCGGCATGATCGAGCCAGGCGACACCGATTGCGGATCACGGAAATGCTTCATGTGCCATTCCCTGTCCGGCCTTGCATCCCCTTCGTAGGATAGATCCGGTCCGATCGCTCCGCCATTGCCATGAATGCGATGACATCCTGCGCAACCCAGGTTCCCATACAGCGTCTGGCCATGCGCAATCGCCGGATCCGTTCGCTTCATGCCGTACAGGTTTTTCAACGAGATGCCTAGGAGAGAAAAGACTGTGATGAGAAACACGGCGGCGACCGCCATACCCACAGGGCGCGAGGCTGGAGCCCGGACTTTTTTTTGCCAGTCGAGAAACGGCCAGAGCATCATCACTGCAATCACAATGGCCGGTAGTACCCAGGTGGCCAACGGTTCCAGCGGACCATGGACGTGCTTCAGTAACTCATAATAGAAGAGGAAATACCATTCCGGCACCGGAACAAAAGTGGTATCCGAGGGGTTGGCCTTGTCGGCCAAGGGAAATGGTACGAACGTCGCCAAGAAGACCAGGACAAGAAACACCGCCACCATCACCACCGCATCCATGTACACTTGGCGGGGATAAAATGGTTCACGGACGGCCGCCGCCTTGCGTTCATCCCAGGGACCGGCCGGTCCGACCCGCCGGAGGATGAAGAGATGCACGACAATCCCCGTGACAATGAGCGCCGGGAGAAACAGCACATGGACCGCGAAAAATCTGGAGAGGGTCAACGCGCCCAGCGTCTCTCCGCCACGCATGACTTTCACCAGAAAATCACCGACGAGCGGAACCGTGCCCACCATATTGATCCCCACCTGTGTGGCCCAGTAGGCTGTTTGATCCCATGGGAGCAGGTAGCCGGTAAAGGCGAACCCCATGACGAGGAGGAACAATACGACGCCGACCATCCACATCAATTCGCGCGGTGGCTTGAACGCGCCGTAGAGGAACACTTGAAGCATGTGCAGACCGACCGCGATCACCATCCCTGACGCGCCCCAGTGGTGAAGACCTCGGACGAACCAGCCAAACGTTATCTGCTGTTCGATGAATTGCACACTGTCGTACGCATGGTCCGGCGTCGGCGCGTAATAGACGGCCAGGAACATGCCGGTGATCGCTTGGAGGAGAAAGAGGAAGAGCGTGGCCGAGCCGAACACATAGATCCAGCTCGCGCCGCCGGGAATCGGCTCGTCTAACAATGTCTTTTCGAGAGACTTGAGCTTCAGCCGACTATCCAGCCACTCATAGATGCGGGACGTCATCGCGCACTTCTCCTGCCACTGACCAACGGCTATTTTCTCAGAATCTTCACACAGCCCGTCAGGTCGTTGAGCTCAGGTTGAGACAACTGACTCTTTCACGGATTTATGGCTTTAATGAGAAGTCTTCGCCCGCACGGCGGAGACGTCAGCTGCCGACACGGGATTCGCTGCATTCCCCCATGAACTCCGCACGTAACTCAAAATATCCGCAATCTCTTCATCTTGCAGATGCCCCATCGGCGGCATCGTTCCGTTGTACTGCTGCCCATTCACCTCGATGGGTCCATGGAGACCATTGACAACGGTGTCGATTGAGCGCGAGGTTTCGGCCAAGAGGTAGTCCGATTTTGCGAGCGGCGGAAAGGTTCCCGGAATCCCCTGTCCTTCGGCCTGGTGACACCCCATACAGTATGTCTGGTACAAGCGTTGCCCTCCCGCTCCGGATGCCGGCGTGGCAGGCTTTTGGGATTGAGCGACAGGCGTACCTTTCGCGTGATACTCCGATTCGGCCAGCTTTCCCGAATAGATCGCCTTGGCCTCCGGTCCTTCGACCTTCAACTCGCCCAGCGCACCTTTGTTGAACGCACGTAAAATCGAATGGTCGACGAGCTTGTAAGAACCCGGTACGTCTACCTTGAACTCCACCATGGCGGCCCCGCCGGCCGGTACGAGCGTGGTTTGAATGTGTTCGGAGTAGCGGGTCCCAGCCTCCGTATAGACGCGATCGAAAATCTCCCCAATGACATGGAAGCTGGACACGAGGTTCGGTCCGCCATTCCCGACGAACAGACGGATACGGTCTCCGACTTTGGCTTTCAAGGCCTTTCCTCCCAGCAGTGATCCTTCAGCGCCGTTGAATACGACATAGGTCGGATGCTCATCGACCGCCTTTTCCATGTCGAAGGGCTGATGACCTTTTTCATGGTGCGGTCCCTTCGTATAGAAATCACTTTGCATCACATAGTATTCATGTTCTACGGGAGCCAATCCGCCCGGCGGCTCGACCAGAATGAGTCCGTACATGCCGTTGGCGACGTGCTCGCCGACTGGCGCCGTCGCGCAATGATAGACATAGAGCCCGGGATTGAGCGCCTTGAACGTGAATTGTGTGCGGCGGCCTGGTGCTGTGTTGCTGCTGGCAGCTCCTCCGCCGGGCCCGGTGACGGCGTGAAGATCGATATTGTGAGGAAACCGGCTTTCGGGATGATTCATCAGATGGAATTCAACCCTATCACCTTGAAGCACCCGAATAAATTTCCCCGGAACTTTCCCTCCAAAGGTCCAGAAGGTGTATTCGACGCCATCAGCCATCGGTAGATTGACCTCGCTCACTTCCAGTTCGACAACGACCTTGCTCGGCTGCCGGCGTGTAATGCGTGGCGGCACCATGGGAGCGTCAGTGAGAGCTGCCGAAATGGGTGTTTCGGCCGATTTTCCCGCTGACGAACCGCTTTTAGCCTGCGCACGGTGCGCTTGCTCAGCATTGGCAGCCATTACGGCGGCCCACGTGATGACTAGCGCAATGACCACCGTCCATACGGAGAGGCTGAATGAACGATTTCTAGAGTTCACGGCAGTACAAACACGTGTTCCCTGGTTCGCCTCAATCATTGGTCCCCCTATGTAGAAACGTGAATCGCCCTTTACAGTTCGATTTGCTTCGAGACACCCGACTTGAACTCCTTGAACACCACAAGGAGACGACCGTTCTCGATCTTTGCAGGCAAGGCATCTAGCGGCCGCGGCGCCGGTCCTGCAACGACACGTCCCGAGATATTGAAGACGCTTCCATGGCAGGGACACTTGAACTGTTGCCCTGCGCCGTCCCAGTGATAGCCGCACCCCAGATGGGTGCACATCGGAGAGAACACCGTGACGTCGCCGTTGGCCTGTTTCACCGCCCACAGGGCCTTTTGCGTCTTCGTTTCGAGGTAGCCGTCTTGAACAGTCGCCACGTACTCCAACTGTTTGGGAATGCCGGCCGGCAACTCGCCCACGGAAGCGACGTCCACCCACTGTTGCTCCCGCCGCTTGAACGTTGGAGAAACGAGATACCCGAACAAAGGCACCGCAAGGCTGAGCCCGATCAAGCCGGCCGACGCCTTGATGACCAATTGAAAAAACCGGCGACGCCCGCCGTCTGGTCCGGTAGAGGCTCCCGCCGAGGCATGCGAGTCAGAAGAAGAGTTCATCACTGTTGTTTTCCGGCGTAGGGTTCTTCGACGGTAATTTTCATCACCTGTCCTTCCCGAAGTCGGTCCGATTCCTCAAGGTTATTCGCGACGGCCACTTGATTGGCCTTCCACGCCGACTGCGAGCGGACAGTCAAATCCTTCACCGTTTCCCCTTCTTTCGCTTTCACAAGACGAAGCCGTTTTTCACGGATGTTCTTTCGCTCGTCAGGAGACAGTGGGCGGAAACTCTCAACGACGGTCTGGAACACCGGGCGAACGGTGTCAAAATTCCTGGCCTCGGCGATGCCCGCAATTTGGTAGATCATGCCGCCATAGGCGATCCACGTGAGATCGACCTTTACCCTGGAGTCGCCCACCTGCGTGCGGGCTGCAGGCATCCCATTGATCGTCGTCGTCTGCGTTTTGGGGAGCGTGGACTTGCTGGCCTTCTCCAAGGCGCGGGCCCCGTCCAGAGGATCATTCCCCTGGGCGACAGCACGGAGTACGACTCCTATGTTTCCATCTTTCGGCGCCGAGGCCAATTGCACGGGCGTATTGTCAACATTCCATGAGGTCGGGAACTGGATAAAAAAGTTCAAATCAGGGTGGCGATAGGTCGAGCCCTGAATAATGCCGTTTGCGGCCCGCTGACCCGCGACGAGACCGTCAAGCCTCGCGAGGAAGGCGTCATGTGAAGGGGAAATCGGCTCACGCGAGGCCTGCTTAAGCTCTTTCGCATGCTTGGTCGTATTTTTGACTCGATCCGGCGTGGCTGGATGGGAGTCGAAGAAGCTGGGCTTGCGTGGGCCGTCGCTTAGCAGGGCTTCCTCGCGTCCCAGAGTGGCCAAGAAGGTGCCAAGGGCAGCAGGAT
>Ga0157378_10004618_pt1 | contig 12084 bp, 10 predicted proteins | sample M65metaG_FD_115309 | JGI IMG/M metagenome (GOLD analysis project Ga0157378, IMG submission 115309) | Miscanthus rhizosphere microbial communities from Kellogg Biological Station, Michigan, USA - M6-5 metaG | ecosystem: Host-associated > Plants > Roots > Rhizosphere > Soil | place: USA: Michigan...
ACCCTCTTCCGAGAAGGCGAAGGCGGGATCCGAGCCCTTCTGCGCGCGTGATCCATCCCAACCGCTAAGCGGAAGACCTTCACGGCACGTCCATGACACGTGTGTGGCGGACGGGGTCTCTCGAGATGTGTCTCCCGATCCCTCTTCCGGCTCAGGAAGTGTCCAACGGTCGGTCCGTTCGTCGTGAGCGCGAGGGAACGTCTCTGTCGGAACGGCTCAGAGGAAGGAGATCTGTGATGACAGCATGGCCGGGCTCCCATCCCGCTTCGTCACCTGGAACTCGGGCTCGGGGAGGGGAGATGGTGCCCATCGTCGGGATGACAACGGTCGTCGTTCTTCTGCTGGCGGCGCTCGTGGCTCCAGGAGCGCGTGCGACAACCACGATCTTCAACGGCCGTCTCACGTTCATGCGGCAGAACTACGGCGGCTTCTGGCAGGTGTGGACATCCAACCCAGACCTGAGCGCCGGGCTCAGGTTGACCGGCGGCGCTGTGGACAGCGGTTGGCCGGTCTGGTCACCCGATGCATCTCGCATCGCCTTCGATAGCGACCGATCAGACCCCGACCTCTCGGACGACACGTTCATCAATGACGTCTACTCGATGCGTGCGGACGGGACCGACGTGATCAAGCTCACGGACTCCGTCGGATTCAGCGGCGATGCGGCGTATTCACCCGATGGTCGGCTCATCGCGTTCGATGCGAACCGTGGCGTCACGAGCGGCGACCCCTGGCCCTCCGCCAACCCCGACCTCAGCATCTATGTCATGAACGCCGCAGATGGGAGCGGGGTCCGGCGGATCACGACGGCGGCCGCGGGGACGAGCGACACGGAGCCCCGGTTCTCGCCCGATGGGTCGGCCCTCGTCTTCTCGCGGTTCAGGGGCGGCATGACCCAGAAGTACAAGCCCCGGATCGTTGGCGATACATCTGCCCTCTTCGTCGTGAACCTCGATGGCACTGGGCTGCGTCGGATCACCGGCTGGGGTACCGATGTCGGACAGGCTGACTGGTCGCCCGACGGTAGCCGGATAGTGTTCGAGAACGCCTGCTGTTCCCTGGGGCCCGCGAACGTGTACACCGTGAGCCCAGCCGGCGGTGCGCTCACGGATCTGACCCATGGCCATGGCATCACCGGGAAGGGCAACGACACGTCGTTGCAGGACGACGGCTTCTACGACCCCGTGTGGTCACCGGACGGTACCGAGGTGCTCCTCGGTCATGAGTTCCTTTCGAAGGATGGCTCGTTCCAGGTTGGGCTGGCGGTGATCGATGCGGATGGCACCAACCTCCACTGGGTCGCGTCCGAGGTGCACGATGAACACCAGCCCGACTGGGGCACCGCGCTTTTGCGAGAGAGCTAGCTCTCTCCCACCGTCGGGGACCCCGAAGACGCCGCCCCGAGCCGACCGGTCCCTGCCCTGCAACGACGTGCGTCGAGCGGCGAGGTCTCGGGTTCTACACCGAGGTTCGCCGTTCGGCGTCGCTCCGCAGGATGCAGAACTCGTTGCCCTCGGGATCCGTGAGAACGAGCCATCCTGTGCCGTCCCCCTGACGCCGGTCGTCGAGCGAAATGGCCCCCAACGCGAGCACCCGTTCGATCTCTTCGTCGCGCGTCCGGTCGGTCGGCACCAGGTCGAAGTGCACGCGGTTCTTCACCCGCTTGCCTTCCGGCACCTCGATGAACAAGACCTTCTGTCCGCCGGATGGATCGATGATCATGCACTCCTCGTGACCCGGCTCGTTCGGGTCGCCGGGCACATCGGTGAATCCCAAGACCTGAGCCCAGAAGATCGACAGCTCATAGGCGTTCCGGCAGTCGAACGTGGTGTGGTCGATCCTGGATGTCATCGGACGGGAGCCTAGCGCGCGCATCCGTATCGCCGACGCCCATGGCCGAACTCCCTCGGATACGTGTCCGACCGACCGGTAAGCTCTTGCACGGAGGACGTTCCGGTGCGTGCGGATCCAGACGTCGCTCGCGTGCGGCCGACCCCCACATCACTCGAGATGGATAGCTTCACCAAGCCAACGGTCTTCGGGCGAAGCGCGGAACTGGCCGACATCGTCCGGTTCCTCGACGAAGTGCCACGGCGTCCGAGCGCACTCGTGCTGGTCGGTGAGGCCGGCATCGGGAAGACCACGCTCTGGGAAGCCGGCGTCGAGCGCGCATCCGACCGAGGTTGGCGCGTGCTTGAGGCTCGAACGAGCGACGCGGAGACGACGATGACCTTCGCCGCGCTCAGCGATCTTCTCGACCCCGTGATCGACGATGTCCTCGACGAGGTCCCGCGCGTGCAACGCGCGGCGCTCCGAACCGCATTGCTTCGTGCAGATCCCGAGGATGATCAGACCTCCGATCAGCGCGCGGTCGCGTCGGGAGCGCTGGGGTGCCTCCGCGCTTTGGCACAGGGCGGCCCGATCCTCCTCGCCGTCGACGATGTTCAATGGCTCGATCCATCCTCCGCGACCGTCCTTCGCTTCGTCGTTCGCCGACTCCACGACGAGCCCGTCGGGGTGCTCGCCTCGATGCGACCAGGGAAAGGGGCGGGAGACCCGCTGGGATTGCGCCGAGCCATGCCCGGCGGCGAGAGCCACCGCCTGTTCCTTCGGTCGATGTCGTCGGATGACATCGGACGTCTGATCAGAGAGCGAGTGGGCGTCGACCTTCCGCGCCCCCTGACGGAACGGGTGCGCGATGCTGCCGACGGGAACCCGTTCTTTGCGCTCGAGATCGCACGGGAGCTGGTTCGAAGCGGCCTCCCAGAGGTGGGGGAGACCCTTCCTCTTCCCGACGACGCCCGCGACCTCCTCGTCGATCGGATCGCAGCCTTGCCTGGGTCAACGCGGGAACTCCTCTTGACGACCTCGGCCGCGGTGCGCCCAACCGTGACGCTCCTGACCGCCGCCTCCGGCGGCGGGGCGGACACCGAGGGGATCTTGCGGCCCGCGATCGACGCGGCGCTCGTGTCACTCGATGGGGACCGGATCCGGTTCACACACCCGTTGTTGGCGTCGGCGGTGTATGCGTCGGCCTCCGCGACCGCGCGTCGGGAGACCCATCGCACGCTTGCAGCGCACGTGGAGGATCGTGAGGAGAGCGCGCGCCACCGAGCGCTCGCGACGCAGGGGCCGGACGCGGCCGTCGCCGAAGCGCTCGACGATGTCGCCACAGCGGCCGCCATGCGCGGCGCGCCACGATCGGCCGCGGAGCTCTCCGAGCTGGCCCGCACGTTGACGCCGCTCGAGGATGTCGAGGGGTCGATCCGGCGAGCCGAGATGGCGGCGACGCATCTGTTCGATGCCGGTGACGATGCGGGCGCTCGTCGTCTCCTCGAGCACGCCCTCGCGATCGCCGGGACCGACGAGTCGCGGGCCCGCATCCTGTATCGACTCGCATCCATCAGCTGGATGGACATGCGCCGGGTGAGCGACCTGTGTCAGCGCGCGCTGGACGTGGCGGGAGAGGATCCGGAGATCTCGGCGGCGGTTCATGACCATCTGGCGTGGGTCGGCATCTATCGCGGAGATCTGCCGAACGCTCGAGACCATGCGGAGCGGGCGGCGCAGCTCGCTGGACCCGGCGTCGATCCTGCGCTCCGGGCTGACGTTCTCGCCACCGCCGGCATCGTCGAGTGCATCGCGGGGCGACCGTCCGACGCGCTCATGACCCAGGCGGCGAGCCTGCACGAGTTCGCCACGTCCGAGCGGGGGCCGCAGGCGACGGTGTTCACGTCGGCAGCTACCTGCCGAGGCCTGCAGTTGCTCTGGACGGGGGAGATCTCCACCGCTCGGACCGTCCTGGAAGCGGAGCTCCGGGCGTACGAAGCGAAAGGCGTGTACATCGTTCGCGATGAGGTGCTCGGATATCTGGCGGAGGTCGAGTGCCGCGCAGGTCGCTGGGGTCTGGCCGAGCGGTACGCGCGGGAGGCCTACGAGATCGATGTCGAGTCGGGCCGCTCCTCGAGCGAAGGACACCAACTGTTTCCGAGGGCGCTCGTTGCTGCGCATCAGGGCCGGGTCGAGGACGCGAGATCGGACGCCGAACGTGGCCTCGAGCTTTGCATCCAAGACGACGACCTCCTCGATGCGAATGGTCACCGGTGGGTACTCGGCTTCCTCGATCTGTCGCTGTCCGATCATCCCGCCGCGATCCGCAGTCTCGAACCCCTCCTGGGGTACCTCGACACGTTCAGCGCGGCGGAGCCCGGGATCATCCCCTGTGTCCCGGATGCGGTCGAGGTGTTGATCTCGCTGGGGCGACCCGATGAAGCGGAGGTCCTCGCCCGACGTCTGATGGAGCGGGGCACGACGCTAGACCGACCATGGGCGCGCGCGACGGCGCTGCGGTGCCGCGGTCTGCTGCTGGCCGAGGGGGGCGACGCCGACGGAGCGATCGCGTCCCTCGAGAGCGCGGTGGGGGAACACGCACTCGTGCCGCAACCGTTCGATCTCGCGCGCACGCTCCTCGTGAAGGGAGAGGTCGAACGCCGGGCGAAGCAGAAGAAGGCCGCCCGATCATCTCTCGGCCAAGCGCTGGCCATGTTCGAGGAACTCGGTGCCTCTTTGTGGTCGAAGCGCGCGAAGAAGGGTCTCGAACGGATCGGGGGGAGGCAACCCTCCCCGTTCCAGCTGACCGGAACCGAGCGCCAGGTGGCCGACTTGGTCGCGAGCGGCAAGACCAACGCCGAGGTTGCGGGGGAGCTCTTCATGAGCGTCGACACCGTCCGCTCGAACCTCAGGCGCATCTACGGGAAGCTCGAAGTCCGTCACCGGGCTGAGCTCGCCGGGCAGCTCCGGGCGATCGATCTCGAACCTCGGCCGGGTCAATAAGGTCCGCGAGGACGATTCCTCGGTCTCGACCCCGCCGTACGTTGCGGTGGGAAGCGGGTCGTTCGCAGAGACGTGACGGGTCGGGGTGCGCGTGACGTCTCCGCGGCTCCGACCCGTCGCGATCGAGGGAAAGGAGTCGGAGATGCGCAGGCGCTGGACGTGGGGAGCGCTGCTCGCGCTCTCGCTGACCGTGACGCTGCCGGCAGTTGCGACGGCGAAACCGAGTAGCCGAGTTCGGAACAACGATTGGGTCGAGATCTGGTGTGACACAGACACGTCGAACGCGGACGGGAACCGCATCACGCTGTCTGTCGGTGCAGACGACGTCACGATCGGGGGCCCCGATGACGTGTTGGCCAAGACCGTCGACGCCTCGACCTTCGATCCAGGGATGAAGGACTCGAACCACTACAACCGCGTGGCCGGCGTGGTGCAGGGATGGTTCTGCGGCGAGGTGCGCTACGCGGACGGCACCATCCAGGCAGAGACGTGAGGTGCTAGGTCCGGCGAAGCTGGTGGGCCGAGGTGCACCTTGCACGGAGATTCCTCGCTCACATAGGTTGTTCCCCGGAACGTCAACGGGGAGGGACCGATGCTGGCCAGGTTGAGGCGAAAGATGACGTACGCGAACGTGGCGTCCACCCTGGCGTTGGTATTGGCAGCGTCCGGTGGCGTTGCCTACGCGGCGAACACGATCTACAGCGCCGACATCGTCGACGGTCAGGTCAAGCGGGTAGATATCGGGAATGGCGCCGTGAACTCGGGCAAGGTGGGCGACAACTCGCTCACCGGGATTGACATCCTCGAGTCGACCCTCTCGGGCGTGAACGCTGACACGGTCGGCGGCTACACCGCCGGCGACCTGATCCGGGTTGGGGGCGTCACGAAACGCGCGGCGGTCGACATGCCGGACTGCAGCCCGGGTTTGGACTACTTGGTCTATTCGTTCGTAGCCCCCAGGTCGGGCTTCGTGCTTCTGAACGGCACGTTCACGTCCCAATACGGCAACTATGTCGAGGGCGGCGCTCTCGCCGCCCGGTTCGAACGGACGGACCCGTCCTTATTGGTCGGGGAGTGGGTGGAGTCGGTGGGGAATGCGGCCAACTCCCGCTCCAGCATGGCGGTCACGCAGGTGTTTCCCGTCTCCGCGGGGACGAACACCTTCTCCCTGAAGGTGTGTGACAACGCCGATGTGACGGGCAACTCGAGCACCGCGATCTCAGCGCAGATCTCTGCTGTCTTCACGCCCTTCGGGCTCTAGGTTCGTCGTCGGGGTACAGCGAACGAAGACTCTGCTTCCGCACGGTCAGCTCGACGCAGGGAGCGGGTCCTGCTCCGCCTCGACCTGTTCCTGATCGACCGCTTGGGTCAACGGCGGTCGGCCCGCGATCAGATGCACCACGAACGCCGACCCGACACCCATCGCCCACCCACCGAGGACGTCTAGCGGCAGATGTGCGCCGACGTAGATCCGTCCGAAGCCGACGAAGAGCGGCACCAACAGGATGAACCACCGGAAGCGGCCGTTCAGGTACGGCAATGCCGCGAACGCGAGCGCCGCCGATACGGCCGAGTGACCCGAGGGGTATCCGAGCCCTTGCGCGATCGCCCCGCGGACGATCACGTCCGTGTTCGGCAACACCGCGAGGGGGCGGCCTGCGTCGACGATCGGCTTTCCGACCCTCGCGAGCGCGTACGCGAGGCATCCCGATGCGAGGAGGACGGTCGCGAGACGGAAACGACGGAAGGCCACGGCGACGATCGCCGTGACCGGGACCGCCGCGAACACGCCGAACAGCATCACCGCCTGTACCGGTCCGGACAGGACGTTGGACAGGTGGTTGATCGACTCGAAGACGTCGCGCTCTGCATCGGTCAACGTCGACGCCCGGAACGCGGAGGCGATCATCGCCGCGCCCAGCGCGATCGCGGCGACCCAGGCGTCGGAGGCATACCTCTTCGTGACCCGGGGGGCCCTTGCGGGGCGGATAGCCATGAACGCGTCCTTGCCCAGTCCGAGCGCCGATACACGTCGGAGCGTGGGTCGAAGGTTCGTGCCCCTCAGCGCTCCCGAGAGGACGACCGTGCCGTGTGGGTGAGTCCGCCGGGACGTCCGTCGGGGTCGATCAACAAGTGATACAGCGGGATGGCATAGATCCGCTGCCACCGTGAGACGGGCTCGAGCCGGTGCCGTCGCACGCGGCCGGGCGGGCGTTGACCCGTCCGGCCGCCCGCATGCCAGGCGTCGAGCGCGTCCGCTCGCTCACGCCATCGGGCGAACGTCGCGGTCGGCGCCGGATCGGCGTCATCCGTCGAGCCCAGATGCTCGCGCTCCAACTCGAGTCGAAGCGATCGAGCGAAGCGTCGTGCGCCGTCGCCGCGGCCGCCGGGATCTGTGGGAGACCGATCGTCACGCTCGTCGTCGACCACCGCGATCGACAGCTCCGAATCGTGCGTCCACGAACGGCGGTTCAGGTTGTCGGAGCCGAGCAGCGCCACCTCGTCGTCGATCACGACGACCTTCGCGTGGACGTAGATCGGGGTCCCGCGCTCGTTCTCGATGTCGTACACCGCGACCCGGTCCCCGCCCGCCTCGTGCACCATCGTGAGCGTCCGGTGCTGTCCCATCCGGTGTGCCGGTCCGGTGATCACGCCATCACGATCAGGGAACCTCGGCACCACGACGATGACGCGGAGGTCGGGGTTGCGGCGGAGCGCGCCCGCGAGCGCCTCACCGACCTCCCGAGACCAGAAGTACTGATCCTCGATGTACAGCAGCGAGGAGGCGCGGGCGAATGCCTTCCGGTAGAAGGCCGCGATCGTGCGCTCGCCCTTCGGCGCGAACGGATAGCCGGGTCTCTTCGCCGGATACGTCCGAAGGACCTGCACAGCGTGCGTGCCACAGGCGGTCGGCGCGCGGCCGATCGACCCTATGGGATCGCCGACGGTCTCTTCGCGCCCCTTCCGCATCCGCAACCAGCCCAGCGGAGAGCTGCGTCGTTCGACCGGCGTCGGATCGTTCCACCGCTCTCGGAACGTCTCAAGTAGCTGTGCGACCCCGGGCCCGGCGACCATCGCATGAACGTCATGCCAGGGCGCTCGCTCGCCGTAGCGCCGGTCGAGGTGCTCGGCCTGCGGATCGCCGAGGTGAGCCACGTCGTCGCGACGGCCGTGGCAGAGATCGATCCCACCGACGAACCCGATGTCCGCGTCCGGATCGGCGGGTCGGTGAACGAGGACGAGCTTCTGATGGTGCGAGCCGGCGCGCCGGACACGCTCGTCGAGCAGGACCGTACCGCCGGCCGCGGACACGATCTCGGCGAGCTCCGTCTGTTCCTCCTCGTTGAAGCCGAGGCCCTTGGGATGGGAACGCCAGAGCAGGCCGCGAACATCGACGCCGCGCCGGGCGAGCCCCGTGAGCAGCGTCGCGAGGGTCGGGCCGGAGTCGGTCAGCTTCTCGTCGTCATCGCCCCGCCAGTCCGCCAGGCAGACGAGGTCGCCGGGGGCGAGCGTCTCCAACTCGGAGGCGAGTCGTGCGAAGTACGTGCCGCCGTGGACGAGCGCTTCGACCTGATTGCCGTCGGTCCACGGTTGCTCACGAACGAGTGATCGCCCCTCGAACCGGCGCTCGCTCGCATCGAGGAACCACGGATGGAGCCGATCCATCACGGACGGTTCCCGATCCGTCGCGCTGACCATGCGTCCTCGCTGAAGACCTTTGGCAACGCGGAATAGCCGAAAGTCGCATCTCGACCGGAGCTGTCGGGGGTATCCCCGACGCATGAGGACGCGAGACAGCCTCGAACGTGAGCCGGGCGACATGGATGACGAGTGGCCGCTCGATCTCTGGTTTTCACGCGAGGAGGCGTTCTCGGAGGACGACACCTGGCACGCCGGCCGGACGCGGCGCGTTGGATCGCGCGTCGGCCGAGCGATCCGCTCCGTGGCAGATGCTTGGCATCGAGTGCCGCGAGGCGGAGCGGGGCACACGCGGATCAGGCCCGTACACCAAGCCTAGGCCTCGGTCATCCTGAGCTTCGCACGAGCGGTCATCCGCGTGAGCCCCGTGAGGACTACGCGCGACGCATCAACCACAGCACGACGGCAACGATGCCGATGATGGCGAGGATCGTGATGACGATACCCATAGCTCTCTCTCCTTCCCGTCTCTCTCGCTACTTCGAGATCTTCCGAGCGGTCTTGCCGGCGGTCTCCTGGACCTTGCCCTTGCCCTTCTGCGCGGCGCCCTTTGCCTCGAGCTTGCGGTTCTTCGTGACGCGGCCGGTTTCCTTCTTCACGCCGCCGACCACCTTGTTCTTCTTGCCCTTGGCCTCGGTCTTCTTGCCCGCCATGGTTATCCCCTTTCGCCGGACTCTCGATTCGGATAGAGGGGCTGTTCCCTCCGCGGCGACGAGCGAAACATCCGCCCTCACCAAGATGCGAACCGTGAGAACGACCCTGGGCGCCCTCGAGGGTCGCGATCCGGTGACCGCGAGGGTCCCTGGCGGCGGGTAGGGTCGTGACTCGAAAGGCTTCGTGGACGGCGCAGCCACCCACCTCACGGACCGAACCCAGGAGGATCCACCCTGTCGCCACTCCGACGCTTCGACCACGTGGGCATCACGGTCGCGGACCTCGACGCCGTGACGGCGTTCTTCGTCGGGCTGGGTTTCGAGGTCGAGGGCAGGATGCCCATGGAGGGGGAGTTCGTCGACACGGTCATCGGCATCCCGAACTCCCGTTCCGAGATCGTCATGCTGCGGCCGCCCGGGGGAGGCACCGGACTGGAGCTGTCGAGCTTCGTCCGGCCCAACCACGAACCCGGTTCGCCCGAGGCGATGTCCACCGAGCTCGGGCTGCGCAACGTCGCCTTCGAGGTGGACGATCTCCAGGAGGTCCTCGACCGACTCGCAGCCGACGGCTACGGCCTGGTCGGCGGGGTCGGCCAGTACGAGGAGATGTGGCGCATGGCGTACGTGCGGGGGCCGGAGGGGATCATCGTGTCTCTCGCGCAGCGGATCGACTGACGTAGCGCTCTCGAACCGGCGCTAGGGTCGTGCCGTGGTGGCAGAGCGTTGCGTCTCGCTGGTGCTGTGTGACGACACGGGGGACATCCTCGGCGCGTTGCCGTCCTTCGCGGTCGACGACCCCTGGTGGCCCGAAGCGCGTCCCGTGGTCTCGGCCGCGCGCGAACGTTTCGCCGCCGACGTGATCGTGCTCCGGATGCTGCACGTTGCGTCCGACAGGGGCAACGGCGGCGACGTCACCTATCTGGCAGAGCTCGTCGGGGAGGCTCCACCCGATCTGCCGCTCGAGCAGGCGCCTGCGATCGACGACGGCGAAGAACCGTTGCGCGCGGCGTGGGCGCGTCCCGGAGGCGTGGCGGAAACGATCGCGTGGGCGGACGACGCGCTCGTCGGGATCGGTCGTCCGCGCGTGGGCCCGGCGGAGCAGATCAAGACGTGGAACCTGTCCTCGGTGCTGCGTCTCCCGACCGCTACGGGCGACGTCTGGTGCAAGAGCGTCCCACCGTTCCTCACGCACGAGGGAGGGATCATCGAGCTGGTCGGCGCCGACGAGCCCACGCTCGTCCCGCCCCTGCTGGCATCGGACCCGGCGATGCGCACGGTGCTCCTCGGGAACATCCCAGGCGCGGACGACTGGGACGCACCGGCGGAGCGGCTCCTGCTGATGGTCGACCACCTGGTGCGGCTCCAGGCGCGGTGGAGCGATCGCGTCCACGATCTCCTCGATGCCGGCCTGCCCGACTGGCGTGCTCGGTCTCTCATCAGTCTCGTCGAAGCGCTGGTGTCCCGCACGGATGTCCGCGCGCAGCTCACGGATGCCGAACTCCGACGTCTCGACGCACTCGTTGGTGGCCTCCCGGACCGGTTCGCGGCGCTGGACGCCTGCGCTCTCCCCGAAACGCTGGTACACGGCGACTTCCACCCAGGGAACTGGCGCTCTGACGGTCGCTCGCTCGTGCTCCTCGATTGGGGCGACGCCGGCGTCGGGCACCCGATGCTCGATATGTCCTCGTTCGATCAGTACGTGCCCGAAAACGTCAGGCCCAAGATCCGACAGGCATGGATCGAGGCGTGGCGAGGCGTGCGGCCCGGATCCGACCCGGCTCGCGCCGAGACCGCGATCGCCCCCATCGCGGCGCTGCGCCGGGCGGTGATCTATCAAGGGTTCCTCGACCGGATCGAGTCGAGCGAACGCCGCTATCACGAAGCCGACGTCCGCGACTGGCTCCGAGCGGCTCTCAACCTCGCCGCTAACGAGGAGCAGTGACCCCGCCGGTGATGGGTTCTTCGACGCGGACCGGTTCGCCCGCCTGGCTGCTTCCACAGCCAGACGGACGTTGCCGGCTCGGCGCTCAGTCGCTCAGATCGATGATCAGCGTTTGCTGATCCACCCATTCCGGCCACTCATCCATGCCGTAGACCTTTTGGGTTTCGCCGGTTGCGGGGTCCGCCACGAAGATCCCCGGCTTTCCCACGTCCGTGAACGCGACCTCGGAGCCGTCAGGCGACCAGCGCGGCAGGAGGGTCTCGCCCTCGGCGAGTTTGCGCGGCTGCGTGCCATCCGACATGGCGACGTACGTGTCGCCGAACGTCGGGTTACCCGTGCCGTCCGACTGCAATGCGACGAACGCGATCGAGTTGCCGTTCGGCTCCGCGTCGGCGAACCCCGCGTTCTTCAGCAGGAGCGATGGTTGTCCACCACTCACAGGGACGGTCCAGAGGTCCCACTCGAGCTGGCCGGCGTTCGGGCCGGAGGCAACCTCCGTCGGCATGGTGAACAGCACCGACCTGCCATCCGCGGAGAACGTCGGCGCCATGTAGTACAGGCCTGCTGACACGGGCGGGAGATGCGTGAGCTGCTCCACTCGTCCGCTCGTGACGTCGAGGATGTACAGGTTGCCGATGACGTTACCGGCGCCTTCGCGTTGGAACACGATCTGGGTGCCGTCCGGCGACCAGCGAGGACCGCTCGGGTCGTCCAGCGAGATGGTGCGCGGGAACGGCTGCGGATCCGAGCCATCGACGTTCGCGACGGCGACGGCCCCGGTCCCGTCCACGTAGGGCAGCTCGGTTGCGTCCGGAGAGACGTCGACCTCTGATGCGCCCGGAACGATCCCCGTGCCGGTCGTCGCGCCCGTGGCGATGTCGAGCAACGCCAGCTCAGATGGGCTCGGCGCGACGACGCCGCTCGGACCGTTGGAGGCCGGCGCGACGCCCTGATCGT